>JAEAMG010000949.1_pt1 | contig 26554 bp, 22 predicted proteins | sample 8958741 | NCBI WGS metagenome assembly JAEAMG01 (sample SAMN16933256, study PRJNA681125) | bioreactor sludge metagenome | isolation source: anaerobic bioreactor treating anionic surfactant - SDBS | place: India: Bengaluru | collected 2019-02-28 | reverse complement strand
CCCCCCCCCCCCCCCCCCCCCCCCCCCCCCCCCCCATCCCACGCATCCTTAAAGATCCACTACGCTATCTTCCTGGATCACCTATGGATCCCTGCCTGAAAATACTGCTACCCTGATTTTGGTATCCACCCGGAACACGTCCCTGGCCTGGCAAAGTCGGCACCTGAGAGAGGTTGTTCTGTCCGCTCCCATAGATCCCGAAAACCGGCGTATCGCCTGACATTCCCTGCACCTGCGACAGCGGCACCCACACGCTCGACACAGCATTCGTTCCGAGTTCGTCATCCCGCAGCTTATCCGCACCTTTCAGCAGGTTCGCGTTCAAATCCGCCAAGAGGCGATCCAGATTGGCATGGCCAACCGGGCTGTACAAATCCCTGATACGGACCGAGAAGTTATCGGCCACATCCGCAGCCGCTAGCAACGCATCATAATTCCGGTCTTTGAGCGCGGGGGGAAGCCAAGAAGCCGCGAGGTTACGCATCCTCTCGTCCGGCAACTGGGAGATCAACTTGTTTTGCAAGACGGGATTCTTGGCGCCACGCTGAAAAGCGAGGATCACAAACGTATTCCTCACGGAAGGAGCGTCCGTCTTCGCATTCCGAGCAACCGAGCTGCTCAACGTTTCGGATGCAATCTTCTCGTATTGCTCATCCGATAACTTGTTGTACTCCTGATCAAAGCGTTTGGCGAGCTCTTCCGTCGTGACCGGCAAGAACTCAACCGGCACGCCGGCGAACACCTCGCTGATGACCTTCGGCTTAATCCCGCCGTTGACACCCGAAATACACGCCACGGAGGTCCGGACAAAGGCCGCCGCTTTTTCTTCGGGAGCAACTGGCATGCGCGTGACCGCTTTCAGAGCACGCTGGGTGAACTCCACGCGGTCCTCCGGGGCAATCTGAGACAGCGTTTCACGCATCACTTCCGCACTCGTCACAGACGCGCCAATTTTTTTAAGCCATTGGGCCCGCGTCAGGACTGTCGACTGCTGTGCAAAAAGCACAGAGGCTTCCAAAGCGAACGAAATCGCCACAGCACCCCACAACCCGGATTTAATCTGTTTCATCATAACTCTCCTTCACAAAATCAATACCATGACTCCGGCACCCAAACCACATCACCAGGTTTCAAACTGATATCCAAATCGGAGCGTCCCTCTTTGCCGATCTTTTCGATGTCCACGACAAACTTTTTCAAGGTTCCGTCTTTCTCGCGCCGCGTCACTTTCACGCCACGTTTGTCCGCAAGGGGCGTCGCGCCACCCGCCAACATCACCGCCCTTGTTACCGTCAAATCGCGCGTGGAAGGCATATTCACGGGTCCCGGACGCACAACCTCACCCATCAGCAAAACAGTCCCCCACGGCGACTTCATCCCGGTGTTTTCCAAATAAACGAAACCGACCGTCACCTGCGGGTCTATGAAATAGTCCTTGTAAGCGGTCTTGATCTTTTCCTGCAGATCAACTGTCGACAGACCCTCGCATTTCACCGAGCCAATCAGCGGCATCAGGATCTCGCCGTTCGCGTTGACCTCCTTCAATTCCTCCTTCACTGCTTCCGCTCCCGAAGCCGTCACCGACACACGCAACGTCAAGCCCGGCTTGATCGTTGGTTCGCCCGGTTCCACATACACCGGCAGTCCGTCAGCGTCTGCCCCGTCTTCTTTTCCAAAAGGAGTCCAACATCCGCAAAAGGAAACCATCATAAAGCAAACAAATACGCGCCAGAAACACTGTCTCATCACACTTTTCAAAAATGAAACTCTCTCTCTCTCTACTTCGAACCAGACTCTTTCTCCAACAGTGAACGGGATTTTAACATGGGAAAAAGACCGTCACAACAGAAAAAATCAAAAAAAACCACTTTTTTTCGTTCACACAATCATCCGTCCCATTGAACAGGCTGCGAACCATATACATTCCTCCATGTTTGCACGGCCGGATTCAACCCTTAAAATCTCTCAAGTGTCCGGCCAAAGACAAGAAACCGCGCCAATAAAACTTCAGATCCGCCACCGGATCACGCGTTGACACCAGCCGCCGAACGATCGTTTCTGGATGCAGAAAGGCCCGGTATACCTGCCGCACGGCCCCTTTGATAGTTTCTTCTGGAACGCCCGATTTCATCACCTGCCGCCGCATATCATAATCGTCCCAGTTCTTTGTCAGCAGCAGACCGGCCTGATCCAGCTCACGGAACAGCGGCGTTCCCGGGTACGGCACGACCATTGTCACCTGCAACGTGTAGGCATATCCTTTACGGAGAAGCCTCCGCGCCAGACACACCGTATTGTTGATCTCTTGCTCGCCTTCCCAAGGGTAGCCGAACATGACCGTCACGTGAACGTCCAGCCCGGCCCGCGCCGCAGCTTTGGCTCCCTCTTCGATCTGCGGCACGGTCACTCCCTTCACCAGCCGGTCGAGCGTGGACTGGTTCGCGGACTCCAATCCGAACAGCACAAGACGGAAACCAGCCCGTTTCATCAGGCGATAGGCTTCCGCATCCAGGCAACCGAACCGCATGTTGCAGTCGATCTTGACCTGTTTGTTGTAGCCACGCGCGATCATTTCTTCACAAAACGTTTTGAGCCACGCCCCCGCCGGCAAGCTACCCGTATCGTCCATGATCTCCCGGATACCATAGCGCCCAATCAAATCGCCGATCTCAGCGACGACATCTTTCGGGTCACGCGCGCGATAGGTAGGATAGAGCGTCGTCCACGAGCAGAAGGTACACTTGCCGTGCCAGCAGTCACGGCCCGACATGAGGTATGTGCCGGGCGTCGTGCGGTAGTTGCCGTTTTTCTCGGAATAAAGGCGCCACTGCGTCAGCTCGCGGTCGATCCACGGAAGAGCTTTCAAGTCGTGGTCGAGCCGGAACACACCGTTATTCCTGACCAAGCCGCCCTCCCGCCAGAAGATGCCGGGTTCGAGCGCGGCAACCTGCAACGGCTTCCCTGCGGCAGCCTGCATGCACGCGAGCAGGTTCATCAGCAAAAAGTCGTAATCGCCGCCCGTCAGCACAAAGTCAACCGGGCACTGTGCAAAACTCTCTTCGGGGAGGGCGGTCACGTGGTCGCCCACCAGCACCACCGCGACGTCGGGCATCCGCGCTTTGAGCATGCGTATGTAAGCCCAGTGCCGGCTCACCACCGGCGTCTTGGTCTCCAGCATCACCACGTCGGGGTTGAATTCGGACAGCCGCTCTTCGAACGCGTCTTGGCTCCACCCGCTCGCGATGCCGTCCAGCCACGCCACATCATGTCCGGCCCGCTTGGCCTGCGTCGCCGCCAAGGCAGGCACAACCGGATAAATATAGGTCGGTCGCGTGAACCACTGGAACTGGCGGTTTTGCGATAACAACGGGACGCCCTTCTCAGAAGGCATCGGAGGATAAGCGATGGCAACACGCATAAGTAAAGTTCACTCGGCCCAAGGCCTGATTCAAGGGTTAACACGCGGCGGAGCCGCTGGTTTTACAGGTTCAAAAGTAAAAAGGTATTTAACCAAAGATGCGGGAAACTGGACACTGAATTTTTTCAGCGGCATTGTTTTCCGCCCCGGTTTTTGCCATTATACCCCCTCATGCAGACACGCCCGTCAGAAGAGCTCAACCAGCGCAACGCCTCGTTCGACAACCGGCTGCGCCCCACCCGCTTCGACGATTTCGTCGGCCAGCAGAAAGTCCGCGACCGGCTTTTGCTCGCGGTGGAAGCGGCGCTCCAACGTAAAGAGGCGCTCGACCACGTGCTGCTCTCGGGCCCACCCGGCCTCGGGAAGACCACGCTGGCTTTCATCCTGGGCGAGGCCATGGGCGTGCACGTGAAGACCACCTCGGGGCCCGTCATCGACAAAGCCGGAGACCTGGCTGGACTGCTCACCAGCCTTGAGCCCGGAGACATCGTTTTTATTGACGAGATCCACCGCATGCAGCGATCCGTGGAGGAGTATCTCTATTCCGCCATGGAGGACTTCGTGATTGACATCATGATCGACCAAGGCCCTAACGCCCGTTCCGTGCGCCTGGAGCTGCCGCGCTTCACACTGGTCGGAGCCACGACAAGAAGCGGGCTCATCTCCGCCCCGCTTCGCTCGCGCTTCGGCATCGCCAACCGCCTCGACTACTATGGCGCCGACGAACTCAGCACCATCATCACGCACTCCGCGGCCAAACTGGATGTCAGCATTGATCAAGACGGTGCACGCGAGATCGCTGCGCGTGCCCGGGGCACGCCGCGCATCGCAAACAACCTGCTACGCCGGGTGCGCGATTTCGCGCAGGTACGCGCCGACAACCACATCACACGCGCCGTTGCGGACGAAGCCCTCTCTCTGTTGGAAATCGACCCGCGCGGACTCGACGAGATGGATCTCCGCATTCTCGAAACGCTGGTCCACAAGTTCAACGGCGGCCCGGTTGGACTAAATACGATTGCGGTTTCGGTGGGAGAGGAACCCGACACCATCGAAGAGGTCTACGAGCCATTCCTGATCCAAGAAGGATATCTGGAACGCACGCCAAAAGGCCGGCTCGCGACTCCCTCCTGCTACAAGCGACTGGGCCTGGCGGCCGCAACCCGCCAGCATGAACTGCCGCTATAAACGAGGCTATTACTGGGTGCTTCTATCCGTTTAAGGCCGGACAAACTTAAACAACCCGCTGCGCCAATTTTCGATCAGCATGCTCTCGATCTCTTCCAAGCCTTGCGCCTGATAGGCCGCACGCACGGCCGCGTACTGCTCATCCAGAATGCCGGAAACCACCAGACGTGACTGAGGGGCTGACGCAAGTGACCCCGCCACCTGCGGGGCAAACCGGATCAGGACCGGCGCGAGAACGTTCGCCACGACCACCTCCGACGGCGGATGCGTGTGCGAGAGGTCGTCCAGGCTGAACGGAATCGACACGCGATTGATGGCCGCGTTTTCTTCAGAGACGCGGATGCAGTCCGGATCGTTGTCGAAACCACACACCTGCGCAAAACCCAAGAGCTTCGCGCCGATGGCGAGAATTCCCGAACCGCAGCCCATGTCGAGCACGGAACGCGACGCATCCTCTGCTGCCAGCCGGTCGAGGAAGCGCAGGCAGGCCTGCGTGGTGGCGTGTTTGCCCGTGCCGAAACTCAGGCCGGGGTCAAGCTGGATCACGCGCTCGCCGGGCTGAGCGTCGTAGTGTTCCCATGACGGGCGCACCACCACACGGTCAGAGATCTTCTCCACATGGAAAAAGCGCTTCCAGCTTTCGGCCCAGTCGCTGCGCGCCAACGTGCCCAAGGTCGGTTCAAGCCGCAAGCCGAGCAGCGTCCCGACCTGCGACAACGTCGCCCGGACTGCGCCTGCCAGCCGAGCGTCTTCCAAAAAGACATCCACGCGGCACACCTTCGTCTCGACATCGAACCACGCGGTCGGCGTGAACAGATCCGCGTCGATCAACTCGAAAAGCCCGTCCACGGCGGCCTCCGGCACCGCACAACTCACCACCGTCAATTCTGACGATGAAATGGTGGGGTCTCGGAATGAGGGACTGCTGGACAAACCCGGATTTTTCACAGAAATGCTACCTTAACGCAACCCATCCGTAAAACGTCCGGGTATTCAGCCTTGCCCAATTTTCAACCCTTCCATCACGTTTCGCCTACACGACCGTACAGATGGCGGAGTGCGCCGAGATGTCGGCTTTGATGACCTTGACGAGGTCTTCCGAGACCGGCTGGTTCAGCTTAATAATGGCAAGCGAACGATGCGTCTTCGCGTTGTGCGGATTACGCATGTCTTCGATATTGATGCCCGCATCCGCCAGCTTGCGGCTAATCGAGGCGATCACGCCCGGACGATCGTCGTACAGGCAGAAGAGCGTCGCGCCGCTCGGCTCGAAATAGAGGCGGTCGAACTCATCGATGCGCGACACGGTCTGCACGCCTTCTGTGACGGTGCCTCGCACGCTGAAGCTCTTCAGGCTCTTGTCCGACTGCTCGACTTTGAGGTCGATCGTCATCGAGTTGCCATACCCCTTTTCGGAGTCAGCCTCGCGGTTGACCAGCTCGATGCCCATTTCCTTGAGATATTTAACCGCAGCCTTGTGGTCATTGTACCGATCAAAATCGTGCCAGATGCCCGACAGAATCGAGACGGTCAACCATTTGCTGAAAGGCGCAAGCGCCCCATAAAAACTGGTCTCCAGCATCTTGATCGGCATCTGCGCGCCAGAAAGCTGCCGCACCAAGCTGGCCAGGTTAAAGGCCAGTTCGCAGTAGGCGCGCTCGAGACCTTCGGGGATGTCACGGTTGACAATGCAGCTCATATCGCCCTTTTCGTCGAGGTCAATCAGTTCCTCCGCCGCGCGCTGCGCCGCCACATAGTTGGCCTCTTGGGTGTTCGCTCCCAGGTGCGGCAACATGAGGTCCGCAATGTCGGTCATGCTCTTTGGGCCAGCTTCGTCTTTGGGATAAACGTCGTTCAGGTAGCGAATTCCCTTCTCGGCCTTGACCGCGCGCAGCGCGTCCTCATCGACAATGCCGAATCGGGCGCAGTTGATGATGGTCGCGCCTTTCTTCATGAGCCCGATCAGTTTGGCACCGACCAGCCCACGCGTGCTGTCGCCGCCGGGGATGTGCAGGGTCACATAATCACACTGACTGAAAATCTCTTCGAGCGTGGCGGACTCAATGCCAAGGTCGCGCAGACGGTCACTGTTGACGAGCGGGTCATAACCCAGCAGACGGCACTCGAAACCCTTGAGACGCTTGGCGACCAGACGCCCGATGTTGCCGAGGCCCACGATGCCCACGGTCTTCCCCGTGACTTCGCGGCCCATATAGTCCTTCTTCTCCCAACCACCGGCGCGGGTGGTGATGTCCGCTTTGACGATGTGGCGAGCGTCGGCGAGCATCATGGCGATCACCTCTTCGGCGACTCCGTTCGCATTCGCGCCCGGCGTATTCATCACGTCCACACTTTTTTTGCGGGCGTGTTTAGTGTCGATGGTATCAAAGCCTGCACCCGCCCGGATAATGACCTTGAGCTGCGGCAGCGCGTCGATCACAACCGCCGGGACTTTTTCACTACGAACAATCAGCGCATACGCATCTGGATGGGATTTAACCTGCTCTTCAAGCGGGGTCTTGGCGTCTTGAATCACCTCATACCCGCCATTCGCCTTGAGGATATCGGCCGCCACGGAGTCCAATTTGGTCGGAATCAGAACTTTTTTCATGCTTCTCCAGTCCCTCTGGGTTTGGTACTCTTTAAACCAGTCGGAAACAGATAGGCGCAGCAACGGCGCCCCTGTTGTCCATCTGAATTACGCATTACTTTAATCTTGTCTAAGTCGGGAATCAAGCACAGTTGCGGGCGGAAGGCATTTTCAGAACGGACAGACACAGATCGGAACGGAAGAGTTATGATGCAGGGTAAATCCATTTGGCTCGCGACACTCGTGGTGTCAGCGGCCTTCTTCACAGGCCGCGCGCAAACGCATACGGGGCGCATGGGAGAGACGCGCGGGTACGCCACCGACTCCTTCGAGGGGTTTGACGCCCTCGACAAGGACACGCGAATCCCGCAAAAGGGGAAATCTTTCTGGTACTCGGTGGACGAGAAGACTCCCGCTGCGCAAATGGAGTATGCAGCGAAGCTCGAGGCGCTCGGACGGCAACGCTCCGCCCGCAAAGCCTATGAGGCACTCGTGCGGGAGTGGCCAACCGCTCCTGAATCCGCGCAGGCGCAGCTCGCCCTGGCGCACCTTTTTGAAAAGATGCAAAAGTTCGACAAAGCCTTTGAAGAGTACCAGTACCTGATCACCCATTTCGCGGGGCACTGCCCTTACAACGAGGTGCTCGACCGACAGTTCCGCATCGCGAACTATCTGCTCCACAACAACACCAGCATGTTCGGTTGGCTGCTCAACGGGAGCGACACGATCCGAGAGCGCTTCGAGCAGATCGTACGAAATGCACCACGTTCCGCCATCGCACCCGAAGTCATGCTCATTATCGGCAGCATCCGGGTCTCCCAGCAAGAAAGGCAGGAGGCCATCGCGGTTTACGACGGGCTCTTGAACCGTTTCCCCAACTCGCCCCAGGCGACCTCGGCCGCATTCCTTGCGGCCCAATGCCGCTACGAACTCGCAGTCAAGCACAACTACAACGAACCCCGCTGCCGTGAGGCCATTGCTTTTTTCAAAGCTATCCTGGCCCGCTTGCCGAACCATCCGCAGAAGGTGCAGATGACCGCTTGGCTCAACGAACTAACCACACAGCTGGTTGAGCAGAACTATCAGCAGGCGGTTTTTTACGACACCACACAACGGAAGCCCGAAGCTGCCAAGTCTGCCTACCGCCGTTTTCTGACCGAATTCGCCGACTCCAAATACGCCCAGCAGGTCCGCGACCGCCTCACCGAGCTCGAGAAGAGCACCCTTCCTAAGAAATAAAGGAGATTCTCATGCGTCTTAGCCAAAGCCTAACCGCAGGCATCGCAACCGTCCTGTTTTTCGCGACGGGATGCTCTTCATACAAATTCGGATCCACAGTCCCTGAAGAACTGCGAACCCTAGCAGTTCCGGTTTTCGAGAACGATTCCGGATTTCCCGAAATCGACGCCCTCGTCACCCAATATGTGCTACGTGAATTCCAACGCGAGGGAACCTTCAAGATCAGCACCCTCGACAACGCCTCGCTCAAACTCCTCGGCAAGTTGGTCAAGTCTGACATTCAATCACTCAGCCGGGACCGCAACTACGGCTCGCGCACATCGGAGTACCGCTATAAGCTGGTGGCTGAGATCACCCTTGTCGAGAGAGGAACCGGAAAGCTCATTATCGACGACATGCAGATCAAAGCCGACACCACTTTCTCGACTCGCGGCGACATGCTCACCGGCCTGCAAGATGCCCAGCCCCGCATTGCCAAGGAGCTGGCGCGCTCCATCACCGACGCCGTACTGGCGCACTGGTAACCTCACTATGAAGCTTCACGACACACACCGTGTCGAGCGCGCCGTACTCATCCAGGTGGTCCACTCTCGAATGGACATCCGCGAGGCTGCCGACTCCCTGCTCGAACTCGGCCGGCTCGCCGACACCGCCGGACTGGAGGTTGCGGGCCAGCTCACACAGAACCGCGACAAACCTGACGGCGGCACACTGATCGGCTCAGGCAAGGTCGAGGACCTTAAAGCCCTTGTTGCTGAAAAGGCGGCGGAGACCGTGATCGTCGACAACGATCTCAACGCCATCCAGGCCTACAACCTCGCGAAGGAACTGGGCGTGCGCATCATGGACCGCACGGAGCTCATCCTCGAAATCTTCGCACGGCGAGCCCATTCCACCGAAGCCCAAGTGCAGGTAGAACTCGCCCAGCTCCAGTTCCAGCTTTCGCGCATTCCCGTCACAGAGGCGCAGCAACGCTTCAAAGGCGGCACCAGCATGCGTGGTCCAGGCGAGAGCCACCTGCAACTCCGCAACGCGCCTCTGCGGCGCCGCATCGCCGAGCTGAAAAAGAAACTGGACGTAATCCAAGCCCGTCAGACTTCGCGCGATAAAGCCAAACGCGAATGGCCCGTCGTCTCCATCGTCGGCTACACCAACGCCGGCAAATCCACCTTGCTCAACGCGCTCACCGACGCCGACGCCTATGTGGACGACCGCCTCTTCGCCACCCTGGATACAAAGACGCGCAAAGTCTGGCTGACCCCCAACCGCCAAGTCCTTTTGACCGACACCGTGGGCTTTATCCGTAACTTGCCGCATAATCTCGTCGCCTCATTCAAATCCACACTCGACGTCGCTGTGCAGGCCGACCTGCTGCTTATCGTGGTCGATGCCGCCTACCCTCACGTAGATGACCATATCGCCGTTTGCCACAGCACACTCGAGGAGATCGGCGCAAAAGACGTTCCACACCTGCTCATCCTGAACAAATGCGACCGTGGCGCGGCGGACAACGCGATTTTGCATGTCACCGAAAAATACCCGCAGGCCCTTCCGGTTTCGGCCATAACCGGTTACGGGCTCGACCTCCTCAAACGGGCCATGATCGAGGAACTCCAGAAATGCTGCACGTTGTGGCGACTCCCATCGGCAACCTCGCGGACCTGAGCCCTCGTGCTCTGGATGCACTAAAGACTGCCGACCTCATCGCTTGCGAGGACACGCGCCGCACCTGGGGACTGCTGAGCGCCTTCAATATCTCGCGCCCGGAAATGGTTTCCTACCGTCAAGGCAACGAGGAACGCACGGGGGACCATATCATTCAAGCGGTGCAAGCGGGACGTTCCGTTGTGCTCTGTTCCGACGGCGGCTACCCCGGCATCAGCGACCCCGGCTACCGCCTCATCCGCCGAGCCGCCAAAGAGAGCGTTCCCTTTGACATCATCCCCGGTGCCTCAGCCGTGGACATCGCGCTGCTCTCCTCCGGACTCTCAACCTCAAGTTTCACCTTCAAAGGTTTCCCACCGCGCCGACCTGGCGCGTTGCGACGTTTCTTTGAGGAGGAAAAAGAGTTGCCTCACACCCTCATCTGCTTCGAGTCGCCCTTTCGAATCGCGCCGTCACTGAAAGCCGCACGCGAGGTTTTAGGGGATCGCGAGGCGGCAGTCTGCATCGAACTCACCAAGGCTCACGAACGAGTGGCCCGGGGCTTCCTCTCGGACCTCATCCCGCAGTTCGAAGGCAAGACCGTCAAGGGCGAGGTCGCCTTTGTAATCGCCGGAGCCAACCCGAAATTCGCACGGGAACCGGATGACGACAACACCGAGGACAAAGGATGATTCGCCCCTGTTAAGGCACTCTCGCACGTCTCCATGCGACTCATCTTCCTACAACTTCCGCGCCTCGACCCCGACATCACCTCGCCAGGCGAGAACCTGATGCCCGCAGCCGCCTGCCTGCGCTCCGCGCTTGAACGCTCGCCCGAAGCACGCCATTGGGAGGTCGTGGAAACACCAACCGGCCAGGATACTTCCGCAGATGAGGCGCTCGCGGATCACGTCGCTTCTCTGCGACCCGATGCGATCTCCGCGACTTGTTACCTTTGGAATATCGAGCGGTCGCTTCACCTGCTCAGACTTATTAGAAAGCGCCTGCCTTCAATCAAGGTCGTGATCGGAGGCCCTGATATCTCGGAGAACCACCCGCTTTGGGAACAAACGGCCTGTCCAGCGGACACCCGTGTCACCGGCGAGGGCGAAACGGTCTTTCCCGCCGTGCTGCGTTTCTTTCGGACCGGGCAAATTCCCAACTTTCGCGGCGTCTCGCTAAGCAACGCGGCAGGTACCTTCACTGAGGGAACGCGCAGACGTCCGAGCAAGCCGCTCCAGGCGCTTCTGCCGGCACCGGACCATCCGATCAACCGACCTGACGCTTTCGGCATGGCGTACCTGGAGACCAACCGCGGCTGCCCAATGCGCTGCGCATTCTGCTGCTACAACATCCGCCGCACCACGACGACCTGCCTCCCACCGGAAGAGGTCGCCACGCGCATCCGCATCCTTCGCGAACGAGGCGCGAAAGAGATCAGGCTCATTGATCCCACCTTCAACGCGCACCCGCGCTTTGGCGAGATCCTCGCGGCCATGACGCGCGAAAACCCAAGCCACGGCATCGCCTTCTTTGTCGAAATCCGAGCCGACACGCTCACGGACGACCAAGCCCGCCAACTCGCCGACGCAGGCGTGGCGGAAGCCGAGGTCGGCATTCAGAGTACCGACCCGAAGGTTCTGCGAATTCTGAAACGGCCCCTCAATGCCAACCTTGTCCTGCGCGGCATCGACGCGCTGTTGCGCCACGGCATTAAGCCTACGTTGGATTTCATGTACGCTCTACCTAAGCAGGACGGAAACGATATTCAGCGTTCACTCGACTGGCTCTCACGTTTCGGCAACGCCATACATCCTCAGTTTCTGCCCACGCTACTGTTGCCGGGCACTGAGCTGCGAGACCGTGCCAAAGAACTCGGCCTTCGCGCGCAACGCCTGCCGCCTTACCGTGTGCAGTCCACCGACACGCTCTCGGCACGCCAGCTGAGTAAAATCGAAACGTGGGCCAGCGAGCGGCTTGGCGGATTCGACTCCCCTACTCAACGCTTTGTCGGCGTGCGCTTACCCGACTTGTTCCCCACACGTGCCCGCTTCGCTTTGCCTGCCAAAGGAGAGGAACCGGATCGTCCCCCCCACCCCGTTTCTAACCGCCAGGCGTTCCTTATCTCGGGGCAGGACCTTTTCGCTCAGCGCCGAGCCATCGCCACGCTCATCCGCCGCTGCGTGCTAGCCGAGCCGCACATTCTCTGGCAATTTGTTTTGGAGCCAACCGAAGAGGAACCGCTCGATCTCTTCGACTTTCTGGTCGCAACCATCCGCAAACTCCCCAGTCATTGGCTCGACCGGCTCATTTCGCCGCCCGGACAGCGGCGCTTTTGTGCCCGCCGTCTCTTCGTCAAGCTACCGCGCGCAAAATCCTTCGATCCAGTCTGGACCGATGAAGTTGAGGCGCTGCTCTCCGCCATTTTTCATTGAGCAGCCGGATGTGTTTCAGTTGCAGGGTGGCCGCATATGGCTGCAACAGCCCCGTTACCTTCCCCGTTCAGGTCAGCACCAAACGGTTTCATTCCGGTCTCCACCGCATCATCACACTCTTAGCCTTGTAGTCGTCTTCAAGGAACAGCACATAGCTTCCGTCACGCAACCGATGCACACGCAGCGCATCCTCCAGATCCAGCAAGCCCAACTCACCGGTCACACGCTCGGGAAAAAGATTGCCGATGACACGTCCGTCCGTCAGTCCGAAAACTTTGACGAAAGCATATTTGTTGTTTTCCTCTTTCAATCCACGCGTGTAGCACACGAAGAGAAAATCCCCCGCGATCTCGAACGACATCGGCTCCGCCGACTCATGCCCGCGGCTTCCCTTCCTGTAGGGCAACACCGCTGACCACAGCTTCAAGGGCTTGCCCTTCAGCGCGTCACGGTACACCGCTACCGCCGGCCCCATCGGCTTCCAGTGCTGGTGTTTGTCCTCACCCGCATCTCCTCCGAACGCCACGATGTCGCGCACCGCATCCACCTTAAAACGACGCAGTTCGTCCACTTCCGCCGGACGACCTATCTCACGCGCATTCTTCCAATCCCATAGCGGCACGCCTGCGTCGGTGAAACCTTTGAAGGCCACGCCATAGGCCGCATCGCTAAACACGCGCCACAGCGTGCATTGCGCATCAACGAACACGCATCCGCCGCCCGCTTTTTCGATCACATCATACTCATCGGCTTGGATCGCACCGTCACCGTTGCGGTCGGTCCAACACCAGGCACCGGCAGCGGGCTGACCGCGAGGCCAGCCGTCTTCTTTGACCTTCACAGGCTTTTTTGAAAAGAGTGCGGCCGGGATTGCGGTCTCGCCGTTGGACAAAAGGTTGAAACGATAGGCTTGTACACAATCTTGCCCCATGTTGGAGACGAAGAGCAGCGGGACACCCCTCACCCACTGAAACCACGCGTTGGCCGACCAGATGTGGAGGCGAGGGTCATCGGGATACTTCCATGGATTTACCGTGTAGGCCGCATAGTCAGCCTGCTGTCCGGCGGGCTTCGAGAGGTCTGTCGAAAAACGTTCCTCCTTGGAATAGATGGCATGTTCCGACTCCGCGTCAAGATCCGCCAAATCCACGAAAAACAGGCCACAGCGCCGCCAGCGCAACTTACCGTCCGGCGAATACGACTCCAATACCGTACTACCCCCACCCGTACCACCGCTGTTGGCCACATAAACGTTACCTGCACCGTCCGCACCAATTCCGCGCGGATGATTGAAACGCCGTTCACCCACACGTCCGGAGACCGGCCCACCAAAAATTCCATGGGGTTCACCGAAGGTGCCGCAGAGCTTGGGAGTGTCCTGCTCAAGTCCGTCAATGATCAGAATCTGCTGCGACACGCCAACATCGCTCACGAACAATCGACCTTTGGCGTCGGCCGCCATATCCGCCGGATGCACCGCAGCGTCAAATATGAGACGGGATTTTTCCCTGCCCTCCATGTCGAAGCCTGTTAACACCCAGCCACCTGCTTTCTCATCAACAGGCGCCAGCAGAATCCACAAGGTTTTGTATTTGTCCATCACCATGCGGTCAGGCCGAGTCACGCGCCATGAGCGCTTTTCCGCCATTGATTCCGCGTCATACACGCGCACCACACCCTCGCGCTTAACAGCCACATAGAGCTCATCTTCTGCGACGCACAAACCGCGGATGGTTTCAAGTGTACCTTCCGGCGCCTCGGCGACGACTTTGAAGCTCAGCTTGAGGGTGTCCCCTTTTCCACCCTTGCCGCCTTCGAACGGCGACCCCGTACGGAAATCGCTGCGCAGACGCCGCGATACGCCCCACCAGCGAAAACCCCTGGGCGGCCAGGAAGCTTCATCCTTCAATCCGCCGCGCTCGTTCTCCACATTCTGGGCAATGAAAACATACTTGGCATTGACAGCGACCGCCTCGCCGCCGCCATATCCCCAGCCGTGCGTGTGCATGGCGGTACCCTTCCACTCCCCGTCACGGTCAAAAAGCATCACGTTACCGCCGCCCTCTTCCCAGCCAACGTGCGTGTAGACATCGCCTTCGGGGGTCACAAGCAAATCATCGACGTCCTGCAGGATCCAGCCGGAATTGCCACACCAGTCATTGCCGACCCATGACACCTCGCACGGCAACTCGTGCGCGCCCACACAGAGAACAAACAAAGCCCCCAAACAACATTTCATATTCATTCCAATTTGTTTATCAGCGCTGTTCAGGCGGTCATTTGCTTCACAAAATCCTCCGGCAAAGGCACGGTGAACTCCATCGGTGCGCCCGTTACCGGATGCGTAAAAGTCAGATGCGCGGCGTGCAGCATCTGCCGTGTGGGAAAGCTGGGCAGCCGGTTGTCCGCCGCAGATCTTCCGTATACGGTGTCGCCAACCACCGGACACCCCAGCGACTGCATGTGGACGCGAATCTGATGCGTCCGCCCCGTCTCGATACGGCAACGCACCAGCGTGATATCCCCAAGCCGACGCTCGACCATGTAGTGCGTCACCGCCTGTTTGCCGTTACGTGCTACCACTGCCATTTTCTTGCGTTGCGAAGGATGACGCCCGATCAGCGTAGTCACCGTTCCAGAAATCTTCTGCGGCACGCCGTGGACTAACGTCAGGTACTCCTTGGCGATACCACCCGTCTGAAAGAGCCGCACGAAGCCCGCCAAAGCCGCATCGTTCTTCGCAACCACCATCAAGCCCGACGTGTCTTTGTCGAGACGGTGTACAATGCCTGGGCGCTCCACGCCGCCGACGCCACCGAGATCGCGGCAATGATACAATAGCGCATTAACCAGCGTGCCCGAAACGTGACCTGGTGCGGGATGCACCACCAAACCGGCAGGCTTATTGACGACTAGGCAGTCACCGTCTTCGTAAAGGATGTCGAGAGGAATATTTTCCGGAACAGGTTCGGCAGGAACGGGCGCTGGCACGATGATGTCGATAACATGACCAGCCTTTGGTTTGGCGTTCGCCTTGACCACCAATCCGTCACAAGTCACACAGCCCTCTTTGATCAGCGCCTGAAGCCGCGCCCGCGAAAAGTCTTTCACCTGCGAAGCCAGCCAAGCGTCCAGCCGTCCCTCTGCATCGTCTGGAACAACCAGAGAAAGCACGCACTCCCCGTTCTCTTCAACCAGCGACTCGTCATCCAGGATCTCAGTGGCATCAACACTCATTTTCAACTGCATTTCTTTTAGAAAGATGAATCGACGCAATGCGCTCGTTTTTTGGACAATAACACGTGACACACGTTCAGCACTTCTCCCGTTCATGGTTTCGCTTGAAAGAGCAACCATGCGCAGAGGATGCGACAATTTTTTTAGTCTTGAGGCCAAAATGTTATCATAAATCCGCCGTTCTTCGCGAGATCAAGCGCTATACGCACATCCGGCGCCTGGCCCGCAAAGGATTCTTCGACACGGTCACCCGGTTCATCCTTGAGCGGGTCGCGCAGTATCGCCACCGTATACTTTTTCAAACGCAGCTCAGCCGGCATCCGTAGCCAAAGATCTTCGAAGCGCACAGTAAGCGTCCTGGCTGCCGCGGTCACGCCCGCCACTTGCCACGCGTTGCCTTGCCGTCGAGCGACGAGCGCGAACTGGCCCGGCTCGCCGCGGATCATCCAGAAGTCGTCACTCGCGGCACTGCGTCCCAGCATCATCTCAAAGGCCGCACGGTACGCAGGGGTCAACGCTTCTCCAAAAACCGGCGCAGGCAGAACCGCCTTGGTGAACGGCATCGTGGTGAAGAGGATCTCACATCCCATCCGTCCGTCCGCGACGGCCAACTCCTCGACAGTTTCCAACGCACCGAAACGACGCACCGCCAGATCGCCGGGACGGTCGAAAAAGAGGATGTGCTGTTCCCGAGCGTGCCGCCAAAAGGCAATGGTCTTACCGTCGGGAGAAAAGCGTACCTGCGGTTTGTGCGCGTCGGATGTTGTCGTGTACGGAACCGAACCCTTGGGAAAACGCGTGATGCTGAGGTCGTCGCCGTCCAGGGATCGCTTGCGCCACTGCCGAACCGCGCAAAAGGCGCTCAGATCAGTTACCCGGAGGGTTACTTCGAGCACACGGTCATCGCGCGCGGCAAACCGCGCCTTGACAACACGCCCCGGCCCAACAACTGTCTGCGCCCGGTGCCGCGTCACACTCACTAGCGTCATGCCATACGCAAGAGACCCACCCGCTTTTGAACTCAGTCCGAGTGTGGAGGTGTCCACGACTAGCCGGTCATCATACCGCACGCGCCACACTGGACACTCGGGATAGACGGTTGAACCAATCCATAGCGTCTCCACGGCCATCTCTGCCCTCACCCGCCCGGCGGGTGAGGGCAAAAGGACTGATCTCTTTGGAAGGGGCTGTTTCATAGAAGCCACAGCCTACACCCTTCTTCTCAAAACTGCAGTTTTGAGAAGACGTCACCCAACGAGCCCAGCGCGCCGCCGCCCTTGTTGGCGGAGAGCCACGACGCAACATCGTCACCTGCGTCATCACCGCCGCGCGTTTCCCATTTGGCGGGAAGTGTGAGCGAAATGCGGTCGCCTTCGACGGCCTTCACAACCACCTCGATTTTGCTCGAAGGAGGGAACTGGCGCTCCAGTTTGGCAGCGGGATTGCCGCCTTTAGGAATGTCCGTTTCGCTGATGTGCAGAAGACCTGTCTTCTCTTCTGAAAGACGCACAAAAATACCGAAAGGCTGGATGGATTCGACGATACCGTCGACCTTGACGCCCTCAGCCAACTCGCCGGGCTTGAGAGCCTTGATGCGCTCGTCCACCGGCTTGAGGCTGAAACGGCGGCGCTCAAGATCCACGCCTTCCACCTGAAGTAATATCTCCTGGCCTTCAGTCACCACTTCACGTGCGGACATGAGCCGACGCCCGCCGCCCAACTTGCCGATCGGAATCAGCCCCTCGACGCCGGGAATAAGCTGTGCAAACGCACCGAACTTTTCAAGCTTGGTGATTTTGCCTGTGAAAACCGTGCCCTGCGTGAAACGCACCGCCGCATCGTCCCACGGGTCTCCCTGTGCGGAGCGCAAACTGAGCGAGATGCGGTTACGGTCCCAGTCAAGGTCCTTGATCTGCACATCCACCTTGTCGCCGACCTTCACCACATCCTCCGGCTTGATGTCGCGCCCCCAAGCAATCTCCTTGAGCGGGACGAGGCCTTCCACTCCGCCGAGATCCACAAACACGCCGAACTCCACCAGACGCGTGACCGTACCCGTGGCGACCATACCGACGTGCAGGTCCTCGATGAGATCCTGACGTTGCGCCTCACGCTCTTTTTCAAGCAACGTACGGCGACTAACAATCACGTTCGTGCCACGATCATCCTCGCCGTATTCGGAGATGAGAAAATTGAATTTGTGGCCAATGTACTCCGCGCCTTCCTGACGGAACAGACTAATCTGCGAGAAGGGACAAAAGGCGCGCTTTCCCGAAACGGTCACTTCGTAGCCACCGTTGATCTCTTTCTCGACCAAGCCCTCCACCGGCATCTGCCGCTCATAGGCGTCGGCTAGCGTTCGGTCGATCATCTGTTTGGCGCCGACGCTGCCGGAGAAGAGAAACGTGCCGTTCTGCATACCCGCGAAGATCACTTCGACAGAATCGCCGATTTTACAACGCAGCGAGCCATCCTCATTGGTCATATCCGCAATAGGCACCAAGCCTTCACGCTTAGCGCTGACATCCAAGATGACATACTGACCCGTGATATTGCTGACCGTACCGCGAACCCGGTCACCGGGATTAAACCCTTTACGGTAGGTGCTCAACTGCCCACTCAGCAACGACTCAAAATCCGCCATCGACACTTTTTTATCGCTCATTTTTAGCTCCGAAAAGGGGGATAGCATACGCTATCCAGCCCCTCTCATGCAATCCGTAACCGCTTCCTGTAACATTCCAACTAAAATCCCGTCACCGCACATCGCGCGGCTTTAACACGGTGAGCCCTTTGGTCATAGCCCAAGCTTGATCCTGCGGCAAGCGCTTGAGCGTATGCCGCGGACCCCAGGAATCGGAATACAACAACTCCTTAGTCTTCGCGTTATATCCGATGATCAGCCGCACATGTCCGAACGCCCCCTCTTGCCCGAGCGGAGGTTTTTCGGGATATATGCCCACCAGGCACGACCACAACAGCGGCACCCCCTGATCCACGTAAAACGCAATGTCTTTTACAAACTGGCTCATACCCTGCTTCTGAGCGCGTCGCGCCGCCAGCAGGATTGCTGGATCCATGGCCCTCCAAATCGCCAGAAGGTCAACCACGTTGTTCGACGTGAACTCTCTCCAGTCGATCACGGATACCTTTTTCTTCTTAGCCGCAGAGTTATATTGATCAATCAGCTTGGCGTGCTCGCTCTTTTCAAAACTACCCTCCGACGCCGGGGAAATCAACTCCTTTTTATCGAGCTGAAATTGACGCCCGACCTTGGAAATCGCCTTGGCCATACCTTCGAGCGTCGTGCCTCCTTCAACAGCCGTATCCGCAAGCTGCGCGATCCGGTGCTGATCGATTTCCACCCCATAATAGCGAAGCACACGCTCAGACGCAGCCGCTGCGCAGTACCCTTTCTGCCCCTGATCCACCATCGGCACGTTTTCAATCCATACATCGCCTTCAGGGTTACGCGTCACGTTCTCCTTCACCGTCCGAGCACTTTTCGCGCGCGAAGCCGCCATGCCGCCTGTCATCGCGGTCATGCCGCCGCCCTCCTTGATCGGCATAAGCAATACTTTGATAAACTCGGCGCTATACGCCACGCTCACCCCACCCGAACGGTGCGGCAGAATATACGCCCATTCCATCTGAATGCCGGGTGATCGCTTGACCCACTGGTGACGCCTGACAAAATAATTTGCACGGTCATTCGAAACCGTGCCCGTCATTCCTGAATCCTGCGCGAGTTGGACGATTTTGCCCTTAACCGCATATACCAGCGCTTCAAAAGACTCTACGTCCTTGGCCCCCGCGTCCCCTCGGTTGAAGAGGGATAGCTCCACCCGCCGAACCGCGTTCGATTCGAAGTAAACGCGTGCCTCGTAGACGGTCAGCCCCAAGAAACGCAGAAACTGCTTCTGGCTCGACACCGCGGCCTGATTACCATCCACGAACGTGAAGCCAAGCCCATGGAACTCGCCCATAAAGGATTCCGAGTTCATTGACCACTTAGAAGCGTCTTTAAACACATCACCCAAATCAACCACGGCCAACTGCGCCGGAGCATTCAATACAAAACACAAACATAAAACGCCAAATCGCACGCTTCTCATCTTGCAGCCTTTAGCCTGACGGGAACACCCTCCCGGCAGAGCACGCAGAAGGCACAGGGATTATACTCCCGACTCACGAAGACCTTCACATCAGCCCCGCCACGGCCGCGCCTATCACCGGCGATTCATCCACGCGGATCAGATCGTACGCGATACCACGGGGCAGGAGCATCTGCTGCAGTTCCTGCTGTACCCTGTTGCGGAACTGCGCCGTACGCGTGCGATGATATGTGGAGCCGTCCACGTTCACGCATACCGGCCGCGCGGGATCTTTACCCTCACCGGTTTTCAGGATCGCAGAGGCGATGTTCACCGCCGTGAGCACCGCCGCCCGCTCGAAGACCGGCGTGCAGAGCCGTATCACAGCCTCGCGGTCATCTTCGCCGAACATTGCATCAAGAAAGGGATTGTCAACCTCCGGAGATGCCCCACAGAAATCGTCGAGGTCCTTGCTGGAAACCATCTTCCACGACATGATCTTTTCCGCAGCCGTGGCCGAAAAGAAGCCGGCCTTGGCAGCCTCGGTAAGCACCGTATAACCCAGCCAACCGAGGTAAGCACCGGAAATCATCTTTTCAAAACTGTAATGCCCACAATCGTTCGTCGCCGCATCCATGATTTTATCGAACGTCGACTGTTGCACACGGCGGAATGCACCCGACTCGATATTGATCACCATGGAGCCCGTCTTGTCGAGATCCGTACGCTTGGTGATGCGGTCGTTGCGCTCCACATACGCGGTGTTGGTACCTGTGCCGAGGATTAAACCGACGTAGGCGGAGTAATCGCGGGAGACACCCGCGCTCTTGCCGGCCAACAGCGTAGCCACCGTATCGTTCAGGATCACGATCCGGCGCATATATCCCCGCTGCGCGAGTTGCCGCAGCAAGCCAGAGCCAATCATCTTGCCAACGACCGAGGGGACCTGAATCTGCTTGCTCCAGCGAATCAACCGCGCATCGCAGTCCGGAGTGACTTCCGCCGGATAGGAGAAACAGAACCCGATTGAATCAGATTCAGCCACAATCGGCATCAAAAAATCAGCAAAGGCTGAAAAAAAAGTCTCGGCGTCGATTTCGCCCTTTGTGCCCGGCATCACGCTCTTCGAGAACGCGCCAATCTCAGCCTTGCCCGACGCGTTGATCTTTACAACCGCTGCGCGCAGATTTGTGCCGCCCGCATCCAACACGACGACCGGCGTACCGGTCTTGACCGGTTTATCAATCGAGATGAAGGATGGAATCATCATCAACGATGACGGCTGACCAGCCAGCCCGGCGTTCATCTCCTCCTCAAACGCCAGCAGCAAGGCCTCACGGTCAATCCCTTCGACATCCAGCCCGTTCTGCTTCAGAAAAGACACTTCACGACTGCTCATCTATTTTTCCCCTTTATGCACGTAAAAAAAGTATTGTCCGCATACTCGGCCTTGTTTGTCAACCTCTGACCTCAAGACGCCCTCATTCGTATTGACCCAGCCCCCCCATTCAGACAAACAACAACGAGAGGAATCCAGCCAAAATACAGTAGAGTCCGAACATCCAGAACCGGCCTCCTCGCAACGTCTTCACCAGCACAACCAACGATACAAAGCCAACCACCGCCGACACCGCCGCACCCGCCAACAGCATCCACCCCGGGACCGCACACGCGGTTCCCGGTGAGATCCCGAAAATATCCAAAAGTGCCGCACCGGCCAACAACGGCAAGCACATTAAGAAGGAGAACTCCGCGGACTTATCCGGGGAGATGCCGCTCATCCTCGCCGCCGCAATCGTCATTCCTGACCTGCTGATGCCCGGTAACACGGCTAGGGCCTGAGCGAGGCCCACCAGCAACGCACGCGGAGCGCTCACAGGACCCTCGCCGCACCTCATCCAACGCAACGCGCACAGTACCACACCCGTAAAGATCAGGAAACCACCTATCGCATCCGGATCTTCAAAAAAGGCATCTACTTTGTCCTTACACAAAAAATAGAAGAATGCCGCTGGAATTGCAGAAAGCAAGACATTCCCGACCATTTTCATGCTTTCCCGCTCAAACCGGAAGAACCCCCACATCAGCGAAGCAAGTGTCGCGCGATAATACAGCATGATGGACACCATCGTGCCGAGGTGCAACACAACCTCTAGCCGCATGCCGGGATTATTGATCTTGAGCAGACTCTGCGCGATCACCAGATGACCGGAGCTGCTAATCGGGAGAAACTCAGCAATGCCCTGAAGCAACGCCAACACCATCACATCAAAGAACTGACACATAGATGAAACACCACCCGTCGCTAAAACCAGACAATCTGATTTAATATTGTAGTATAGGGCTTTAGGGCAATTGCGGTCAAAACCATACTCAGGACAATTTCAATACGTCACAGCGTCAGAATCTGTGCAGGCCCTGCGTGCTTCTGACGTGAGGCCGGAAGGTGGCTGTAGCGTGTTGACTTAAATTATCTGAGGATTGCAATTAGGGCTTGAACTTCATAGGAATTTTCGCGCCGTACGCACCCCCTTCCAAATTTTTCGCTATTCCTAATCAGCGCAAGGAGTGCTAAAATATAGCTTTTAATGACCCAGGAGGCAGATCATGTGGAATTACAGCGAAAAGGTGATGGACCATTTCCGCAATCCTCGTAACGTCGGAAAGATCAATAACCCTGACGGCACGGGCACGGTCGGATCGCTCGCCTGCGGCGATGCCTTGACACTGATGTTTAAGCTCGACGCAGACAAACGCATTGTCGATGTCAAGTTTCAGACTTTCGGTTGTGCCAGCGCCATCGCGTCTTCCTCGGCACTCACCGAGATGGTCGTCGGCAAGACGATCGAGGAAGCTGAAAAGATCACCAACAAGGATATAGCCAACTTTCTAGGAGGCCTTCCTGACCAAAAGATGCACTGCTCGGTCATGGGGCGCGAGGCGCTTGAAGCCGCGATCCACAACTATCGTACAGGGGAAACGATGATCAAGAACCTCGAAGACCACATTATCTGTACTTGCTTTGGCGTCTCGGAAAACGAGATCCGGCGCGTGATCACCGAGAACAGCCTCACTACTGTCGACGAGGTCACCAATTTCTGTAAGGCAGGTGGCGGATGTGGCATGTGTCGTGACGATATCCAGAAGCTCATCGACTCCGTCCGTGATGCGAAGATCCCTCAGGTCCCGACCGTAGCAGACAAACCACAAAAGAAGATGTCCAACCTTCAGAAGATGAAGCTTATCGAGGAGGTTGTGGACCGAGAGATTCGTCCGCAGCTCAAGAAGGACGGCGGCGACATCGAGTTGCTCGACATTGTGGGCGACCGTGTGATCATCGCCTTCCGCGGCATGTGCGCGGGCTGCCACTCTGCCGCCTTCACCCGCCAAGATTTCATCGAAGCAAAACTCCGAGAGTTCGTCGATCCTGCCATCACCGTGGTCGAGGAAGGCGAATAGCCGCCTCGCTTTCGTTTTCGAACATCTCGTGTCCATTTCCAGGGCCCACTCATGAACACAATTTACTTCGACAATAATGCTACCACCTGTGTCGCACCCGAAGTGCGGGACGCCATGCTACCATATTTCAACGATCTTTACGGAAACCCCTCCAGCATGCACGCCTTCGGCGGTCAGGTCGCGAAGCATGTCAAGGTAGCACGCGAGAAAATCGCCGCATTTATCAATGCCGAACCCTCCGAGATCATTTTCACTAGCTGCGGGACCGAAAGCGACAACATGGCCATTCACGGCTCTGCCGAACTGCTCGGTCCGCAGGCCAAGGTCATCACCTCGCGCGTCGAACATCCCGCGGTGCTGGGCCCCTGCCGCCGCCTCAAGGACATGGGCTTCCGTGAAGTCGAGATTCCCGTTGACAACGTGGGGCAGCTTGACCTCGATGCTTTCCGTGAGGCCCTCAAAGGGCATGGCCCGGCAATCGTCAGCATCATGTGGGCAAACAATGAGACCGGCGTGGTCTTCCCCATGGAGAAGATCGTGGAGATCGCCAAAGAGGCCGGTGCCGTAATACACACCGACGCGGTGCAAGTCGCGGGCAAGCTTCCGATCGACGTCAAAAAGCTGCCGGTGGACATGCTCTCAATCTCCGGCCACAAACTACATGCTCCCAAAGGAATCGGCATCTTCTATCTGCGCCGTGGCACGCGCCTCAAAACCTTCATGCTCGGCGGCCACCAGGAGAACGGCCGCCGCGGCGGCACCGAAAACGTACCTTATATTGTCGGCATGGGAAAAGCGGTCGAACTCGCTGCCATTCACATGGATGGAGAGCGTCGTCAACTCACACGTTTACGCGACAAGTTGGAGAACGGCCTTTTGGTAACCTGCCCTGACACGAGCGTCAATGGCGACCGTGCCCACCGCCTGCCCAACACCTCCAATTTGAGTTTTGAGTACATCGAGGGCGAAGCGATCCTCTATCACATGAGCGACCTCGGAATCTGCGCCTCGACCGGTTCGGCCTGCGCGGCAGGCTCACTGGAGCCCTCGCACGTGATCCGCGCCATGGGCGTTCCATTCACCGCGGTCCACGGCTCAGTGCGCTTCTCCCTCAGCCGTTACAACACCGAGGCCGAAGTGGACTACGTGCTTGAACAGATGCCTAAGATCGTACGCAAGCTCAGGGATCTCTCACCTTTCGGCAAAGGCGATACCCTGCCGGTGAACCTGTAGGGGGCCCCAAGGATTGCTCCCTATATTGACTGACGGAACAACATACAACGTGTAACCTTGAATCCTGAATTCCTCCACTCCTGCCGACTCTGCCCGCGCGCGTGCGGCGTCGACCGACTAGCTGGCCAGCTCGGCTATTGCAAGGCTGGTGTTCTGTCGCGCGTCTTCCGTTACGGACCGCACTTCGGCGAGGAGCCGCCCATCAGCGGCACGCACGGCTCCGGAACAATCTTCTTTTCGCACTGCACCCTGCGCTGCGTCTATTGCCAAAACCACCCATGGAGCCAGACGGGCAAGGGTGAGGATATCTCCATCGACTCACTTCGAAATATTTTCCGAAACCTCGCGGAAAGAGGCTGTCACAACTGGAACTTGGTCTCACCGACCCCGTGGCTTCCTCATATCCGCGAGGCGGTTACGCCGCTAATTCGCGCTGGAATCTCTCTGCCTTTTGTGTATAATACGTCGGGTTTTGAAGTACCGGAGACCTTAGAAGCGTTCAGTGATTTGGCGGACATTGCGCTGATTGATTTACGTTATGCCACGGCTGAAACAGCTTGTCAAGGTTCGGATGCGCGGCACTATGTGGAAGCATCACGTGGCGCGTTCGTATGGTTTTGGGACCGACTCGGACCGCTCGAGACCAATGCAGACGGCATCGCCCAGCGGGGCGTGATTTGCCGACTGTTGGCTTTGCCGGGACATGTTTCGGAGGCGATCTCGAACCTCGAATGGCTTGAAAAGACCGTGGGAACCGATATACACATCAGCGTGATGTCGCAATATACGCCGGTGTATCGCGCACTGGAGATGGACGGATGGAACCGGTTCTTGCACGAAGAGGAGTTCGCGCTCCTCACTGAAGCGGCCGAAGATCTGGGATTCGAGAACGGCTGGATACAGGAGTTTGACGGCGACGCGCCCGCCGACCTGTTGGGGCAGACGATGCCCGTAGGCGAAGGTGCCGTAGGAGCGGGTCATAACGCGCCTGCGAAAAACAGTGTAGAGTGAAACGATGCCGCGCCTTGGATGCGGCTGAAAGGGTTACGATGAGCGGTCATAATAAGTGGTCAACCATTAAGCACAAAAAGGGCGCGGCTGACGCCAAGCGCGGAAAGATCTTTTCGAGAATCGCAAAGGAAATGACCATCGTGGCCAAGTCCGGCGGAGGAGACCCCGGGAGTAATCCAACCCTCCGCACGCTGATCTCCAAAGCCAAGGCCTGCAACATGCCGAACGAGAACATCGAACGCGCTATCAAAAAAGGCACGGGAGAACTCGCGTCGGATGTTTTGGAAGAAATCACCTATGAGGGCTACGCCCAAGGTGGTGTAGGTCTTGTGGTCAAAGTGCTAACCGATAATAAAAACCGTGCCGCAGCCGAAGTGCGTAACATATTCAAAAAGAACGGATCCGATTTAGCAGGACTGGGCTCGGTCTCGCGCGGTTTTGAGCGCAAGGGAACGATAATGATCCCGGCTGCCGACGGAGTCACTGAAGATCGTCTCATGGAGATTGCTCTCGGTGCAGGCGCGGACGATCTGATCGTAGAGGAAGGCGGGTTTACCGTGACCTGTCATCCTGCGGCGTTCTCCGAAGTCTGCGCAGCTCTTGAAGCCTCCAAGATCGTCATCGATCAAGAGAACTCACAAGTCGGCCTGGTAGCCCTTACGCCGGTGCCCGTGACGGATATAGCCGTGGCCAGAGCTGTGATGAAGTTTGTCAGCGCTTTGGAAGAGCACGATGACGTTCAGGATGTCTACAACAACATGGATATCGACGACGCTCTTGCAGCACAGATCGAAGAGTAACCGATCTGCTTTTATCAATCTTTGCGGCACAAGCGGTTAACCGCTTGTGCCGTTTCTTTTTTTTGCAGAGAGCCGGCCGCGGACATCCACATCTATTGTCGAACCGGCAAGCGCCCAGCCCATGCACCGCAGATGAGCGGCTTTTTAACCCTATTTAGTCGATGCTGACAAAGTCATAAATATATGAACAGCAATTGCTTGTGCAT
>JAEAMG010000947.1_pt1 | contig 26603 bp, 20 predicted proteins | sample 8958741 | NCBI WGS metagenome assembly JAEAMG01 (sample SAMN16933256, study PRJNA681125) | bioreactor sludge metagenome | isolation source: anaerobic bioreactor treating anionic surfactant - SDBS | place: India: Bengaluru | collected 2019-02-28 | reverse complement strand
TGGCGTGCGGGTCACCGATGCAGCCAGTCATACCTTTACGGCAACCCTGTCGCTGACGATCACCCCACCGCACCTTGTTCCCTTTACAGAGGACTTCGAGAACGGCGGGGCGATGCCCGATGATTGGAAACAGGAGCATGGGACAGGTGAGTCCGATTGGATTTTCATTTCGGGGTCTTACTGGCAAGGCGCAACGCCGGCAAGTGCGCACGGCGGCAATTACAATGCATACTTCTCGCCAACATGGAACGAGGACGGAACAACGAAACTGGTCTCCCCCTTGCTTGATCTTGGAGACAATCCCGAGGCCCCGAGACTGTCCTTTTGGCACGGCATGAGCCAATGGTATGGGAGTGTGGCCGAACTGCGTGTCTACTACAAGAGTACGCCGACCGACACATGGACGCTGCTGGCCACATACAGTGACGAAGCGACCGCTTGGACAAACAGGACGATCGTCTTGCCCAATCCCAGCCGAACCTACTCAATTGCGTTTGAGGGCCGGATGAACAGTAGTCTAGGCGTCTGCATCGATGATGTCAGGGTGACCTCTCGCCTCCCGACTGTGCGCGGTGTCCCCTTTGAGGAAACGTTCGAGAACAGCGGAAATATTCCGGCAGACTGGACGCAGGAATATGTGACGAACGCGACTGACTGGACCTTCTTGAACGGGAGTCAGTATGGCGTTAATCGCGCCCACAAAGGAAATTATAACGCCTGCTTCTTCAGTGAAAATTATGTCACGAGAGAAACCATGCTGATATCGCCCATGCTTGATCTTGGGGACAATCCCGAGGCACCGCAACTGACCTTCTGGCACTGCATGAAGAATTGGGTAGGCGATCAGGACGAGTTGTTCGTCTATTACAAGACTTCCGAGGAAGGGGAATGGTTCTTGCTGGCCGAATACTATGATGACGTGCCGGAGTGGACCCCGCGGGTGATAGACCTGCCGGAATGGAGCCGCACGTTCTTCATCGCTTTTGTGGGCGTCGCGAAGTATGGGTATGGCGTCTGCATCGACGATGTAAAGGTCACGGCGGCACCTGCCGAACCGATCATCAACACAACGAGTCCGCTGTCGGGTGTTCTGGACACCCCGTTTAGCCAAACCCTGGCCGCCATTGGCGGCACAACGCCCTACGAGTGGTCCGTCGTGTCTGGTACGTTGCCGTCATGGCTGACCCTTAGCAATGACGGCGTGCTCAGTGGCATACCAACCACGCTCACGAACATCGCTTTCAGTGTCCGGGTGGTTGGCAACAACGGGCTCGCCTCTACGAACCTGCTTGAACTGTCGATTGTCCCGCCTCTCGGTCTCCCCTTCGCAGAGACGTTTGAGAGCCGAGGCAACCTGCCTGAAGGTTGGTGGCAGGAGTCTGTGACGGGCACGCTCGATTGGCTGTTCATGTTCGGGTCTCCCTATGGCGGCACCAACGATTGGGGATGGGCGTACAACGGTAATTATAATGCGTGTTTCTTCAATGAAGGATACGGTTCGGTAACTCGGCTGGTTTCTCCCAAGCTCGACCTCGGAGCCGCACCACAGAACGTGCAGCTCAGCTTCTGGCACTGCATGGCCGAGTGGCTGTGGGAAGGGGGCGTGGATCAGGATGAACTCCGCGTTTATTACAAGACAACGGTGGAAGGTGAATGGACGCTGCTCGCCCAATACACGGAAAACACGCCCGCGTGGACCCGAAGAACCCTGACACTGCCCGCATCCAGCCGCTATTGTTTCATCGCTTTTGAAGGAACCGCGAACTACGGCTACGGCGTTTGTGTCGATGATATTGTCGTCGCTAAAGACTCTCCTTATACACAGTGGCTGACCTCTTGGTTCTCGTTGAACGAGATCGCGGCGGGCGGTGTCGCTGGACAAAACGACGATCCCGACGGGGACGGGATCGTGAACCTGTTGGAGTATGCCTGGGGGCTCGTGCCGTGGTCGCCAGACGACAAGGGCTTTCCTGTCGGCGGCGTGTGGAATCAGTATCTCATGCTGAATTACCGGCAGAACAAGCAGGCGACCGACCTTGTGTACGAGGTGGAAGCCTGTGCCAATCTTCTGGATAACGTCTGGACGACCAACAACGTGTCCGAAGTTTCGCGTGCGGATAGCAACGAGTGGTGGCAGGTGACCACGCGCCACAACGTGCAGGTGCCCAACGCGCCCAGCCGATTCCTGCGACTCAAAGTCACCTTGCCGTAATCAGCACGGATAGGACGTACAAGCTGCGTTTTCCGGCGGATGCGGAATACGGCAAAGTCGGATAACGGCGCTTCGGTCAAGTCGGTGGCGGGCTGAAAGGGCGCAAGGGGCGGTCGGTTCGGGCGTTTCTTGAGGCTCGGCGTTGACAGCGAACCTCAAAAACGTCTGCTGTGGCCGTTTTCCGGTCGGGCAGGGAAAATCGGTCGGACGTGTGGGCGCCGATGCGCCTGCACGGAGAACAACGGAGGGGCGGATGTGCACGCGAGGGCTATAACGCGCCCTCAGGCGTAGACGTCCGAATAAAAGGGGGATGTCGTCGGCACCATCACCCAGTCGATCAGCGCGGGGGCTATCGGCGGGGCGCGGATCGGCATCCCCAAACAGGCAAGTATCTTCCTTAAGCCGACACTCGTGGCCATGTGATTCACATACTCCTGATACATGAAGACGTGACATCCATTGGCGAATAGCGTGGATGAAAGGCTGTATTGATAAGAATTTGAATGCGTCGGCCCTGCGGAATGCCGACAAATACCAAGCAGGCGCTTGACATCCGGCACCGGATTCGGGACACTTTACGCCAACTGTTTGGATGGTTTTCCGGCGGGCGTTTGTAGGCTCCCCGGCATTGGAGGTTTTTGTGGAAGCGATTGAAGTGATGCGTCATAGCGCCGCCCATGTTATGGCCGCGGCGGTTTGCAAGTTGTACGAGAACGTGAAATTAGACATCGGGCCTTCGACTGAGGACGGATTCTATTACGATTTCGATATGGAGCACCGGCTCGCGCCTGAGGATTTCCCGAAGATCGAGGCGGAGATTCAGGCGCTCATCAAGGCCGGGCTGCCGTTCGAACGCAAGGAAGTCTCCCGGGCCGAGGCGACAAAAGTCTTCGCCAACCAGAAATATAAGCTGGAGCGATTGTCGGACATTCCTGAAAACGAGACCGTATCGGTCTACACCTGCGGCGGGTTCACGGACCTTTGCAGGGGGCCGCACGTGGCCAAGACTTCCGATATCGGCGCGGTGAAACTCATGGCTGTAGCCGGCTCGTATTACCGCGGCGACGAAAAGAACGCGATGTTACAGCGGCTGTACGGCATGGCGGACGTCTCGCAGGAAGCGCTGGATGCCGCGCTGGCCCGCATCGAGGAGGCGAAGAAGCGCGACCACCGTAAACTGGGCAAAGAACTGGAGCTGTACAGCATCAGCGAAGATGTGGGACCCGGGCTGGCGCACTGGCACCCGAAAGGCGCACGCATCCGCGTGGCGATCGAAGATTACTGGCGGCGCGAACATTTCCGCGCGGGCTACGAGATGGTCTTCACCCCGCACGTAGGCCGCGCCAAGCTGTGGGAGACCTCCGGTCACTTAGGATTCTACCGCGAAAGCATGTTCCCGTGCATGAACGTGACGGAGGGCGAGGGCTCGCACACATCGGTTGAGCAGTACTATGTGAAGCCCATGAACTGCCCCTTCCATATCCAGATTTACAAGACCCGCCGCTACTCGTACCGCGACCTCCCGCTGCGCTGGGCCGAGATGGGAACCGTCTACCGCTACGAGAAAGAGGGCGTGCGCCATGGACTGTTGCGCGTTCGAGGCTTCACGCAGGACGATGCGCACATTTTTTGTACCCCGGAGCAAATCGAGGACGAGATCCGCCGCACGGTGAATTTCGCGCTGCGCATCCTGCGCCGCTTCGGGTTCAACGACATCACGGCGTTTCTCTCGACCCGCCCCGAGAAGGCGGTCGGCCTGCCGGAGCGCTGGGAGCAGGCCACGCGCTCGCTGGAGTCCGCCCTCAAGGCCGAGGGCATCGCCTATCAGGTGGACGAGGGAGGCGGCGCGTTTTACGGCCCGAAGATCGACCTCAAGATCAAGGATGCGCTGGGGCGCCCCTGGCAGCTCGGCACCATCCAGTTCGATTTCAACCTGCCGGAGCGGTTCGAACTCTCTTACATCGGAGAAGATGGCAAGGAGCACCAGCCTTACATGGTCCACCGAGCGTTGCTGGGCAGTCTGGAACGTTTCTTTGGCATCCTCATCGAGCACTATGCCGGCGCGTTCCCAGCGTGGCTGGCGCCCGAGCAGGTGCGCGTGCTGCCGATCACCGCGGGACAGATCGACTACGCGCGGAGCATCGAGGCCAAGCTGCGCGAGACGGACGTGCGCGTATCGGTCGACGCAGACAACGAAAAGCTCGGCGCGAAGATTCGCAAGGCGCAGCTCGAGAAGGTGCCCTTTATGCTGGTGGTCGGCGGCCGCGACGCCGAGGCGGGCGTGGTTTCGGTGCGTAGCCGCGAGGCAGGCGACCAGGGCGCCATGACGCTAGACGCGTTTATGGATGTTTTAAAAGTTGCGCTGAAGGCGTAACGGGAAAGAGTGTTCCGGAGAATTTGACGCTGTCAGACGCTCCGGTTGGTCATAGAAAAAGCAAACGAGCCGCATCGACGGTTCAACAGTGGAGGTGAGCTATCGCTTCGTTCATCCGAGTTAACTTCAAAATCCGTGTCCCGAATGTCCGCGTGATTAACGCCAACAGCGAAATGCTGGGCGTTATGACGACGCGCGATGCGCAGCGTCTTGCCGATCAACAGGGACTCGACCTCGTGGAGGTTTCCCCAAATGCCGAACCGCCAGTATGCAAAATCATGGACTTCGGCAAGTTCCGTTACGAGGAAAGCATCAAGCGCAAGGTGGCACGCAAGAACCAGAAGACGACGATGATCAAGGAGGTCAAGTTTCATGCCAGCGTTGACACGAACGACTTGGGCCACAAGCTTCGTCAGATCAAAGAGTTTCTTGCTGATGGACACAAGGTCAAGGTGACCCTCCAGTACCGTGGACGCGAGAATGCGCACAAGGAACTGGGCATGGAAGTCGTAAACAAGGTGATCGAAGAGTGCTCGTCGTGCTCCATTGTGGAGCAGACGCCGCGGTTGATCGGAAGGACTTTGGGCTGCATGTTAGCAGCACGGCCCGCGAAGCCGGGGTCAACTCAGCAGTCGGCACAGCAGCCTTCCAAACCCCAGGCGCCTCGCCCGCCACAGCGTCCGCCGCAGGCTCCTTCAGCGCCCGCCGCACCGAGTGTAACCGCTCCGGAAGCCCCCGTGGCGCTTGCGGCACCGGCACCCGCTCCGGCACCGGCCGCGGAGTAATGTGTTTCTAATTGACCCTTTTCGAACACACCGCCCCGGCTCCGGGACGGTGTTTTTTATCATGCAGCGCTGCATCTTACATGTCGATATGGACGCGTTTTTTGCGGCCGTCGAACAACGCGACCATCCTGAATGGCGTGGCAAGCCAGTCATCGTCGGCGCGCCGCCGGACCAGCGCGGGGTGGTTTCCACCTGCTCCTACGAGGCACGCGTTTTCGGCATACACTCCGCCATGCCTTCCCGCGAGGCCTTTCGGCGCTGTCCGCAGGGCATCTTCGTGTCCTGCGGCATGGCACGTTACGAGGAGGCGTCGCAGAGGGTATTCGCGATCTTCGAACGGTTCTCGCCGCTGATCGAGCCGATCTCGATCGACGAGGCTTTCATCGACGTGACCGGTGCGCGCACGCTGTTCGGCGACGGGCGAACCATCGCCGAAAAAATCCGTAACGCCATCCATTCCGAGGTGCATCTCACCGCCTCGGTCGGCGTAGCCCATAACAAGTTTCTGGCGAAGCTGGCCAGTGAGAAGGCCAAACCGAATGGCCTTTTCGTGGTACCGAACGATCACGGCGAGGTGGTGCGGTTTCTGGCCTCACAAAAGGTGGGCTCGCTATGGGGCGTAGGTAAAGTGACAGGGGAAACGTTGGAGCGTGCGGGCTTCCGGATGGTCTCTGATATCCAGAAGGCCGACCCCGCCTATCTGACCCGACTGTTGGGCGAGAGCCTGGCGGCACACCTGTTGACCCTCGCCTTCGGCGAAGACTCGCGCGACGTGGAGACCGCATTCGAGGAGAAAAGCCTCTCACGCGAACACACGTTTCTCGAAGACTGCAAAGATCGCGAAAAGGTCCGCGACGTGCTCAAGGAACTGGCGGACGAAGTGGGTCGGCGCGTGCGGGCACACGGACGCTATGCGACCGTCGGACGGCTGAAGCTGCGCTGGTCGGACTTCCGCACGATCACTCGGCAGACACTGTTCGAGACCGCCGTGTGCGACGATTTCTCTTTGCGGGCCATGGCCCTGCGCCTGTTCGACAAGGAGAAACTGGTGCAGCCGGTACGGCTGATCGGGTTCGGCGTCAGCGGCTTCAGCGACAATCGCAGCGAACAGCTCTCTCTTTTTGACGCCGCGCCCCAAGCACGCGAAAAGCGCGAACGGCTCTGCCGCACCGTGGACAGCCTCCGCGAGAAGCTCGGCGATAAAGCCTTGGGCCGTCTATCACCGGAAGACCCTTCGGGGTGAGAGCCTGCCAAGCGAAGTCCTGAGCAGTCATACAAAAAGTGTTGCCGTTCTTGGCAGGACACAAGCACAAGGCATCCTCCTCGGGATGGCCATCCTGACCTACGGTTGTTCACGTCTCGGCCACACAAAAGAAACCGCTCTCGTGCTTCCTTGCGATGACTGAGGCCATCCCATATGCCATGTTGCTTATTAAGAAAAGCATCCGCAATTCCATGCGCAGCCTACCGATGATCAAGCCTGACACGGTGGTGATCATCACGCCCGTCAGCCTCAGCAGACTTTGCCGGGGTTGAGAATGCGGTTGGGATCGAAAGCGGTCTTGATGTTGCGCAAGAGCGCCATGGAGACCTCACCGAGCGATTCAGCCAAGAACTCTTTTTTGGCAAAGCCGATGCCGTGCTCGCCTGAGACTTGGCCCCCGAGCTCGCGAGCCTTGGCGTAAAGCAGGCCAAAGGCCTCTTTCAGTTTTTTGGCGTAGGTTTCCGAATCAAACTCGTCCCGCAGCACGTAGACGTGCAGGTTTCCGTCGCCTGCGTGCCCGAACCCGCTGAGACGCACCCCCACTTGCTGCTGAACCGTCTTGGTGTATTTGACAAACTCAGCGACCCGCTTGCGCGGCACGACCACATCACACTCTTCCATTTCCGATGTCGACGCCTTAATCGCCTCCAGAAACGCGCCGCGCGCGCTCCAGATCGACACCTGACGCTCAGCCGTGTCGGAGATGAACACGTCCTTGGCTCCGGCCTGCAGGCAGACCTCCGCGACTTTCTCGTAAATGGCTTCAACCTCTTCACGGCTGTTGCCGTCAAAGGTAAGCAACAGATAGGCGTCTGAGGAGTGGTCCGGAAACTTCTTGCCCAAGTACTGCTCCGCGCACAGAATGACGGGCTTCTCCATATACTCTATGGCCGTGGGGATGTACTTTGACTTGATGATGACCGGCACGGTCTCGATGGCCGTTGCCAAGTCGCCGAACGGGATCAACAGGCTGATCGCTTTTTTCGGCAAGGGCAACAGCTTGAGGATGGCCTTGGTGACAAAACCCAAGGTGCCCTCAGAGCCGACGATCAGGTCTTTCACGCTATAGCCCGAACTGTTTTTAACGACCTTTCCGCCGACCTCGATGACGTCGCCGGACGCAAGAACCACCTCAAGACCACGGACATAGTCGCGGGTCACACCGTATTTGACCGCACGCATCCCGCCCGCATTCGTGTTGATATTGCCGCCGATCGATGCGCTTTTTTCTCCGGGGTCCGGCGGATAGAAAAGGTCGTGCTCTTCCACAAACTTAGAGATGTCCATGAGCAGGACCCCCGGCTCCACCGTCAGCGTCAGGTTCTCCTCATCCAACTCCAAGATCCGGTTCATGCGCATCGTGCTAAGCATGATACCGCCGTACAAAGCCACCGACGCGCCAACAAGCCCTGTGCCTTGGCCGCGCGGGGTGACGGGAAGCCTTCGCTCGTTGGCGTATCGGAGGATCGCTGCGACTTGTCCGGTCGAGGTCACCTCCACCAGCACGTCGGGAAAATGATGTACCGCCCCCATTTCGTCATGGCTGAAATCCTCGTGAATAACATCCCGCGTAAAGACCTTGCCGTCGGGGGCAACGGCGGCCTGCAAAAACGCGATATCCGCCTCGGTCAGCCGATTGTATTGAACAGCGCCAGACATGGTTCAAACTCCCGTTTCAATTTTGCTCAACAGAGCAGGAATGATCTCGCACACATCGCCCACCAACGCCGTGTGGGCAACTTTGAAAAGGGGTGCCTGCGGGTCGATGTTGATGGCCATAATCTGCTCGGTGCCGCTCATGCCCGCGACAAACTGGATGGATCCCGAAACGCCGCAGGCGATCAGCAGTTTCGGCTTGACGGTCCGTCCGCTCAGGCCGATCTGGCGGCGCGGCTCCAGCCATCCCGCCTCGATCACCGGACGCGTGCCGCCCACCATACCGCCGAGTTTTTCCGCGAGCCGGTTGAGCCAGTCGAGGTTTTCGCGCCGCTGAATCCCCAGACCCGCCACCACCAGCACATCCGCATCCTCAATGTTCTTCACCGGTTCCTTGCGGTGGGTCGCAAGCGTCTCGATCCGGGAGCCGAGCATCCGGTCCGCAGGCGTGATGCTGAGGATCTCACCCTGCGGGGCGTCGAGCCGTTCCGGCGCAGAGAATATCTTGTAGCGGACCGTCGCGAATTGCGGCCGATGGTGCGGGGTCCGGATATGCGCCATGATGTTACCGCCAAAAGCGGGGCGGATCTGGTCCAAATCCGTATTGCTCTGAATATCCAGGCAGGTGCAGTCCGCCGTCAAACCCGTGCGGAAGCGGGCGGCGGTACGGGGAGCAAGGGAGCGGCCGATGGCCGTGCCGCCGACCAGCACGACCGACGGGCGACAGCGCTTGATGAAATCCTCGAACACCGCCGTATAGGGCTCAATACGGAAATGCGCCAGTTGCGGGTGCTCGTAGAGGTAGACCTTATCGACACCGTAATGGCGCAGGGCTTCGGCTTGATTTTTGAGCGACGCCCCGGCCAAAAGAGCGACTACGGGATGTCCCACCTTTTGAGCCAACTCGCGGGCTTTGCCGAGCAATTCGAGCGACACCGGGTGAACCTCTCCTTCGGTCTGATCAATATAGACCGCAATCCCGCGCCAAGCGCCCTTGTCGAGTTCAACCTTTTTCTCATTGATCAATTCGAACGCGCCCGGAGGGCCATTTTTGATGCACAACTTGCACATCCGACACGCCGCCGTAATGCTCACCCGGCCCTTGACGACTTCGATCGCGCCGAAGGGGCAAAGGGCCGCGAGCTTACCGGTATCGGATATCTTCTCCGGGTGGACAATCATTTCTGCCATACGACACGTCTCTCAGTTTAGAAATTTCTCTTTGCGAAGATGACGACAGAGCCTGGTAGCCAGTTCGTCGCCCGAGCCCTCCCATGTTTCACGGGTCACATGATGCTCCGGAGGAAAAATTCGTATGACCTGCGTCGGAGAGCCATTCAGCCCATAGTGCGCGGGATTGGCATCAGGCAAATCATCCAGCGTCAGGACCTTGACCTTGCTGGCACGCGTCGCCTTCTTGAGTTTGAACGAGGGAAGACGAGGCGTATGGATGCCTTTGTTAACGGAGATCAGGCAAGGCAACGGCATCCGGATGGTCTCTTCCGTTGCCGGGAGATCCACCTGCGCGGTCAGCGTTAGGCCGTTAAAGTCTGGAATCGCGGTGACATTCGTGGCATGAGGGATATCCAAGAACTCGGCGATCTCTGGCCCGACCTGGGCGGTGTCGCCGTCGGTCGTCTGCTGACCGCAAAGGATCAGACCCATATCGCCCAGCGCGAGAATGGCCTGAGAAAGGGTGTGGGCCGTAGCCAACACGTCGGCACCCGCAAACCGGCGGTCCGAAACCAGCACGACCTCGTCGATGCCCATCATCAGGGCTTCACGGAGCGACTGTTCGGCCTGCGGCGGCCCCATCGTAAGGGCAACCGTTGTCGCTTCCGGGCAAAGCTCTTTCAAGCGCAGCGCCGTTTCCAGCGCATACAGATCATAGGGGTTAACTTTCGACTCGACGCCGTCCCGTTTAAGCACGCCGGTCTTCTCATCGATATCGACCTGCGACGTGCCGGGGACTTGTTTTATACAGACAATAATCTTCATCTCATGGACTCTCCACAATAACGGACACTCCGTCCGGAATGACGGTGAAACGCGCGTCAGCGCCGACGCGTCCACAGGCCATGCGGAGGGCGTCCTGAAGTGTTGCGGCGGGCTCCATGCGCATCTTCCGGATGAGCGCGGCGTCACACAAATCCGAGACCAGAATCACGCGGTGTTTCGAGAGAATACGCGCGAGAATCTGGGCTTCCCATTGGTCCGGCGGCGTATCCTGCTGCGGGACACGCAAAATGCTTTCAAGCAAGGCCTGCGGGGTTTCCGCCTCGGCCAGCGCACGGTAAAAGTGTTCGCCGCCCGCGCCGTCGCTGCATCCGGCCACCATGATGATCGTGCCGCCCTCGACGCAGCAGGCCTCCGCCGCCGTCATGCCCTTCACGGCCTGATAAATGTTCTGGTCCAGCGGATAGCCGCCGTTACCGGTAATGACAATCTCAGCCGACACCCGCGGAACGGTAACGGCCTGCGCCATTTGCTTACACCCTTCGACATGCGCCTGCTCGGGATGGCCGGCGAAGGCGGCGCGGATCGACTTGTCCGGGTTAAGCGTCACGTTGAGGATGAAGGCCAGCCGCGCCTGCCGCGCCGCAAACAGCATGTCGCGATGGATGGGGTTTCCATCCAGACAGCCGGCACGGGCACGGGGATCGGCGATGAAGGCGGAGCAGTGATTGGCCAGCACGGTTTGGAGCCCGGCAATGCCGGGCAGGACGCTCTTGCGCCCGCCGGAGAAACCCGCGAAGAAATGCGGTTCAATGAAACCCTCGGAAACCAACAGATCCGCGTCGAGAGCCTGTTTGTTCAGCCACAACCCTCCGCCAGAAGGCAAGAGCCCGAGATAGCGCAAACTCTCCTGATCGGTACAATCGTGCAGAACGAACGTTTCTTTGGCAACAACATCCCCACCGAACTTCGCGCACAGCTCGGCGTGTGTGGTGGGCCGATGGCACCCGGTCGCAACAAGGATACGAATCGCGATTTCAGGGTTACCTCTGCGCAACCGCTCCAGCAGGAGCGGCAGCGTGACATGACTGGGAACAGGCCGCGTATGATCGCTCGTAATGACGGTCGCCGACTTTTTACCGACCGCCAGTTGCTCAAGCCGGGCCGAGCCGATCGGCTGATCGAGCGCCAGGGAGACCCGCCGCTGTTGCTCCGCCAGCGAGGAGGGCCTCTCCACCTGCGCGACGTCTTGGCCAGGCGGCTCCAAAAGGGTCCACGCATGACCGGCAGGCAGTTCAGCCTCCACATACGTTTTGTGATAGGGAAGCCGGATGCGCGTCATGACTTCATTTCCCCTTCGGTCAGGCCTTCCAACGATGCGACCGAGTAAGTGCAGAGAATATCGCCCGTCACATTACACATCGTTTCGAACATGTCGAGGATCGGGTTGATGCCGAGCGCCAAAGCCACAATCACGGCGGTCTGAGACGGGGTGAGACCGAGCGCCCCCAAGATGATAAAGAGCAGCATCAAGCTGCCGCCGGGCACGCCGCCTGCGCCCACGGCCGCCAGCACCGTGGTCACGGTCATCACGGCCAAATCGCCGAAACCGAGGTGTATCCCGAACATGTTGGCGGCGAGGATCGCAAACATCGGCAGATGGATACAGACGCCGTCCATGTTGATGGTCGCACCCAAGGGCAGCGAGAAGCTCGCCAAGTCGCGGTTCACTTTGAGATTCTCTTCGCTCACCCGGATGGTCACCGGCAAGGTGGCTGCGCTTGAGCGCGTGACAAAAGCCAGCAGCATAGCCTCGCGAACGGCGGCGATGACTTTGTAGGGGTTCTTCCGCACAATAACCGCAATCAGGAGCGGATAGGCGACGAAAAGCAACAGCAGGATACCGGACGCGACACCCGCCAAAACAGTCACATAGGGACCGATGATGGCTGGTCCGTAGACCGAGAAAATACCCATCGAAAGGAAAAACACACCGATCGGCGAATAATTCATCACGAAATCGATGATCCTGTTGATCGCCAACATACAGGCGTCAGAGAGTTCGGTGATATACCGCATCTTGGCCTGGACCCGCGGGTCATCGGACGACTCGATCACCCGCCGGACACTGATGCCGAACAAAATGGCAAACGCGATGACGCCCAAGAAATTCCCGTTCGCCAACGCCGCGAAAGGATTCTGGAAGAAATCGAGCAGCAGTTTTTCCAGGACATCCACCAGCGTTTTCGACGTTTCCGAACCGGCGATGCTTTGCGCCTGAGAGCCGAACTGCCGCGCCAGTTCTTGCCAACCCGTCAGCGACGCACCCGCTCCCGGATTGATCCAGCAGGCCAAGCAGACGCCGAGTGCGGCCGAGAACGTCATGGTGGCGAAATACCAGCCAATGACTTTAACGCCGACTTTGCCCAACTTCTTCAGCGGCAAGGAGGAGGCGCCGCTCACCAGCGAGAAAAAGACGGTCGGCACGACGATCATCTTCAGCATCCCGATGAAAACCGTACCGAAAGGCGAGCAATAGCGCATCATCGTCTGGATTTCAGCCTTCATCCCTGAAGTAACGGAGAGCGTCCACAGGGCACCTCCGATCACGGCACCGAGGAGCAGTCCCGCCACCACACGCTTGACCAATGAAACTCGCAAATAGGCCTGAAGAATATCCATAAACTCAGTCGCACCTTACGTGGAAGCGGACCTCATCCAAAGAATACCAGAAAGCCCTCCACACACTTCTTTCGGTTTTTATCATAATCTATTCACCCAGCCTGTACAACCCTGTTTCAGAATTATGCATCTTCCTGCGCGCAGCCCCGTTTCATAGAACCGTTTTAGGTACTTAGACGCGAGCACGGTCGCGGGCATGGACACGCATGCGGGCGTTCACGGGCGGGTGCTGAGGAAAAAGAATGCGGCCCTGTTGAGGCGGTCCGCGGACAGAATGGACCGGAAGACCGGGGCGGCATGGACCGGCTGGGCGTTTTGCCGGGTACACTGCGACATCGCATTCTGACAGGCCGGATTTGTGCCCACACCGTTTTAGGCGCCTAACCGACGAAGTGTTTACCATCCTGATTCAACGGCTCTTGAAGGTTTAGCAAACATCGATGGTTGTTCATTCCGCAGGGTGTGCTATACTCTTGATCGGCTCAACAGAATTGACGACCCGGAGAAACGGAATGCCTGTTTACGACTATGAGGCCGCGAGTCCCGAAAAAAGCTGCACGCACTGCGCCAAAGGTTTTGAGGCCGTGCAGTCAATCAAAGACCCGCATCTGCAAACCTGCCCGGAATGCGGTGCGCCGGTGAGGCGGATCATCTCCGCGCCCGCCATCGGCCGCTCTAAATCCGGACTCGATGACCGGGCCAAGTCGGCCGGTTTCACGAAACTGAAACGCATCGGAAAAGGTGAATACGAGAAGATGTACTAAGGCGTGTGGAGAATGCGACCGCACAACCAAACTTTCTCACGCAAAGACGCCGTGACGCAAAGGCAGAAAGCCCATGCGCTTTCGCGCGCAGGCGGGAAAACAACGTGCTCTTTGCGGTTGGTTGTTGATTGTGAGGCACGCATACCGCGGAAAGGTCAAGGTGAATATGAACCTATCCAACCTGCAGAACCGCAGCAAGGTGCTCCGTGCCGTAAGGACGTTTTTTTACTCTCGCGATTTCATTGAAGTCGAGACGCCCGTGCGCATCCCCGCACCCGCTCTGGAAACCCATATCGATTCGCCGCCTTCGGGGCGAGCCTGGCTGCGGGCCTCGCCGGAGCTACACATGAAGCGCCTGCTTGCCTCGGGCTGCACGCGCATTTTCCAGATCGGCCCCTGTTTCCGCAGCGGCGAGTGCGGCAGCCACCACAACCCCGAGTTCACGATGCTGGAGTGGTACCGCACCGAGGCTAACTACACCGACATCCTGCGCGACGCCGAAGCCCTTTTCGCCCACGTTTTCCAATCCGTCACGGGGCAAACCACCTTTACCTATCGTGACAGGGTGATCGATCTCTCGCTTCCGTGGCACTGTCACACCGTGCGCGACGCTTTTCTTAGATGGGCGGATTGGGACCCTGTAGCCAACTGGGACCCCGATCGTTTCGATGTCGATCTGATTGAAAAGGTCGAACCCGCCCTGCCAACGGACAAGCCCTGCGTGTTAACCGATTACCCGGCACCTGCGGCCTCCCTCGCCCGCCTCAAGCCGAACGACACGCGCGTGGCCGAGCGGTGGGAAGTCTACCTGGGGGGGCTTGAGCTCGCGAACGCCTATACGGAGCTCTGTGACCCGGCTGCCCAGCGCGCACGATTCTTGGAAACCGCTCAAGAGCGCCGCGCACTCGGCAAAGAAATCTATCCGCTGGATGAAGCCTTTCTCGCCGCGCTGGAAAGCGGCATGCCGCCCTGCGGCGGCATTGCCCTCGGCATCGACCGCCTCGTCATGCTCGTCTGCGGCGTGACCAACATTGCAGAGGCCCGGCTCTTCTGCCAGCGCCCCGGAGAGTTGATCTAGACCGCCTCAGTACCGTGAAAGGTATTTGTCCAGCAGCTTGCACATGCGCGTCTCGAACCAGGGGGTCACCTTCCAGAAATCGCGCAGCTCGAGATACTCGCTGACCGCCCCGGTCTGCCCCGGCTTCACGCAAAATTCAGCCTTGATCAGAATATTGCGCGCCGTGGCTTCGGCCGAAACAAACTCGGCCACATTCACGCGAAAACCCAGAACCCGCAATATCTGCGCGCGAAAGGTGTCGGTCAGCAGATCGGCCAGCCGCTCGCGCAAGATCCCGTGGCGAAGCACCGCCTGCATGGGCCCGCCCTCTTTCAGCGTTTTGTGCAACTCGTGCTGGCAACACGGCACACAGAGCAGATAACGGCACTTCCACTCGATGCCACGCGCCAGGGCCTCATCCGTTGCCGTGTCGCAGGCGTGCAGGCTCAACACCATGTCCGGCTCGAAGTCCGGCTCGCTCGTTGCGATGTCGCCCTCGATGAAGGTCACCTGATCGGCGACGTCCAGACTCGCGGCCAGCTTGCGGGCCGTCGTGATCACAGCGGCCTTGCGGTCAATGCCGCACACGCGCACATCGAAGCCGCGCACCTGCGTCAGGTAGAAGTAAACCGCCAAGGTCAAATAAGCGCGTCCGCAACCGCAATCCACGATATTGAGGGTCTTTTCAGGCTTTTCGGTGACCACCGAATCGATCACTTTCAGGAACTCGTTCACCTGGTCATATTTGCCGCGCATGGACGCCTTGATCCGGCCGTCGGCATCCGCGATCTCGATCGCCTTCAGCAGCGCCGCCGACTCGAAAGAGGTCAGCGGCTGCCGCTTGACACGGTCATGCGCGGGCTGTTCGTCCACCGCACGCTCCATCTTCGCGCTGCGCGACTCCAGCACCTTACCCTTTTTGGTGACCCGCACATGCAGGTCGCCCGCTGCCGTCATCAGGTGCAGTTCACGTGGGCCAGTCTGCTCCAGCATGTCCTCCAGACCTTTCTGAGCGCCCGCCAGATCGAAGTTCTTGACCGTCGTCTGTCCCGAATCCGTCATCTCGCCCTGGAAGAGCTTCTCTCCTTTGATGATCACGGGGCGCAAGCTGACGCGGAACGTACCGCCGCCCCGCCGCACCACTTGCGTCACTTTCATAAACCCCGGCTCGTCAAAGACCCTTTTACGGATCTCTTCAACCCGTTCAACCGACAAATCCGTACGCGACATCCTGATCCTCCCCACCTTATCGTTTACCGTGACGCTCCAACCGCCTACTCCCTCTCAAGCCTGGCAACGAACCCGCCGCACGGTTCCAGCGTCACGATCAGCGTCTCGTCGCCCTTCACCACGCGGGTGGCGAAGGCGACCTCCGCCTTCTTTCCCGAGACGTCCGCAAGCTGCGACACTCTCGCCCTTTTCCAACCAGTGAACCGAGGGGAGAACGATACCAGCTTCAGGCCCCCGCTGCCGTTCACCATCGCCACATGCCAAACATTACCTTTGCGCCGCGCGAACGCTGCGAGCTCGCCGATGAGGCTGCCCTCCAACACGCGCGTCTCATCCCACGTCACAGGCAGCTCACGAACAAACGGGATGAGCTTGCCCAGCCGGGGCTCGTCGAACAACCTGTGAGGATTTTCCGCCATCACCAGAAGGGGCGAGGTCACGAGATAAGCCATCGCCAACTGGTGCGCCCACGTCGTATCGCCCGGCCGTGAAAACGCCAGGGGGGTATAGTCCGCAGGCCCGAGCACGCAGCGCGTAAAGGGCAAGGCCGCGTTGTGCGAGGCGGGAAGGTTCTGATTCTCACCGCCGGGCGTATACGGACGTGCGCTGGCGTCCACGCCCTTCGCGCGCAGTTGTTTCAGATATCCTTCCGTGATACGATTCAGCTCCAGACCGCGCACCCCCTCGCGCGTTACCTCGTTGGGATAGGTGCGGCTCTCGCCGCTCGGCTTCTGGCACCCGTGAAAATTGACCAGCAGCCTCCGCAGCGCAGCTTCGCGCAAGACCCTCTCGTCGAACGCGACCGTAGCGAACGACTCGCTGTTCATGAAATCGACCTTCACGCCCGCAGCACCCGAAGCCCGCACCTTATCCAAGAAGACCCGCAGTGCCGCGAAATCACGTTCGGGCAGATTCAGCTCCTTCGCGTGCTTCCACACGAAGACACGGACGTTGTTCGAGCGCCCGTACTCGCAAACCTCTTTCAGCACGTCCCACGCATTGGTCCAAGCTTCCCAGCCTTCGTCCAGCGTCGTGAACTCAAACTTCAACTCCGAGGCACGGTCAATCATGCGCTTCTCACCAACCACCGTCAGATAATCGTCTTGTCCCTGCCACCAGCTCCAGACACTGCGGCCACCTTGCACCCAGTCGGCGGTCTCGAAGAGCGCGGGGTCCGGCGGCGGCGCGAGATGGCTGACCAGATCGTTGTTCACCAGCGCGTCAAGCGTCGGCGCAAGCAGCACCACCCGCCATGGCGTCCTCACCTGATCCGTCACTTCGAAGCCATCCCTTTCCGTAAAGCACCCGCGCAGCGAGCCGTCGGGCTCTGCCAACAGACGAAGCCCGCTATAGCCGTAAAGCGCGGCTTCGGCCACCACGGCATATCCGCCTCCCTGCGGCAGTTCGGCCACAAGCGGCATGGCCTGCACCGGCCCTTGCGGCGACGCCTCGTGCAGACGGCTCAGCGTCGTGCTGAGCCACTCGCCCGCATAGGTCTTGAGCTTCCACTCCGATAGCCGCTCGGCGAACCACACGCGACTCGCGGGCGGCAGCCTCCAGCATGCGGTCTCCGCATTCACCCGGCGAGGCCCCTCGCCCGGCACGATGATGCGCCACGCGAAACCCTCATTCGCAACCAGCGTCTGCAACCCATAGGAAGGCCCCGACTGCGGCTGCACATGATAGAGCGCGCGCAGCGCATCCAATTTAGCCTCAGCATGAGCGCCTCGCACCGGATAAGACTCGTGTACCTCACTGACGCGCAACGCCGTCAAGGTGCGCACCCGGCCGAGGTCCACGCCGTCAAGCGTCATGCCAACCGGCGAATCGGAAATCACATTCATGCCGCGAAACGCGACCGCATAGACCAGCTGACCCGACGCATCGACAGAAAGGCGAGCCTGCACGGAGCCGTCAGGACTCGTCAGGCGCCGTTCTTCCGCGAAGGCCGCACCGACGAGGAAGAGAGCCCATCCAAGCGCGAAACTTGCAACCCACCCAACTGTCAATTTACCAATTTCCAGTTTCAAAGCATCCGCTTCCCGTCTTCCAGCACACCACTCTGCCACGCTTCCTCTCTTCCGCTCAAAAAAACCACTTCGCGCAGCGCAGAATCCCCTGATTCCACGGCACGCGGTGTGAGACACCCGTGGCATTCTTAAAGCTGTCGAGGTTAGCCACGTACCAGCGGTAGTTGCGCACCAGCGCATCCTTGTTCGAATACTTCGGCCTATAGCCCAACACCCGCTCAGCCTTCTCGATACTCACAAACGAGTCCTCACAGGCCGTCTCATAGACCCATTTGTAGAGCGGCGAAAGATGAAGCAACTCCAAAAAGCGCAGCGTCCATATCATCGGCGCGGCAGGGAAGCCGCTGATTTTTTTGCCGTGACCGGCAGCGTCAAGCACCGCCTGATAATCCTCGCGCATCGTGGTGAACTCTTTTGCGCCGATGTTGAAGGTGTCATTCACCTTGGCCTTGTCCAGCGTGAGCGCCAGCCAGATCGCCCCGCACAGATCCTCCACATCGAGCAACTGATAGCGGTTTCTGCCGCTGCCGATCATGGGGAAACCATGTCCCGTGTAGGCCCAGTCGTAGAAGAGCGCAAACACGCCAAGGCGCTCGGGCCCAACAAACGACTTCGGGCGGATGATCGGCACGCAAAGGCCCCGCTTACGGGCTTCAAAACATTCTTCCTCAGCCAGGATCTTCGCCTTGCCATACGGCCCCACGCCAATCAGCTTATCGGTCTCATAAAGCGGGTGATGGTCCGGTATCCCGTACACCGCCGTGGAGGAGATCATCACCGCCCGTTCGACACCCGCCTCAAACGCCGTATTCATCACATTGCGCGTGCCGTCCACGTCGGTGGTCATGATGTCCCGTTCCGAATAGAGCGGCAACGCCGCCGCGGTATGTATGACCCACGTGACGCCGTCCATCGCCTTTTTCAGAGCCGCCACGTCACGTATATCGCCGACGATCGCGTCGATTTGATCCTTCTCGGGATAATCGAACGGAAGCAGATCGATCGACCGGATATCGGTGATGCCCCTGCCTCGCAGATGCCGAATGAGGTTGATGCCCAAAAAACCACTGCCGCCCGTGACCAAAACCTTCTGACTCATGCCAAACTCCCTCGACCTTGGAATACCGGAATGGCGAAAGGTTGGAATACCGGACGTTTACCGTTCCACGGCCTGTCCGCTTTTTTGAGCCCTGTCCTTCCATCCTTCCCATCTGTCAGGCCCCATCTTACACTCCTTGCGCCACGATCTCAAGTGTGGCACACTTTTCTTATGCAAACGCTGAACTCCGAGACGATCGCCAACGCCGCCCGCCTGTTACAGGCCGGGGGAGTCGCCATCATTCCCACCGATACGGTATACGGGATCGCCGCGCATCCGGACTGTCCCGAGTCCGTGGGCCGCATCTGCACCATCAAGGGGCGCCCCTCCGGCAAACCGATTGCCCTGCTCGCGGCAGACGCAAAAGCCGTGACCGAGTTCGGCGCGGCTTTTCCACCCGCCGCGCAACGCCTCGCCGACGCCTACTGGCCCGGCGCGCTGACACTCGTCCTGCCCTGTCGAAGCACCTATGAGGGTTTCCGTGTGCCGGACCACGACGCAACCCGGTCGCTGCTGGCAGCCTGCGGCGGAACCTTGCGCGTCACCAGCGCAAACCTCAGCGGCGCAATGCCAGCCACCAGCGCGGCGGAAGCCCTCAGAGACGTGGGGCTTGAGGCCGACCTCGTGATCGACGACGGCGTCTCGCCCGGCGGTGTGGCCAGCACCGTGGTGAAGGTTGACGCCGACGGCACGCTCTCCGTGCTCCGCGAAGGCTCGATTCCCGCCGCCGCTATTCTGCGGACCGCAACCGCTTAAGAAGGAGCGTCATGACGAGCCTTTTGCTGTGCGCCGCCTTCGCCGTTCTTTTGCCGACGATGTCCACGCTTGCGCAACCCAAGCGCACAAAACTATGCTGGGCGCATTACGTGGGCTGGGGTTTCGATCAGGTCAACGGCTATGACCGCGCCGTCCTTGACCCCTTCTGGCGCCTTCAGAAATTCAACGACCGAAGCATGCTCGGCCGCCACGCGCAGACGGATGAGGGAGTCGGCGAAGCCACGAAACGTCAAATCCACACCGCCCTGCAGTACGGCATTGACGGCTTCTGCGTCGACTTACCGGCTCATGAGGATAGCGGTGAGCGCTTTTACGCGGATTCAATGAGCCGTTTCTACCGCGCCGCCGAGGGAACCCCCTTCAAAATCGCACTCTGCGTGGACGGCTCTGCGCCTTCCGCCGAAAACATGACGCGCATGCTGGCGGCCTTCTTCAGCCGCTGGGGTCAACACCCGAACAGTTGTTTGGTCGACGGCAAACCCGCGGTCTTCATCTACAACAGCCGCCCTCGCACCTTGGAGGAATGGCGGGCCATCCTCGGCGCGCTGCGATCCCAAGGCTTCGCGGCCTACTGGCTGGTCCAGCCGATGGGAGAAGGCTCACTCTGGGAGCATCCGGAGATCTTGGCCGACAACCTTGCGGTCTTCGACGGCTTCTACGACTTCGGGATCAACGGCTTCACGCCTGAACAGATGCTGACCCGCCTCACCCGTGGACAGAAGGCACTGGCCCGACACAAACCGGGGGGGCTCCTGGCCGCCGGCATCACTCAAGGCTATCTCGGCAACGGCAACAGCTTTTACCGCCCGTTCCTGAACACGGGCACCCTACGTAACAACTGGGGTGCGGCCCTCGAAGCTGACGCGCCGTGGGTCTGCATCACCACTTGGAACGACTACGTGGAACACACCCATTTCGAGCCCTCGACTGTGAACCGCGACACCCTGTTGCGCATTAACCGCGACTATGTGGCCCGCTGGCGCAACGAACCGGTGCCCACGCGTCCGCCGCAACTATTCGTCAGTTACCACGAGGAGGCCAACCTGGGCGACGACTGGACGCTGGAGATCCTGAGCCTCCCCTACCACACCGCACCCTCATTCGTGCGCATGCGGTTGCTCACCCTGTCGGGCGACCCCGTGTTTGAACCGGAAGCAGCGGCCATACCGCAGGAGGATATTCGCGCCGAAACCGTGCGCGTGCCTGAAATAGGCATGGATGGCATCCGACTTTTTCGCGTGCAGGTCCAACTCGGGACCGCCAACGCCACGAACGAGTGGTTCGAGCTCTATCCCGTGGTTGTCCGGCCCGGCCATCTCGAAAGTCTGCGCACGATCCACATTCCCCTGGACAGCTTGGCAGCAGCACCCACCCTGACACTTGCAAACGCGTCCGGAAAGCGCACCGCCCAGATCCGTTTCAACCGCTGGAATCTGGCAGGCAAGGTGGAACTGCTCCGCAACGGCTGGCCGGTCAGCGAAACCGAATTCGCCCACAAAGGAGCGCCGTCCTTCACCGTCACCCTGCCGCTGCCTGAAACAAATGCCACCCCGGCCGACCTGTTCGTTGCGCGCACCAGCAATCTGTCCGGCGACGTTGCCTGGAGCGCCCCCTGTGTGGCGCGCTCCGGCAGAAGCGCGGAAACAACCAACCTTTGCCCCGTCATTGTGACCGGCTCGGACTTCGACGAGGGCTGGTGGGGAGGCCCGCAAAGGGTCTCCCGTCTGGAGCAGCCGCAACTCCGCTCCATCCCTATTGTCGCCGACGAGACCTTCGCAGTCACCTACGCGATGGACTCCGGCTCCGGCAGCGAACTGGCCTCCGTCTCCGGCTGGACAATCCCCGCGCTCCTCGGCGCGGACCACAAAAGCCTCCGGCCTAATCCCAAACACGCACCGCAATGGGTCAATGACTGCGGACGTTTTGCCCTGCGATTCGACGGCCAGGACGACCAGGCGCTTTTGCCGAGCCGGACCATGCCTTACGGCCCCTTTACGCTGGAGATGAACGTATTCCCTGAACCGATAGGGGTGGTCATGACGCTTTTTTCCGAGTTCAACCGGGCAGCCCTGCTGACCCTCACGCCGGACGCACATGTTTGCTTCGCCCGCAATCAAGCGAGCGTGACGAGCAAAGACCCGCTTCCCGCACGACACTGGTCGCATCTCGCGGCGGTCTATGACGGGCAGAGCCTGAAGCTCTACATCAACAGCCACCCCGCAGCCGAGACCTCCGCCCAAGCGCACGTGATCCGCATCAATTCCCTCCCGATCATCGGGCACAACCACGGGGGCGGCCAAGGGTTCGCAGGACGCTTGGGGGGCTTCCACCTGCAAAGCGGAAGTCTTGTCCCCGCAGACTTCGTCTTGCTCAAAAAGCCCTTCAGGCGCTGATCTCTACTGCCTTGCCAGCGGCTTGTCGCGGCCTTCCAGCACATCCAGCATATGGCCGAGAATACGGCGCGGATAGGCCTGGGGCTTCGAAAAACTTTCGTCCTGCGCGTTGCGCTTGATGAGTTCCCGCACCGCAGGAAGCACCGGGCGTGCCGCCTCTCCCAACCGGTCAAGCGCGTTGCACGCTTGCAGCGAACACCACGGCTCACCCAGATCCATCATCGCCTTTTCGAGCACCGGCAGCGCGAGGTCGAGCCGCCCCTGCCGCGCCAGCGCATCCGCAGCCGCCACGCGCACGAAACCCGAGGGGTCCTCCGTCAATTTTATCAACACCGGCTGCGCAACCCCTGCCTTCTTGCCAAGGATGCCGCACCCGAGCGCTGCCCACCAGCGCACCGGCATGGACACGTCTTCCGCGGCTTTGACCAACTCCGGCAGATTCGCCGTCTCATTCGACGAAGCCAAGAGCGCCGTCGCCAACACGCGCTCCACCGGCCAAGCGCCGGGCTTGCGGGACGCCTCGTAGCCCTCCTCCCCGCAGCCTTCAGGCAACAAACCATTATCACGGTTTTCCGTCATCTGAACGATCATCGCCTGCCGCATGCCGGCAAGCCTTTCCGCGTGCTCCGCGCTTCCCGCCAGGTTAACGACGTTGTCGGGATCTTTGCGCAAATCGTACAACTCTTCGGACGGCTTCCGACCCCAGAACATCGAGGTCGCCGGCGTGAGTTTGCCCTCTTCCGCCAAACGCGCCCACGACTGATATCCGCGCGCGCGGAACATGTAGCTCAGCGGTTCGACATAAGGAATTTCGGGACGGAAATTACGGATGTACAGCCACTGACCGTCGGTCACCGAACGCACCATGTCGTAGCGCTCGTCCATGCGGTCGCGACTACAGAACGCATACCGGCGCGGCTTCGCGTTCGCATCGCCCGCGAAAGGAACACCTTGCAGGTAGGACGGACGCGGCACCCTCGCCACAGCCAGCAGGGTCGCGGCGAAATCCACGAAATGAACAGGCGCAGCAACCCGTGTGCCCGGCGCACCGGGCGCGAGATGACGCCACTTCGGAGGGAAGTAAGCGATCAGCGGCACATGCGTACCGGTATCCTGCAAGAAGCGCTTGCTGCGCGGCGTGATGCCCCCGTTGTCGCCATAGTAAAAGACGATCGTATCCTCCGCCAACCCCGCCTCTTCCAACGCCTTGAGCTTCAAGCCGCACTGCCGGTCCATTTCGGCGAGACAGTCGTATTGACGGGCAAGATCGGCGCGCACCTCAGGCGTGTCGGGCTGATACGGGCGGACGCGCACCCGCGCCGGGTCGGTCGGGGTCCCCTGCGGGCTGCGCTTATCGTTCGGGAAAAGACAGCTTTCGTGTGTCATCTCGTGGTTATAAACGCTAAAGAAGGGGGTCTCGGGTGACGGGCGATTCTTCCACTCCGCCTTTTTACCGTTAGCGTCCCATATTTCTTTGACATTGAACGGCGCGTTGTAATCGGTTTTGGAATTGTTCGTCGTATAGTAGCCCGCCTGCCGAAGATAGGCGGGAAAGCCCTTGAGCCACGCGGGGATCTTGCCCGCCGCGCGCATATTATGGGCGGGCCCGCAGGAGGTCGGGTACAGCCCGGATATGATGGTGAAGCGAGAAGGCGCGCAGACCGGCATCGAGTAACAGCTTTCGAAGACGATCCCCTTTTTCGCCAGCGCATCAAGGTTTGGCGTGCGCGCCAAGGCATCGCCGTAGCAGCCGAGGAACGGGCCGTTGTCTTCACTCACGAGGCACAGGATGTTAGGCCGTTTCTTAGGCGCCTCCTCCACCGACCACCCCACCTGCGGCAACAGCGTCACTCCCGCTAAGCACTGCCCGATAAAAACCCTGCGTGAAACAACACTCATATGCACCTCCCTTATCAACGTGTAACCTGTGCTTCCGCCGCACTACTCGTGCCGCAGCGCCGTCAGCGGGTCCAATTGCGCCGCCTTCCACGCCGGATGCGTACCGAAGGTGATGCCGGTGATGACCGACACCGCGAGCGCGACAATCAACGACTCCGTGGTCACCACCGCCTTAAGCCCCGCCTCTCCGCCCATGCGCGAAACAATCTCAGCCGCAGCAGCCGTCGCGATGCCCAGCCCTGAGCCCAAACCGCCGCCGATCGAGGTCAGAAGCACCGATTCAGCCAGAAACTGCCAAAGGATATCGCGCTTACGCGCGCCCAACGCGCGGCGCACGCCGATCTCGCGCGTTCTCTCAAAGATGTTGGCCAGCATGATGTTCATGATGCCGATGCCTCCCACCAAGAGGGAAATAGCAGCAATCGAGGTCATGACGATCGTAAAGATGCGCTGCGTCTTCCGCGTGCTCTGCAACAGCTCATACGGCACCTGAACCTCGTAATCCACCTGCGTGTGGACCGACTTGAGATAGGTGCGCAGGCGACCCGCCGTCCCGGGGATCGCAGTGATGTCCTTTGCGGCCACATAAAGAAAATCATAATCAACCTGCTCGGCCATGCCGCGTCCCATGCGCAGGGTGATTCCGCCCCATAAGGAACGAGCCGTCTCAAGCGGCATGCAGACAAGATTGTTCAGCTCAAACTGTCCGCCCAGCCGCCCGCCACCCGGGCTCTGCATCAGGCCGATCACGCGGAACGAAATATTGCCGATCACCACCGTCTTGCCAAGCGGGTCGCGATGTCCAAACAGCCGACGCGCCGCCTTCACACCCACCACACAAACGGGATCCAGCACCCGCCCGTCCGTCGGTTTCAGAAACCGGCTGCGCCGGTCGACCAACTGACAACGCGTGACCTCCAAGAATTCGGGGGGGACGGCCACCGCCTCGATATCGGTTGATTGCTGGCCCTCGAAAATGTCGCGCCGCACATCCATCACGGGCACCAGCAGCCGCACATTCTCGAAGACTTTCTGAATGTGCTCAACGTCACGCTGCGTAACCCCGTAACGCTGCGTGTACGAGCGCGTGGTCTGCTGCGTATTCCCCTCGGCAGGCTTGATCGAACGCACGATAATATTGTCCACGCCCTGCGATTCGATTTGCCGCAACGCCTCCCTGCGCCCACCCTCGCCGATCGCCAGCATCGCGACCACCGCCGCGATTCCCAACACAATACCGAGCGTCGCGAGAAGCGACCGGACGAGGTGCCGCGTCAGACTCGCATAAACGGTCACCGCCATTTCGAGGACATTCATTCTTCCGTTGCCCTCCCGTCATGAATGGACACAGACTGCGTGGCGTATTTACGATATACGGGATTATGCGTCACCATGATGATGGTTTTGCCCGCGAGGTGCAGTTCCTGAAAAATCTCAAGCACCTCTTGGCCGGTCTTCTCATCGAGATTGCCGGTCGGCTCATCCGCCAAGATGACCGGCGGATCGTTCGCCAATGACCGCGCGATCGCCACGCGCTGGCACTGTCCGCCCGAAAGCTGCGTCGGCCTTGAGCCATAGCGCCCTTCCAAACCGAAACGGTCCAGCAGCTCTCTGGCACGCTTGCGCATTTTCGCCCGGGGAATTCCCGCATACTGCATCGGCACGCAGACGTTTTCGAGGATCGTCAGGTGAGACAGCAGATTGAAAGACTGGAAAACCATGCCGATGGTTCGGCAACGCACCGCTGACGTAGCATCGTCGTTCAGACCGGAGACGGGGCGCCCTTCTAAACGGTAGACTCCATCGGTCGGCCGCATGAGCAACCCGAACAGATTGAGCAAGGTTGACTTACCCGATCCTGAAGGCCCCATAACGGTCAGGAACGCACCCTGACGCACAATCAGGTCCGTGGGACGTAACGCGTAAATCCGCACGCCACCCGCCTCGTATGTTTTAGCGAGTCCCCGCAGCTCGATCAGCGGCTCTGCTCGCGGTTGCTGTGTGTTGACAGGATTCATCGCTCACAACGGCTCCACCAGGCGCTCAGACAACACCTGTAATTCCTCTTGGCCAAGGACAAACAGCACATCCAAACCGCGAACCATCGCATAGCGTTTGCCGAAACCCGCCTCTTTGCCGACGAGTATCGTTTTCCGCATGGCATCATCCGCCTCCACGTCCACGCTGACCTCCAGCCACGGGATACGGAAACCGTACGCGTCGATTTTATCGGACATCACACCGAGACTCTCGACCCGGTCAGCCCGGAGCCCCCCCAGACGCGTCACGAGCGCTTCTAGCCGCGCGGCAACGATCTTCCCGGTCATTCCCCCGCCCAAACGCCAGACCGAATCGTCCTTGCCACGCTCCACCGTCTCAGCCGGCTGGCCCTCCCGTTTGAGAGCGATCCGCCTCAAGCTCACAG
>JAEAMG010000945.1_pt1 | contig 26632 bp, 26 predicted proteins | sample 8958741 | NCBI WGS metagenome assembly JAEAMG01 (sample SAMN16933256, study PRJNA681125) | bioreactor sludge metagenome | isolation source: anaerobic bioreactor treating anionic surfactant - SDBS | place: India: Bengaluru | collected 2019-02-28 | reverse complement strand
CGGGCACAGCTTAAATTAGTCGGGAAAGTGTCTTGACTGATGGATCCACTTTATCCATCCGCACCGCCAAAATCCGATCTTGTCGCGGCTGACTCGATATATCCTTCAGCGATACACTTTGCGTGTGCGGTCCTCTCAGCCGGAGTAGCGGTTGCAATAGCGCGTTCGGACGTCAATACTTTACAATCCTGCTTTTGGTCTGGTTTCATTCTGCTCTCCAAATCAACTTTCTCTCCGGTACAAAATTACGAGTTCTCGTGATCCATCGCGGCCAGATAGTCTGGCATCGTTGCTTTATCGGTCATACGTGCATCATGCGCATCTGCAGTCATTATCAGAGCAGCAGCCACTTCACGGACCTCACGTGAAGTCAGCCATTTTCCCTCAATGCCAACACCAACCCAAATGCGATCACGGGTCGGAGTGTTCCCCTTGCTTGTATCAGCGATATCGACGCCGCCGCATTGGATTGCTGAATGTTCGATATATTTTTCACTTTCATACATATTAGCTCCTTGTTTACACCCAGGGCGCGTTTTCCATCCTAGTTTAGGATGCAGACTCGACCAAGAATCTAATTAGTCGAATTATTCCGTACCCGATTATTAAACCGGCAACAATTTGTACAACTGAGTTTTCGTACCATTTTTCTTCGTCTTTTTTTGTATCTTCCCACGTCGTTCGTCGTTCATGGAAATTCCTCGATCAAATTGCCAGAGTTTCGATGCGGCCGGGATCAGTACCGACCGAACGCAGGAGAACCCAAACTTGGCGCCGCTCGTCCCGGTCGAATTCAGTACCGGCCAGATCGACGCCAAAGGGCTGCACCAGCGCCCATACGCCAGGCGCAACCTGCAAAGTGCCATTGGCCTTGGGGTTCGCCTTCAAAGTGGCCGCAAGCGTGTCCAAGAATCGTTTGCGCGACCACTCGACCGGCATCGATGCCGTGGCCGAATACGGCAGCACTCGCAGGTGTGCTACAGCAGCTACAATGTCTGGTTCACTGATGACAATTTGCGACATACGATACTTCCTTGTTTGATTATCGGGTGCGGAACACTAGGTGTAACGACCTGCAATCGAAACGGGCCGGACCAGCAATCCAGCCGATTCTCGGCCAGGAATAACTGCGAATGAAGGCCCCCTCAAACCAGCATTAGCTGCGAATGAACCTGCATTTATCCGCGCGGACTTGCATTCCATCGGCGCGAACCAGAATTATTTGCAACTGACCAGGATGTTCAACACCGCCTTGGTATCGGCCTCGATTTCGGCCAGCACGCCCAGCCAGTGGTCGATGACGCGCTTGACGCTCGCCGCTGGCTGGGTGTCGCGCCACACCGTCAGGATGTGCCGGTAGCCGACCAGATCGGCCCGCTGTACGCAATACGCTGTCGTCATCTGAGTTGCCTCGATGTCGGTGAATGATCCAGGGACGCGCCTGGCCTGCGCCAGCAGTCCGACCTGGGCGGCCGTGTCGCTCTGGATGCCCCGCAGATGTTCGATAATGAGCGGCAGGCCGGTCGGATTCGGCCAAGCAAGGATTTCGACTTCCTCGGTCATGGCGGTGCCGGTGTCGATCCTCAATACATCGTGGAAGCCCGCTCCGATCAAGTCTGCCTTTGGGATGTTCGTGTGCGTCCACGGAAACAGCTCCTGTTTCTGCTCGATCAGCATGCGCAGGTCCTGCTTGAATCCATGCTCCAAGCCGGGAGGTGGTGCCTCCTGGTTGTCGGCCTCGACCATTTTCCAGATTCTGTCGACGTGGTCCTCTTGCTCGGCGTCAGGAAACAGGCTGATGTTCCACGCCAGGCAGCAGCTCATGACCGCCTTCTTCCGCGCCTCCAGTTCGTTCAAGAACAGGACGTGCGGCAGCATAAAGGACGAAAAGCAGGAGGCGACGGTAAATTGTTTAAATTTCATGGGCAATATCAGATCGGCAGGCCTGCGGCAAGTATCCGGTCGCGCAGCTCTGCGGTGCGCGCCGGTTCGAGTTTGTTGTTGAACAGCGCGCGGATTTCCGCCGGCTTGGCGTCGAACTGCTCGACCATATCCTTCAGCCTGTACCCGTGGCGGGTCAGGGTCGGCTCCAGATCGTCCAGCTGGCGCGACAGCACGGTTTCCACCAGCGCGGCCGTGACGGGCTTCTCGCCGGTCTGGTAGCCCGCCTCCAGCGCCAGGGTCAGGTGCAGTTGGACTTGTAGCGGCGTGCGCAGTTTGGTGGACAGGATATCAATTGCTTCGCCGTCGAGTATCGACTCGGGATCGGTGTTCGGGGCCGCGCTCGCGCCAAGCAGCCACAGGATGTACTCGCGCTGGCTGCCGGCGACGCCATCGAGCGTGAAGATGTCGGTGCGGTAGCCGATTTCCTCCATGGTCGGCCGGCGCAGGTCGTTGCGCAGTTTAGGATGGCCGGCCAGGATCACTGACAGCCGGCCTCCCGCGTCCTCGACCACTTCCATCAGGCGCTTGAGGCCGATGAGAGTGTGTCCGTTCAGGTCGTGCGCCTCGTCGACGAACAGCGCCACCGGCCGCTTCCCTTTTTTGACGATTTCCTGCAATTCGCGTTCGCGCTTCTCGCTCTGCTTGGGAATTTGTACCTGCTTGTCCTGCGTCAGGTCGTAGTAGAGCGTGGAGATCAAGGTGGCCAGCTTGATGCTGTGCTTTTCCACGGATAGCGACTTGGCGACAGCCACGCGGTTCTCGTCCTTCAAAATCTGCTGAAGGCGGCGCAGCGTGACCGTCTTGCCGCTGCCGACAACGCCGCACAGGGCGATCAGCCGCCCCTCAAGGACCGCGCCCTTGATGTCCTTGATCAGCTGCTTGTGGTGGTCGGTTTCGTAGTAGCCGGCCTGGCTGAGCGGCTGTGTCAGCCCGTAGTACTGCATCACTTCAACTCGCATGGTCCTCTCCAGTCTTCTTGTTTCGGAAATAATCTCGTATGCGAGCGAGCACGACGCTGCGTGTCAGCGTCTCGCTCAGCACCTGGTCGATGACGGCGCGATCCTCTTGCGACAGCTTGGCCAGCGGCCTGGCCAGCTCGTCCGCAATCGCGAGCTTGGCGGCGATGACGTTCGCAAAATGGAATTCGTGCGCCTCGGCGTTGAAGGGCTGGATTGGCAATTCGCCTGGTAGATTTAGTGGGGCCAAGTGCAGCTCCTTGCCGGCCAGCGCCTCGATGGGCAGTTTGAGCTGGTCGGCCAGAGTGCGGATGCGGTCGGCGCGCGCGTCGGCCGCGCCACGCTTGAATGCACGGTAGCGGTTTAATGGGATCGGCCCGGCGACCGGATAGTATGGGCCGGTGCGCACGCCTTCGTACTCGACGTACAGTTCGTTGTCGAACAGCCCCCAAAGCAGAAGCACGTATTCGCCGGCCATGTCCGGCTCGACTTCGTAGCTGGTGCCCTCGACCGACACGCGCGCGTCCACTCCCACCCGGCGCCGTTCCGGCTCGCGGGCGAAGCGGCAGTACTGCTCCCATGCGCACATTTCCCGGATGCCGCCGCTGGGGAAGTTGGCAAGCCAGTCCTCGATGCGCGAATGCGGCTCGGATCGGTGATCCTGGCGAATGTAGCGCATCAGGTAGCGCATCAGCCATTCGTTGGCCTGCTGCTCGGTCTCCGGTTTGTGGAAGTGGTACAGCGTCTCGTGGGCTTCCTTCACCGTGCGGAACGGTCGTTCAACTTTTCCCTTGGAGCGCGCCGTAACCCGCTCGCCGTCCTTGCCGGCCGGGATGTGCGTCATCCACTCGATGCCCAGCGCCTGCATCACGTTTTGGAAAACCCGGCTCTTGGCGACCGGGCCGTTGTCGAGGTAGATCATCAGCGGCCGGCCTTGGAACGGATATTCAGGGTCGGCCTTCGCCGCCATCGCGTTGAACAGGAAGCGCAGCGCCGATTCGGCATCCTCCCCATAAACGCAGCGGTACTCCACATAAGGCACGCCGCTGCGGTCGTCCACGACGCTGTACAGCATCATGGTCGGTTCGCCCTTACCTGGCTCCACCCATTCCGGCCGGTCGATCCGCTTGAGGTCGGATGGCGACATATCGAACTGCCAGCAGTCGTTGCTGTGTTCGGCCTGGAAGCGTACCGCTGGCGGCTGGCGGCGCAGACGCGGCTGGTCGAGGTGCCAAAGCGTGAGGTACTGGTTGACCGTGCTGCGCGTCAGCACGCCTTGCGGCGCGCGCACCAGGCCTTGCGCCGTCTCGACGCCATACTCTTCCAGCAGCTCGATGGCGCGCTTCGTGGACAGGTGGCGGCCCTGCTTGTTGGTGGTGCGCAGCTTGAGGGCGGCGACCAGCTCGCAGTAGCGCTCCAGTTCCGATTTCGGCAGCACGCGAGGCTTGCCGTGATCGGTGCGGTGGATCACGCGAGGTTTCAAAAATTCCGTCAGGGCGCGATATACCGTTGAAGTGGAGATGCCGTACAGCTCGGACATGGCCCGCACCTGGGCGGCGCGCTCCGAACTTTTGTGCGGCAGACGGTCGAGTCGCTGCCGCAATTGCAGCAGCGACTCGACCGATATCTGCTTACGCCACCCGGCCGCCATCACCGTCAGCCTTGTCGAGGTAGTTGTAGAGCGTGGATTTGGAAATCCCCATCATCTTGCAGATTTCCTCAACAGTATGGTTTCGCTCCCGGTGCAATTTCAGGGCCAGCGCGAGCTTGGCCGGATCGAGGCGCTTGGGCCGTCCGCCCATGCGGCCGCGTGCACGCGCCGCGAGCAGCCCGGCCTGCGTGCGCTCGCGGATCAGATTGCGCTCGAACTCGGCCAGTGCGCCGAACAGGTGGAAGACCAGCTTGCCGCCGCTCGATGTGGTGTCGATGTTCTCTTGAAGGCTGCGCAGCCCGACCTTGGCGGCCTCTAGCCGTTCGACCAGCTCGATGAGGTTCTTGAGCGACCGCCCCAGCCGGTCCAGCCGCCAGATGACCACCGTGTCGCCGGCGCGCAGCATGCTCATGAGGGTGGCCAGCCCGGTGCGCTCCGCCCTGGCACCGCTCACCATGTCCTCGAAAACCCGCTCGCAGCCGGCCGCCTGCAACGCATCGCGCTGCAAGTCCAGATTTTGGTCGTCGGTCGAGACGCGGGCGTAGCCGATCAGCATGGCGACTTGTCCAATTAATCACGAAAACTCAGTATAGCTGGACTTTGAATATTGGATAGGGATTGTGGATTGTCGGTGTGCTTGAAAAGGCCGCCACATGCCGGCCGCGCGCGGGAGTCCAATAAACCCTCGTTTGTTGGAAGTCTTCGCGCGGGGGAGACCTGATACGTTTAGTTGCATTGCTTACCGAACTGCTTCACCTCGTAGGCCAAACTTGCGATGTAATGGCTTTGTCGCTGCAGCCCCGCAGTTTCGCCAGAGGAGAATTACAATGAAAACTACTTTGATTGCATCAGCTTTTTTTGTATTGAGCATTGCCACCACCGGCAGCGCATTTGCCCAACATGGCTACCAGGGAGACCGGGATATGTCTGAGCGCTACCAGCAAAACAGTGACCGGAATGTGCAGGAGCGCTATCAACAAAACAATGGCCGCTATGGCAACGTTCAAATTATGGGGCTGCGCGACAATAGCTACGGCTATCGCAATGACTATGATCAGCAGCATCGTCGCGACAACGCTCGTGCCGCAAACCGCTACCAAGACTTGCACCGGGGCCAACGTCGCGGCCATGAATTCAGCGACAACCGTTACGCTTACGACGAAGGGCGCCACCGCCGAGTGAGTATGTCGCCACGGGGCCATCACTGACCCGATCAGGAATTCTTTCAATCCGGCCGTAATCCGATGACGTCCATACTCAGGGCTGACGCAGCAGTAGTTAGACTAAAATCTAAAATCGCGCCTTGACAGCGCGATTTTTTTTGAAATATGGTGGGCGGTTTTCTCTCATGGCACAGCCAAGAATGACTTAGGTTCCGACCACGGTGTTTGTCAACGTAGTTGTCACGATACTGGCTAGCCGAAGACCAAAGTTCCTCGGCTTCTTCAATCCGAGCCACTCACGCTCCGCCTAACAGGCTGCTGAAATACCAGAGCGGCCGCCCGTCCAGAGCGGCGATCTGAATGTTATCCTGTCACTCCCGTTCCCCTACCTGAGAATCGATGCGCGGCGCCGACACCTTCACCGAAAGCTTGTTCATGATGCGCAAGCTGGAAGACTTCATTCCCCAAGATCACCCGCTGCGGGAGGTCCGCAAGATGGCCAACGCGGCGCTGGAAAAGATGGCAGGTCTGTTCGCCGGCATGTACGAATCGGAAAGCAAAGGCGGCCGCCCCAGCATCGCGCCGGAAAAGCTGCTGCGCGCCATGCTGCTGCAAGTGCTCTACAGCGTTCGCTCCGAGCGGCAGTTGATGGAACAGGTTCAGTACAACCTGCTGTTCCGCTGGTTCATCGGCCTGGCCATGGACGACAACGTCTGGGTGGCCAGCGTTTTCAGCAAGAACCGCGAGCGCCTCATTCGGCACGACGCCGTCATCGAATTCTTCAATGAAGTGCTGGCCATCGCCGGCCAGAACAACTGGCTATCGGGCGAGCATTTCAGCGTGGACGGCACCTTGATCCAAGCTTGGGCAGGCCACAAGAGCTTCGTGCGCAAAGACGGTGATGGCGGCGACGGCAATGGCGACGGCGGTGACTTCAGGGGCAAGAAGCGCAGCAACGAAACACACCAATCGAAGACCGATCCCGAAGCGCGCCTGTACCGCAAGGGCAACACAGGCAGCGAGCTGCGTTACATGGGCCATACCCTGAGCGACAACCGCCACGGACTGATCGCCAATGCGCGTGTGACCCAGGCCGACGGCTATGCTGAACGGGAAGCGGCGAAGGCGATGGTGAACGATGCGCGGCAAGCGCTGAGCGATCCCGCAATTGTGATCACGGTGGGCGCCGATAAGGGGTACGACGCGGCAGAATTCATCCAGGCCTGTGCGGCCATGAACGTGATGCCACATGTGGCGCAGAACAAGTCGGGCCGCAGCTCGGCGGTGCCTGACACGATTGCCCAGAGCCTGGGCTACGCGATTTCTCAGCAGAAGCGCAAGCTCATCGAGCAGGGGTTTGGCTGGGCCAAGATGATTGGCGGTATCCGCCAGGTGATGGTGCGCGGCCTGCGCAAAGTTGACCAGATGTTCGTGCTCAACATGGCGGCTTATAACTTGGTGCGCATGCGTTCCCTAGGACAAATCCGTCCGCAGGGCGCGCAGTAAGGGAAAACGGGTTCGAAATCCGACGAAAACAGGAGAAAACGGTCATGTTCGCGTAAGACTTTTCACTTTACGAAACGAATTTCGAAATCCTCATGATTTCGCCATACGACCGTTTTCCGTCGGCTGGTATTTCAGCAGCCTGCTAATTCGATTGGTGCAACCCTGATCAACACCTATAATGCTGAGCGACAGTGGCCTTGCCAAGAGTTGCACTCCTCTTCCAGGCGATCCATGTTCGATCCTACGTCCGGGTGGAAACCGAGTAGCCGGGTGAGTCGAACACTTTTCAAAACTGAATGGGCGGGTATGGATTGGAAAACAGAGTTACTCTTTTCATGGCGCGTTATACTCGCCGCACTGTTCGGCGCCTTGATCGGGTGGGATCGAGAACGGCAAGGCAGTGACGCCGGCGTGAGGACGTGCATGGCGATTTCGATCGGCTCTTGCGTTTTTAGCTTGATTTCCTGGCATGTGTCTCCGGCCGATCCTGCGAGAATTGCGGCTCAAGTCGTCACAGGTATCGGTTTTCTTGGCGCTGGGGTGATCCTTCAGGTGCGAGGCAGAATTGCTGGCTTGACAACCGCTGCAACTTTGTGGGCCACCGCAGCCATTGGCATGGCATGCGGTTTTGGTATGTACGTGCTCGCCGCTCTCACGACAGGGCTTATCTATGCCATGCTGGTTTTGCACCACGTGCCGGGCTGGGCAACGTTCACCAAGCGCAATTTCAACGTTCGAAATAAGGCTGAGGCAGAGCACGATTAGCTTCAGACTATGTCTCGTGCAACAGCAACATGCCATCCCCGGCCAACTTACATGCGAGAGATGACTCCATTCAAATGAACACCAGCGTGAATTCTCCTGCGCCCGTCCGAAAGAAGCGGGTCGCCCTTGTCCTGCAGGGAGGGGGCGCTATGGGTGCTTACCAAGCTGGCGTCTACCAGGCGCTCGAAGAGCGCGGTTTTTGCCCGGACTGAGGGTCGGCCGGGATTGCGGTTTTTTTCGCGAAAAGCTAACTAAGCTATTGATTACATGGAAAGAAATGGTAAAGCGACATAATTCTCTATCCCCCGTGGATACAATAGTCTCCTATTGATGTTTTTTTATAAATGGATAGACTTTTATGTCGTGGGTCGTGGGTCCTGTGTTCTATTCAATCTACATGTGCGCCAACAGCATTTTGAGCACTCCCGCTGTGCTACTTAATCAACTCCTGCCTGTGCGCCAAGCCGGCTGTCACTCCAATGATTGCTCATGCAGGCGTAGACGCTGATAGATGGCTATCTTGTGCCCGGACAGAGGAGCGCGCTCTACGTCCTCATGCCAGTCAATCATGGATACTTCTTCCGATGTCACATCGTTTGTCCAAAGAAGATCAGCCAGTTCAGTGGCATCAGAGTGCGATAAACGAAGGCCGCTTTCGCAGTCCGCAACTAATGCATCATCGACAAGATAGATTCTCGCTCTCACAAAAGTCCTTTTAAGAAAACGCCAAGTGATCCGCACCCAACTTTTGTTTCGAAGGTCCTTATCATATGATGGCATTATGGTAGTACAGCTCGGCCTCAACGGCTTTTCGTGTCTGGGCTATAAGGGTTTGCATTTCAGTCGTCGATCAGCGCCTGAATGATTGGGCACCATTCGTCCCGTTCCTCGTTGTCGCACCGAGCAACCATGCCTGTGAGAGCGATTTTCATCGCCTGCAGATCGGCCAATTTGGACTCCACCATGGCAAGCTTCCTGGCAGCCAGATCGCGCGTGCCGATGCAGGCCAGCGAACCTTCCAGTTTGAGCAAGCTCGTAATTTCATCGAGCGTGAAGCCAAGTAGCTGCGCGCGCTTGATGAACCGAATCCGACGGATGTCTTCTTCTCCATAGGTCCGGTAGCCTCCGTGCGGCCGCGCCGGTTCGTCGATTAGCCCGCTACGCTGGTAAAACCGGATTGTTTCCACGTTCACGCCGGCGGCGCTGGCCAAACGGCCGATGGTCATTTTCTCGATCATGCACTTGACTCCGTATCTATGTACGGAGTTTATCCTATTCTCGTGTAAAACCAATTGGAATCACTATGACGATCGGAACGAAAGGCACTCTGGCCGCTGGGGTATTGGCGGCGCTTGGCGCATCCGCATGCTGCGCCGGCCCGCTCGTCCTGCTGATGCTTGGCGTCGGCGGTGGTTGGGCGTCGCGCCTTATCGCATTTGAGCTGTACAGTCCTTATTTCACCGGCCTGACGCTGCTGCTTCTCGGCCTGGCCTTCTACAATCTCTATGTGCGTCGACGCGCTTGCGCGCCGGGTGACGCGTGCGCTGCAGATCGAGTCATCAGGAACCAACGCATCCTGTACTGGCTCGTTACGTTGCCAGTGATACTGCTGCTGGCATTTCCCTTGTATGCCCCGCTGTTCTATTGAAAGGATATTCTATGCGCATCCCCACCTTCATTTTCTCGCTGCTACTGGCTGGATCGGTTTTCGCCAGTTCGCCGAAAACCGTCACCCTCCATGTCCAGAATATGACTTGTCCGGCATGCCCGATCACCGTCAAAAAAGCGCTGGAGCAGGTTCCAGGTGTGAATGATGTGAAGATCGATTTCGAGCACAAGACCGCAACGGTGCATCTGGATGCGGACAAGGCCAATATCGCGCTGCTGACCAAGTCAACCACCGATGCGGGCTTCCCGTCCACGGTCGGGAAGTAACGCCATGGCCGAGGCAATTCTCACATCGACCCTGTCCTGCCCGCACTGCGGACTAAGCAAGCAGGAAGTCATGCCTACCGATGCGTGCCAGTTCTATTATGAATGTACGGGCTGCGCCATCGTGTTGAGGCCGAAGGCCGGCGACTGTTGCGTCTTCTGTTCATACGGCACAGTGAAATGTCCGCCAATCCAACTGCAGCGTGGGTGCTGCGGCTAACCAGCCGCTGAATGGACTGCTACTGATCGACATAAACACGCAAAAACAATTAATTTGACTCAAAAACGATTACAAAACGGTCATTTTCTCAAAAAACGATTATATAATTGTCATTCTGATATTGGCAATAGACGGATGCTCAGTGATCTGCCTTTGGAGGGGCGGCCGTGATTCGTGTAAAAATACCCAAATCATGCTGTAACTGTTTGATTTATTGGAAAATTCTCGTTATGTAGTTCATCGGTGGCAGTTGTAGTTCCTGATCGAGTGTGTAATCACCATACCGGTTAATGTGCCCGGTTTGATGTGGCGCTAGGCCGGCCAGGGATCTCCTCGTCAATCGGCAGGCCCTCATCTGCCTCTGTACGAAGGTTCATCGGGAAATGTTTCGCCTCATATTTCTGAACGAGGTCCACCAAAATCTCTAGGCGCCGTCCTTTTGAAGCTCCAGGTTCTGCTGACATAAGTACATCTATTTCTTTGAGCGCATCAGCATAATTCTCAGGTGTTTCGATAAATTGATTTTCCATGTATAGACCTCTCAAACTTTACTTTTGTGGGGCCGACCATTCAAGCGACTTCAAGAAGAGGGTCGGCCAGGATGACGGGGCCTCGCTCGTAATGCGGCACTCGATTCCAGTCGATATTGAGCTATCAATTGACGAGCAACCTTCAGTTCGGCTTCATATATATCGCTGGAAGTTCGATGATAATTTTGAACGACCTCTCCGTGGGTATCGCTACTAATCTCAAACTCGACCGCCCCAAAGCGCCCAGCTATATCCTGAATGGGCGCGATACCCCATGCGTCCTCCCCCATTCCGTCAGGATGCACGACAATACTGTGGACATAGCCATCGCTAGAGCGCTCCGTTGCACTGTACAGTGGGGAAAACTTCTTCCCCAAGATTGCGACGGGCTGTAGACCTGTCAGCTCATGCATAGCCTCGGCATAAGCGACGCACCGTCCAAAAGTGTATCTAGCGGCATCGTGTACAGGAATACGCGACTGCGGCTTTTGGGGGATTGCTTCGAGATAGGTGGGATTTGCCTTGATTGCCTCCAAAGCCTGCGCGATCTTACTTTCATCCGGCAAGCTTCTCAATGGCAGCGTGGATAGCTTGTTCTCAGAGTAGAACCGCGTGAGCACTCCGCCATTAATCCTCAATGCCGTCAGGACTTTTATAGCGCGTTTGGCAATTGTGCTTTCTTGGAATTCGACAAGTGTCTTCACTCCGCGCACATCAAAAATCCCCTCACGATTGTCTTGGACGTAGACACGCAAGGGTGAGAGTTTGTCGTCCGATACATCATCGTATGGCGGTAGCGATTTGACGATCCAGTCGACGTGAAGCAGCCAGCCAGTTAGCCTAGCCAATGCGACCGCGAAATTGACGCAATCGTCCGCTTCCCACTCGTCGATAAGCTTTGGTGGAAAGCCTTCACGCTGCTTGATTTTTGATTGTCCCATATCGACCTACCTTCTCAATAAATTTGACATATTCCGCTCACGAACTTCTCCCTTTCACAATTAGAACATGAATGTGCCGAAGCCTAAAGCAAGCAATCAGAGGCCCGCATCGTCGAGTTCAGCCGTAGCGACCGGAGAAGCTCAATGATTTGCCCGTTCTGTTGTTGGAACGGCCGCGATCTTGTCGAGGTAGGCCCGCATCTGCTCGCCAATTTGCTCCTGCGCCTGCAGCTTCGCGTTTGCCTGCGCAAGTAAAAGCTCTAGTTCGCGAACTTGGGCCCGGACGGGCGCCATCTGATCGTTGGCGTCCCTCAGCTGTTCAGCCAGCAGCTCTGCCTCGGCGATTTTTCCGGCGAGTTGGCGCTCCGTATCGGCAGCGTGGGTGTGCGAGGATTGCAGCGTGTCGATCTTCTCCTCCAGCTTGCGGCCCCGCGTCAGTTGCTCATATCGGTCCTGCTTAGCGTGCGCCAGCTCGGCAACCAGTTTCGCTCCCTCCTGGTTCAGGCGGGTCGTTTCGTCTTGTTTCACAGCGATCGTTTGCTGTGCCAAGCGTAGCTCGGCCTGCACCTGCTGGACCTGCTGCTCGTGGCGCCGTATGTCGGCTTCGCGTTGCTCCTTTACGGACTGGCGGTAGTGCTCCAGCGCTTGGCGCGCATGCAGATGCTTTTCTTCCAGCGATTGGTGATGTGCCTGGTTCTCGGCTAGGCGCTGCACGAGATCCGCCACCTGCTGCTCGGCGACCAGGCGCATGATTGATTCGCTTTGATGATCGGCCTGGCTGGCCACCAGTGCCGCACCTTGCTTTTCCAGGGCTATTTCAAGCTCCGATACGCGAGACCGCAGCTGCGAGTTCTCCATCTGGGCCGCTTGTAAGGAAACCACGTGCGCGGCCGCCTTCGCGTCGGCTTCAGCGCGGAGCGCCGTTACGTCTTCCTCTGCCTCTTCCTGCAGCCGAGCGGCCAACCGCTCGACCAGATCCTGTAAGGCGTCGCTGATCGATGAGCGCTTACCGCCGGCGCCGCCGTCCTCAGCCTCCAGTTCCTTGAGGTACTTGTGGATAGTGGTCTTGGACCCGGTGTTACCCAACGCCACACGAACAGCGTCAACCGAAGGGTGACGCCCCTGCGCAAGCAAGGCATCGCGTGCTTTTTTGACATCCGAATGATACAGTCCAGCACGAGCCATGGCCACTCCATGAAATAAGATAACGTCTTACGTACCATGTAATTACATACCATTTTTGGCGAAAATCAAGGTGATATTCGGCTTGAAATTGAGGCCGGATAATATAAGGTTATCCTGTGTCATACCTGCTTTTGTGCCATTTTGGCCGCGTTTGCTGTACATTTGCCGATGGCGGCAGACATAATTGGTGACGCCGCTCGCAACGATCTACCGCCGGCGTTTCCCGCCCGCTTTTTTCTCCTTGTCATGCCATGTCTGATATCGACCTCTTTCTGCAGGCTGCTACACGCGAGAACACGCGAAAAAGCTATCAAGGCGCAATCCGTGACTTTGAAGTGGAATGGGGTGGTTTTTTGCCGGCGACGGCCGATAGCGTGGCACATTACCTAGCCGACCGCGCTGGTAAGCACGTCGTCAACACCCTGCGTCAGCGACTGGCCGCATTAGCCCAGTGGCATCTCGACCAAGGCTTTCCAGACCCGACCAAGGCACCGGTAGTACGCCAGGTCTTGCGCGGCATCCAGACGCTGCACCCAGCCCAGGAAAAGCGCGCAAAGCCATTCCAAATCAATCAACTCATAGTGGTTGACCATTGGTTGACGGCCAGAGTCGATGCCGCGCAATCCCAGGGAGAACTGGCTAACGAGCTGAGGTACCGCCGCAACAAAGCGTTGTTCTTGCTCGGTTTCTGGCGAGGGTTTCGCGGCGACGAGCTGACTCGCCTGCAGATCGAGCATGTTCACGTCACGCCTGGCGAAGGGATGACTTGCTTCTTGCCGCGCACCAAAGGTGATCGCCAGCTCAAGGGAGGTAACTTCAAGGTGCCGTTGCTGTCGCGCCTGTGCCCAGTCAGCGCTTATGAGGAATGGATCGCCACAGCGACATTGAGGGCTGGGCCCGTGTTCCGCGCTATCGATCGCTGGGGCAACATCCGCGCTAACGGACTGAATATCGATAGCTTGGTACCGCTCCTACGCACTATCCTGCATGAAGCCGGCGTGGATGCGCCTGAGTTGTACAGCGCCCACTCGCTGCGGCGCGGCTTTGCCAGTTGGGCAACCGCCAATGGGTGGGATCTGAGAACGCTGATGGAACACGTCGGATGGAAAAATGCCCAGTCCGCCATGCGCTACATTGACAGGGAAGATCCCTTTAACCAGCACCGCATTGAGCAGAACCTGCATCCTCCTGAGATCACGTGATCGGACATATGCGGCTGTGCCGAAGGGACGTATCCACTGAGCACCTTAAGCAGGGCCCATTGGATAGATGAAGTGATGGGTTTGGTAAAAGCCATCAGCCTGAGCCTCGATCTGATGCGTAAAACCTGCCGTCCACGGCCGAAACTACTCAGTCAGTTCGGCTATCCGCACCGGGTCATCGTCCAAATTTACGCAGCGGTCTAGCACGTGCGTGAATGATTTCAAAAAAAACCGTTCGCTGATGAGCGAACATCAACAAATCGGCGACGCCGATGCCCGGCAATTTCCCATAGAATGCGCTGTTGACGGGCTCTTCCGCATTTGGGGGGCAGCGCCTTTTTTCGCCTTTGCCGCTAACTTAAATGTGCTGATTGACCGCATCGGTAACCCTCAAGCTTGAGCAAGCTGGCGATTTCGCCCAAGCTTAAGGCATGACTATGTCGTTGAGTGCTTGAGCTGGTTGTGGCGTAGTAGGCGCAGACCATTAAACACTACCAGCAGACTTGCACCCATATCAGCGAACACCGCCATCCACATCGTCGCATGGCCAGAAAACGTCAGCACTAGAAATACCGCCTTGATACCTAAGGCCAGCACAATATTCTGGGTCAGGATGCTTGCTGTGGTCCGTGACAGCCGTACAAAGGCTGGAATCTTGCGAAGGTCATCATCCATCAGCGCGACATCGGCAGTCTCGATTGCGGTATCCGTACCTGCCGCGCCCATTGCAAAACCGATGTCAGCGCGCGCCAGTGCCGGTGCGTCGTTGATGCCATCGCCCACCATCCCGACTTGGCCATCGCCGCCCACAACAGATTCGATGGCCTTTAGCTTGTCTTCAGGCAGCTGGTTGCCGCGCGCCTCGTCGATACCAACTTGCTTTGCAATCGCCTCGGCCGTATGAGGGTTATCCCCTGTCAACATGATGGTGCGCACACCAAGCGCGTGCAAGTCGGCGATCGCTTGTCGGCTCGTCTCCTTTACCGTATCTGCCACCGCGAACAAACTCAATACCTTCTCGGAGGCCGCAAGCATGACCGCCGTTTTTCCTTGGCGCTCAAGTGCCTCCAACGTGGTCTCCAGATCTGGCGTGCTGAGACCAAGCTCGGCAATCAAACGGTGGTTGCCAAGATGTAGCACCTGGCCATCAATTTGTCCCCGTACTCCCCGGCCGGGAATGGCTGAAAAATCTGTGACATCACGTTGCGCAATGCCGCCATCCTGTGCCGCGCGCGCTATCGCTTGTGACACCGGATGGTCCGAGCGCGCGGCAAGGCTAGCAGCTAACGAACGCACCATTGATTCATCGCCGCTCAATACCTGGAAGTCGGTTTGCGCTGGCTTGCCGTGCGTAATGGTCCCAGTCTTATCCAAGGCGAGTACCGTCAGCTTACGGCCGCCCTCTAGATAGACGCCGCCTTTGATCAGAATGCCCTTGCGCGCAGCTGCGGCCAAACCACTAACAATCGTCACTGGGGTCGAGATGACAAGTGCACATGGGCAAGCGATCACTAACAGTACCAGGGCTTTGTAGATCCAGTCCATCCACGCTGCACCCGTTGCCAATGGCGGCACAACCGCCATCAGCAGCGCGACCACGAAAACCGCTGGCGTATAGATCAGCGCAAACTGGTCGACGAAGCGCTGCGTCGGTGCCCGACTACCTTGCGCCGATTCGACGGCGTGAATAATGCGGGCCAGCGTGGAATCGCTCGCCCGGGCTGTGACCCTGTATTCAAAGGACCCGGATTCGTTGATGGTGCCTGCGAACACAGTATCGTTGACGCCTTTTTCCACAGGCAGGCTTTCTCCGGTAATCGGTGCCTGATTGATTGCGGATTGACCGTTGACGATCACGCCGTCGAGCGCTATGCGCTCGCCTGGCTTGACGCGCACCACCATGTCGAGCGCTACGTGTTTGGCCGGGATGTCCATCCAATTTCCATCCTGCTGCCGCACGGTAGCAGTCTCGGGCGTCAGATCCATCAAGCCGCGTATAGCATTTCGCGCACGGTCGAGCGATTTTGCTTCGATCACTTCGGCCAACGCAAACAGGAACATGACCATCGCCGCTTCGGGCCAGTGGCCAATTAGCATAGCACCGGTGACTGCAATCGACATTAGCGCGTTCATGTTCAGATTTCGGTTCTTCAGTGCAATCCAGCCCTTCTTATAGGTAGATAGTCCACCGGTCGAAATCGAGGCAAGGGCAAGCACAATCACCGCCCAGTGAATGCCGTCATTAAGGTAATAAACAAGCTCTGCGAGAAGTGCAGCAATGCCTGAGCAGGCGATCATCCACCAGTTGGTTTTTTCAGGCAGGGCGGCTTCGGTCGCTTCCGCTTCATGGCCACCTTCGACTTCCGCTTCGAGTCCAAGCGATTTCAGGGCGGTCAAGGCAGCAGAAAGGGCCTCAGGCGCATGGCGTAGCGTCAGCGTGCGTTGCATCAAGTTGAACTGCAGATCCATGATGCCGGTCATGCCGCTCAGTTTTCCTCGAATCAGTCCTTCTTCGGTCGGACAGTCCATTTTGGAGATTCGAAGTATGCTCGTGCGCTCGCCGCTGATATTCTCGCGGCGCGCCTTCATGCCGATGCCAGCGAGCGCCACTTCTACTGCCTCAAGAGATGGCAGAGAATGGGTCACCGTCAGCTTGCGCTGTACCAGATTGAAATCTAGGCCGTTGACCCCGGTGATTTTGCCGAGCTTGCCCCGGATCAGCCCTTCCTCGGTCGGGCAATCCATATTTTCGATGTGATATGTCGCGCGACTCTGGTCTTCAGGCGAGGAGGTCATTATTGACGTCGATGATGTCGTTGCGCATCCGCAACTTGTTGATTTGCTTTTGTCCATACAGAACTCCTTTGTTCATGTTCCCCATGCGTTTCTTGGCAGGGGTAACGCTGATGACTGTTTAAGAAAGAACACCGGAATTGCATTATTCTCCGTGCGATCTCTGTTTACGCCGCTCGGCGCATGCTATCGAAGGCGGCCAGCTTGGCGGCGTGGCTCACTTTCTGTCCCGAAGCAGATGGGTTTTGGGAGCGGTATCAGGCTGAATGCTAACCGACAGAATCTGTATTACTTCTGGCACATTCCCATCCTTGCAGTATTGCGGGGATATTTCGACCTTGTCGTGAAGCTCAGGCTTGATCGATGCCGGCACATGCGCGCTGAGATATTCGCTGTGGCGGCCATGGGGAACCTTGATTCCTACGTAAGTTCCGGCAGCGATCTGCGCTGATGTCAATGAAGTGAGACAACGCGGCGGGGACACCCGCAATTTCTCAGCGGTGTAGATTTCGCTAACATAGCCGGCTCGACCGTCGGGTCCCAATCTCGGATCTGTCGCACATCCTGTCAGAGCCAGAGACGCAGCCGTCGATGCCAATGCTGCCAATGCAAATATATGAGTTTTCATCGTTGTCCAGTTCTATGGTGGTCAGATCGCCTCGTCGCTAGGCAACTTTAGTGGCGCTTTGAATGTCGCTGATAAAGACCCATCCTGTGCTCGGCCGCGCAGCCCGAACAATGAGCTGTTGCAGCGGCTCAGCCAAGTTGTCGTCACAAATGAGCTCCAACTTCATTTCCGCCACTACCGGCTCGGCAAGTTCGACGGAATAGTGCTGCTGGTGCGGGTCCGCACTGGTGTACAGTCTTTGCACTGTCGAAACTGTCAGGTGATAGCAACCGACCCCCGAAGTGATGTCGCACATTCCGGAGTCACGCAATGCCTCCGTCACCGCGGTGATGCGATGAGGATGTACGAAAGCGTTGATCTGTTTCATGTCATGCTCCTCTAAAAAATGCCGCCCGGTGCGGGCGGAAAATGGTCGATTAAGTCGCTGATAAAGCTTTACGTTGCTTGCGATTCTCCACCCACTCATAGAGCAGCGGCAGTAGTAAGAGGGTCAGCGCCGTCGAAGTGAATAGACCGCCAACTACAACGGTGGCCAGCGGGCGCTGCGTCTCGGCCCCGACTCCGCTCGACAACAGCATAGGCACCAGGCCAAAAATCGCGATCGATGCAGTCATCAGGACCGGACGCAAACGCAATGCCGCTCCTTGCCGCACCGCGTCGCGAATCGACATGCCTTGTTCGCGCTGGTCATTCAGGAAGGTGACCAGGACTATGCCATTGAGCATGGCAACGCCAAAGACCGCGATGAATCCGATCGCCGACGGCACGGACAGGTATTGTCCCGTGATGAACAGGCCCACCACACCGCCGATTGTCGCGAAGGGCACGTTGGCGATGATGAGCGTGGCGTAGGTGAGTGAATTGAAAGCTGTGTAGAGCAAAATAAAGATCAGGCCGATGGTCAAGGGAACGATGATGGCCAGTTTGGTCATCGCTCGTTGCTGATTCTCGAAGGCACCGCCCCACTCGATCACATAGCCCTCCGGAAGCTTGACCTGTTGAGCGATTTTTGCGCTGGCTTCCTTCACGAAGCTATCTACGTCCCGGCCTTTGACGTCCATCTGGATGACCGCATAGCGCTGCAGCTGTTCCCGGCGGACGAACGAATAGCCTTCGTCGAGTTCGATTGTCGCCACATCCGACAGGGGCACCAGGGCGCCGCTCTCGGTGCGAATCGGGATGGCACTGATGCTTTGGACGCTGTTGCGAAATTCTGGCGCCAACCACACCTGGATGTCGAAGCGTCTGGTGCCCTCGATCACCGTGGACACGGCCTTGCCGCCGATACCTGCCTGGACCACATCGAGGATGTCATTGGCGTTGATCCCGTAGCGCGCTGCGGCGTCCCGGTTCACATTAATGACCAATTGCGGCTTACCCTTGTTTGCTTCGAGCGACAGATCCGCTACGCCAGGAACTTTGTCAAGTACGCCCTTGAGCTGGCCGGATAGCCGGTCCAGCGCGTTCAGGTCCTCGCCATACAGCTTCAATGCAAGCGTCGCGCGTACACCTGAAATGAGCTCTTCTACGCGCATCTGGATTGGCTGGGTCGCTGAAATCACCGATGAAGGCGCGGTCTTTTCGAGCTTTTCCTGCATCGATTTTGCCAACGCCGGCACGCTGATCTTCTCGGGCCACGTGGCCTGCGGTTTCAGGTTCACCAGCAGCTCCATGTAGTTCACGTCTGCCGTATCGCCCTTTTCGGCCCGACCGATCATGGCAATGGCCGAGTCAGTTTGGGGGAACGTCATTAGTGTCTTTTCCAGTTGCTGGGAGATGCGGATCGATTCGTCGAGCGAAGTTGATGGGATGCTGCTTACCCTGAACATGATCGTGCCCTCCTGTAGGGAAGGCATGAATTCTTTGCCCAGAAAGGGGATCAATGCAAAGGACGCGAGCAGCGCCACGACCGCTACACTGATGACGAGCTTTTTTCGTTCCAGTGCCCAATCTAGCATTGGCAGGTAGAGTCGTTTTGCATGCCGAACGACGAAGGTATCCTTTTCTTGCTTGGGTTTCAGAATTAGCGCCGACAATACGGGTACCAGCGTCAGCGTCAGGACCAATGAACCGATCATGGCAAAGGTGATGGCCAATGCCATCGGCTTGAACATCTTGCCCTCCAATCCGGTCAGGGAGAACAAGGGCAGGAAGACGACAATGATGATCAGGATGGCAAACGCAACGGGGTTCATCACTTCGCGCGCCGCCTCAAGGATGATGTGGGTCTTGTTGACGGACTTGCCGCCTTGATGGGACAGCAAACGAAATCCATTCTCGACCAGCACGACCGCGCCGTCGACCATCATGCCGATCCCCACCGCCAAGCCGGCAAGCGACATCAAGTTGGCTGAGAGACCCCATTGCTTCATCAGGATGAAGCTGATTAGCATGGCCAACGGCAAGGTGACGATAACGACCAGGGCGGACCGGATTTCACCCAGAAACAGGAACAGGATGAGTGCCACCAGAATTGACCCTTCAATCAATGCACGTTCCGCCGTGGCGACTGCTTTGTCAACCAGTTCGGTACGGTCATAAATGGCCTTAATCGACACGCCTTTGGGCAGCCCTTGTTGAACGACCTTGAGTTTCTCCTTTACGCCTTCAACGACAACCTTGGCATTTTCGCCGATGCGCTGCAGCGCGGTGCCAAGCACGACTTCTTTGCCATCCTTTGTTACCGCACCTGAGCGCAGGGAGGGGCCTTCCTTGACCTCGGCGATATCCCGCACATAAACCGGCGTGCCGTTGCGGGTCGCCAGTACTACACTGCCAATGTCTTTCGCACTGGCGACCAGGCCCAGGCCGCGCACCAGATACTGCTCTTGTCCGATGTTCAAATACTGCCCGCCGACCTGGCGGTTATTGGCCGTTAACGTTTCCATGACGGCTTTGAGGCTGATGCCATATTTGATTAACTGATTCGGATTGATCAGCACCTGATACTGCTTTTCATCACCGCCCCAGGATGTCACGTCATCTACGCCAGCCGCCGTGCGCAGTTTGAGCCGCACATTCCAGTCTTGCAGCGTTCGCAAGTCCATTGTCGACATGCTTTGATCAGCCGATTCGACGGTATACCAGAAGACCTGTCCCAGTCCTGAGCTATTGGCACCGAGTGTCGGCTCCCCATACCCTTCCGGTATCCGCTGTTTCGCTTCCAGCAATTTTTCGCTGACCAGTCGCCGCGCGAAATAGGTATCGACGTCATCCTTGAAATTGACACTCACATAGGACAACCCAAACAGCGAGACTGACCGAATCGCCTCCACACCGGCGAGACCAGCCATGCTCGTTTCGATCGGCGTGGTCAGCAGTTTCTCGACATCTTCGGCAGCCAGTCCTGGCGATTCCGTGTAGATATTGACTTGAACCGGGGTGACGTCGGGGAAGGCATCAACCGGCAAATCGCGCCAAGTCTTTACCCCCAAAATAATAACGATCACGAACGCGACAATGACCAGCACCTTGTAGCGCAGCGATACATCAACAATGGTATTTAACATAGTGGTCCCTTAGTCCGCGTCGCCGATTTGCGACTTGAGCATCTTGGCCTTCAATGCATAGGCACCGGAGGTCACCACTTTCTCGCCTGGCTTGATACCCGACTTCAACACCACGTTCCCACGCAATTTTTCACCTAGGTCGACCGCGCGCGCCTCGAAACCATCGTCCTCGCGCACAAATGCGGTGGGTTGTCCTTGAATCAGCACGACGGCCTGTTCGGGAAGCAGCAGCCTCTTGCTTCCGCCTCCCGCCATGATCGCCGCCGTAGCGAACATGTCCAATTTCAGCTTCCCGTCCGGATTGGGAACTTCTACTCTGGCTTTGATCGTGTGCGTCTCCTTGTCCATCAGGCTGCTGATATAGGAGACTTTTCCTGTAAAGCTCTCGCCAGGGTAAGCGGTCAAGGTAATGAGGGCCGCTGCGCCGGTCTTGACTCTCGCGATATCCTTCTCGTACAGGTTGACATCGATCCAGACACTGGAGAGGTCAGCTATGGCATAGAGCACCTTATCCGGTTGCGCAAGTTCGCCGAGCACCGCCTTTTTTTCCACCACCGTGCCGGAAAACGGCGCGGAGACGGCAAACACGGAGGCATCGCCTGCGGATGCTTGGTGGCCAGCGATTCCCAAGGTCTGACGCCTGGCTTGCGCGGCGCGCAACACTGCCCTGGATTTTTCGAAGTCGCCCTTGGCACGCAAATAATCCTTTTGCGGGATGATTTGATCGGCAAACAGCTTGTCTGCACGTTCCGCACCAGCCTTTGCCAAAGCATGTTCGCTGACCGCCTGGATGAATGCAGACTGCGCTTCTCCCACTTCAATGCTGTCGATCAACGCCAGCGTTTGCCCCGGCCGCACCTTGTCCCCCAGATTGCCTAATACTTTGACCAGTCGACCTGCTACCCTCGGCGCGACGTGCGCGAACTTGTCTTGATTGGCACCGATCGATGCCGTCACTTCGATTTGCTCACTGACCTCTTTTTCCTGTAACGGGGCGACAGTGATGCCCGCAGCTTGAATCTCTTCAGCGGAAAGCAGCAGCTTTCCCTTTTCATGTTCGGCGCTTTCTGCCGCTTTCCCTTTGTCGCTCGCCGAGTCGGCCCGCTGTCCAGCATGCTGTTCTTGTTTAGCGGCGGTCGGTGTCGAGGATTGCCCTTTGCCGCAACCGGCGAGGGCCGCTACCAAGAGGAGCGCGCAGGCGCAACGCCATTGGAGTGAGGTCATGGATATTTTTCCGTCAGAATGTTTGGAGTTGGAGTGAATCTCTGGGCTCATCTTGGTGCCCCGGTATCGAGCCATCCGGCTGCCTGCTGCAGAGCAATACGTGTCATCCGCAGTTCGGTTTCGGCATCGATCAGGTCGCGCCGTCCATCGAGTACTTGGCGGTTTACGAGAAGGAGTTGCATCAATCCGATCTCGCCTGCCTGCAGACTCTTGAGCGACAGGCGCTGGTTTTCTTCAAGAGCGGGAAGCGCGGACAGACGCAAAGCGTTCATCCGTACAATTTGGCTCTGTAGTTTTTGCCACATCGCGTTGATGTCCGCTCCTGTGTCGCGAATAGCGCTTTGCCGCTCGATCTGTGCCTGCGTCAGATCAGTACTTGCACGCCCGATTCCGCTGGCGTTATTTCGAAATAGTGGCAACGGCAGTGACAGTGTCAATCGGGTAATCCGTTCGCGGGCATCACTAGCGCCTTCACGGGCGGTCGAAATTCCCATTGTCACGTCCGGGTAACGCGCCGCGTGCTCAAGAGAGAGGCGATGTGTCGCCGCCTGTTCGCGGTGATCGAGTACTCGCAGCTGAGGACGGTTTGCGCTTTGCTCTAGCAATTTTTCCAGTGTGTAGTCGGGCGTCGGAACATCCAGCAAACCTATCGCTTCGGGAAGCTGGCCGGGTGGCAACTGGAGGATCGTGCCCAATTCTGCACGGGCTTGTATCACCTGTTCTTGCAATGAGCCGATTTGATTTCTGGCACGAACCGCTTCGACTTGGGCCAAGTTGCCATCGAGACGGCTATCCTCGCCGGCCGTCACCCGTTTCTTGATTGCCAATGCGGTATCTTCAATGGTCTTCAGCGAGCTCTGTTCCGTTGCCGCACGTTCCTGCAGCGACAGCACTTGGACGAACCGGCGTTCTACTTCACCGCGCAACCGGAGCCGCGCCTCCTCAATCGATGCATCGAGCGCATCAAGTTCCTGTCGGGCCGCTTGGCGCCGATAACCTTGTTGGCCCGCGATTTCGACGGTTTGGGCGATGCCCACCATCCACTCGCGTTGAATGTCGGATGTCAAGCCAGCTTGGGGCACAGTGCGCCGAGTGCGTTCCAATGACAATTCCGGATTGTTACGTAGCAGGCCGCGCGCATCTGCCGCTTCGCCTTCGACCGCCGCCCGCTGTGCTAGCGCACGGCGCAGATCTGGGTTCTGTTGTTCAGCACGCAGAAACGCCTGTTCGAGCGAGAGCGAGGTTCCGGACGTCATGGCAGTAACGGCGGTTTGATCAACTGAGATTTGTATCACCCGTTCACTGGCATGGGCAGCAACGGGAATGACTAGTAGTGCCGCAAAGAGCGGCAGCATAACGACTTGCATCGAATTCTCCAACAAAACGAGGAATATTCGGCGAGAGGTCGCAATAGCGCCAACTAAAGTGTGCGCTTAGAACAGAACGCCCCCGCCAGCTCAGCTGGCGGCAGGCCATTTAGGCCGTATTGGCCCATCGGGAATGTGCGATTGGTATGCCGTGGCATCGGATAAAACGGACACAAAGTCTTGTTCTACCGGAATTAATGAATTGAAGGAGTACGCTGGTGTAGCGGCGGCAAAATTACAAAACAGGTGGCAACCTGGGCAGCAACTACGTTGATATTTGTTGGCAGTTTTCTGAGTGGGCTTATCAACGGTGGAGCGTTGTCCTGCGTTTTCAGACGCAGCCTGCGAAAGACTCGTGTCCGCCAATTCGCGTATGCCTGCTATCGCTGCCCACGCCATGTGGAGCGGCAATAAAGTCATTAGCAGGATAAGGAGCGCACGTTTCATCCCTTAATATTATACACATAAGCCTACGACTAGCAAAAGAAGATTACAATGGGAATTATTCGCATTAACCTTTCGATTTTTGAAGAAAAAACTGTATGTTCACTCTCCGCTTTTTTTCGATTGCCCTGATCTGTCTCGCGTCATCGCTGCTGCCGGTTCATGCAGATGACCTATCCACACAGAACAAAACGAAGCAGGTCTGGCAGTTGCTCGACTATATCGCTGTTGACTATCATAAATCCGTCAAGGACGGTGCGGTGGTCAACCAAGTGGAATACACTGAGATGCAGGAGTTTGCTTACACCGCGGAACGGCAACTGACAGAAATGCCGACCAGCCAGGCCCTACCAGGATTGATAAAGGACGCGGCCACGCTGCGTGCGTCCGTTGCTGAAAAAGCGCCGGCGGCGGCGGTCGGCGACCAAGCGCACGCGTTAGCTGCCGCTTTGCTCGCGATCTATCCTGTTCCGGTTGCTCCCACCAAATTGCCGGATCTGCAGCGTGGTGCAGCGCTCTACCAAAGCCAGTGCGCTTCCTGTCACGGAGTATCGGGCCATGCTGATGGCCCACTGGCCGCCACCTTGAATCCACCACCCATTGCGCTGTCGGACCACAGTCGCGCTCAAGAGCGTAGCGTGTTCGCCCTGCAGCAAATCATCACACAGGGCGTCGCGGGTACATCAATGCCAAGCTTTGCACAACTATCAGAGGATGAGCGTTGGGCTGTCGCCTATTTTGCGTCTACGCTGTCGTACTCTGGGAGTGAGCGTCAGGCAGGCGCAAAGCTATGGTCGTCACGTGCGGATCTGCACGCGGCCGTGCCCACGCTTGCCAAATTGAGCCTGACCGCCGAGGCGGCGCTTGCCAAAACCGCTGTAGGAGATGCGGCGCGGCCGTTGGTCGCCTATTTGAGAAGCACGCCGGACGCCCTCAATGCATCGGGCGCGGACAGTCTTCCGATTGCCAAGAACAAGTTAAGGGAAAGCATTGCCGCCTTGGATAGCGGAGACAAGTCGGCGGCGGCGCGGCTTGCGTTATCTGCCTATCTCGACGGATTCGAACCCGTCGAGCCGGCGCTGGCGGCCAAGAACAAGGGCTTGTTTGAGAATATCGAAAAGACCATGGGCTCTTATCGCAATGCGGTCACTACTGGGAATGTCCCGCAGGCGCATTCCATCGAGCAGCGTTTGCTGGTGTTGCTGACCGAGGCGCAATTAGCGCTCGATTCATCCAATGATCCGCTGTCGACGTTTGTGGGCGCGTTGACGATCCTGCTGCGCGAAGGGCTTGAAGCATTGTTGGTTGTAGTCGCGATGATAGCTTTTCTGAAGAAGGCTGAACGCACCGACGTTCTGCCCTATGTGCATGCCGGCTGGATGGCGGCGCTGGCGGCAGGCGGACTAACATGGGCGGTCGCCACGTACCTAGTCGACCTGAGCGGAGCTAGCCGCGAGATGACAGAGGGGTTTTCGGCCATCTTTGCCGCTATCGTTCTACTCGGCGTTGGCATCTGGATGCATCAAAAGAGTCTGGCGGGGCGCTGGCAATCCTACGTCAAACAAAAGCTGTCGTCGGCGCTGAACAAAAAATCGGCCATGATGCTGTTCCTATTGGCGTTCGTCACGGTCTATCGTGAGGTCTTTGAAACCGTCCTGTTTTACGCGGCGCTTTGGACACCAGAGAACGGTGGGTACTTACTCGCCGGCCTTGCGACCGGCACGGCAATCCTCGCTGCCATCGGTGTGATTTTATTGCGCTCGTCGGCGCGTTTGCCGATCAGCCAGTTTTTCGCGTTCAGCTCGGCTCTGGTTGCAGTGCTGGCAATTGTGCTCATGGGTAAAGGTGTCGCCGCACTGCAAAAGATTGGCTATCTGGAAATAACGCCAATCACCATGCCTCGGATTGATGTCCTGGGTGTCTATCCGTCGATGCAAACCATCCTGGCGCAAGTGCTGACCCTGATGATTATTGTGGCCAGCGTTGTCTACAATATCCAGTCACAACGGAAATCAAGTGCAAAAGCGGCTGAGGCCATGATGGAACGTTGACTCGGTCAAGATAATTGCCGTAATCTCGTCCAAGGGAGATGACCGACTGGATTTCCGTTCGTCGATTGGGAGTTGGCGCGAAGTTACTGTAATTGGCGGGGTCTCGACGTTTATGCGAATCAGTTTCGTTTCGCCCTCGCACATAGCAGGCTTCCGGCCGCGTGATCCTCGAACCGACCGGCCTCCTCGATGTAACCTTGCCCCGTGCCATCGTGGCGCCAGCCGCCTTGGCACTTGATGTCGCGGAAGTCAGCACCAGCGTGATGCGCGCTGGTGGTCTGACTTTCCAGGACATCGTCACCGCGCTCGACAGCAACAACAATAACGTCGGCGCCGGCTATATCGAAAAACGCGGCGAGCAATTCCTGATACGCGCGCCGGGCCAAGTCAAGTCGCTCGACGATATGCGCAATGTCATTCTCAACACAGTACAGGGCGTGCCGGTCCGCATCCGCGACGTCGCTGAAGTTGAAGTGGGACGTGAGCTGCGCACTGGTGCGGCAGCTTTGCTGCTGAACCTCGGCTTTGCCTGGCTCGTCGGATCATGGTTTGCACGCTACTGGATACGTTCTAGCGGTGTCGATCATGATCATTTCGAACCAGCGCTGCGCAAACTTGACT
>JAEAMG010000936.1_pt1 | contig 26639 bp, 25 predicted proteins | sample 8958741 | NCBI WGS metagenome assembly JAEAMG01 (sample SAMN16933256, study PRJNA681125) | bioreactor sludge metagenome | isolation source: anaerobic bioreactor treating anionic surfactant - SDBS | place: India: Bengaluru | collected 2019-02-28 | reverse complement strand
ACAGGTATTGTTTGCAAATAGTGGCACAAACTGTCACGATTTGCAAATAGGAGCTATCCAGATAGGCTACACTTGCATACTGCCCATTAGTTTACCCTGTATCCTTTACGCCTTGAAAGTGATGACATACGGCCAACTTTCTCTGCCTCTCCGATGGCAAAGAAGGCCATGTGGATAACGGCATCGTCTGAGACGAGGGCAGAGCCGACCTTTTTGGGTGACTCAAACCGATAGTCCCAGCCGAGACCGACAGATTTGTACCTCTGCTCCTGGCATTCGGTTACCTCACGGAGGAATCGTTCAGCATCTTCCTTCTTAACCTTTCTCACCCGCTTCTTATCCAGCAGTGCGTCCATAGCGTAGCTTTTGAGCAGTTTGGGGTGGATGGTGGCACAGGCAGATTCCGATGAGACGATGTCCATCCCTGCCGGTTTTCCGTTAATGAAGACAAGGATGCCCTTCTGGTGGGGGTAAGGTGGGATTGTTTTGAGAAAGGCATCCAGGTCGTCCTTCCGTGCCTCAAAAACATCTTTCATGGCTCCGGTTCGTGAGTGTACCTTGGCTTCATCTGCCAGCTCGGCAATTCCTTCCCAGACAGCTCCCTGGTCTCCCTGGTACCGCATACCCCGTTTGAGGTTAACGGCTACGTTGAGAACATTCTCAACCTTGACCCTTCGTGCCATCATGGTACCCGAGTCAAAGAAGTGGGCTGATGTATAGGACCACCTTCCGTGCTCGGTGCAGGAGACAGGGATGATGACCTCAGTATGTGCTGCTATAAGAATGGTTGCGTTAAGTACCCTATTTTGCTTTGCTCCCGAGAGTTCCTCCCCGTCCAGGAGAAGGACTGCTTTTTCACCTTTGTTGATTACCTTGAGTTCCGGGACGGTACCGCCTTCACTTACTTCTGTTAACAGAAATGAGCCGCTTTCAATGGCTTCCTTCAGGATGATATATTCCGGTCCGTGGTTGGTATCTGAAAAGAGCGGGAATACGTTTATATTCTTGTAAGTCTGGGGATCACCCAGGGTAATTGATGCCAAATAATTGGTAATAAGTTGATCCATGTTCTTTTCCTCCTTTTTTGCTTACAGTCCTACTTCTTGAATAATTTTTCCATTTCAATCTTGCATCTTGAGCCTGCAACCTTGAATCACTTTGCTAAGGCCCAAACAGGATGTCGTCAGATATGGCAGACAGGAAGCATTTATCGTCAAAGCTGTCCACTTCTACGAGACTGTATGCATCATCTTCTTTGATACGCGCCTCCTTCATTGCCTCTTCTTCCGAATCTGCCTCGACTGTCTTATGAAGCCCGTTGACATAAAAGGTGTACATTGTCATGATAACCTCCCCAATCTTGAGTCTATAGAGATGACTCAATTCAAAATTACAGATTGAAAATTCAAGATTTGTTAAGGTCAAGCCTGAAAATTGATTTCAATGAATAACCCTAATATTGAATCTGCAACTTTGAATCTTGAATCTGTAATATGGATTATACACAACGAGACTGACAACAGTATGTCAGTGGCTTTTTTTAAGAGAAAAAAATAACGAGAGATATCTGGTTGTTTGCGGTTAACAGAAAAGTGTACTAAACGGAATTTACGACATTGAGGTCCTTGAAATGGGTCTTATAGACCCCAAGATCGCGAGAGATAATGCAGTCAGCTTGGGTGAGAGCGTGAGCGCCTATGAGAAAGTCAGCCAGCACATGGAGCCTCTTTGCAAAGGGTGTTTTACATTGTGGGCAGGATACCCCAAAAGTTTTGCCGCATGCTGGGCATGAAACCAGGTCTTTATTACCTTTTCTTGCATACTCTGCCCATCGTGTACCGGCGATGTAGAGTGATTTTTCATTCGAATACGTAAGTCGTATCCCGGTCTCCATAAGAAAGGTCTTCAGTTCATTTTCTGAGCGAAACCCGGCAGCGAGCTCCGCATAAACAACTTCGCAGATGATAAGTTGACCTTTTAATACATGATGCTCCAGGAGGTTTTTTGAAGCCATACGAAACGGTTCATCAGGAATCAGGATATCGAGCAAAATATTTGTGTCAACGGCTGTTATCATGGCCCCGCGCCTCATTAACAAGGTCGTCGCTTCTTTTTCCCTTAAGGTGTGTCAGTTTTCCGACCCACTTATCAAATGGAGATGTAACAATAACTTTCCTTACGATAAGTACACCATTTTTTTCTTCGAATCCAATGGTTTCACCCGGCTGGACCCCTAACTTTTCCCTCACTTTCTTGGGAATCGTTACCTGCCCCTTAGACGTAATCTTAGCCGCAATCATTTCTTACCTCCATGTAAGGATTAATTTTCCTTACTGTTAGTGTAAGAAATGTATGGTATTTTGTCAAGGAATATTTAGTGATTACAAATCAGTTTTTTTGCATCAATGTACTTGAAGAAATCATTGAATCAGCCAGTCAACAAGTAAGCTAATTGATGGATTGTATCTTCTGAAGAGAGGGGGGCGACGCGAGCCCCGTTGAAAAATCAGCATAGGGCATAGAGCAAAGGGCAGAGAGGGCAAAGATAGAAGAAGGGAGATGGAAGAAAAACTGTAACTAAAGGAAGGCTTGGGATATTTAGCTCGCACAGCGAGCGGGAGGGGGAGGCCTGACTGATAGTTGATTAAGTAATTGGGTTGCTTAGGTTGATTAGAAACAAAAACCTATTTGATAACACAGCGGTTTCTGCTTTTTAGGGTTGTTGTTGGAAGTAAGCATTTAATCAACCAGCCAACAAGTAAACCAATCAACAGTTGTAACTCCAGGAGAGGGGGCGACGTGAGCCCCAAAAGAAAGTGCCGAGGGACAGAATCGAACTGCCGACACGGGGATTTTCAGTCCCCTGCTCTACCGACTGAGCTACCTCGGCACGTTGATAGTTAAAACACACTTGCTCGCCAGATGTCAAGAGATTCTGAACAACCGTAAATCGTCGTCCGCATATGGGATATCGTAAAGACCGTAAATCATGTTTCTCATATCATAAATGCTGTAAGCCTTTTTAGTTATATCGTGTATCGCAAATTAAAAAAACTGATCCCAAAATACGACATACTATATACGATATACATGATATTAAGTCCTTCAAAATTCTTTGACTTTCAGCTGCCTGTATGTTAACAAATTCACATGAAAGAATTATTGACCAAACCATTCAAAGGAATTCTCTATAACCGCAATAAAATAGACGATATCGCTTCTTGTGTGTGTCCTCCCTATGATGTCGTATCGAGCGTTCGTACCTATTATGAGCGGAACCCCTTTAATGCTATTCGCCTGGAACTTCCCCTCTCCCAACCATCAATGGACAAATACAACGTTGCCAGACATACCATGGAGCAGTGGCTGAGAACCGGCGTGCTTCAGCGGGATATCAGCGACACAGTCTATGTATACGAGCAGGAAATCATCGTTGATGAAGTACACTATTTGAGAAGAGGCTTTATTGCCCTGAACAAGCTTCAGAAGGAACGTATCCTTACCCACGAGGAGACGAGAAAAAAGGCAAAGGAAGACCGCGAGAGGCTCATAACTACCCTCAAAACATATACCAGCCTTGTCTTTGCCCTTTACGAAGACAAGGAAGAGGCCGTCGAAGATATACTGATCAGTTCGCAGAAAGAGAAGCTCTATGATTTTGTTGATGAACAATCGATAACAAACAGGTTTTACCGTATGACAGACCCGGGCGAGATAGAGACGCTTGCGTCCCTAATGGAATCAAAAAACATCTATATCGCCGATGGTCACCACAGGCTGGCTGTTTCGTACAAGATTGGCCTGGACTACATCCCCATCTATCTGACGAATATGTATTCAACGGGAATTGTGATCTTTCCCTATCACAGGATTATCAAATTTAACAAGCCCAGGAGCCTTGCGGAATTGTTGTCCCTCCTGGAAAAGTCTATTGCAATTGAAAAATTCCCTCTCACAGATGCCGGTTCACCGCGATTGGCTGCACAGAAGATTAATACAGCTTCAAAACCCTCCTATATCATGTATTCCAAGGATGATCCCGACAACTTCTACATCCTGTCAGAGAAGGTTCCTGTTTACACGGACCCGGCGGTTCATGAAAGTGTGCGTAAATTAAAAGTCAGCATACTTCACATGGGCATTCTGAAAAGCGTCCTCAATGTCCAGGACGAGGAAATCTCCTTCACACAGGCTCTCGACAAAACCGTTGGCCAGGTAAAAGAGGGTGTCCACGATGTGGCCTTTTTCCTTCCGCCAACCCTTGTTGAAGAGGTCAAGGAAATTGCCGACAACAGCCTCTATATGCCCCCGAAATCAACATTTTTCTATCCAAAGATACTAACAGGCCTCGTTTTCTATCAGTATGATACTAACCTTTTTCTATCCAAAGATACTAACAGGCCTCGTTTTCTATCAGTATGATACTAACCCGTCTTCATTCATATAACTTTGTTGACTTCGTCGTCATCTCATCGACGTACTGATATATGTACGCCTCTGTCGCTTCCTCCTTGTCGCCTCGTTCTTTTTCTGAATACGAATTAGTATGACTGAGGTCGTTGTCGGTCGCGACGAAACCCTCGATGTTTTGTGCGAAGACAAACTTCAGATTATTCAGAAAAAAAATGGGTACCGCTTCTCAATCGACCCGATCCTTCTTGCGAATTTCATAGCCCTTAAGAAACACGAACGGCTTTTGGACATTGGATCAGGGTGTGGCATTATCCCCGTCTATCTGACTAAAAAAGGCTACACGAATGAGATGCTCGGCGTAGAGATACAAAAAGATCTGTACGATCTGTCCCTCAGAAACAAAGCAATAAACCATTGCGAAAACGTAAACTTTATACATGGTGATATAACTGCAATGGTTCAAAGATTAAAAAAATCACCTCTGCACGTTGTGATTTCAAACCCTCCCTATACAAAGGAAAAAACAGGCAGGAAGAGCCCCCATCATTCACGGTCTGTGGCCAGATACGACACTTTTTTGAACCTCTCGGATCTTATTACAGTATCCTCTTCCCTGCTTTTTAAAAGAGGGAGATTTTATGTCATCTATCCTTCCCGAAGACTGGGTGAACTCATCGGTATCGCCAGATTGAACAAGCTTGAGTTGAAACGATTGCGCCCTGTTTATCCCAGGGAGGGCGATGCAGCAAACCTTTTCCTTGCAGAGTTCATCAAAGAGGGCGGTATAGAAGCAAAAATTGAACAACCTCTTTACATTTATGATAATAGCAGCTACACTGATGAAATAAAAAAATACTACATTCTTCACGGTTAACTATGGAAACGGTTACCAAACTCATAGCAGATGATCTCACAAGCCTCGAGTCGACAATCCAGAAGCTTATTACGACCAGGATAGGTTTCATCAAAGAGATCGTGAATCACATCATCAGGTCCGGCGGGAAAAGGGTGCGTCCCATTCTTATAATGCTCACTGCAAGGCTTTGCGGGTACAAGGGTGAAAAACATATTCCCTATGCAGCAATCATAGAATTTATCCATACTGCAACCCTGCTTCATGATGATGTGGTAGATAACGCCCAGACCAGGCGGGGTTCATCGACAGCAAACACATTGTGGGGGAATGAGCCAAGTGTGCTCGTTGGGGACTTCCTCTTTTCCAAATCTTTTGAGTTGATGGCCCATAACGGTAGCGAGGAAATCATGAGGATCATGTCTGAGGCAACGACATCTCTCGCCGAAGGAGAAATCCTTGAACTCCTCAAAACATGTGACGTTGATACAACAGAACAAGAATACTTTGAAATAATCAAAAATAAGACAGCATCACTTTTTTCTGCTGCCTGCGAAGTAGGGGCAATACTTGGCAAGGTTAGTCAGGGAAAAAGGGTTGCCTTGAGAGACTTCGGACACAATCTTGGTATGGCTTTTCAGCTCACCGATGATGTCCTCGATTATGTCTCCTATGATTCGGTCCTCGGCAAACGAGTAGGCACCGATCTTAAAGAAGGCAAGGTGACCCTTCCCCTTATCCACACATTGAAATCTTCTACAGAAAAGGAAAAAACCTATATTAATACAGTTCTGAATAATACAAAGATAACAGCAAAAGATTTTACAAGGGTCAGTAAGATTATAAAAAGATACGGCGGTGTTGAATACACCGTTAATACCACACGGCAGTTCATTGAAAATGCAAAGCTTAATCTGCAGTCTTTCAGACCTTCTGCCTACAAGGAAAGCCTCACTACCCTCGCAGATTACATACTCGCGCGGGAAACATAAAGCTGGTGACGCGTCACGGATTCTTCAGAATGGCGCCTTTGGGGATCACTACTATTCCTCTGTCGGATACGAAAAACTGCTGCCTGTCCTTTTCGAGATCATATCCTATCTTCATCCCATCAGGGACTCTCACGCCCTTATCGATAATAGCCCTTTTCACTTTGGCCCGCATGCCAACAACCACATTGTGAAAAAGGATTGATTTATCCACCTGCGCATAACTATTGACCCTCACCCCGGGCGACAGTATGCTTCTCTCAACCCGGCCTCCGCTGATGATGACACCGCTGCAAATGATTGAATCAAGAGCCTTGCCGGCCCTCCCCTTGTCTTCATCCGCAAAGACTGTTTTCGCGGGAGGGTACTGACCTTCATATGTTCTGATTGGCCAGCTTTTATCATAAAGATTGAATATGGGGCTCACAGAAGCAAGGTCCATGTTAGCCTGGTAATAGGCATCAATGGTTCCAATATCCCGCCAGTAGTCAGCGTCCTTGCCGCCGACCATGCCAAACCTGTAAACAAACACCCTGTGATCAGGGTACATGAACGGTACAATATCTCTACCAAAATCATGGTGAGAGCTCTCCAGAGCTGCATCTTTATTCAGTACGTCAATGAGTGCTTTTCTGTTGAAGACATAAACACCCATGGAGACAAATGCCTTACCGCGCTTCCCCGGAATCGCTTTCGGTCGTTCCGGCTTTTCTTCAAAACCCACCACCCTGCCCGTCTCATCAACCTGGATAACACCAAAACGGTGGGCCTCTCTCAAATCAACCTCAATTGCAGAGATTGTGAGATCAGCTTTCCTTTTCTGGTGATACCGGATGAAATGACCATAATCCATTTTATAAATGTGGTCACCGGAGAGAATTAAGATATATTCCGCATCCAGCTCTTCGAGATGATAGAGATTCTGATAGACGGCATCTGCCGTTCCTTTATACCAGTCCTCTCCGACCCGCATCTGGGGCGAAAGATGAGACATGAATTCTCCGAGTTCAGCACTGAATATGCTCCACGCGTCAATTGTGTGTCTTTGAAGAGAGAAAGATTTGTACTGAGGGAGAAGAAAGATTCTTCGTACACCTGAGTTAATACAATTACTAAGGGTAAAGTCTACTACCCGGTATTTCCCTCCGAAAGGAACGGCGGGCTTTGCGCGGTCTCTCGTGAGCGGATGAAGGCGGGCACCTACGCCACCCGCAAGCACAAAGGCTACAGCGTTCTGAATAATCTTCGATTTCATAGCTGTCTAGTTAATTAATAGCACATTCCCGGAAATAATCAATCACAAACAAAGAATTTCCTTGCGCCAGATGATAACTTATTGTAACTTCACGATTACACGATGAATATTTTCGGTGTTCCTCCACTTCTGAGTGCAATAGCTCTCTTTACGCTTTTTCTCATGGGTATCATAAAGGCAAGGGCATCTAAAGCAAACATCCTGTTTGCCTTCATATGTCTCATCGGATGTTTCCTGAACACAGACAAAGCAATTCTCACAGGGCCCCTCCATCCCCTCACGGCCTTGCGATTAAGCAGAATCGACCACGCCTTCCTTGTTTTTGTTATCCCCCTCTATTTTCATTTTGCTGTTACCGTTACGGGGTATCGAAAGTGGTTGCCTGTTGTAAAAATTTTCTATGGTATTGCGCTCCTTTTTATCCCTCTCACGCAGCATCACCTCTATTTGATTGGAGTAAAACATTTCTTTTTTGGCTACTTTGCTCTCTCAGGGCCTTTATTTTACATCTTTGGCTGTTTAAGCTCTGCAAGCATTCTCCTCTCCATTTATCTTTTTGTAAAAAACCTCGGGGAGGAGAAGGTCGCTATTAAAAAGACAAGAATTAAATATATCCTTCTCAGTTTTGGCCTTGCAGCCGCAGTTACACATTTTGATATTGTCACCATGATGGGTCACGAGATGTATCCCCTGGGCAACTTTGCGTTCATTCCCATGTCACTTCTCGGGTATGCCATCTTCAAACATGATGTTATGGAGTGGACAATCTTTCTCAACAAAGGCATGGTTTTTTTCACGCTCTTTTTTCTGTCAATCGGTTTCTTCCTGGGCGTCACCGCAATCTTGAGGTATCTGCTCGGGAAGGACTTTGACGGGGATCTCATATCTATAATGTCGATGATCATCACCTTCTTTCTGATCTATGTTTCGAGCCAAAAGGTCTATAACGCCATTACCCTGCTCCTTCAGCAAGAATTCCTTAAGAACAGAAAGGCATTAAGGGGTTTGAGTTCGGAGATCCTCACGCTTCTGAAAATAAGTGACATCAAAACAACTGTGACAGGTGAACTTTCCAGAATCTTTGGATTAGAAAAATGTGCGATTAAGACCGTTCCAAGGATTGACAGCAACGAGGGCGCTCTACTTCTTTATGAACAGGACCCTTACTGGGTACAAGGGTTCAGGCTTTCAATCCCTATACCATCAAAATCAAACCCGTCGTACCTTCTCCTTGGAGAAAAACGCACCATGAGCCTGTACACAACAGAGGAAGCTGAGATGCTAATCATGCTTGCAAATAATGTGGCCCTGGCATTTGATAATGCAGATGCCTACACAAAATTGCAGGAATTCTCAGTCTCCCTTGAACAGCTTGTTGATGAGCGAACCAGGGCGCTTATCCAGAGCGAAAGCCTTGCAGCCGTCGGAAGACTTGCTGCCGGGGTTGCCCATGAGTTGAATAACCCCCTTGCGAGCGTCATGAGCACTATTGAATATCAGATTGATCACGTACAAAACAATGAACAGTTGCGCGACGACCTTGAATTTTCCTTACAGGAATTGAGGCGGGCCAGGGATATCGTTAAAAGTCTCCTCGATGCATCTCGCCAAAAAGAAGAGGCGAAAGAACTCGTTGATATCCATACGCCAATTGAGGATGCGCTTAAAGTGCTCTACAACCAGTATAAAAACAAGAAAATAACTATAATCCGTAAATTTGATGCAGACTACAGCCTCGTGAGGGGTAATACGCCAAGACTCTGTCAGGTATTCATAAACCTTATTAAAAATGCAATCGATGCCATTGGAGAAAGAGAAGGACATATTACCATTGAAACGGCAAATGAAAGCCTTCCAACAGTGGGCAATGGTCGCGCCGTTGCCTCGAGCAAAATGGTTGTCTGTAGAATCATAGATGATGGTGAAGGGATGAACAAAAAAGACCTTCAGAATATATTTAAACCATTTTTCACCACAAAACCCCAGGGAAAAGGGATCGGGCTCGGCTTATTTATAGTTCATGAGATTGTAAAGGATCACAAAGGTTCAATTCAGGTGGATAGCAGTCCGGGAAGTGGAACGATTTTTACCCTTATTTTCCCGCCCCATCAACAATAATGAGGTATTCACCTTTTGGTTCCACATCGCTTACTGCTGTAATAAGGTCATCGATAGACCCTCTCATAACCTGTTCATAGATTTTTGTCATCTCTTTCGTAATCACTGCAGGTCTGTTTCCAAATTCTTCCTGCATGCATCGGAGAGTCTCAAGAAGCTTTCTTGGCGATTCAAAAAAGATAATCGGATAAGTAAAAGAAGAAAGCTCCCGCAAAACTTTTCTTTTCTTGCCTTGTTTTTGGGGCAAAAAACCATAGAAAATAAATCTGTCAACACGGAGACCGGAGATTGAAACAGCGCCTGTAGCTGCCGATGGACCTGGCACAGCCTTAACATCAACCCCCGCTTCATAACACGCCTTCACAACGAATCCTCCCGGATCAGAAATACATGGTGTTCCCGCGCCCGATATGAGAGCGCAGGATTTCCCCGAAGCGATCTGCCGTGCGATGTTGTTTGCCTTTCTCTCCTCGTTGTAGCTGTTGATTGTAATGATTGGTTTATGGATGGAAAGGTGGCTCAAAAGCTTTAAAGCGCGTTCTCTGTTCTCTGCTACAATCAGGTCAACGTCTTTCAGGACCTCAATTGCCCGCAACGTAATATCCTTCAGATTACCGATTGGTGTTGCAACAACATACAGAACGCCTTCCATGTTCAACTCCCTTTTTATGGATGTTTTTCTTCAGCTTATCATTACTCTTACTCATAGCAATCTGTATTTTTCCCATTCAGGGAATGTGCGGCATTTATGGTTACATTGACGAAAGCGGCGTCTATCATTTCACAAATATCAAACCCGCAAACAATAAAAAATACAAGGTCGTCGTACCTGACGCACCCAAGCCCTCCCTGGCCTTCTATTCAAAAACCTTCAATACAGACCAATACGATGTGATTATAAAGCAGCATTCTTATAACCATGGCGTAGATCCTTCTCTTGTGAAGGCCGTGATGAAAGCCGAGTCAAATTTTAACCCTCAAGCAGTGTCACCGAAAGGGGCCCAGGGTCTCATGCAACTCATGCCTGATACTGCACGAAATATGAGTGTATACGATCCGTTTGATCCTGACGATAATATCAGGGGAGGCACAAAGTACCTGAAGCTTCTTGACGATACTTTCCAGGGAAATCTCGAACTCATTTTGGCTGCATATAATGCTGGTCCAAACAGGGTGAAAGAACACAACATGAACGTTCCACCTTTTGAAGAAACTCGAAATTTTATCAAACGGGTTAAACACTTCTACAATAAGCTAAAAAATACCCATGAAGGTTAGAGACGAGGCAGCATCTCTCTGGACGCTGCCAAATCGCCTTTCTATTCTCAGAATACTTTTTATCCCTATAATAGTGCTTTTTATAGCGTCCCGGGAAGATGGTTTGCTCCTTGCGTCTTGCCTTCTTTTTATAATAGCAGGGATAACTGACGGACTCGATGGTTACCTGGCAAGAAAGATGAGCTTAACATCCAGGCTTGGTCTCTATCTGGACCCTATAGCTGATAAACTGCTTGTTACTTCTGTTCTCATAACGCTGACGTATTATCATCAGGTACCGCTCTGGGTTACATTGATCCTTGTGGGGAGGGAATTTCTTATCAATGGCTTGCGTGCTTTCTATGCCATGGAGGGAATCGCAATCTACCCGTCTTCATTTGGGAAAATAAAAACTGCCCTTCAACTTATCGGGATATCATGTTTGCTTTTTAATATTGCAGTTGAACCTATCGATAGAATTATCCATCAGCTCGGGCTTGTAATTATTTATGGTGCATTGTTTTTCAGTATTTACTCTGCCATCAAATACCTTGCCGCCCTCTTCAAACCGCAGACCACCAAGGGTTAATTTGTTGAATAGTTGATTAGTTGATTGATTTGAAACCTCGGCTCGTCAGTTTCTCAACTTCTTAGCTTCTGCCTTTCGTTGTCCACAGATACCACAATGCTGACACCGGCTTTTTTTGCCGTCATCTGTGTAAAAGCCCTCCTCGCCCGACGGGCTTTCCAGGTGAAGGGATGTTCCTTTTCGTCCCTTCAGATATTGGTAGTCAAGCGGCACCTTTCCATAACCTCCGGTAATGTCCAGGGCATACTGGGGTAATGCGAGACCAGACCCATTCTTTCGCAAAAAGTGCATGATTCGGATTCCCTCTTCAACGCTTACTTTAAAATGCATAGCACCCTGTACTTCGTCCAGCTGAAAAAGATAATACGGCTTTATCCCATGGGCCACAAGCAGCTCAAAGAGCCTTAAAAGGATATGGGGGCAATCATTAACGCCCCGCAAAAGGACTGTCTGACTCACTATACTGGTTCCTGCTTCTTTCAGCCTTTTTATTACCTGGACAAATTCAGGAGAAACCTCTCTCGGATGATTTATATGAATGATTACCCAAACAGGTGCAAACTTTCTTAGTGTTTTGAAATGATCTTGGTTGAATCCCTCCGGGTTAACCACGGGTAACCTCGTGCTTACCCGGATCACCTGTATTCGCTTAATGCTTCTGAGATTTTTCATCATATTTGAAAAATCTTTTCCGGAAAGGGTAAAGGGGTCACCGCCGGAAACAATAACCTCTGTCAGGTCTTTATCTCTTTCCATATGGCGGAAGCTCTCATCCCATGTGAGCTGTGGATTCCAACATTTGCCCACAAGCCTTCTCCTGTTGCAAAACCTGCAATACATTGCGCAGGTAGAGGTAGCTAAAAAAACACCTCGTTTTGGATACTTCTTAATAAAGGAAGGTGTTATCAAGAAATTCTGCTCTTCAAGGGGGTCGGCATGGCCACTTCGAACAAGTTCATCCTTTGAAGGCACAGATTGTCTTCTTAAGGGACATGCGGGACTCTGAGGGTCCATCAGATTAAGATAAAACTCCGGTATCTTCAAGGGAAATTTTTCAGATACCCTTTGAATATCCTGTTTTAATTTTTCAGTAAGAAATAGATATTCTGAAAGCTGCTCTGTGTTTGAAACAAAAGGGAGGGTAGTAAGCCTACCCTCCCCCTTTCTTGACAATTTAAGGTAACGGTGCGAAGTGTGCCCTTCTGTTCTTCGCCCAGCAATCTTCATTCTTCTCAGTGCAGACTGGTCTCTCTTTGCCATAGCTGATGGTATCCAAGAGTTTCGCATCTACGCCGAGATTGACCAAGTAGTTCTTTGCAGAGTCAGCCCTCTTCTGACCGAGAACAAGGTTGTACTCCACAGTGCCTCTCTCGTCACAATTTCCTTCTATCCTAACCCTCTTTCCCTGGTTTGCCTTGAACCAACCAAGGTTGTTCTTCAATGTCTCCGCATCTCCAGGTCTGATGTTGTATTTATCAAAATCGAAATTGATATCCTTAAGCATCACAACCGGTGCAGGTGCAGGAGCCGGTGCGGGGGTAACGGGAACCTCTTTTTTCGCTTCAGGCGGAGCAGCTTTGGGTGGAGGTGGCGCCGGTGCAGGGGTTTCGCCCTTGGCTGCCTCCTGGAAACATCCGCATCCACTTAAGAAAGCTCCAAACATAATAACAACTAATATAAGCCCAAACAGTTTCAATTTCATATTCCACTCCCTCCTTTAGATAGAGGGTATATCCTCACGGCGAGGATATACCCCAATATCCAATAACTAACTACTTTTTCTCAGGCTCTGCCTTTGCTGGCTCTGCCTTGGCTGGCTCTGGAGCTGCTGGTTTAGCTTCCTCTTTTGCAGGCTCTGCCTTGGGTGGCTCTGCCTTAGGTGGCTCTGCCTTAGGTGGCTCTGCTGAAGGACCGCAGCTAATCAGTGAAAAGCTTACAAAAAATGTAAGAGCTATAAACAACACCACTAATTTCTTCATCTTTTTTTTCACCTCCTTTCGTTATTTATAAATTTTCCTGCCCAACTATCCCTTGCAAAAATATATAATACATCAAGCTCATATGTAAATTAAAATTTTTTAATTATAACATCTTTTTTAATAATATCAATGTCTTCTTTTGTGCAAAGCATATTTCCTGGGTTCAGCGTAGCTGCCGTACCGCATGCCACACCCTGCACAAGGGATTCCTCAAAACTCCCTCCTTTGTGCAAGACAAATACTATACCGGCAACTAAAGAATCTCCCGCGCCAAGAGAACTTCGTACCTTTACCTTCGGGGGTATCACATGGTAACTGCCCTCTTGAGAAACACCCACCACGCCCCGCGCGCCTGCAGAAACGACGATATATTCAACCATGCTCAGATACGGTTTTGCCTCTTCAAAAATATCCTCTGCATCACTAATATTCTTATTGATCAGCCTTCCGAATTCATGGATGTTCGGTTTTATCAGAAATGGACCTGCATTCAAACCCCAGGCAAGGGCCTTTTCGTCTGAATCGAGGGCCACCTTAACATTCTTTTCTTTAAGAGTTGTTATGAGCTGGGCAAAAAAATTGTCGTTCATGCCTTTCGGCATGGAGCCGGCCAATACCACATAGCTCTCACTCGGTATTTCTCTGACTTTATTGTATAAGGCTGATACCTCAAAAGGCCTTATTTCGGGGCCACAGGTGCTGAGGAGAGTTTGTAAGTTCTTTTTTCTTTGATAAATGATCATATTAGAACGGATTTCATCGTTAATTCTGGTGAAATCGCATACGATACCTTCATTTATGAGCCTGCCTTCGACCTCTATCCCATTGTAGCCACCAATGAAACCGAGGGCAACGCTCTGCCCGCCAAGTTCTTTAATAACCCTTGATATATCAATGCCTTTACCCCCAACACTGTTTTTCTCCTCTATGACTTCATTTACATCATCATAGATGATTTCTTCTACCTCGGCAGTTCTATTGAGGGCTGGATTTTGTGTAACGGTATAAATCATCGTATTACGAATGTATTGTATGAAATATATCTTAAAATGGCCACAGAAAAATGTTATCTATTGTTTTTTGTCTATCATAATGGTAGTTCAAAATACGGTTTTTTTGCAGATGAACTCTCTCTACCCAACAGTAAAAAGAGGCTTTCTCAACGGCATATCAATTACCTACAAGATGGTTAAGGTTATTGTACCGTGTTATATTGCCATAGAATTTATCAAGCACCTCGGCCTTATTGAGGCAATAAGCACATTCTTTAAACCATGTATGGGAATCTTCGGCCTTCCAGGAGAATCAGCCCTTGGATTGCTGGCCGGCTATTTTATCAACCTCTATGCAGCAATTGCGGTCATTACCCCTCTTCAATTATCATCAAAAGATATGACCACAATAGCGCTTATGCTCGGAATAGCTCACAGCCTTCCCATTGAAACAGGGGTCACCCGCCAGACAGGGGTAAACGCTTGGCTCATGCTCACAGCGAGAGTTGTATTCAGCCTGTTCGCAGGTATTGTGGTCAATCTGGTATGGAAATTATTTTTGTAGCATTAAAAGATTCATTAGTTCTTACCGTAAAACTCCTGTGTATTATTTTGCCGTTAACCATCTCTTACGAATTTCTAAAGCATAGGCAATCTGCGATCGAGAAAAAACATTTTACCTTTTTTGGTATCTCTGGAAAGGGATTTGTCCCTCTCGTCACGGGAATTATAATAGGCCTGACGTACGGGGCAGGTATTATTGTCTACTCCCTGCGAACCTCGAATACAAGCAGGAAAGAGGCATTTCTTATTCTCCTTTTTCTTTCCATTTGCCATGCAATCATAGAGGATACACTCATCTTTGTTGTCATTGGCGCAAATGGGTTTGTTCTGATTGGTTTCAGGTTTGCCCTTGCTATTGTCCTGACATACCTGATTTACAGGAGCAGACTATTCAGCGCTCAGCTTGATGGCTTCTCTGGGAAGGATTGAAGGATCAAGCAATAGCTCATATTGTACTTTTGTCTTCATATTGCGCAGAATGACAATGCCCTTATCTATTTCATCATCTCCGAGAATAAACACAAAATCGGTATTGAGACTATCCGCATATCTCATCTGCGATTTCAACGATCTTCCATCATAAGAATAGCTGAGAGAAATACCCGTCTCGGCAAATGATTTTATAAAAGGAACAAGATACGTCTTCGCCCTTTCTCCTAGGTAAGCAAAAAAATAGCTCGGGGTTGTTACCGCCTTCTCACTCATAGTGATGAGCGCCAACCTTTCGACACCAATTGCAAAACCAGTCCCCGGTGTCTTTGGTCCGCCCATCTCCTCAACAAGGTTATCGTATCTGCCACCGGCCATAAACGCCTTTTGAGCGCCAAGATCACTCGATGTAACCTCGAACACTGTCCTTGTGTAATAGTCAAGACCTCTCACAAGCCTTTTGTTGATTTTAACCGGAAAGCCAAAGCTGTCGACATAGCCCTGGAACTCATCGAAATGTCGCCCGCAGTCTTCACAGAGACACTCAAAGAGTAAAGGCGATTCCTGGCTGATTTCAATGCACTGAGTATTTTTGCAATCAAAGATGCGCAACGGGTTTCTATCCAGCCTTCTCACACAGTCTTCACAAAGCATGTCCTTTTTGCCCCCAAAATAATCCACAAGGACCTTGCGGAATGATTCACGGCACACAGGGCATCCCACGCTGTTGACCTCTATCTCAAAGATGTTTACGCGGAGTTCGTTAAGGACCATATGGATCATCCAGAGAAGCTCTGCATCTATCAACGGACCATCAATACCGAAAACCTCCACATCAATCTGGTGAAACTCCCTGAATCTCCCTTTTTGAGGCTTCTCATGGCGAAACATTGGGCCCACGGTAAAGAGCTTGCTTATCCGCTGCGTAGCGTACAAGCCCGATTGAAGGTAAGCCCTCACCATCCCTGCTGTTGCCTCCGGGCGCATAGTCAGTGAATCTCCGCCAATATCCGTGAAGGTGAACATTTCTTTCTCCACGATGTCGGTTGTATCACCAATGCTTCTCACGAAAAGCTCTGTTTTCTCGAGTATCGGAAGTTCTATCTCTGTAAAATTGAGAAGCTGAAGGTACTTTCGCGCAACAGCTTCGATGCGTTTGAATTTTTCAAGCTCTTCCCCCGAAATGTCCCTGAACCCTCTTATGGTCTTTATCTTTTCCATGTATTCTCCGAAATGCTATAAAATCAACACATTACTATCATAAACAGCATTGTTTTTAAAGTGATTTTTCAGATTCGCCGTTTAGGTGTTGCCTTGGCTTACCAGTTATGGCTTATTGCCTATTAATTATCCTATGACCTCTTGCCCCTTTCCTATAGCCCATTGCCTCGGGCCCATTGCCTGTTCTTCTAATACGGCTTCCTTGCTTCTACCAGACAGTCCATCCTTTCGCCTGTTCTCAAAAGCCTCACATCTTGGAAACCTGTGCTCTCAAGACCATCCTTCACTTCTCGAAATATGTAAGTATCACCACTATGGGTATTAACCAGCATGTTGACGGCAAAGAGAGCGCCCGCAGGGGGCTTTGTGCGATCCTCATTCATAATGTGATCCCGAATAAGTATTGTACCTCCCTTCTCAAGAGCTCGGAAGACCTTATCGTAAAGTCTCAAATTCTCATCGGGACCATTCTGATGGATAATTGCGGAGAGGAGGGCAAGATCACACCCTTTGGGCAGCTCCTCCTCGTAGAAGTCTCCCGCAACAAATTCTACACGGTCGGATAATCCCTCTTTCCTGATCCTTTCCTTCGCCATGGGTATAACATCTTCGAGATCGAACACGATAGCCTTCAATAAAGGATTCTTCTGCAGAAAGGATATAGTGTAAGTACCCGATGCCGCACCTACATCCAGCAGTCTTTTAAATTTACTCGCATCATACGACTCGGCTATCGCTTTCGATAGAACTTTTGCTGCAACATGCATTGCATCCACAAAAGACTTCCAGTCTTTCTCGTTGAATTTGAGACCGGACTCAGGCTGTTTGCCGGATCCTTTCCTGACAGTCTCCGTAAGACCACTCCACGTATTCCAGAGATGTACCATGTGAAGAACCATAGGAAGTACCGTTTCCGGATGGTGTGAAGAAAGGAAACATCCTTTTTCTGTCACCCGGTAGATGTCATCCGTTTTTGCCAGAAGTTCTATGACGCACAAATAGTCGAGGAGCCTCGTTGTTGCCCGCACGTCAAGGCCTCGTTCACGTGCGATGCTGGAAGCCATTTGTGGCTTTTCATCAAGGCACGTAAAAAGATCAAGTTCTGCGGCAGTCAGGATAACTCTGCTCTTCATGAAAGCCGTCACCTCGGCCATTACCATCTCGGAAATCATTCCTTACCTCCTACGGTTGTTCTTCCTTTCTTACAAAACTGATATCACAATATATGTTTTATGTTATCTTGCCCGCCGGAATTAATAATGTAAAAAGGCCGCCGGTTAATATTCCAGCGGCCTCATGATTAATCCCAATTCTTTTTTACCACTTGCCCGTCTGCAAGTATTCATCCATGGCTGCTGCTGCCTTCCGTCCTGCTCCCATGGCAAGAATAACCGTTGCAGCGCCTGTTACTATGTCGCCGCCTGCGAATACGCCCTTTCTGCTTGTTTTCCCTGTCTCCGGATCAGCCACGATGTTGCCTGATTTTCTCAGTTCAAGGCCTGCTCCGCTCTGGGTAAGAATTGGGTTCGGACCCTGGCCGATAGCAACAATCACAACATCAACATCGATAATATAATTGGAACCTGGTATGTCTATAGGTCTCCGTCTCCCTGATGCATCCGGTTCACCCAGTTGCTGCTTCACAACTTCGAGCCCCGTTACCCATCCATTCTCGTCGCCGACTACCTTGATTGGGTTTGTAAGGAGCCTGAAGTCGATCCCTTCTTCCTCTGCGTGATGGGCTTCTTCCGCTCTTGCCGGCATCTCAGCCCGTGAACGGCGATAAACCAGGTAAACATGGTCTGCTCCGAGTCGTTTTGCCACCCTTGCAGAGTCCATGGCAACATTCCCGCCACCAATAACGGCAACCTTGCTGCCAACCCGGACCGGTGTATCGTATTCAGGGAAGAGATAAGCCTTCATCAGATTTGCTCTCGTAAGGAATTCATTTGCAGAGTAAACACCGTTCAGGTTCTCTCCGGGGATGTTCAGAAAGTATGGTAATCCCGCACCGGTTCCTACAAAGATTGCATCAAATCCCTGGGCAAAAAGTTCATCAACGGTCACTGCCTGACCGACAATCACATCTACTTTTATCTTTGCTCCAAGCTTGCCAACATAGTCAACCTCTCTCTGTACGATTGCCTTGGGGAGACGAAATTCAGGAATACCATACACAAGAACACCGCCAGCCTTGTGGAGGGCTTCATAGACCGTAACTTCGTGGCCTTTCTTCGAAAGCTCACCGGCAACGGTCAATCCCGCAGGACCAGCGCCGACAATTGCCACTTTCTTTCCTGTAGGCTTGGCAATCTCAGGTACCCTGATATCGCCCTGCTGGGCTTCATAATCGGCACAAAAGCGTTCCAGTCGTCCAATGGCGATTGGTTCACCTTTCTTGCCAAGAACACATTTCGACTCGCACTGGCTTTCCTGGGGACATACGCGACCGCATACAGCCGGGAGGGCATTCGTCTCTTTAATGACATGGATGGCGCCCATGAAATCGCCTTCCTTTACTTTTTTGATGAATGCAGGGATTGTGATATTTACCGGACAACCCTCAACACAAGGCATATTCTTGCACTGGAGGCAACGGGAAGCCTCTCTGATAGCGTTTTCCCTGGTATAGCCAAGGGCAACCTCGTTGAAGTTCTGGATTCTCTTTTTTGGATCCTGTTCAGGCATTCTCTCCCGTCTTTTTGTCTTCTTTAGCTGCTTGGCCTGGAATTCAAGCTTGCACTGGTGATCCCACATGGCGCGCCGCTCTTCGCGATTATACATTTTCTGGCGGGCAATGAGCTCCTTGAATTCCACCTGGTGACCATCAAATTCGGGGCCATCAACGCAGACAAATTTTGTCTCACCGCCAATAGTGGCTCGGCAGCAACCGCACATGCCTGTGCCATCGACCATAATGGTGTTCAGACTGACGATAGTTCTGATGCTGTGAGGTTTTGTGACATCGCATACCGCCTTCATCATGATCACCGGACCAATGCCGACAACTTCTTCTATCTTCTCACCTTTTGCTATGATCTGTTTCAGAACATCGGTAACAAAACCATGGTGGCCATAGCTTCCATCATCTGTCGTCACATAGAGTTCTGTGCTCACTGCCTTCATCTCTTCTTCCAGGATGAGCATCTCTTTTGTCCTGGCGCCAATGATAGAGATGACCTTGTTACCTGCCTCAAAAAGAGCTTTTGCTATAGGAAGCACCGGCGCAACACCAACACCACCACCCACGCAGACCACGGTTCCAAATTTTTCTATGTGGCTCGGTTTTCCGAGAGGACCCACAACATCAAGGAGGGCTTGGCCCTTTTCAAACTTCGCCATTTTCTGGGTAGATGATCCGACAGCCTGGAATATAACAGTGATAAGACCTGCTTCCCTATTATATTCAGCAACTGTTAAAGGAATACGCTCAGCGTAGTCATCTACCCTCAGGACAACAAACTGCCCTGCTTTAACCTTCTTTGCAATGTCCGGCACATAAAGCTTAAAAAGCGTCAGTGAGGGTGCCAGATCTCTTTTTTCAACAATTTCATTCAGTTTTAGTTCTTTTGCCATAGCTTCTCCTTTTTAAAAATTTTGGGGCAAGTATGGTAACCGCCCTCTAATGTTCCTTCTTTATGGGTAACTTCACCACAAAGGTCGTACCCTTCCCTACCGTGCTGTCCACCTCAATAAACCCGAAGTGGGATTCCACAATCCGTTTCACTATTGATAACCCAAGTCCCGTTCCTGTTATGTACCTTGTCTCTGGCTCGCAGACGCGATAAAACTCGTCGAAGATGCATGATAGATGTTCTTTATCAATCCCAATGCCCGTATCTTCAATCCTGATATTTAGATAATGGTTAACTGGGCCGGCAGAAATGGCAACCTTGCCATTTTTCACATTGTATTTGATTGCATTTGAAATAAGATTTGTGAATAACTGTTCCATCTCAGCGCGGTCTGCTTCAACAAGGGGTAGTTTTTCAGGCAAATCCAATGAAATCCTAATTTCATTCGCTTCGCTTTGGTTCCTAAGCAGCTCCACCGTGTTTACTAAAATATCTGTCAAATCCAGCAATTCCTTTTTTCTTTCAACTCGCTTACTTTCAAGCCTGCTGAACTGAAGGAGATCATTCACAAGGTCCAGAAGCGAGTGGGTACGCGCCTTTGCCCTTTCGAGCATCTGACGATTCATCTGGGGATCATTCCCTGCTGCGCCGCTTAAATACGCCGAAAGGAAACCTTCCACTGCAGACAAAGGAGCTCGTAATTCATGGGTCACCATAGAAACAAATTGCGATTTCACCTGGTCTAGCTCCTTAAGACTCGTGATATCCCTGAACGTACTCACAACACCTAAATCCTGACCATCCCTGTCTCTTATTACCGATACGTTTGCCATTAATGTCTTCTTGTCGGGATTTGTAAGCTCAATCTCTTCCGAAATTGCCGTATATTGAGAAGAATCAGGCAAAAGAGCCTTATTGATGAGGTCTACCAATGTCTTTACTGTGACAGCCTCTCCCAGGTCCTTGCCGGCTTCGAGTTTCTCATTAAGATTCAGCATCTTCACCGCTGCAGGGTTCCAGAGAACCAGTTGACGCTCCTTATTCGTCACAAGAATGCCGTCAGCCATGGAGTTCACTATAGTATGAATCTTGGACTCTTCATTGGCTACCTCTAAAAGCTTCTGGTCTCTTTCTTCCATGAGCCTTTGGGCTTGAAGGCTCAGACGCCTCTTCTCAAGACCCCTGTTCACAACTGCAAGCAGCTGATCAGGGGTAAATGGCTTTGGTATATAGTCGTAGGCTCCGTGTTTCATTGCCTCCACGGCAGTTTCGATTGTGGCAAATCCGGTAATCACGATCATTATGATTTCGGGGTCATACTGACGCACTTGCTCCATCATCTCAAGACCACTCATCACAGGCATCATGAGATCAACGAGTATGAGATCAAAAGGTTTTACCTTGGCTAATCTGAGACCTTCTTCGCCATTCTCCGCCACATCAGCAGAGAAGCCTTCGCTCATCAGAATACGGCGGCAACCTTCGCGGATACCCCTTTCATCGTCAACTACCAGTATGTTTTCTTTTTCAGCCACAGTTAATACCTAATAACAATTTATCCCTTTGCAGACCTTGCCAGGAGTTCATTGATCTTTTTCACAAGATCCTCTGGCAGTAATGGTTTGTTGGCATAATCATCAGTCTTCATCCAGTAGCCGTCAAGCTCCTGGGTGAACTCCATTCCTGTTTCGCTTCCCACTGCGGTGAGCATCAGGATAGGAATGTTCTTGGTGGTCGGATCTGCTTTCATAGCTTTTGCAAAACCAAAACCTGAGTCGTGCTTCTCCATCATGAGGTCAAGCACAATCAAATCCGGTTGTTCGAATCTGACCCTGTCCAGGCCCTCTGCGCTTGAATAGGCCACCACAACATCAAATCCGCTGTTCTCAAGAACGGCCTTGTTCAGGTCAATGAAATCAACATCGTTGTCAACAAGTAAGATTTTTGTTTTTTTGCTCATAGTTACCTCTCCGTATTATTATATTTTGAATCCATGGATTTTTGCCGTTATTTCTTCTTCCACCGCATCTTCACTGACTGTTACCGGCAGAGTAATAACAAATGTCGTTCCCTTGCCTAATTCGGTCTCAATATCTATTTTTCCCTGATGGCGTTCGATGATGCCATATGAGATTGCCAACCCAAGGCCTGTCCCTTTTTCTTTAGTCGTAAAAAATGGATCAAAAATATGCCTCATAACCTCAGGGGGAATGCCAGGACCCGTATCCTGGATCCTGATTCTAATCTGTTTCTTCCCGGAGGAGGTATTGATCGTAAGCTTACCATTTCCCTCCATGGCTTGGGCAGCATTCATGATAATATTCAAAAAAACCTGTTTTAACTGGGCTTCGTCCGCCACGATCGTCTGAAGATCGGGATCAAATGATTTCTCGATTTTAATGCTGCGGAACAAAGGTTGATTAACAACCAGGCTGAGCACCTCTTCCATAATATCGCTGATCTTTATCTCTGCAGCTTTCAGTTTTTTCTCTCTTGCAAAACTCAAAAGACCCTGGACAATGTCTTTGGCCCTGCTTGCCTCACTGATTATTAACGCGACGTCTTCTCGTCTCGGATCATCAGCTTCCAGACTTTTCTGGAGAAGATGGGCGTAAATGGTAATCGTACCGAGAGGGTTATTGATCTCATGGGCGACACCTGCCGCCAATTGCCCGATAGACGCCAGTTTCTCGGTTCGAATCAGTTGCGCTTGCGCCTGCTCAAGCTCCTGATGTGAAACCTGAAGCTCTCGATGTGATTTTTCAAGCTGTTGGTATATCTTCTTGCTCTCACCGAGCAAATAGGGCAAGCAATGCTCTTCTTGAGCCAGTCCCTGAACAACTGCAATAGCCTTGTCCCTGCACGTTGGATAACCACAGGCCCTGCAATCAAGGTTATGGTTCGGCGGAAGCTTCCCGATCTTCTTAAGCACTGCCCTGATTTCTTCCTCCGTCGGAGAAGGCAGCTTTTGCTCCATATTCCGAAAGCTCCTTCCCAAGTCAATATTCTTGAACTTGTCGAGTTCTGCCATCACACTCACAACATCCTGTTTTGCCATTTCCGATTTCGTGTATTGTGCCACAATCTGCCTGCGAGCAAGTATTGAAAGGTCACGTTCGGCAAAAGGGCCGTCAACGCAGCCATAACAATACACAAAGTCGAGGAACTTGGCATCCATGTAACCTTCTGCAAGTTGCTTAAGCGATGCAGTTGTCCGCCTTGGTCCTCCTATGACGCTAATCTCGTCTATAAGAACATCGAAGCTCGGTCCCATATTACGATAAAGGCCACCGATCACCGGGATGATCCTTCCCTGGTATGGTCTCGGACCGTCGAACTCAGTCTCCGGCAAAGATGATTTATCTATTCCCGCTTCGTTGAAAAGTTTCCGTACGTCAACGAATGTGATAACCTCGTCAATAGCCCCAGCCACCTCCGGGGCAACCATCTCTCCCATTCGGGAAAGACAGGAGGTCAAGTAAACAACTTTCCAGTCAGAGCCTTTCAGCCTGCGCGCAACCCTTCCGATGGCAATCATGGGAGAAACTACTGGAGCAAGATTCGGTATGAGTTGCGGATAATATTTCTGTATATAAAAAACGATCACAGGGCAAAAGGAAGAGATGAGGGGGCGAGTAGTTTCTTCGTGAAGCAATCTGAAATAAACCTGACTTATAAGCTCGGCTCCAAAAGCCCCTTCCCAGACTTCGTCAAAACCAATTTTTTTTAAGGCACTCACAACCTGCCTGGGTGTACCGAGATCAGTCTCAACCGGGAAGCTGGGATCAAGGACGGCAATGGTTTTTGATCCGCTAGCAAAATATTCTTTTACGTTGGACAGGCCGCCATGATAGGTAAGGGCACCCTGGGGGCATGCCCTGATACAACCGCCACACAAAACACAGCGTTCCTGTATAACCCTGAAGCCATCTCTCCCCACTTTAATTGCTTTTGCGGGGCAGATTTGTACACAATATGAACACCGACGACATTTCCGGTTGTTTACATCAATATCATATGGATGATGCTCGTTATCTGGCGTCGTCATTGCCATCAGCTATCTTTAAAGTGTTTAAATTTATGCTAAAATTGTTATAAGTTTACACTGAAACGAGTTCATGAGTCAACGGAGGGAATGAATCCTTTTTGCCAATGCGTGAAAAATGGAACAAAGGAAAATTTGATCATCACCATAAAATCCATTGTATACAAAGGTCTGCAAACATTTTATTTAAAGTGTGATATACATTGTTGCCATATTCACAAAATATGCTTATAGAAACTTTTAAGAGGTGAGAACTTGATCGCGATAAAGGATGTTATGAAAGAGGTCATGATGATTGTTGAAGCCATTGAAGAATCTGATCTTTTCAAAGGAGTCGGCACAGAGTTCCTGAACAAAATAGGTCAGATTGGAGAGATAAGAAGCTTTAAGTGTGATTCAGTCATATGCAGGGCGAATGAAAAAGCACGTTATATTTACCAACTCGTTGACGGTGAGATCGATATCATGTTAGCGGAGAAAGAAGTTATTCACTTCACCGTGAACCGGCCAGGAGAAATCTTCGGATGGTCTGCCCTTGTGGAACCATATATCTACACTGCCACAGCAAAATGTAAAAGTGACGTCAGAGTTCTGAGAATATCAAGGGATTCTCTTGAGAAGATTATCATACAGCATCCGACTGATGGGTTGGCTATACTGAGGCATCTCACCAGCATAATTTCGCAGCGACTCCGCCACGCATATCTTTATATTTATAGCAAAGAATTGAGCAAAAAATAGGCTACAGGCAACGGGTATTAAGTTACTCCTTTACCGGGCCGATAAGGGGGAAAGAAATAAACATCTATGATATCGGTTGTTATAATAGTTATACTCCTGATCATCCTCCTGATAATCTTTGTCAGTAGGGTAACAGAGCTGGTCATAGCAAAAATACAGCAAAAAAATATGCAGCCTGCTCTACAAAAGAATCTCGAACAAGAGTCCGTTAATCCTATTCATCAACCTTCTCCTTTAAGAAGGTTATGAAGCCATTGGATGCTTTGGTAGGCAGTGATCATAAAGTCTGATGGTGATTCTTGCTCCTGGTCTTTTGGAAACACCTCAAGGATAAGAGAACTTCCACAGGCTTTGCTGGACAACCATTGTGCTATTTCTTTCCAGTTTAGCGTTCCTAATCCAGGCAGCCAGTGACGATCTAAAACACCATCATTGTCACCTATATGTGTCACCATGAGGCGATGGCCCCATCGCTCCAGCAGTTCACCCGGTTTGGGGCTATAGAGAAAATCATGAGATGTATCATAACAGAACCCAAGGTAATCGGATTGAATGTGCAAAAAAATAAGGTCAAGCAAAGCCGGCTGCATGGTGTTCTCAACGGCTATCTTAGTCCCTGTATCCTCTGCGACCTTTACCAGTTCTCTCAGCATGATCAAGCCATCTTCCGTTGGCTCCCCTGGTTGTTTCCCCTTACTCTGGCTTACATGAATAACAAGGATCGGAATGGAATGCCTTCCACACAAATCGATATATGAACGGTAGACATCCATCCACCTTTTCCGCTTTGTGCTGGATTCAGCCCACACATCGTTACACCCAATATCTGGCGCGTGGGCATACTCCAGAAAAAGGCCTTTCGACCGAATAAGGCTTGGAAGGACGTCGATCTTGCCATTTGCTACAAGTTCCTCCTCAGGGCCAAGCCAGAATCCGGTGGCATCAAAACCCGCCCTTTTGATCAGATCCAGCCTATCCTCAATAGGCATCGGGTATCCAAACCACGAAAACATACCGAACCGGTTCATACCATTAATTTTTTGTATCCCTGCAAATTATTTTATGAGCAGCAATACAAAGGCTGCATCGTTCTTCACGATCCAGCCTTTGTATTGAATTATAAACATCTTATTGTTTGCCTGTAGTTAGGTATTCGTGGATGGAGCGGGCGGCTTTGCGACCTGCACCCATGGCCAGGATAACCGTTGCAGCGCCGGTAACGATGTCACCACCGGCCCATACCCTGTCACGGGTTGTTTTACCGGTTTCAGGATCAGCCACAAGGGTTCCGCGCCTGGTCGTTTCAAGTCCAGGCGTTGTAGACGGAACCAATGGATTGGGGCTATTGCCAATGGCACACACCACAGCATCCATCTCCATTTTGAAGTTCGAATTGGGAATCTCTACAGGGGTTCTCCTCCCTGATGCATCCGGCTCGCCAAGCTCCATCTTCAAACACTCAATCTCTTTCAGCCAGCCATTCTCATCCCCGATATACCGGACTGGGAGGGTGAGCATGTTGAAAATCACTCCTTCTTCTTCCGCATTCTCAGCCTCTTCAGCGCGGGCAGGCAACTCAGCGTGTGAGCGTCTGTATATGATCCTTGATTCTTCCGCAC
>JAEAMG010000940.1_pt1 | contig 26689 bp, 23 predicted proteins | sample 8958741 | NCBI WGS metagenome assembly JAEAMG01 (sample SAMN16933256, study PRJNA681125) | bioreactor sludge metagenome | isolation source: anaerobic bioreactor treating anionic surfactant - SDBS | place: India: Bengaluru | collected 2019-02-28 | reverse complement strand
AGGGTATATTCGCGGAATGCGGGGTACTCGTGCAGCCAGGCCCAGTGGGCGGCCGCGCGTTTCCTTGCCAGCATTAATGTCTCATCGTAGCCTTTGTCCACCAGGTCTATTCCCGCCACCAGATTCAGCGTATTGACGATTAGCTCATTTGCGTCTATCCCATAAATAAATGCCGATTTCGCGAACGATTCCGCGGATTCCACGGAAGGAGACGGTGTACCGGCAGCGTTCAATTTGACAATGCGGTAGCACAAGGAAAGGGCATTCAGGAAGTGGAACCGGCTGCGGGAATCCTCTCCCAACATCATCTCACATCCTGCCTTCCGGCAAAGGCAGGCGCCTCCGGTAGCATCAATAAATATCTTCGCCTGAACACGCGTCTCCTCTCCAAGGGCGGAGGTACAGGATATCTCCCGGACACTACCCTCGGACATCGTCACCTCGTGAAAGACCGTGTTTAACATGAAATGCACACCGACGGCGTCTAGCATGTCTTTCATGGCCGCCGCCAAGGCTTCCGGCCGCATGACCACGCTGCATTGCCTGTTCAGGGGCTCCCCCGCTCTTCGCAAGGAATCCTCATAGGAAAAACGGCTGTTGCCGAGACACAGACCGTAAGGTTCTTCCCTGGTATACGTGTGGGTGCGCGGGGCGATGGCGACGGCATTCTCCTGTTTTGCCAGGCGCTCGTACAGTTCTCTGGCGAAGGAACAACCCGGCCCCGGCTCCCAGTTGGACACAAACGCTGAAGTACTGGTGCCTCCCAGCCACGCCTGCTGCTCCACCAGCGTGACGTTCGCGCCTGCGCGCGCCGCTGCCAGGGCCGCCCCGAACCCGCCGCTTCCCCCGCCAACAACACAGACATCACAGGAACCTTGCTGTGCCTCCGTCCTTTCAGAAAACGAACATAAAGCCATGGGGAGAATCCCCAAAAACAGAACCTGTAAAGAAGTGTATTGCATAATACTTCATTCCGGTCTTATATGCTTCACAATAGCGGCGAGAGAAGCCTGCAGAAGTTTTCCGCCCAGGCGCGGCTCTTGCTTACCATATCCGGCTGTATGTAGTGGGAGGAGCGTTGCAGTTCCTGTATAAAAGCCTCCGTCCATTCTATGTCCGCCGGGCTATAGTGAAACAGGGCGATTTCAAAATTGAGGTAGATACTGCGCATATCCAGGTTGGGCGAACCGGTAATGGCAAGCGTATTATCGAATAACATGGCCTTGGCATGCACCATAACGCGCGGATAGGCGTAGAGCGTGGCGCCCGCGGCGCAGACTTCCCGTAACGCAGGGCCGCGCGCAAGGTCGGCAACCGGGTGATTCGAATGCATGGGCACCAGGATGCTGACATCGCATCCTCCCCGTGCCTTAAGGGCCAGCGCCTTGAGCAGCGAATCATCAGGTACAAAGTAGGGGGTCACCAGCCAGATACGCTCGCGCGCGTCCATGATGGCGGTGAGCAACGCATCATGAAAGGTGTCTTCCGGAACGTCGGGCCCGCTCGGAATCACCTGAACCATGCAATTGGTCACCAGCGACTCGGGTCCCTGCCCGGCCTGGATGATGGGCGCATACCCACAATAGGGACCCTTAGAGGGAGCCGTACCGCCGTTGATCGGTTCATCGGTGGCGTAGTTCCAGTCATCATAAAAAATAGCCTCGATGTCCTCCACGGCCGGGCCGGATAAAAACACCGACGCATCAATATACCGTTCCTTCCGGGGGAAAGGACCCATGAAGCGTGTGGTCAGGTTCATGCCGCCCACCATGGCAATCGCACGATCCACCACCACGATTTTGCGGTGATTGCGCAGGTTGGCCGACCATTTGTACTGGAGCGGCAGCACCGGCATGAATCGTCCCACGTGGCCGCCCGCATCGCGCAGGGGCTGTACGAAACCGCGGCTGGACCACAGACAGCCTAATCCATCGAGCAGCAGGCGCACCTGTACGCCCTCGCGCGCCTTGCGGGCAAGCGCGTCCACCACGGCCTTGCCCGTTTCGTCCCGACCCAGGATAAATGTGGACACGTGGATGGATTTCCGAGCTGAATCAAAAAGTCGCATCAGGGCAGCGAAGGCCGTCTCGCCGCTGGTGTGCAATGCGGCGTAATTGCTTGTTCGCGGCGGCGGGAATCCGGCGGACATGACCACCCGTGCGGCGGCAACGGGCGCATCGGTGTTCACCCCGTCCGATTCCGCCGCCGGGTAGAGTTGTCCTTTCATTTTGATGAAGCGGTTGAGTTTGCGTCCGCCCAGCAGCAAATACAGCGGAACGCCAAGATACGGCACCAGTCCTATGGCCATCAACCATGCCGCGGTACTTCCCGGCGGCCTTTTTTCCCGAAGCACCCGCGCCGCCAATACCAGCGCCAGCATGAATCCGGCCACTGTCAACACATGGTCCAGGACCAGTTGCATCACATCAATGGCGATGTCATTACCCCTTCGGCTTCAACACGATGAACGTGGGCAATCCCAGCACCTTGTAGTATTCCACCACATCCTTCACAGACGGTTCCGAGAGCGACTCCGCCTGGTATTTAATTTTAACATGCTCCTGCAACCGGGACAGAACCTCCGCATCCTTCAACACCTTGTGGTCCATGACCATGCAGTTCTTGCACCATGTCGCCCAGAAATCAATAATGACCGGCCGGTCTTCCTCAAGGGCTTGGCCCAGACCCGACTCGAGGGAATGTATCCATACATCCCCTTCCTCCACCTGCGCGGTCTGCGGCACGGCCAGCGTATACGCCAGGTAACCATAGTAAGCCGCAAAACCCAGGAAAAAGATACCGAAGGCCTGCTTGATCCGTACCATCCAGTTTCCGGGCTTGGGCAGGAACGACAACCCCGCACCCAAAAAAGGCCACGGCAACGCCATGCCCACACCCAACCCGAAGGGCAACGCCAACGCGAACACATTGCCTTTGCTGTACAGGTCCTGGGCCTGAAGGATGGTGGCAATGACTACGGGCGCCACACAGGCCCCGGCGAGCAGGGCGGATACGGCGCCCATCCCCAGCGCGGCGAGGAAATGGCCCCTGCCACTTCCTTTGATTCCCAATTTGGCTTGATACTTTGAAAAGTCAATCAGGATAATGTCAAACATGGCCAGCGCCAACACCACGAAGAGAATGGCAATGGCGCCGTTAAACCAGGGGGTCGAATTGAGTGCGCCAAACGCCGTGGACAGCCCCAATACCACGAAGAGGCCCAAGGCGCCATACACCAGGGCGATGCCCAATCCATACGCGCCGCCCAACGCAAACCCCCGTTTCCGGGAACCGGCATGGGCGCCGGCGCCGATGATGCCAATATTAATCGGAATAAGCGGCAACACACAAGGCGTCAGGTTCAACAACACCCCTCCGGCCAGTACGGCCCAAAGCATCCACCACCAACTGCGCTCACCGGACGGAACCGGCGATGTCCCGTCTTCACCAGTCGTGTTCAGAAAATCAAGAAATCCCTCTTTTTGAGTATATCCGGCAAGGGTGCCCGCAACCTCGAATCGGTCCGCCAGCTCGCGCCAGTTTGCCTGTCCGTCGGCCGGGGATAGAGACGGGGTCACAAGCGATTCCTCTTCCTTCGATGTTTCCGCAGTCGCCACTTCAGACAGAGGTTCAATTAAGGCATCCACCGCCGGCTTCTCTTCACTCTGTGCGGCATCCGCAGTCGCCTCGGGCATAGTTTCCACGGGCGTTTCGGCTGCTGGTTGCTCGGGTACGGTTTCCTCGGGTATTTCGGTTGCCGGTTTCTCGGGTAGGGTTTCCTCGGGTGTTTCGGTTGCCGGTTTCTCGGGTAGGGTTTCCTCGGGTGTTTCGGCTGCCGGTTTTTTGGGTACGGTTTCCGCAGGTGTTTCGGCTACCGGCTTCGCAGGCTTCGGTTTCGCAGGTACGGCAGATGCGATCTCCGCTTCCTTTAGCTGTTCCCAGGCGGCCAGGGCAAACCACTCCGGAGGGGCTGATTTAGGTTTTGACCCGGCCGCAACCACCTTCACCGGAATGGCAATGGACAAATCACTGGGTTGAGCACACATTTTATCGTTACAGGCCTGATATCTGAGTACCCCATCCACTTCATAATCGCCTGGCGGCACCGTTTCGTCAACCCGCATCAGGAAACCGAGCACGAATTTTCCTTCGTATACAGCCATCGGTTCGGGCGAAAATCCAAAGGTGGCTATTTTGTGTTTTGGATAGGCCACTCCACCTGAAGCGAAACCCAGTTGTTCCTTAATGTTCAACTCCGTGGGGATCAGATACTTGTCAAGCGTTTCATGGCCGTTTACATGCCACCCTTTGCTTATCGTTATCCGCAGCGCCCCGCGAAATGTGGCGCCGGGCTCCACCCCCTCGGTTTCCACAGCGGTCTCATAGGTGATCTTCGGCCCCGCTGTGCCAAATTCAAACTGCGCCCAGGCCCCGCCCACAAAGAACAAGACAGCACACACTAACACGACCACACGCTGCATTTTTCATCTCCTCGTACAGTGCCAATAGTACTTTTCGAATGCCTTTTACAGGTACACGACACAAAAAACAACCGCGGAGAGGAGCGCTGCCCTCTTTTACCGCAATATCAGGAAGATACCGACACAGATAACACTTCAAGCGCGGTGCGGCATTTCCGAACATATTCATCTTGAAGGGGCGTGACGGTTACAAAGGGAACTTTCGGATCATCGCTGGTGCGCTGGCCGGCGCCAATTTTCCAGGCTTCCCGAGCCTCGTCCAGCCGATTCAACGCCGCCAGCGTTTTCCCGACCCAATACCGCGTCTCCGCATCGGTGACTTCGAAAGGCCGACCCACCTCGAGGTTCTCCGGATAGGTGAGGGCCCCTTCAAAATCCCTGAGTGCCGCTTCCTGGTCGCCCTGCTCAAAGGCGCTTTTACCCCGAGCCATCAAGGCCGTCACAAAAATGTCACGCGGCGTGGTCTGTCCCTCCCAGTTCGAGAAACGCGCGTTTTTCAACAGGGAAATACAGTCGTCATAGCGTTTTTCATCCACGTAGGCCCGGGCCAGCCAAAGGCAGACATCATACCGCAGCTCTGTTGTTTTTGGCATGCCTTCCACCAGCACTATGGCCTCAGCACGACGACCTTGTTTTTCCATTAGTTGAGCAAGATCGCGGTACAACACCTGGTCTTCAGGCCGCACGGACAAGGCCCGGGTGAGATATTCCGTTGCTTGCGGCATATTGTTTTCTTTTTTCCAGGCATGCAGCGCCAGCAGTCGCCAGACAATACCAAGTCCGGGCTCCTTCTCCACAGCGGTACGCCACTGCGTCACGGCATCTTCCAGGCGTCCGAAATGGGCATACAAGACACCCATCAGGTATCGAATCCGCCCGGATTCAGGCATACTTTTGACGGCGTATTCCAGTATGGCCACGTCCTCCGTCCGCGAGGGAAGCGCATCCTCTTTCTCCAGCGATGCCGCCTGTTTCAAGTGTTCCAGGGCCGCCTCGTCATCGCCCGTTTTATGACGGCACCAGGCGGCATAGCAGCGCGTAACCGGGTCTTCCATACCCCGCCCCAGCGCCGTCTCCAGCAGCTTTCCCGCCTGGATGTACAAGCCGAAATTGAACAGAAAGCAGACGGCCTCCTGCAGGATAAAATCCTGTTCTCCGCTGTCTCTGGCAAGGGTTTCCACGTATGTATCGCAGGATTCCGACGCCAGCGCGTATAATGCGCCCAGGGTAAAGTCCGTCGGGTCCTGTTTCATGGCCGGCTCCGCGAGCCGCGCCGCCCCGGCACTATCGCCCAAGGCCAGAAGCGCCGCCAGCCGCGCGTTACGCGTTGCGGCATCAAATCCGTTGCCCAGTTGCGCGAGTTCCAATAAACGAAGGGCCTCTTCATGATTGCCCAGGAGCGACTCGACCCACCCGGCGAGGAAATAACCGCGCGCATCCTTATCCGGGGTAAATGCCGCCTTGTAGGCCGCTTTCTTCGCGGCGGCCAGGTCGCCCAGACCGATATGCGCCACTCCCAGGGCATACCATGCGTCCGCGTTGTCCGGTTCCCGCCGGGCGGCCTTTTCCGCATATTCCCGGGCACCCGCCCAGTCCGCACATCTTAGCGCCAGAGCGGCAAGACCACAGAGGGACGGCGCATGCAGCGGGTCTTCCTGCAGTACCGCCAGATAGGCGTCTCGCGCCTTATCTGGTTCCTCCTGGCTATGCAGCAGGAACGCCTTGACATACAGTTCGTCCGCTGTGGGTTTGGCGTCTTCCCGGGCCGGGGTTTCCGTCAAGTCGGGTGGTTTCACCACGGGTAATTGAAGCGGCGAGGTGTAACGCAGCAGCACGACGCCTGAGGCGTCCGTAACCGTGATTTCGACGGGCATGCCGCCTGCCCCGGGCGCCTCGAGCGATACCGCCTTGTCCGGGCTGAGATCCGCTGTGGCATCCAGAAGCGCCCGACCCTCGCTTGTTGCCGTGCAATGCGCCGCGGGAAACACAGCCGTACCCAGCAGGCGCATTTGCAGGGCGTCCCCGTCACGGCGCATTTGTGCGACAACGTCGCGGGTGGCATATTCAAAACCATCGCCCAATCCGTGTGCCGGATACCAATATTCACGCCACCGGATTTCCCTGCCCGGCTTCAGCATCCCATAATCAGACTGGGTCAGCAGAGGGCCGCTCTGCACTTCGATATACTGGGCGTTGACCGGCCCGGCATCGGACAGGGACATCTGGCTGACGATTCCAAAATCGTCCTTGCCCCAGGTCCATGCCTTCTTTCCGGGCAGTTCATGATGATTGGCGTAAGAAACGATGCCCCGATCCAGATTCACGTCATACGCCCCGAAAAAGTCAAAGTCGCACCGATACCCGAAAATGGAAGACATGGTCTGGTAGTTTTTCAGATAGGACAAGTCTTTCCCTTCGTTTACAGGCCAATGATAAAATGAAGTGCCGTTATGGTCCGTGCCTAATGTCATAGGATATATAAAACGGGTTCCCTCCAGGTTGGGAAAGGCCGTGCAGTTCCAAAAATAATAGGGGGCGACAGTATCGGACGGCTGTCCAGCGCATCCGGAATATTTTGTCGGTATTGCCCACCACCAGGGTCGCGGACCCGTCGCCGTTGTCACGCAGGAGGGCGTCCACCGGCGATACCGCGGTTACCGTATGCGAGTGGGGGCCGGCATTCCACTCGATGCCGCCGCTGATCCACGCGCCGCGCATGGCGATCAGGGCCGGCTTGATGACGTCATTGCGATGAAACATGTCTTGGCCGATCGCCTTTACCAGGACCGAGTGGATGCGCCCGCCCAGTTCCGGGATACAGGTCACACGAAGATATTCATTTTCCAGGACCAGCGTCCGATAGTCACGAGGAACACTTGTCTTGCTGATATGTTCTTGACGCAAATAGGGGTAATATATAACATTGTCGTAGGCGCGCAACGCCGGATGCGGGTCATCATGCCACGGGTAGGTCGGCAGCGTCAGTAGTTCTTCACGGTACTGCACGGCCTCGCCTGTCGCTGTTTCCATCATGCCCGGCGCCAACGCGAAAAGCAACAGGAAAAGGATACCCCAATCCCAACGATGCAGATGTTTCATATTCCGTAAATCTCCCTGGTTGCAGTAGCTGCAGTACCGCAGAACACGATAGCCCTGAGGCCCCTGACAGAAATCATCGCACAGCCTTATCCCATGCGTCAATTCAGATTCGATCAGGAAAGAGGGGTACTGCGCCCCTCTCACGGTTTCCACACGGACCATGCCGGGAATATCCAGTTCACACACAGATTGAAATAAGCGTTCCGGTCATGGTAGCCTAATTTCCATGATATCCCGCGGTCCGGGCAATCGAATTCTACCATAAACACAAGGAGAAACCCCCATGCGATTTCCATGTATTTTAGCAGGTCTGCTGTTGGTGGTCTTGGCCGGATGCGCCACCGTTCCCGTGTGCAGTCTAAACGGAAACGTGCCGCTGTGCGCTCCATGGGCGGGCGTGCAGGTTATTGCCCATCGGGGCGCCAGCCACTACGCTCCCGAAAATACAATGGCGTCTTTTCAAGCGGCGCGCGACATGGGGGCGGATTGGTTCGAGCTGGATTGTCATCTGAGTCGGGACGGGGAGGTAATGATCATCCATGATAATGAGTTGGAGCGCACGACAGGCGCAAAGGGCCTTGTGGCGGAATCCGACTGCGCCTATTTGCGCGGGCTCGATGCCGGCGCCTGGAAGGGACCTGAATTTGCGGGACAACGCCTGCCTTTGTTTAGTGAATGCCTCGACTTCGCAAAAAATACTATCGGCGTGTATGTGGAGATCAAAAATATCGCCGATGACACCGCGTTAATGGGGCAGATTCTCAAAGAGGCGGAACCCTATACCGTTATGACGCCGGAATCCGCCTGTTCCATTATGCGCGCCATCGAAACAAGTGGCACCCGTAACCTGGAATTGACGCGCAAGGTAATCGCGATGATTCGCGAGCGCGGCATGCAGAACCAGGTGGTGATTCAGTCCTTTTCTCCCGTTATTTGCGCCATAGCCAGGATAGAGGCGCCGGAAATGCGGGTAGAAGCGCTTTCCGGGGTAAAAGTGGACGAGCCTGAAATGTGGGAACTGGTATGCAGATGGCTGTTCTTGCTTGATCTTGACGGCCTCAATCTTTCTCACGAGAGCGTCACGCCGGGCAGAATGGCGACGATTAAGCAGGCCGGCAAGAGTGTGGCCGTCTGGACCGTGGATGAAGAGGCCATTATAACCCGGGTTGTCGGGTTTGGCGCGGACGCCATTATCACCAACCGTCCCGATGTCGCCTTATCCGCGCTGGGCCGCCGCTGATTCATCGCCCCTGTGCTCGTATTTCAAGTGAAGGCCGTGATACGGCCTCCGGTTCCGTCAAGCACCCGGAATCGGGCCTATTCCATGCCTCCGGTTGCGGCGAGGGCCACCGCCTGATACGCGCCGTTGTAAATGCCGAAGTCCCGCAGTTTTTTAATTTGGCCACAATACAACGAGAGGAGGTCTTCTTCCTCCAGAAGCATGTCCAGCGTCTGGAGCGTGTTCGAGAGGCCCCTGCATTCCGCTGTGCCGTCACCGAGTTCCGCGGAGCGGATGGCCCCCCACGCCTCATGACCGCCGACCCGTTCGAGCAACAGTTTGGGGATGGGATAGAAGGCAAGTTCGCTGGGTTTTGTCACCAGAATATCGGCAACCCGCATCAACGCATTGGTGGTATAGACCGCAACGAAGGGGTTCTCATGAAGAAATACATGGATGCCGCCAGATAATGCCAAATCGGCGGTTCGAATGGCTTCCTGTGTTTCACTCCAATCGAAATGGTACTGGGCCGCTTCCTTAAATCCCGGCACCCGGGCCTGAAAGCGGTCCAGGGCGTTCTTGTGATCGCCGCAATTGAGGAACAAAGCCGTTTCTTTCCGGCACAGCCGCGGCATCAGGTGTGTAACGAGGGCGACAAGCAAATCCTGCTGCGCGCCCGCGCCGCCTATGGACACCAGGAGCCGGCGCGGCGCCCCGGAACGCATGCGCGCCAGCCTGGAATCACAATCGGCGTCAATGTTCGCAGTCAGTTCATGATCCACATAATTACCCGTCAGGAAAATCTGGTCCTTGGGAATACCCTGCTTCACGGGTTCTTTGACGCCCAAATCACGCAGTGTACGGAAGATATAATAGGCCGAGGGGGACTGCACGGTATGCAACGCCCCCGGCGCAAGATGGAACCCCAGCGGACAGTTATCGGGCACCACATTCACCACGCGCTTCAGTCCCGCATGTAATGCGCCCTGCGCGGTCCAGGGATGAGTTCCAAGAAAGGGTGTTTCCGGGGGAATATCCCGATAGGTATCGGCGAAGACGGCCGACGCCTCCATGATGGGATAATTTTTCTCGAGGCGTTTGTACCATTTCCCCAAAAAAGGGTCCCAGAACAAGCGGTTAAACAGTTTGGATTTCTGGGAGATGCGCGAACCGAGGGAATACCACTTGTCCAGGTCGCGGATCATGCGCGCGCCGGCGGAATCAAACCCGAGCAGGTCAAACCAATAGGGAATATATCCCTGGGCACGGGCCGCCGAGGCCAGCGCCATGCCGATGCGGTAATGGCCGTAACCCATGCGGATGGTGCCGATAAACACGGCCTTGTCATACTGAACGGCTTCGCCCTCTGTTCCGGAAAATACCTCCTTGAGGCCGATAAGGGGCCCCAGAACGGAGTTCTCTCTGGCCCGTAACGGATACACGGCATCGGGGCGCGAAGCATATTTCTTCTGAAACTTTTTCAGGGTCCGCGCGGCTTTTACACGCGTCCGTTCGCTGATGGGAACGCCATACAAGCCGCTTTGGGAGGGATATTCATTCGACATGGCGCGACACTATCTCCTTATCATGGGCGCAACGAAGCAGTTTCTCATCGCTCTGTTTTTTCTATCTTCTGAAACTGTCTGGCGCGGTCTCAAACAAACATGTTTCTACTCCCCAGGTAAAACGATATACGGGCGAAAGCAGGGACTGACTCCAGCGCACGATGAGGACCGGAGGCTGAACAATAAGAGTGAACGGCACCGGCATCCCTCAATTAACCTGAATAAACCCAAACTATTGGCACATAAACACCAGGTAGGTAACTAAAATACTGCTTGACAAACAGTACACTTTCTGATACAATACCTATTGAAGGTAATTATGTTACTTCAATAAAATTTGAATCTTAGTGGAACACAAAAAACCAATGGCGCAAGGTCACGGCGTCGCGGAAGCGAATGCCGACCACAAAGGGCAGGCATCCAACGTTACAGGAATAGTCTAGCCAATTAGAGAGCATAAGTCAATCCGCGCCCCATGAGCGGAGGTGGTCCGTCACACACAGCCGTGCACGGGTTCATGACCATGGCAGTTTCGACGCAGATCGGAGTGATCTTTGGTCTACTTCATGTGCAAAGGCTGCGCCAATGGTTCGGGCGGTGGCGACCGCGCGAACCATTGCGCCAATGCATGCCGCAAGACAGTGCAGATCAATCCTTGAATATGGCTCAACCGTTTCGGGACGGTGTTCCGTCCGGCCACGTCAGGAATAAGACATCTATGAAATGGACCTTGAAACAACTGGTGAAGCATATACAGATGGGCTATCAGTCCCGGCAGGCCGTCCAGGCGGATGCCGGGGGTACCCACTGGCTGATCCAGATGCGCGACCTGCAGGAGGACGGCACCCTCCGGCGCGAAAGTCTGACCCGGTTTGTGCCGGAGCGTGCGCCGGAGCCATATATCGTACGCGAGGGCGACGTGTTGTTTCAGGTGCGGGGCTGGAATCATTGGGCGGGCGTTGTCCGGGGGCTCGATGATTGCACGCTCGCGGCGAACCATTTTTACATTCTCCGCCCGGATACCGGCCGTGTACTCCCTGAGTACCTCGCATGGTATATCAACCAGGCGGAAGCCCAGCGCTATTTTCAGAAAGGCGCCCACGGCTCAGGAAATGTCACGGTCGTGCCCCGGGCCATCTTCGAGAGTCTTGAGATTCCCGTACCACCCCTCGCGGTGCAGGAACACATCGCCGCCCTGGACCGGCTCCAGTGGCGGGAACAGGAAGTGACAACGCTACTGCAGACAAAGCGCGCCCAGTGGCTGCGCGTCCTTTGCCTGCGCGCGGCTAAAGGCCGTTCCGGAAACAAGGAGACTGATCCATCATGACCGACGTCCAAGTGGTAAAAGACATCCAGAACATCGTCTGGCGCGCCTGTGACACCTTTCGCGGCATTATCAATGCCAGCAATTACATGGACTATATCCTGACCATGCTCTTTGTGAAATATCTGAGTGATGTGTGGCGGGACCGCAAGGAGACCTACGAGAAGAAATACGGCGGCAACGCCGAACGGGTCCACCGCGCGCTGGAACGGGAACGTTTCGTCATGCCCACCATCGAACTGCGGGACGGGGCGGGCAAAAAAGTCACGGACGCCTTTCCCGCCAGTTTCGACAGCCTCTATGCGCGCCGGGGCGCGGACAATATCGGCGAACTCATCAACATGGTCCTGGCCGCCATAGAAGACGCGAACAAGGTCAAACTGGAGAAGGTGTTCCGGGACATTGATTTCAACAGCAATGTGCTGGGCGACACCCGGGAACGGAACCGGCGCCTGGTCCACCTGCTCCAGGATTTCAATGATCCCAAACTCGATCTGCGCCCGTCACGCCTCCATGACCGCGACATCATCGGAGACGTGTACGAGTATCTCATCGGCAATTTCGCCGCCGGCGCGGGCAAGAAGGCCGGCGAGTTCTACACACCGCCCCAGGTGTCCACGCTCCTGGCGCGACTCCTCGCGCCAAAATCCGGAGCGCGCATCTGCGACCCCGCCTGCGGTTCGGGCTCCCTCCTGCTCAAGGTGGGCCGCCAGGTGGCCGACGGCAATTACGCCCTCTTCGGACAGGAACTCAATGCCAGCACCTGGGCGCTGTGCAAGATGAACATGTTCCTCCATGAAACCGACAGCGCCCGCATCGAGCGCTGCAATACCCTGACCGATCCGGCCCTCATCGAGGACGACCGGCTCATGAAATTCGATATCGTCGTCGCGAATCCGCCCTTCTCCCTGGACAAGTGGGGCGCCGAAAACGCCGCCGCCGACCGCTACGATCGATTCAAGCGGGGCATCCCCCCAAAAAGCAAGGCGGACTACGCCTTCATCCTGCACATGATCGCCATCGCCCAGGCCGACACGGGCAAGGTCGGCGTCATCGTGCCCCACGGCGTATTGTTCCGGGGCGGCAGCGAAGGCAAAATAAGACAGGCCCTCATCGAAGAAAACCTGCTGGACGCCGTCATCGGCCTGCCCGCCAACCTCTTCTTCGGTGCAGCAATCCCGACAGCCATCCTCGTGTTCAACCGCGCCCGGAAAACGAAGGATGTCCTCTTCATCGACGCCAGCCGGGACTACCAGGACGGTAAAAACCAGAACTTCCTGCGGGAGGAGGATATCGAAAATATTATCAAGACCTACAAGGCCTATAAGACGGTCGAGAAATACGCCTACCGCGCCACCTTCGACGAGATTAAGGAGAACGACTTCAACCTGAACATCCCCCGGTACGTGGATACCTTTGAGGAGGAGGAAGAAATCGATATTGCCGCGGTACAGCAGGAGATTGATGACTTGGAAAAACAACTGGCCGATACACGAAGGGAGATGATGAAGCATCTGAAGGATCTGGGTTATGACATCGATTAAGTTAGAACGTACTACGATTGAAACACTGGCATATATCAACCCAACCACCAAGGTAAAAATTAATCTCGAAGATCCTGTACCTTTTCTGTCAATGTATGATGTTTCCGCTACTGGTTACAAACCGAATTACCAAACGCGTGTGTATAAAGAAGTCCAATCAGGCTATACCTGCTTTCAGGAGGGAGATGTGCTTGTTGCAAAGATTACACCCTGTTTCGAAAATGGGAAAGGTGCATACATAGACTCGCTTCCTGCCATCGCAGGATTTGGAAGTACGGAATTTCATATTCTTAGAGCCAAACCAGGGACAAAACCTCTTTTCTTATATTATGTTTCTACATCACCTATATTCAGATTTTTGGGACGATCCGAAATGTCAGGGTCAGCTGGGCAGAAAAGAGTTACCCCTGATTTCGTCCGTACTTTTTCACTTCCGGTTTTTACCACAGAACAACAAGACATAATTATCTCCGTACTTCTTACCTGGGACCGCGCGATAGAGCAAACGGATCGGTTGATTGCGGCGAAGCGGCGGCGCAAACAGGGGCTGATGCAACAATTGCTAACGGGGAAAATGCGGTTTAAGGAATTTGGGAAACCGGTTGTGAAGCACGGGGACTTACCGAAAGAATGGAAGAGAATCCAAATCAGTGATATATTCAAAGTAGTTACCGACAAAGTGGGATCAAGCAATATACCCCCTTACAGCATCACTGCAGGAACAGGCTTTGTTTCTCATGAAGAGAAGTGGGGCAAGAACATTGCCGGTTCTCAACACAGCAATTATACCCTGCTCAGAAAGGGACAGTTTTCATACAACAAGGGCAACTCGAAGAGATATTCGTGTGGTTGTGTGTATCGTCTTGAGCATGTGGAAGAGATTGCGGTTCCAAGTGTATTTATCAGCTTCGAGAGTCGAGGCGAAGTTTGCGATGAATTCTATAAACAGTATTTCATGGCAGACCTATGTGCTCCTGAACTTCGAATGTACATAACAAGCGGAGCCCGTTCGGACGGTCTACTGAATATCAGCAAAGATGATTTCTTTTCTGTCACTCTACCTCTCCCTCCATTATCAGAACAGCGCCGTATCGCGGCGATACTGAACACTTGCGACACAGAGATTGAACAGCTCAGCGTACAACTTGTCGCATTCAAAGAACAGAAAAAAGGCATGATGCAGCAGTTATTGACGGGTAAAGTAAGGGTAAAGGTATGACGCTACTGGATATTTACCACAGAGGCACAGAGTACACAGAGAAGAAGAACCTCTGTGTCTCGGTGGTGAAACACCTTGAATAGCTGAAGGAGCACAGTTATGAAACGTGACATGGACTTGGTTCGCACACTTCTGCTGTATCTTGAAGAAATGAATCCATACAACAGAGAGCTTCCCATTCGCATTGACGGTTACGGGCTGGACCAAATCGAGTATCATGGTTATCTTCTGGTGGATGCAGGTTTGGCCACAGGGGTGGATACAACCACTTTTGACAATCGTCAGCCCGAATACTTTCTTACGGGGTTAACCTGGGCGGGTCATGAATTTCTGGATGCGGCGCGGAATGAAACCAACTGGAAGAAAGCGAAGGAGAAGTTCGCGGGTGTCGGTGGTTTTTCATTGGGAGTGTTGCAGGCCTTATTGATCGCCCTGATGAAGGAACAACTCGGACTATGAAGCATAGCCCCACCACAGAGGCACAGCGTACACAGAGAAGAAGGAACTCGGTGTTCTCTGTGTCTCGGTGGTGAATTAAAACTAACAATCACAGGAGAACACAGATGGAACGGGACGCGCTTACGGGCAAGGTTATCGGGTTTGGGATTGAAGTACATCGGGAAACAGGTCCGGGTCTGTTGGAATCGGCTTACGAAGAATGCCTCGCGTATGAACTGAAAGTGGCGGGGCTAAAGTATTCCCGACAGTTGGAACTTCCCGTGAAGTACAAGGGTATCTTGCTGGACTGCGGTTACCGGATTGACCTGTTGGTGGAAGACAGCCTCATTATAGAATTGAAGGCGGTGGAACGATTGCTGCCCATACACGAGGCGCAATTACTGACCTATATGAAACTGTCCGGGATTCACAAAGGATTGCTGATGAATTTTAATGTCTCCGTTTTGAAAGATGGCGTGAAACGATTTGTGTTGTGATGGGATTGCACCACAGAGACACAGAGAACACAGAGAAGATAGTATGATGGGAAAAATACCACAGAGACACAGATGGCACAGAGAAGAAAGCATGACGAAAAGAAATATTACAGAGACATCGATGGCACAAAATAAACGAGGGAGTTTTCTGTGTACTCGGTGTCTCTGTGGTGAATATATTTAAGGAAGCAAAAACAATGAATTACGCACATCTGGATGAACTGAAACGGCGCCTGGACGGACTGCGTCCGTTGCCGGCGGCGGTGTTGGCGAATCTTCATGAGGATTTGGTATTGCGGTGGACCTATAACAGCAATGCCATTGAAGGCAACACGCTGACACTGAAGGAAACCAAGGTGGCCCTGGAAGGCGTGACGATCGGCGGGAAAACGCTTCGGGAACATTTCGAGGCGCTGAACCACCGGGAGGCCATCGGGTATATCGAAGCGGTTGTACAGAACGACGAGCCCTTCACAGCCGTCATGATTCGCAATGTCCACCAGCTGATTCTTAAGAATATAGAGGATGAAAATGCCGGGGCATGGCGCCGCTTCAACGTGACCATTGCCGGAGCACGCCATGTGCCGCCGGAGGCGTTTCTGGTGCCGGAACAGATGGACGCTTTGGTCCGGTGGCATGAAACGGACGGCGCCGGGCTGCATCCCGTGGAACTGGCGGCACGCACCCATGCGGACGTTGTCAAGATTCATCCCTTCATGGACGGCAACGGCCGCACAGCGCGGCTGCTGATGAATCTCGACCTGATGCGGGCCGGGTTTCCCGCAATTGTACTTCCGGTGGAGCAACGCCTGGAATACTATGAAGCGTTGGACACCGCCCATGTGGAAGGGGACTATGAACCCTTCCTGGTGCTGTTGAGCGAACTTGCGGGAAAGGCCTTCGAGGTGTATTTCCGGGCGGTGGATCAGGGGAGCGCGCAGGATATACCAGCGAAAGATGAACGTATATAAGGAACCCGGGCAATGAGCAAGAATAGACCTCTTCCATCAGGTCCAACCAAGATGATGATCTATCAAACCGAGGATGGAAAAACAAAGGTTGTTACCCGGCTCGACAACGAAACGCTCTGGCTTTCCCTGAATCAACTGGTGGATCTTTATCAGCGAGATAAATCGGTAATTTCCAGGCACATACAAAACATACTGGAAGATGGAGAGTTACAGCGGGCGGCAGTTGTTGCAGAATATGCAACAACTGCCTCCGATGGGAAAACCTATCAGGTCGCCCATTACAACCTGGAAATGATCCTGGCGGTTGGTTATCGGGTTCGTTCCCAGCGGGGAGTCCAATTTCGTCAATGGGCTACGGAACACCTGAAGGAATATATTGTTAAAGGATTTACCTTGGACGATGACCGCCTGAAGCGTGGAGACCAGGGCGCGGACTATTTTGATGAGTTGCTGGCCCGCATCCGCGAAATTCGAGCCAGCGAAGCCCGGGTTTATCAGCGCATCCGTGAAATATTTGCCCTTGCTTCCGACTATATCGAAGACCGGCAGGAAACCCTGGTCTTTTTTGCGGTAATGCAAAACAAGATGCATTTTACCGCCACGGGTCTGACCGCACCCGAGATCGTGCGGCGCCGAGCCGACGCATCTTTGCCCAATATGGGTCTGACCTCGTGGAGCGGCGGACACGTGCTCAAACGGGACGTGGGCACGGCAAAGAATTATCTGGACGAAAAGGAAATAGACACCCTGAATCGCATCACCGTGATGTTTCTTGACCAGGCGGAGTTTCGCGCCCAACGGCATCAGGATATTCGGATAAAAGATTGGGAATACTACCTGGACAAATTTCTCCAGGACACGGAACTGCCCGTTCTTGACAACGCGGGTACCGTCAGTCATGAAGATGCCCTTTACTGGGCCAATAACCAGTATGAAGCCTTCAGTGAACGCCGACGCGTAGAGGCTGAAGACCTGGCCGAAAAACGCTATGTGGAGGACTTGACAAATACGGCAAGAACGCTCGATCGGCCGGACCATGCCAGAAAAGAGTTGCCTGATGAAGAATAACCCTTCTACCCCCGTTCGGGGCATTACCCCGCCCCTGTACGAAGACCGTGCCAGCAAGCTGCAGGCGCTGCAGCTGCTACAGCAGCTGGGCTATGTGTACCTGACCCCTGAAGAGGCGGACACCCACCGGAACCGCCGGCGCTCGGAAGTGCTGCTTTTCGGCATCCTGGAAGACGTGTATCAACCGGATACGGTACAAAGGCGAGGAACAGCCCTTCTCCGGCGGCAATATCGCCGCGGGTATCGCCGCGCTGCGTGATGTGCTCTATGACGGCCTGGTCCGGACCAACGAAAAAGTCTATGACCTGCTCATGCTCGGCAAGGAATTGCAGCAATCCGTCCTTGGGGACACGAAAAGTTTCAACCTCCAGTATATTGACTGGGAGCACCCCGCGCGGAACATGTTCCACGTGGCGGAGGAGTTCGCCGTGGAACGCGTCAACAGCCGGGAATGCTATACGCCTGATCTCGTGCTGTTCGTGAACGGGATGCCGCTGGCGGTTATCGAGTGCAAGCGCGCGGTGCTGGGCGGCCAGACGGAACCCGTGGACCAGGCGATCTCGCAACATCTGCGGAACCAGAAGGACGATGGGATCCCTCTGCTGTTTGCGTATAGCCAGCTCCTGCTGGGCGTGGCCCCGGCGGAAAACCAGGCCAAGTACGCTACGACGGGAACGGCGGCCAAATTCTGGGCCGCCTGGAAAGAGGAGCAAGGCAAGGATCAGGACGATGAAGCGATCGCAGCGCACGTTAACACCCCCCTGAGCGAGCAGCAGAAGGACAAGGTGTTTGAATCACGGGCCCCCTATGTGCGCGAGGAGTATGAACGCTACGGTACGGTGGAACGCCAGGTGACGGATCAGGACCGGCTCCTGTATGCCCTGTGCCGTCCCAAACGGCTGCTGGACATCACCCGGCGATATGTCGTCTTCGACGCGGGCGAAAAAAAGGTTCCCCGCTGGCAGCAATTTTTTACCGTGCAACATCTGCTCACCCGGGTTCATGAGAAGGATGCCACCGGCCGGCGGCATGGCGGCGTGGTGTGGCATACCCAGGGCAGCGGCAAATCCCTAACCATGGTGATGCTGGCGAAGGCGCTGGCCCTCGAAGCGGGGCTGCACGACCAGCGAATCCTCCTGGTTACGGATCGCACGGACCTCGACGATCAGATTCACCGTACATTCATGCACTGCGGGCTGGCGCCCATGCAGGCCCGAAGCGCCGCGCACCTGGCGCGCCTGCTGAAAGAGGGCAAGGCGCGCGTGCTGACCACGGTCATCAACAAGTTCGACTCCCTGGGCAACGTGAAGAGCACGTTGCGCCAGGACGACCCCAACATCTTCGTGCTGGTGGACGAGAGCCACCGCACCCAATACGGCGCCTTTCATGCCAGAATGAAGAAAGTGCTCCCAAACGCGTGCTACGTGGGCTTCACCGGAACCCCTCTGATGAAGCAGCACAAAACAACGGTCGGTAAATTCGGCGGGTTTATCCAGCCGGTGTACACCATCCGCGACGCCGTCGAGGACAAGGCCGTGGTGCCTTTGCTCTATGAGGGGCGCATGGTGCCGCTGGACGTGAACGAGACGGCGATTGACTCCTGGTTCGACAAGATCACCGCCAATCTCAGCAAAGCCCAGGCTGCCGACCTGAAGCGGAAATTTGCCACCTCCGACCACGTCAGCCGCGCCGAACAACGAATCATGGCGGTTGCCTGGGATGTGAGCTGCCACTTCCGGGACAACTGGAAACATACCGGGTTCAAAGCGCAACTGGTGACGCGACGGAAGCAGATGGCACTGCTCTACAAAAAATATCTCGACGAGTTCGGCATGGTCAGCTCCGAAGTGCTTATCTCGGGGCCGGATGAGCGCGAAGGCCACGAAAGCACCCAGGAGAGCGAGGAGGACCTGCAGGACAACCGGGACCGCCGCGTGCTGCTGTTCTGGAAAGACATGATGGCCCGCTTCGGCACTGAAGACGCTTACAATAAGGCCATTATCAGCGCGTTCAAGGGCGGGGACGACCCGGAAATCATCATCGTGGTGGATAAACTGCTGACGGGCTTCGATGCGCCGCGCAATACGGTGCTTTACCTGGACCGCGACCTGAAAGAGCATACCCTGCTTCAGGCCATTGCCCGGGTGAACCGGCTTTGGGAAGGGAAGGACTTCGGCTACATTCTCGACTACCAGGGCGTGCTGGCCAATCTCGACGGCGCATTGGCCTTGTATGAAAAGCTGCCCGGTTTCGACCCGGAGGATCTCGAAGGCACCCTCACCGACCTCAGTGAAGCCGTGAAACAGCTGCCCCAAAAGCATTCGGACCTCTGGGAACTCTTCGAGACCATTGCCAATAAATACGACCGGGAAGCCTATGAACGGCTGCTGCAGGACGACGCGGTACGCCACCAGTTCTACCAGCGCCTCAGCGAATACCTGCGTGCGCTCAAACTGGCGCTGGCCAGTGTGGAGTTCCAGGAAAAACAGGCCCACCGCATCCCGAAATACACCCATGACGCCAAATTTTTCCGCGAGCTGCGCGCCTCCGTGGAACGGCGCTATTCGGATACCGTCAATATGTCCGAATACGATGCGCGCATCGAGAAACTGATTGACCAGCATGTCGGCGCGCACGAGGTGGAGCAGGTAACGGAGCTGGTCAATATTTTCGAGCGAGAAGCCTTCGAGGCGGAAGTCGAACGGGTCGTCGGTGAGGCCGCCAAAGCCGATACCATCGCGTCCCGCACCCTGAAAACCATTACCGAACGCATGGACGAGGATCCCACCTTCTATGAGAAATTCTCAAAGCTGCTCCGCGATGTAATAGAAGCGTGGCGCAAACGGCGCATGACGGATTCGGAGTACCTGTCTAAGGTCAAGAATATTGCCGAACGGGTGCGCACCCGCACCGGCGACGAAGTGCCGGAACAACTGAGCCACTCCGACACGGCGAAAGCCTTCTTCGGCCTGGTGCGCGAAGTGTTTGAAAAACACGGCACTGTCCAGGATGCCCCGCGCCATCATTTGGCCGAACTTGCGGTTGACATTGAGAAGGTTATCGAAAAACGGGCCATCGTCAACTGGGCCAACAACAGTGACGTGCAAAACCAAATGAAAACGGACATTGAAGACCTGCTGTTCTCGTTTCAGGAAGAAAATAATATCGAATTATCCTATGAAGAAATTGATTCCATCCTGGACCGTTGCATCAGCACGGCAAAGGCCCGCGCAAAGTGAGCCGGGGGGAGTTAAACTTGGAGTACATACGTCAAGAGACTGTCTGTTTCGGCAAAACAACCATCCCGTTTTCGGTGGAATTCCGGCCACGGAAGCATATGGGAATCACCGTACACCCTGATCTGCGTGTGCATGTGGCGGCACCTATGGGCACGGACATAGAGGAGGTGCGGCGCCGCGTGCTGAAGCGCGCTCCGTGGATCCTGATGCAACTGCACAGGTTCAATCGTTTCCGCCCTTTGCCGACGCCGCGACAGTACCTGAGCGGCGAAACGCACTGGTATCTCGGGAAACGCTACCGCCTGAAGGTTTTCAAGGACGACGGTACAGTTGTAAAACTACGTGGCCAATACCTGGAGGTGACAACAGACCTTCCGAAAGACAATGAGAATATGCGCGATTTGGTGCAGACGTGGTATCGGGAACATGCGCGCGCCCTGTTCCAGCGCAGAATGGAAGTCTGCCTGGCCCTGGAGCCCGGATTACAGCACGCAAATCCGCCGATAATGGTACGGAAACTCCGGGGAAGCTGGGGCAGTTGCAGCAGGGAAGGTCGCATCCTGCTCAATGTGGAACTTGTACAGGCGCCGGTGGCATGTATCGACTATGTTGTCGTGCATGAACTGTGCCATCTCAAGGTGCGGCTGCATTCTCCGGAATTCTATCGGCTGCTTTCAAAGGTGATGCCTGACTGGGAACAAAGAAAAGCCAAACTGGAGATGTTTCAGTTTTAGGCTGCCTTCCGAAGCTATTCAGATAAATCAGCAATTCAGAGACACTTCATGGATGCCCCTACTCTCGCGGCCTTGTTGCAGTTGCAGGCAGACCGTAACCTTTTATCCATGGAAAATGCCCGCACTAAAACAGACGTTCCACGTTGGAAGGCTTCAGGGGAGTGTCATTGTCCATGTACGATTCGGCGGGGTTTAACCCCATTTCAAGTTCTTCCTTCCCGGATTCGTATTCTTCTACGGAGATGCTGCCAATCACGGTCACACGCAGGCGCGTGCCCATGCTGATAAAAGAAACACCCGTGCCCTGGGCCAGGGGTTCCGGCGGGACGTCTGCCTTCCACTTTTTCGCCGGGCGACCGCCGGACCACATCGTGATGACGTATACCGTTTTCATATTGACGTTCCTTGACGGCTTGCGAGCAACCCCGCGGCCGCTTCCACAACCTGTTCCGGTGTAATGTCACGCATACACCGATGATGTTCGAGGGGACATGCCGGCTTTTGACAGGGACTACACTCAAGGTCCAACCGGATCCGGATGCCCTTTTCATAGGGACTGTTTGTATAAGAAGGAGATGTGGACCCCATGATACATACAACCGGCCTCTTAAAAGCGACGGCAATATGCCGCGGCCCGCTGTCGTTGCAGATGAGCAGATCGCACCGCGCGATAATTGCCTTCATGATGCCTATGCCCGCTATTTCGGGAGCGGGTACGATAAATCGCGCGGGCGCGCGGGCAACCATTTCCTCGCGCAAATCGCCTTCATCCGGACCGGTCAGCAACACCAATCGGGCGCCATAGTTTGCCGCCAGGGTATCCGCCGTCGCGACAAAGGCTTCCGGCATCCAACGTTTGCTGGGACCAAACGTAGCGCCCGGGGCAATGGCAACCAGGGGCCCCTCGCCCGCAAGTAGAGGGTCCAGCAGCGGCGCGAGGTTGTCCCGTAAACCCAGTTCCAACCCGGCGCCGTCATCCACGGCTCCCACCTCCCGAACCAGGTCCAGGTATTCCTGTGTCATATACAGGGGGATGATGTGCCCGTCTTCCATGTGCGGCGCAAGCGCATGGGTCAGCAGGGGCGCGCGTCCGTCCCGCGCATACCCGACGCGTCGTGTACTACCTATCAGCCGCGCCAGCAACGCCGAGCGAAACGAATGGGGAAAAACGACGGTAAGGTCTTTGGCCATCGGGGCCAGTACTTTTGCCTGACGCATGAGCGGCAGCAGCGAGGATTTTGGCAGTAGCCGGAACAGTTCATCTATCCACGGAAGGTCCTCGAGCAACTCACAACATGCGGGATTGCCCGCCACCGTGAACCGCGCATTGGGGAATTTATGGCGCAGCGCGCGCAAGGCCAGCGTGCACATGGCCGTATCGCCCAGCCAGTTTGGCGTTAAGGCCAGCATGAACCTCACTTCTTCGTTATCCATCAGCGGCATGACCTGTTACGCGGTTGCGGGCGCATCGGGATGATTTTCCTTATCGGATACGTCCGATACTTCTGTGTCATGGCCCTCTCTGCGCATTTCCACGGCGCCCGGTCTTTCCTCAGACGCCGGCATCCCATCCGCAGCCCCCCTATTCAGGACAGGGTCTTCTGTCCGCGGCTCATATCCCTGGGAAATGACACTCTCGTGGGAAATCTGTTCTTTCGGAGACTCATTTATACCATTATTTGGAACGATGGAAGCACCTTCCACCGTCTTGTCCGCTTCCGGGGCGCTTTCCTGTGGCGCGGATGCCGCCGCCTTCAGGCGTTCCGCTTCAGCCCGGGCTCGAGCCTCCGCCTCCACGCGCGCCACAGCAAGGGCCAGCGCCTCCGCTTCCGCGCGCGCCTTCGCCTCCGCGCGAAGCCTGATAGCCTCGCGCCGTGCCTCTTCTACCCGGGGACGCCATTCCGACTCCGTGCCTTCCAGATAGGCAACCAATCCGGTGCGAACACATGTGTGGCTATACTGCTCCTTGGCCAGGAAGGTTTCCCGCCAGGTAGCGCGCCGTACGATTCCAAAGAGAGTTGGACGCTGCCGCAGGTATTCCTCCACCGCTTCTTGCGGATTACCTTTGCCGTAATACCAGACGAAATCCGCCGGCTCCCTCTTTTCTACGTATGTGTTCCAAAAGGCTACTGGTTCCATGAGGATATTGTATCAAAACTTTACGAGGAATTCAGCATGCCGTTTGGGAGGGTTCCAAAGGAATACCTGGTGAAAGCAGACCGCCGGACACACGACCTTGAATAGTGAATCTGCTGCGGTATACCATGTGATCTTCGCGCGGCGCCAAAATCACGCCCAAAAAAGATGTCCAATGGAACAAAACACTGCACAGGCGGCCAATACAGGCGATACAACATCACACCGACGCAAGCACTGCGCCCTGCTGATATCTTTAGTTATGCCGTGTCTGGCGTATGTCTCTATCGTACTTCTGACGGGTGACCGACTCTTCCCCCTATCCCAGATGGCCCCCGGCCGGGAATACCGCGCCGCCCTTGCGATACGGGACAACGTCATCCCCTTTTTCAAGTGGGGAACGCTTCTGTTTACACGGCGATATCTTCAAAAATACTATGATGAATCCTGGTATTTCACCCAAGCCGCACGGGACGACGGTAAGGAGGCATTTATCGCCGTACTCGAAGAGGCGCTGGAAACGCACCCGGTCGTGGATTTGTTTTTACTCGCTCATTCCAACAACTACATCAAGTGGGTGCAACCGCTTCCTGAAGATCTGCGCCGACGCATTCGCTTTGTCTACAATACGGGATGCCGGAACAAGGGTCAGAGTGACGCATGGCTTGCCTTGGGCGCTGATACCTACATCGGCCATCCGGGCGAAAGTCAATCGCCATTTTTCTATTTTTTTCTATTGAGACACTGGACCAGAGGCGAGTCCCTGGGCAAAGCGCTTGAAATCGGAAACCGTGGAATGGAAGCCAAGTTCCGCCTGCTGGATTGGGCGAGTGGCGGCCGCTATACTGCGGAGGAAGCCATGAAGGAAAGCAAGGCCTCATGCACGGGCAATACCGGCTTGCGCCTGGGAGATTTGCCATGAGACGGCAATACGGACACTTCTTTCTTGCCGCCGCCGCCTTGTTGTTTCAGGTGCTACCCATAGCGTTCATTCATTACGTCTCCCTCTTTGCGTATACGGGAAGCCAGCCGCAAACGGAGTCCCTGGTGTGGACCTCTTCGATGGTCGGACTCGCTTTTTTCGCCCTGTCGGGCATGGCGCTGGCGTGCACCGCTTCTTACCTGTTGTGGACCCGTTCCCGTGTTATTGTGGCCGTCCCGCTGATGGCTCTTTGCTGTGTGCCGGCCTGGTTGTTGTCAAGCCTCTACCTGCATGCGGTGCTGTTGTTTTTGGCGTGGATATAGAAATACACGATCTACGCTTCTTTGCCCTTTGTTACGGGAGGATAACAACGACCCGCTGCGATTCAGAATTCCCTTACCCCTTGTGATTCACCTGTCCTTTACGCAGCAGCCCGTCAAAATACGCGATGGTATGGGTAAGCCCCTCTCGCAGAGACACGACAGGTTTCCAGCCCAGGCGCTCCTGAGCAAGGCTGATATCGGGCCGACGACGGGTGGGGTCGTTTTCAGGAAGGGGATGGTATTCGATTTTGGACTTGGAGCCCGTCAGTTCAATAACCATATCCGCTAACTGCTTAATTGTGAATTCGCCCGGATTACCCAGATTTACCGGGCCGTGAAACCCATCCAGGTCCATCATACGCAATATGCCGTCCACCAAATCACTTACATAGCAGAAGGAACGGGTCTGGTCGCCGGCGCCGTAGATGCTGATGGGCGCATTATTCAGCGCCTGCACCACGAAGTTGCTGACGACACGCCCGTCATTGACCAGCATGCGCGGACCGTAGGTGTTGAAGATGCGGATGATACGGATGTCCACCTTGTTCTGATTATGGTAATCGAAGAAGAGGGTTTCGGCAACGCGTTTGCCCTCGTCGTAACAGCTGCGCGGCCCGACGGGATTGACATTGCCCCAGTACCCTTCCACCTGGGGATGGATGGCCGGATCGCCGTATACTTCCGAGGTGGACGCTTGCAGGATGCGGGCGCCCACGCGCTTGGCCACCCCCAGCATGTTCAGCGCGCCCATGACATTGGTCTTTATGGTCTTGACGGGGTTATGTTGATAGTGTACCGGCGATGCGGGACAGGCGAAGTTGAAAATACGATCGGCTTCGATGATAATCGGGTTTACAACGTCGTGGCGCACGATCTCGAAATTGGGATTGTTAAGCAGGTGCGCAATGTTCGCTTTCCGCCCGGTAAAGAAATTGTCCAGGCACAACACTTCCTCGCCGCGCTTCAACAACGCCTCACACAAATGCGAGCCGATAAAGCCCGCGCCCCCCGTGACCAGGTTCACATACGCCATTGTACAGTCTCCTTTACCCGGATGCCGTCAGTAGGATTGTGCCGCGATGACCCGTCCCGCACAAGGCTTGCCGGTAATCACACAGGGGCCGGTTTCATCAGAGGCCTCCAGGGGGATACATCGGATGGTGGACCGGGTGTCCGCCTGCAGGGTTTCTTCCACCATGGGGTTGGCATGGTCCAGGAACACGCGGAAGAAACCGCCCTGCTCCACACGTTCTTTGTACTCGTTATAACTGTCCACGGTATAGATACGCTCTTCCATGTGTTTTTTCGCAGCTTCGAAGAGGTGGGTCTGGATCGAGGCGAGCATACGGCGCACTTCTTCCGAGAGGGCATCCGCGCTGACGGTCGTCTTCTCGCCCGTGTCGCGGCGCACCGCCACCACCGTATTGGCCGCCACGTCACGCGGGCCGATTTCGATACGTACCGGAATGCCCTTGAGTTCCCATTCGTTAAACTTATAGCCCGGTTTATACTGTTCCCGGTCATCAATTTTGTAGGAGAGCGGGTCCCAGTCGCGGGTGATTTCCCGGGCTTTCGCGAGTACGGCCGCCTTTTCGTCTTCATTCCGGTAAATGGGCACAAACACTACCGGCGTCGGCGCCAGCTTCGGGGGAATAACCAGGCCGCTGTCGTCGCTGTGCGTCATGATCATGCCGCCAATGAGCCGCGTGGATACGCCCCAGCTCGTGGCATAGACGTATTTCAGTTCGGAATCTTTGTCCTGAAATTTTACATCGAAAGCCCTGGCGAAATTCTGGCCCAGATGATGCGACGTGCCCGCTTGCAGCGCTTTGCCGTCCTGCATCATGGCTTCGATGCAATAGGTGTGCTCCGCGCCTGCGAACTTCTCCGCTTCCGTTTTGCGGCCCACC
>JAEAMG010000933.1_pt1 | contig 26802 bp, 26 predicted proteins | sample 8958741 | NCBI WGS metagenome assembly JAEAMG01 (sample SAMN16933256, study PRJNA681125) | bioreactor sludge metagenome | isolation source: anaerobic bioreactor treating anionic surfactant - SDBS | place: India: Bengaluru | collected 2019-02-28 | reverse complement strand
ACCGGTGTTCCTCCTGATATCTACGAATTTCACCTCTACACCAGGAATTCCACTTCCCTCTCCCCTACTCGAGCCGGACAGTTTCAAATGCACTTCCCGGGTTAAGCCCGGGGCTTTCACATCTGACATATCCGGCCGCCTACACGCTCTTTACGCCCAATAATTCCGAACAACGCTTGCACCCCCCGTATTACCGCGGCTGCTGGCACGGAGTTAGCCGGTGCTTCCTCTGTTGGTACCGTCAAGCCTGAAAGGGATTGACTCTCAGACATTTCTTTCCAACTGACAGAGCTTTACGATCCGAAGACCTTCCTCACTCACGCGGCGTTGCTGCGTCAGGGTTTCCCCCATTGCGCAAGATTCCTCACTGCTGCCTCCCGTAGGAGTCTGGACCGTGTCTCAGTTCCAGTGTGGCTGATCATCCTCTCAGACCAGCTAACCATCGTCGCCTTGGTAGGCCATTACCCTACCAACAAGCTAATGGTACGCGAACTCATCCTTCAGCGAGGGCTTGCAAGCAGAGGCTCTCTTTGGCTGCTCGACCAAGGTCGAGCAGTATTATTCGGTATTAGCCCACCTTTCGATGAGTTGTTCCCAACTGAAGGGTAGATTATCCACGCGCTACTCACCCGTGCGCCACTTTACTCAGGTCCCGAAGGACCCTTTCTCGTACGACTTGCATGTGTTAGGCACGCCGCCAGCGTTTGTTCTGAGCCAGGATCAAACTCTCCAGTTTTTATCCTGAGGGAGATTTCTCTCCCCATAGACTCATTGAACCTACGTGTACAAAGGACCCACAAATCAATTATCCCTCTATTCAATTTCCAAAGAGCCAATCAGAAACGAGCTGTGACATTTAAACCAACTTCATTTCCCTGTCAAGAACTTTTTTCGATCTTTTTTCATCCCAAACCAATCTCATTTGGGCTGGAAGGTATTTCTACATCTACTCGACCCGCATTGTCAAGCTAAAATCAAGTAAAAACCTTTTTTCTCTGCCCAAGCTTTTTGAAAGAACGAGCGGGGCTTCTGATCCATCTGTCCCCAAAAGTCAAGCGCTCTTTTTGTTTCCGGCGGACCCTTTCCGAGTGACTGAACCCCCACCGCATCCATCCATCCGGATGATCCGACAAAACCCCGTTACCTCACTTGAGCAAGAGAATCACATACCGTTTCTTCCCTTTGCGCAGGCGGATTTCACCCTTTTCATCCGCATCGGGGAAACCGATCTTCTCATCGAATGCGACGATCTGCCGGTCATTGACATACGCCCCTCCCTGCGCAATGAGGCGCCTGGCTTCCCCCCGGGAGGAACAGAGTCCCGCCTCCTGAAAAAGTTCAAATGCCGGGATGCCTGCAGCCAGCGATTTTCGGCTCTTTTCAATCGAAGGAATCGCGGCCGTTCCCAGTTCCTCGGCAGACCGCGGAATGGCACTGGAAGGGAACATCCCGGATTCGACCGGTTTCAGACCGAAGGCTTCGGAGGAGGCCTTCCAAACGGCAACCGCAGCGTCTTCGCCATGGGCAATCTTCGTCGCTTCAAAAGCCAAAACCGCTTTGGCCCTATTGAGACGCGAATCGGTCAGGCTCTTGACCGCCGAGATCTCCTCCATCGGCAGAAACGTAAAAAGGGCGAGGAAGCGTCCGACATCCGCGTCTTCCGTGTTCATCCAGTACTGGTAATATTCATAAGGGGATGTGAGCTGGGAATCCAGCCACACGGTTCCCCTTTCTGTCTTTCCCATTTTGTGCCCCTGGGATGTGGTCATCAGCGGGAATGTGATGCCGTATGCCGTTTTTTCCTCGATCCTGCGGATGAGGTCTATGCCCGCCACCATATTGCCCCACTGATCGTTGCCCCCCATCTGCAACAGACATCCGTACTGCTGAAACAGATAGAGAAAATCATAAGCCTGCAGGAGCATGTAGTTGAATTCAATGAAATTCAGCCCCTTATCCAGGCGGATGCGATAGCTTTCGGCGGCCAGCATACGGTTGACACTGAAGTGGCGTCCGATGTCCCGGAGAAACTCGATGTAGTTGAGCCGTGTGAGCCAGTCCGCATTGTTGAGCAGCAGAGATCCCCCCTCACTGAAATCGAGATAGCGTGAAAGCTGCTTCTTCAGGCACGCCGCATTGATGTCGATCTGTTCCCTCGTAAGGATCTGTCGCATCTCCGTCTTACCGGACGGATCGCCGATCAAACCGGTGCCGCCGCCCACCAGTGCAATCGGCCGATGACCGTGTTTCTGCATGTGGGCCAGTGCCATGATCGGGACCAGAGAGCCGATATGCAGACTGGCCGCAGTGGGATCAAAACCGATGTAACAGGTCACCGGCTCCCGTTCCAGGAGTTCCCTGATCTCAGTCTCACCTGTGACCTGTTCGACAAAGCCTCTCTCCAGAAGCACATCGTATACACTCATCGGCACCTATCCTCCACTATTGTCCAAACAAGGACCGATCCCCATACGGCCGCTTCATAAGGAATATTCAGATTCATCAGGCGGATCCCGATTCCGCCAATGGAACATTCAGCCTTTCCACGCTGACGGCCCGGCCATCCGGCCCAATTTCGACCACCACCCCCTGCAGGCGGATATCCCGCTTGGCAACCTCAAATTTATTCGGGATCTGTAATAGAAATCTTTGCAGGATGTTCTCTTTCCGAACTCCAATCACGGAATCGAACGGACCGGTCATTCCGACATCGGTGACATACGCAGATCCTCCGGGAAGAATCCGTTCATCGGCCGTCTGAACATGGGTGTGGGTTCCCAGAACCGCCGTCACCCGGCCGTCCAGATGCCATCCCATGGCGATCTTCTCCGACGTCGCCTCGGCATGCATGTCCACAAGGATGATCCGTGTTCTCTTCACCAACTTCTCAATCTCCCGATCCGCACTCCGGAAGGGGCATTCAAGCGGATGCATGAAAACCCGTCCCGCCAAATTGAGCACCCCGACCGAAACACCGCCCGGAAGCGTAACCACCACGCTCCCGCGTCCCGGCACCCCTTCCGGATAATTGGCCGGCCGGAGGAGCGTCTCGTAATCATCGACGCATTCCATGATCTCCTTTTTATCCCAGATATGGTTCCCGGAAGTCAGGACATCGATATGGGCCTCAAAGAGCTCTTCGACAATCTCCGCGGTCACGCCGAATCCCGCGGCGGCGTTCTCGCAATTGGCGATCACGAAATCGATCCGTTGCTCCTCGATGATTCCCGGAAGAAGCTCCCTTATCGCTCTCCTTCCCGGCTTTCCAACCACATCCCCTGCAAAGAGTACCTTCATGAAAGGATCCTATCGCGCAAAATCAGAGACCCGGGTCTCCCGGATGACGGTGACCTTGATCTGTCCGGGATAGGCCAGTTCCGCTTCGATCTTTTTGATGATGTCCTTGCAAAGCATCACGGTATCATTGTCGGAGATCTTTTCATTTTCCACGAGGATCCGGATCTCCCGACCCGCCTGGATCGCAAAACACTTGCCGACACCGTTGAACGAATTGGCGATATTTTCGAGCTCCTCAAGCCTTTTGACATAACTCTCCAGCATCTCCCGACGCGCCCCCGGTCTCGCCGCGGAAAGCGTGTCCGCCGCCTGGACCAGAACGCCGAGCAAGGTGTTGTTCCTGCCGTCATCATGGTGTGTGGCAATCGCCTGGACGATTCGCGGGGACTCCCCGAACCTTTTGGCATAATCGGCGCCGATGCCGGCATGGGTTCCCTCCACCTTGTGATCGATCGCCTTCCCGATATCGTGAAGGAGTCCGGCCCGCTTTGCCTCCTTGATGTTCATCTTCAACTCGGCCGCCATCATTCCCGTGAGATGGGCCACATCAATGGAATGCTGAAGGACATTCTGGGTATAGCTCGTCCGAAACTTCAGGCTGCCCAGCAACATGACCAGCTCGGGATGCAGATCGTGGACTCCGACATCGAAGGAGATCCTCTCTCCGGTTTCCTTGATGATCGCATCCACCTCCGACCGCACCTTCTTGACGATCTCTTCGATCCGACCCGGATGGATGCGGCCGTCGGTGATCAATCTCTCCAGGGAAAGGCGCGCCACTTCCCGGCGCACCGGATCGAAGCTGGAAAGCACGACCGCCTCCGGCGTGTCATCGACAATCAGGTCGATTCCTGTCGCCGCCTCGATCGCCCGAATGTTTCTTCCCTCCCGGCCGATGATTCTTCCCTTCATCTCATCATTCGGAAGGTTGACCACCGAGACCGTGTTTTCGGCCACATAATCACCTGCGTAGCGTTGGATCGCATAAGAGATGACCTCACGCGCCTTATTGTCGGCCGTCCGCCTGGCATCCTCCTCGATTTTTCGGATGGTCAGGGCGGCATCCTGCTTCGCAGCGGATTCCATTTCGCGGACCAGCAATTTTTTTGCTTCCTCTGAACTGATGCCGGCGATCTGTTCCAGCTTCACCTTCTGTTCTTCCAGCATCCGGTTAGCACGTTCATGTTTTTCATTCAGCTGAGATTCCTTGTGTAAAATCGCTTTTTCCCGGTTTTCACAGGAGGTTTCCCGTTGGGACAGAAGGTCGATTCTTCTCTCCAAATTTTCTTCTTTTGAACGGATCCTTCTTTCCAGACCGTCCAGTTCGTTCTTCCGTTCGCGCGTGTCCTTTTCAAACTCGGCCTTGACCTTGAGCAGGTTTTCCTTTGCCTGCAGGATGGCCTCTTTCTTAATGGTCTCCGCTTCTTTCTTGGCCTCGTCAATGATCCTCGCTGAGAGGTTTTCACAAGACTCCAGTTTTTTCCTTGAAAATCGTTTTTTTACAATGAATCCCAAAACCCCGCCGACCACAAACGCAATCAGCAGGATGGGGACCAAAATACCGTTATCGGTCAAAGTGTTCACCTCCTTAGATGTTTAAAAACGAAAACAGATCGTTTACAATGATTTGATTGAGGAATGCGAGGGAGGGGATGCCGTTGAAAAGCGCCGTTAAAAAACAACGGAAGATGGGTTAAAAAAAACCCCGCCTATGCCGTGTTAACCACCTTTTTGAACCAGTTGCTAAGTGGGCGCCTAATGTTGCCGCTTCAGGCTTTCCGCATTCCGTTTTTTACGGAATGGGTGCGGACATGCACACCGCGGACAAGTAAAGGCCCCCGGTTCCCAGGTGTTGGCTCAAAAAACGAATGTTAATCACGCACATCGCAGGGGATAATCTGTTTACCTTATGTCGTTGATCAAATGGATCAATTGTTCCGATCTGCTCTCCAATTGCTTTCGTAAGTTTTCTTTTGCTCCCGCCATTTGCAAGTATTCATCCGCAATGTTCAACGCGGCCAGAATGGCAATGTTCAACGCCTCCTTGTTCGCGACGGATTTCCCGGCCGCTTGCATCTTTTCATTGACATACCCAACGACACTGGCAACATGCTCATCCCCTGAATCGCTTATCACTGATAGATCCTGCCCCAGTATTCTGACGTCAAAGCGCTTTTTCAACGGACGACCTCAAGGTTTGTTCTATGGCGCTTTGATCTCCTGAAGCAAATCAAGAAGCGAGTCCACTTTTGTGCGTACGGCATCCCGTTCTTCCCTCAGCCCTCCCATTTTTTTGTTTGCCTCATCCAGCTCCTTTGTCTTATTTTGCAACAGCTCTTCCAGTTCCAGATTCCTTTTCTTCAGTAAAGCATAATCACCAATCAGACCACTGATTTTCTTTTCCAGTTCATCGAATTTCAGAAATTCCACGATTTCACCTTTTCCGTCGTGATATCCATCATAAAGAATTCCACCGGTGCGTGACCGGCGCCGGCCTGTTTGTCTCAAATTATGCCGACCCGTCTTATAAAAGTCAAGCGCTTATTTCGTTGATTGGGTATCCGGATCGTCCGGCTCCTCCGGGAAAAAGCCGGACGCTGATCACGATGTCCCAGATGTTTGCGCTCCTCGCCGGGTTCCCTCCCATTTCGTTTCCGCCTCCGGTTCCGTGCCATGCGCCCGAGGACCGTAAAAGGCCTCTTCCGATTCCTCCAGATGTCTGAAAAACTCCCTCAAGGCAATCGACGCGGCATTTCCGTCGCTGATGCTCCCGGCAATGCGGCGGAACTGGGCGCCGTCTCTGAGGCCCTTGGTATACCAAAGGAGGTGCTTTCGAAAGTCCCTGGGCCCGACCGTCTCTCCGTAAAAACGAACGGCCAGAGACAGGTGACGCAGAATGACCTCCTCTCTCTGTCGTAAAGAAGGCAAGACGGCCCGGGTTCCGGAAAGATGGGACAGGATATTCTCAACCAGCCACGGATTTCCCAATGCCCCTCTCCCGACCATGATTCCGTCACAGCCGGTCTCTTCGAACATCCGGCCGGCGTCCTCCGGGCAACGGATGTCGCCGTTTCCGATCACGGGAATCCTGAGGCGCCGTTTGAGGGCCGCAATCAGCCGCCAGTCCGATCGACCGCTGAAACCCTGGACGGCCGTTCGAGGGTGAAGAATGACGGCATCCGCACCGCATTCCTCGGCCATCTGCCCTATTTCAACGGCATTGACATGGCGGGCGTCCCAGCCGGCACGTATTTTTACCGTCAGCGGAAGCGCCGAAGCCCTCCTCACCGCTCGCAGGATCACCCCCGCCCGCTCCGGATCCCTCATCAGCGAAGCCCCGGAACCGACCTTTGCCACTTTCTTTACCGGACAGCCCATGTTGACGTTCAGCAGGTCCGCCGCATTTTCTGCGGCAATCTTCGCCGCCGCAACAAGCCTTTCCGGATCGCTGCCGAACAGCTGGACGCCAAGCGGCCGATCCTCCCGCGAAGAGGCGAGATAACGAAGGCTCTTTTCTTTGCCCAGGCTCAGACCGATCGCGCTGACCATTTCCGTAAACGCCAGACCGCAACCGAACGAACGGACGATGGTCCGAAAGGCGAGATCGGTAATTCCCGCCATCGGCGCCAGAAAAACGTTGTTCTTCAACTGAAGATGACCGATCTGCATCAAGTGCCTTCCTCGAAAGAAATACGGAGCGTCTCCCGGGACAGTTCAGACGGTTTTTCCCGCAAGCAGGAAATTCTCTTGGGGAGATGGTTCCGTACGGTCAACAAAAGAAGCCAATGGGTGCGGGGCATCATCGCCGATCCGGCGCCGTGATCCGGCAAGCGGCCTTCTCCAGCTCCTCGGGGGAATTGATCCCCATGACCTCCACCGGATCGGCCGCAACGAATGAGACAGCTTCCATGCCGCGCTGCCGGGCGATATCCACAATATCCGTCAAATAGTATTCCCCCTGGGCGTTCCGGTTTCCAAGACCGGCCACCGCACTGAACAGGAAACGGCTTTCCACACAGTAAATGCCCGTATTGATCTCGCGGATCTTCTTTTCCTCCGGAGAGGCATCCTTCTCCTCGACGATCCTGACAGCCCGACCGTCGCCCGTCTTGACCACCCGGCCATAGCCGGTCGGGTTCTCCGGGATTGTCGTTAGAACCGTTACTGTTGCCCTTTTCATCCGGTGGTGGTCATGCAGGGACTGGATCGTTTCCGGTCGGATCAGCGGGACATCGCCGCACAGAATAACAAGGGTCCCGACATGATCCCGAAAGGCGCCCGCTGCCTGAAGGACCGCATGCCCGGTCCCCAACTGCTCGCGCTGCTCCACAAAGATCAACCCCTGTCCCTGGAACCGCACTCGGATCTGTTCCGCCTGATGGCCGATCACGATAACGATCTTTTTCGCGCCCGCCGACCGGGCCGCCGCGACCGGATAACTCAGCATCGGACGGCCGCAGAGGGGGTGGAGAACCTTCGCGAGGTCGGATTTCATCCTTCTGCCCTTCCCCGCCGCCAAAATGATAGCCGAGAATCCCGCATCCCCTGATATATCGCCGCCCACATTCATGACCGGATCCACCCGATTTCCATCATCAACAGGCCTTCCCCCATCCTCAAAGCCCATCCGGGGCCTATCCCTGGACGCAGAATGCGGCCCCGCCGGACGGGTTGAAAACTTATCAGATCCGGCAGTGAAATGACAAATGAATTCTCTTCACCGATGAAATTGTCCGTGCGGAAATCGTTTATGCCTGCCCCTTCGGTGGATTTGTTTGACTCTACGGTCGTTTTTCGATATGCACTCCATTATCGGACAGACAAAAGCGGAAGGAGATCTCCTGATGACCCGTGTTTTGCTCATCGGCAACGGCGCAAGGGAACACGCCATCGCCGAGGCCATTGTGCGATCGGAACAAAAACCACGGCTTTATTCTTTCATGAAAACGAAAAACCCCGGCATCGCCTCCGTTTCGGAGGTAGTCTGCATCGGACGTTACGATGACCCGGCAGGTGTCGTCGCCTTTGCACGGAAGGCAGGCATCGATTTTGCCGTTGTCGGCCCGGAGGAACCCCTGGGGCATGGGGTTGTGGACGCGCTCGCGACTGCGGGGATTTCGGCGGTGGGACCCACCCGCTCCCTCGCCCGCCTGGAAACATCGAAATCCTTCACGCGAAATCTGCTCAAAAAATACGACATCCCCGGAAACCCACATTTCCGCAATTTCCGTTCACCCGAAGGGATCGAGGCTTTTTTTGACGAGTTGGACGGGATCGTTCTGAAACCGGATGGTTTGACCGGCGGAAAGGGGGTTATGGTCGAAGGAGATCATTTTCAGACGCGCAAAGAGGCCCTGGCTCTCTGCCTGGACATCCTCAAGAGCCACCCCGGAGTCACGGTCGAGGAAAAACTGGAGGGAGAGGAGTTCTCCCTGCAATGTTTCTGCGACGGCCGAACGGTCGCGGCAACCCCACCGGTTCAGGATCACAAAAGACGCTTCACCGGCGACCGAGGTCCGAACACGGGAGGAATGGGTTCCTATTCCGCCGCCGACCATCTTCTCCCCTTCCTGGACGCCGACGCCGTCGCCGAAGGTCTGGCGATCACCAGAAAAGTTTCCGAAGCGATCCGGCGGGAGACCGGAGTCCCCTACAAGGGGGTCATGTACGGCGGCTTCATGATCACCCGTTCCGGGGTCAAGCTGATCGAATACAACGCCCGTCTCGGAGATCCCGAAGCGATGAACATCCTTCCGCTCCTGCGGACCGATTTCCTCGACATCTGCCGGGCCGTCATCGACGGAAGTCTGGACAGCCTGAAGATTGTATTTGAAAAAAAGGCAACGGTATGCAAGTATGTAGTTCCGAGGGGTTATGGCCTCCCCCAGGACCACCCTCAGGCGGTCTCCACATCATCCCGGATCGAAATCGGCGAGACACCGGGGGCAAAACTTTACTACTCGTCTATCGACCAAAGGCCGGACGGTCTGTACATGACCACATCCCGGGCCATGGGCGTGGTGGGCGTTGCCGACAGCCTGGCGGAGGCGGAACGGATCGCCGAGGCGGCAGTCGGCGCAATCCGGGGCCCCGTCGACCACCGGCCGGACATCGGAACCGAACCCCTCCTCCGGAAGCGGGTTCAACACATGAAGGAACTGAAGGCGGAAAAGAGATCAACAGGAGGGGAAACATGCGGCAAAACGACATCAGACGGGTTTTGATCAGCGTAACCGACAAGAAGGGGATCGTCGAATTCGCCCAGGGGCTTCAGCCCTTCGGTGTGGAGATCCTCTCCACAGGCGGAACGGCGGCACAATTGCGAAAAAGCGGCATTCCGGTCACTGACGTATCGGACTACACCGGTTTTCCGGAGATGATGGATGGAAGGTTGAAGACCCTGCATCCGAAGATCCACGGCGGCCTGCTTGCCCTCCGGGACAATGAAGGCCACATGAGAGCCCTCCGGGAACACAAGATCGACCTGATCGACATGGTCGTCATCAATCTGTATCGCTTCGAGGATACCGTTGCCAAGGAAGGCTGCACGCTGACGGACGCGATCGAAAACATCGATATCGGAGGCCCCACGATGCTCCGCGCGGCCTCCAAAAACTGGCGTTTCGTCTCCGTCGTGACCGATCCGCAAGACTACCTGAAGATTCTGGAAGAGATGAAAGCGAACGGCGGCAAGATCTCGGAGGCGACCAACTTCGAGCTGGCCCAAAAAACCTTTCAACTCACCGCCCGTTATGACGGCGCCATCTCCAGGTACCTCGGCCGGTTCAGCGGTGAAACTGCGGCCCAGATGCGCTAATCCGGAGATTTCACCGTTCGACGGCTGGAATTCGACTGTTCGCCGCAAACAGTGGAGAGGAGGAAAAGATCTCCCCGGCTCTCGCGGCATGCGAAGAACCATGCGCGTCGGTGAGACGGGCATGAAATCAACGGAGGAGTTTGGAGACATGCAGGAAAACAGGGGAGTGCTCGTCAGCGTCGTCATGGGAAGCGATTCCGACCTTCCGGTGATGGAAGAGGCGGTCAAGGTTCTGGAGTCTTTCTCGATTCCACATGAGCTCTTTCTGACCTCCGCCCACCGAACGCCGGAGCGGACGACCGAATACTGCAGCGGGGCGCGCAAGCGGGGGCTGAAGGTCATCATCGTCGGCGCCGGGGCCGCCGCACACCTGGCCGGGGTGATCGCCTCTCAGACGACGCTCCCCGTGATCGGGGTGCCGATCGACGCCACGTCGCTCCGAGGCCTGGACGCCCTGTTGGCGACTGTTCAGATGCCCGGGGGAATCCCCGTCGCAACCATGGCCATCGGCAAGGCGGGAGCCAAGAACGCGGCGCTGTTCGCGATACGGATTCTCGCCGTGGAGAATGCCGACCTTCTCAAGAAACTCCAGGCCTATGTCCGTAAGATGGCGCAGGAGGTCGAACGGAAGCACGAGAACCTGAAGAGATGATATGTCCCTCCTGCTGAAGATCGACCCGGCGCGACCCGATCCGGGGAAAATGGCAGAGGCCGTCCGCATCCTCAAGGGCGGGGGCGTGGTGGCCTTTCCCACAGAGACCTTCTACGGCCTGGGAGTCGACGCACGAAACGAAGAAGCCGTGGAGAGAATCTTCCGGATCAAGGGACGGGACTTCAACAAACCGGTTGCGCTGATCGTCGCCGAAGAGCGGGACGTGGCTCCGCTTGCGGAGGAGATCCCGATGACGGCGAAAAACCTGATGCAAAGATTCTGGCCCGGGCCGCTCACGATCCTTTTCCGGGCCGCCCCAGCGGTTTCGAACCGCCTCACCGGCGGAACGGGAAAAATCGGCATCCGCATTCCCGGACACCCGATCGCAAGGCTCCTCGCGGCAGGGATCACAGGCCCACTGACGGCTACCAGCGCCAACCTGTCCGGCGGCACGGATTGCTCGACAGCGGATGCCGTCATGCAAACCCTGGGCGACCTTCCGGATGCAATCATCGACGGGGGACCCACGCCCGGGGAAGCCGGCTCGACCATCCTTGACGCCACAACCCTCCCCATCCGCATTCTCCGGGAAGGCGCCATCGCCGCTGGCCTGATCCTAAACGCGCTGCGTTCGGCTGAAAATTCAGACCCGTCTTGACCATCATGCAACCCATTATCCTTCCCCGACAGGAACATCACATATCGCGAAACCGGATCAGCATCAATGCGTTTCACACGCTCTGCCGGCTCCAGGACTACGGCTTTACGGCCTACCTGGTCGGCGGATGCGTCCGAGACCTGCTTCTGGAACGCACACCGAAGGACTTCGACATCGCCACAAACGCCGCACCCGGACAAATCAAGCGGCTTTTTCGCAATTGCCGTCTCATCGGCCGCCGCTTCCGGCTGGCACATTTGCACTTTCAAAAGGAGATTCTGGAGGTCTCCACGTTCCGGGCGGACGCCCCTGCCGAAGAAGCGAACCCTGAGGCAAGGGGACCCGATTCCACCCCCGTGCGTCATCTCAAGAACGAGGACGGAATGGTTCTCCGCGACAACGTCTTCGGCACACCGGAGGAGGATGCGCTGCGCCGAGACTTTACGATCAACGCACTGGCCTTCAATATCGCGGATTTTTCGGTGATCGATTACACCACCGGTCTGGCCGACCTCAAACAACGTTTGATCCGTCCGATCGGGGACCCTTTTGTCCGTTTTACGGAGGATCCGGTACGCATGCTTCGCGCCGTTCGTTTTGCCGCATCGCACGGCTTCGAGATCGAACCGGCCGCATGGAAAGCACTCTGTTCGCTATCCCCAACCATCGCCAGGGCGGCCCCCGCCAGGCTCTATGAAGAAACGCTGAAACTGTTTCTGCTCGGCTCCGCTCGGTCCGCTTTCTCCCTGATGAACGCCGGCGGACTCTTGGCCGCCCTCTTCCCCGGTCTTGTGCGGCAGCTCCGGGGAAAAGACGATCTTCTGAATCTGCTGCACACCAATCTGGAGGGCCTTGACCGGCTGTCCCGCAGCGGATGGAATCCTTCCCCGGCCTTTTTCCTGGCGGCACTCTTCGGCCCCGTCCTGGAGAAAGAAGCGCTTTCACGCCATCTTGATGGCGTTCCCCATCAGCAGGCCCTGGACACGGTATGCGCCGTTTTCCTGGAAGAGCTCTGCAAAACGGTCTCGATTCCGGGGAGAATCGGCGACCAAATGCGCCGTATTCTCGCTCTTCAAACCTCCCTAAACAGAATACCGCCGCGTCGCGCCGCTTCCCTGGTCGGCCGAGCCGACTTTACGGACGCGATGGCCTATCTCTGCCTGATCGGAAAAACGAGAAGGGAAAATCAAACCGCGCGGGAATGGTGGGAAAACTTCTTGAAGACGCCTTCCGTTTCCCGACCGGAACCGCCTCCCGATCGGGTCCCTGCAAAAAGACGGAGAAGGAAACGACACCGTCGACCTCCGTCCGTCGCCGTTGCCTGAACCGGTCGCCCGGTTGCGTCGGCTGCGGACCGTGCTCGCGGACGGAAAAGAAATCAGGGAATGCGGTCGGCGCCCGCCGGAAGGATCGTGGTTTTGACCGCCCCGGCCTGCTCCTGGCTGAAGACGATCATGAAGGGGATTTCTCCTTTCGGCTCGATCCGTTTATTGGAGAAATCGCTCCCGAGTTCGTTGGAGAGCTCTCTCTGAATCTCCGCTTCCGCCATCGCGCCCAGTTCCGCATCGGTCAGGATATTGCCGCAAAAGACGATCTTCTCGCCCAGAACGACATCATAGGCATCGGCAATCACCAGACGAACCTTGATTTTCGCCAACGGATGGGGCGCCTGATTGACGGCAATCCCCTCGATGACATGAAGATTTCCGGCGAGCAGATTCGACACCGAACGCTGTCGGATGTCCTTGATCCTCACCGGCGCGGGAACGGTCACATCCCTTTTTGTTTTCGGGACGACCCAATTTTCGAAAAAGGGGATCTCTTTCAGCCACGGGGATGCAAACTCCAGAGCCCGGGTTCGGACATCCGGGTAAAGATAAAGCGAAACCGCTCCCGCCACGATCCCGATAAAAACGATCAGGGCAATCCCTTTCAGAAGCATCCGGCCCCATTGCACCCTTCCGGCGCCGATCTCTTCGGTGTCCTCCTCGGCCACCTCCGTTTCTTCCTCCTTGATCCTATCGGCGTGAGGGCCGCCAACGGCTTCCATCACCGACTCCTTCACCGGTTCCTGAAACGGGGGTTCTTTTTCAAACTCGACCGACGGTTCCGCTGCCGCCTCTTGCTTCGGAGGCGGGGACAGTTCCGCCGAAATCCCCGTCGGAATATCTTCCGCCGCAGCGGCAAAGCGCTCTTCCGGGGCGCGTTTGGCATCGCTGATCCTGACGGAAGGGATCTCCGGCTTCGTTGAGGAAGAATCACCTTCGGCACGTTCCTGAAAAAAAACATGCTGGCAGCGACTGCATCGCACCCAGACGCCATCCTCTTCCATCAGATGATCGTCAAATCGGAACCGCGTTTCACATTTCCGGCACTGGATGATCATATGCCCTCCCCCTCAGATGATGTTTTTCAGCACGCGAACATCAGGGAAAAAACGAAATTTTTCGTTGTAATCGAGTCCATATCCGACCACAAAATGGTCCGGAATGGAAAACCCCACATAGTCCGCCTCAAAGGGCACCTGTCTCCTCTCCCGTTTGTCGAGAAAGGCGCATACCCTGATCGAAGCCGGATGCCTTTCCCGCAAGATCTTCACCAGGGAGGAAAGGGTGAGCCCGGTATCGACAATATCCTCCACGATCAATACATCCCGTCCCGAGATCGGGGTCTCGATATCCTTTCCGATTCGGACCTTCCCGGAACTGGTCGAACCCGACCCGTAACTGGCCACCCGAATGAAATCGATCCCGCACGGAACATGAAGGTGACGGACCAGATCGGCCATAAAAACAAAGGCGCCTTTGAGAACGCCGACGACCAGAGGTTCCGTTCCCTCGTATTCGAGCGAGATCCGGTCGGCAAGTTCCCGGACCCTTCTATCGATCACTTCCCTTGAGAACAGAACCTCCATTTCCCCGTTTTTCATTCCGGACCCCCAGATGCCGACCCGCGGCCCGCCCGTTCATGGGGCAACCATGCCCAAAAATCCTTTTTGTTTCCCTGACGGGGTTCCCAAAGATCGGTGCAAGCAGGAAACATCCGTTTTCACAGTAGACGACACCGGGCCGCCTGTCAACGAAAATCAGGAGATGCCCTCAAAGCCCCGGCAAGCGCCGTGATGTTCCTCTGTATCCTGTCTTCCGCGTCTCTCAACTCATCCGGGGTTCGAAACTCAGAGGTGAGACTGAGGAAGATGCCGTCGAAACGGGAACGCTCGCAACCCAGAGCCCCGTAATCGATCGGTCGGATCATATGCTGGGCGCCGTCGAAGTAGAAACGGCCGAATCGGTTGACCTCCGGCGAACGGAACGGCCAGTGGAGCTTGAATTCGAAAAATCGGCGGGCGATCGTGCGGACGGGTTCCTCGCGGAACCTCTCCGCCGGCGGAATTTCACCGAGGAGATCCGCGAGGTGGCGAAAGTACTGCTTGACCAGGTCGACGTCGGTGACGCAAAGGCCGTAGAGGTACCAATCCTCCATCACATGGATCAGCGCAAGTTTTTCCATGCGGCTGAGAAAGGAATAGCTCGGGCAGAGGTGACCGGCACAAAGTTCCCGGCCATAGAAGGAGATCTCGCGGAGGTCCTTCCCGTTGTTCTGCGCGGGGTGGAGAAGGCATCCGACCTTCTTTTCATCGCCATCCAGGAAACCGACGTATTCGCAGCAAAAAATGACCTCATAGCGTCGGGTTTGATCCTCCGCGGCACGGATCATACCGGAAAAAGCGGGAAGATCCGCCGCATCCCGAACATCATTGCGGAACCGTTCGGTGCGTCGGCGCAGGCGCGCCGCCAGCGCCTCTCGAGAACTGTCCGCATAGTTGTAGATGCCGCAGCAAGCCCCGCAGGACTTGCGGCTGTCGGGCTGACAGAGGTGGGTGAAAGGTTCGTCCGGCATAGTCCCCGAAAAAGCGGCGTTTGTCGGACCGCCGCCGTGGAACGGATGATTCCGTGCAATCAGCGGTGGCGTATATAGGAGGAACGGCATTGCAGGTCAAGGACAAAGATGGTAATGACGGCCGGTACGCGAAGGAGAATGCCGACGAAAAACCGCGTCGGGAATGCGCATGATCGATTTGTCCAAAATGAATGCCGATGAGATTCTGCTGTCTGTCGAGAGGCCAAGCCGATACACCGGGGGCGAGGTCAACGCCGTCCGGAAGGATCCCGGGGACGGCCGGCTCCATTTTGCGTTCGCTTTCCCGGACACCTATGAGGTCGGGATGTCCCACCTCGGCCTCCAGATCCTCTACGCAGTCCTGAACAACCTGCCCGGGATCATCTGCGAGCGGTGCTTCGCCCCATGGCCGGATATGGAGGGGGTTTTGCGGGACCGGGGGCTGCCTCTCTGCACGCTGGAGTCCGGACGGCCGCTGGCCGCCTTCGACATCATCGGTTTTTCGCTCCAGTACGAACTCTCCTATACCAATGTCCTGATGATGCTCGACCTGGGAGGAATTCCGCTTCGCAGGGAACAGCGCGGGGATCAACATCCGCTCATCATCGCGGGCGGTCCATCGGCCTTCAATCCGGCCCCGATGAGCGCCTTCATCGACGCCTTTGTGATCGGCGAGGGGGAGGAGGCCGTCCGTGAGATCGCCGACGCGGTCGCCGATGTTCGGGGACGAGGAGGAAAAAGACGGGAACAGCTTGAAGCCCTGTCCGCCGTTCCCGGCGTTTATGTTCCGGCCCTTCACACCGGCAACGAACGGATTCGGAAGCGGACCATCGCGGATCCGAACCTCTGGCGCGAACCCCTCCACCCCGTCGTCCCGCTGATGAAGACGATTCACGACCGGGTGACGCTGGAGATCGCGCGCGGGTGCACGCGGGGTTGCCGATTCTGTCAGGCGGGGATGGTCTGGCGGCCGGTGCGCGAACGGACTCCCGCCATGCTGGAGGAGATGGCGGAAACCATGCTTCGGTCAACCGGGCATGATGAAATTTCTCTCCTTTCGCTGAGTTCCGGCGACTACTCCCACATCGAAGCCCTTCTCACCACGCTGATGGACCGGTATTATAACCGGCGTGTCGCCCTTGCGCTGCCGTCGCTCCGCGCGGAAACCCTCACCCAGAGGCTGATCGACGGGATCCGGCGGGTCAGGAAAACGAGTTTCACGCTCGCACCCGAGGCGGGGACACAGCGCCTCCGGGACGCGATCAACAAGGGCAGCACGGAGGCTGAACTGATCGCCACGACGGAGCGGGTCTTCGCGGCCGGCTGGAGAGCGGTGAAACTCTACTTCATGCTCGGCCTTCCCGGCGAGCGCGAGGAGGATCTCGAAGGGATCGTCGATCTCGCCCACCGCGTCCTTCGGACCGCGAAACGCGGCGGTCAGGTGACGGTCAGCCTTTCGACCTTCGTTCCGAAGCCCCACACCCCGTTCCAGTGGCAGCGCCAGATCGGCATCGACGAGATTGTCGCCCGGCAGGATTTTTTCAGGGGCCGTCTCCGGAACCGGAATATCGGCGTGAAATGGCATGATGCCCGGATGAGTCTGCTCGAGGGAATCTTCTCGCGGGGCGGTCGGGAGACCGGCAATCTGGTCGAACAGGCCTATCGACTGGGCTGTCGTTTCGACGGCTGGAGCGACCGTTTTCGGTTCGACCTCTGGGAGGAGGCGATTCGCCGGACCGGAATCGAGATTCAGACCTCCCTGCAGGAGCGTTCCCGTTCGGTGGTCTTTCCATGGGAGGGAATCGACTGCGGCGTTCGCCGAGAATTTCTTCTGACCGAGGCGGACAAGGCCGAAACGGGCGAGTCGACACCGGACTGCCGGACCGGCCCGTGCGGCGATTGCGGTGTCTGCGATCATCGGACCATCCGGGTCGTCACCGCTCCCGCCGACGCCCCGGTCGGGACGTTCCCATCCGCGTTTGCCGGCCGGAAAGATTCCACGGGGGATGAAAGGGCCTTTCGGATCCGTTTCACAAAACGGGGCCGGGCGCGTTTTCTTTCCCATCTGGAGATCTCCACGGCTCTCGGCCGGGCGATCATCCGGGGAGGATTCTCCCTGGTTTATTCCCAGGGGTTCCATCCCCATCCGCGGATCTCCTTCGCCGGAGCGACGGCGGTCGGCATGGAAAGCCGGGGTGAATTCGCGGACATCCTTCTTCATGATCCCGAGGCAGGACCGAAGGAACTCATGTCCCGGATCAATGCCGGTCTCCCCTCGGGGGTGGCCATCGAGGCGATACGGGAACTCCAGCCGCATGATTTCCCGCTCGCAAAGCTGATCCGAGGGTTCCGCTATGATCTCTTTTTCCCGGAGGGGATCGGCGAGACCGAACTGGACCGGTTCGAAACGGAGATCCGACATTTCCTCGACGCGGAACACTTCACCGTTTCCCGGGAAGCGGACGGGAAGAAGATCGTCCGGGACGTCCGCCCCCTTGTCGAGGGGCTCGCTCTGGACCGCAAGGCCCGGTGCATCCGCCTGGCCGTGCGTCTCGGTCCGGAAGGAACCGTCCGCCCCGTCGAGATCCTGACCTCGCTTCTCGGTTTTTCACCCGAGGCAATCCACCACACCCGTATCGTCAAAACGGCCACGCAGTTGGCCGATTTCGCGGCGCCCACCGACCGGCAGATTTTTCAGACCCATGAACCTGTGTCGGATCCGGCCCAATAAAATTTCTTGACAAAGGTTATTCCTTTTCGTTATGGTTCGCAGTCAAAATTTTGAAGAGGATATTCAACATGTACGCAGTCATCAAAACGGGCGGGAAACAGCACAGGGTGTCCGAGGGCGATGTGATCTCCATTGAGAGGATCCATGGCGAGAAGGGGGATTCGGTCCCTTTTGACCAGGTTCTGATGGTGGAGAAAGAGGGGGACGTCCGGATCGGCAGACCCATCGTGGAAGGCGCAAAGGTGGTCGGTGAGATCCTTGCCCAGACCCAGGGAGACAAGATCACCGTCTTCAAGACGAAAAAACGAAAAGGCTACCGGAAAAAGACCGGCCATCGCCAACCGTTGACCAGCCTGAAGATCAGAGAAATATCGTTGTAAGGGGTAGGAATCATGGCACACAAGAAGGGACAGGGAAGCTCCCGGAACGGGAGGGACAGCAACTCCCAGCGACGGGGCGTCAAGGCTTACGGAGGCGAAAAGATCCATGCCGGTTCCATCATCGTTCGGCAGGTCGGCACCGTATTTCATCCCGGAAACAACGTAGGCCTGGGAAAGGACTACACCATTTATTCGAAGATCGACGGTTTCGTCAAATTCGAACGGCTCGATAAAAGGCGGAAAAAGGTCAGTGTTTACGCCGCGGCGTAGCGGCCTTGGCCCTTTGATTTCAAGGAGGAGAACGGTTCAATGGTTGAGAACGGACGCGAAACCGGTGTGGTCAAGTGGTTCAACGACAAGAAGGGGTTCGGTTTCATCTCCCGAAGCTCGGGGGATGATGTGTTTGTCCACCACACAGCCATCCTCTCGGAGGGATTCCGAACTCTGGCGGAGGGTGACCAGGTCGAATTCGCAATCAAGCAGGATCAGAAGGGTCCGGCCGCCGTGGACGTGCGCAAGATCTAGCCGGCGGGCCGGAACCCCGGATTCATACCCATCCCTATTCAGCAGAGAATCATCCTACCGGTGACGGAACGACCGATCGCAGGATACGGCCGCCGGACGCAGCGTACCCGGGCCGTGATCAAGCCGGCGCGGCTCATCTCTCTTTCACCCACCATGACATCGTTGCGTCCATCCAAGGTTGCATAGGTAAGGTCAGGACGATCCCTATGAAATTCATCGACGAAGCGAAGATTTACGTCAAGGCGGGCGACGGCGGGAGCGGATGCGTCAGCTTTCGGCGGGAGAAGTTCGTTCCGCACGGAGGGCCGGACGGCGGCGACGGCGGGCGGGGGGGAGATGTGATCATGCGGGCCTCCCGGGACCGGCGGACGCTGCTGGATCTCAAATACCGCCAGCACCATGTGGCGAAACGGGGCGGTCACGGCGAGGGGGGCAAACGGACGGGAAAAGACTCTGAGGACGTGCGGATCATTGTCCCGGTGGGCACGATCGTCCGGGATGCGGAAACCCTCGAGATCCTCGCCGATCTCGTCGAGGACGGGACCTCGTTCATCGTCGCCAAGGGAGGGATGGGCGGCCGAGGCAACGCGAGGTTTGCCACGGCGACCCGCCAAACGCCCCGCTTCGCGCAACCGGGCATCCCGGGCGAGGAGCGCTGGATCACGCTGGAGCTGAAGCTGCTGGCGGACGTGGGAATCATCGGCCTTCCGAATGTCGGCAAATCAACCTTCATCTCCCGCGTTTCCGCCGCCCGGCCGAAGATCGCCGACTACCCATTCACGACGCTCGTACCGCATCTCGGCGTGGTTCGGTACGGAGAGAACGAATCGTTCGTCATCGCCGACATCCCGGGGCTGATCGAAGGAGCGCACCGGGGTTTGGGGATGGGGATGCGCTTCCTCCGCCACGTGGAAAGAACATCTGTTCTGCTTCATATCATCGATATCTCTAATGAATCATCCGAAGGAGCCTGGCGGGACTATGAGCTGATCAACCGTGAACTCGGGCTGTTCAGCGCCGAGATGCTTCAGAAACCTCAGATCGTCGCGTTCAGCAAGCTCGATCTTCCGGCCACGCGGCAAAAGCTGAAAAAAGAGATGGACATTTTCAATCAGAAAGGGATAGAAATATTCGCTTTTTCCGCGGCCACGGGGGAAGGCGTATCCAAACTGCTGGGGGAGATGATCTTTCGCATTTCCGATCAACCCCCGACAACACGCCCCTCCTCCCCCGGAATGGGTCCGGGGAAACAAGGCATACGGAAGGAGGAGATCTCATCATGACACGCAAGGAATATCTTGCAGGGGTCCGGAGGATCCTCGTCAAGGTCGGCAGCGCCGTCCTGACGGGTGAGGACGGCCTCGAACTCGACATCATCGAGCAGTTGGTGGCCGACATCGCAGCCCTTCGCGAACGGGGATTCCAGGTCGTTCTGGTCAGCTCCGGAGCGATCGCCTCCGGGAAACACCGGATGGGCATCGAGGGAAAACTGAAGAGCATTCCGCAGAAGCAGGCGGCCGCCGCGGTCGGTCAGGGGCGGTTGATGCGCGTCTATTCCAACGCCTTCGGAAAACACGGCCTCTTCGTCGGCCAGGTTCTTCTCACGATGAGCGACATCACCGACCGCAAGCGCTTTTTGAACATCCGCAACACCCTCTTCACATTGATGGATTGGGGCGTCATCACGATCATCAATGAGAACGACACGGTGGCCGTCGACGAGATCAAATTCGGCGACAACGACCACCTGGCCGCGATGGTCGCCAACGTCATCGAGGCCCACCTGGTGATCAATCTGACGAGTACCGAAGGCCTCTACGACCAGAATCCTTCCGCAACGAAGAAGGCAAAGCTGATCCCCATCGTGACCGAACTCACCCCGGAAATCGAGGCTGTGGCGACAGAGGAGGCCACCCCCGTCGGTAGGGGCGGCATGAAAAGCAAGGTTCAGGCCGCGAAAAAGGTCACCGCATCGGGCATTCCGTACATCATCGCCCCCGGCCGGCGAACCGGTATCCTGCAGGAAATCCTGGACGGCAAGGAGACGGGAACCCTTTTTCTGCCCTCGACGGAACACCTGAACAGCCGGAAATACTGGATCGCATTTACCTTGCGTTCGCGGGGACGGATTTTCATCGATGAAGGCGCGAAGGAGGCCATCGTCCGGGACGGCAAGAGCCTCCTTCCCACCGGCGTCACGCAGGTCGAGGGAGATTTCGTCCTTGGAGACCCGGTCTCCTGCGTCGATGCCCTGGGAAACACGATTGCCAAGGGGCTGGTCAACTACTCCGCCGATGAGATCCGGAAGATCATGGGCTTGAAAACCGCGAAGATCGAGCAGGTCCTGGGTTACAAGGATTACGACGAGATCGTTCACCGGGACAATCTGGCCGTCACCGCCGAACCCGGCGCAAGGCCGAAATCCCCGGCCCCTCCCGCGCGGTGACGGACCTCGCACATTTGGCGATCCCGGTTATTTCTCCAGCCGATGCTTCGTCGGGACCCGCCCCTTTGAATCGAAAACGATCCCTTCCAGCCGCAGAAGGTGCTTTTTCACTTCCACGCCACCGCCGAAGCCGCCGATAGAACCGTCGCTGCGGACGACACGGTGGCAGGGAATCATCAGCGGAAAGGGATTCGCGGCCATGGCGTTTCCCACGGCCCTCGCACCGCCCGGGATCCCCAGGCTTGACGCCAGACTGCCGTAACTCACCACTTGGCCCCGCGGGATCTGCCCGCAGGCCTGAAGCGTCCGCCGCGTAAACCCCTGCACGACCCCGAAGTCCAGATCATCCCGATCGAAATCGACGGCTGTCCCTGACAGAAAGTCCCGGATCTGCAATGCCATCCTATCCCGCCCCCCCGCCTGCGGGACCGCGCCGGGGAAAAACTCCCGGATTTGATTCTTTGCGGAACCCTTCGCATCCGGAAAAAGGATCCGGCAGATCAGGGAAGACCCCGCGCATGAACGGCGGATCAGACCGATCTCGCCGATCGTGGAGGGAATGATCTCATAGAAGTAACAGACTTTTTCCCGATCCATGGTCATGCCCTTTTTGCCGGAGACAGCGCGGCTCCGCCCGTGCCGTTTTCCTTCGCCCGGATCTCGCGGCGGCGATGCCGCCACACGACGAAACCGGCCAGAATCAGGATCATCAGGATTCCCGACGTGATCGCCGGCGGTGTCAGGAAACGTTCGGGAACGGCGTCGTACAAGCCGATCAGCCCGAAGAGGATGAACAGGGTCGCCGCGAACCATTTCACAAACCGTTCCGGAATTCGCTTCCCGAGGACGACTCCGACGACGATCCCGAACGCGTCAGCCGCCAGCATGGCTGCCGTCGTTCCCATCCAGATAGGGATGATCGACTGGTACTTGGCGGCGAGCGCCACCGTTGCCAGCTGCGTCTTGTCCCCCATCTCGGCGAAGAAGAAGCCGACGGCCACCGTCCAAAACGGGTTGAATCTGTACCTCTTATCCTCCCCCTCCAGCCGGTCGCCGCGGAGGGTCCAGAGGCCGAACAGGATGAAGGAGGCGGAGGCGGCGACCTGAACAACATCCAACGGGACGACACTGGTCAGCCAGCTCCCCACAACGACCGCGAGCAGGTGGTTGACCAGTGTGGCGACCAAGACCCCGGCCAGAACCGTTCGGGCGGGGAATCGGGTCGCAAAAGCCATCGCCAGCAGTTGCGTCTTGTCCCCCATCTCGGCGAGGACGACAAACAGGACTCCGCTTCGCGCCGATGCCGGGGATCCCATCCAGCAGCGATCGCAGCTCATCCTTTTCCCGGATCTTCCTGTGGTAGGTGACGGCAAAGCGATGCGCCTCATCCCGGATGCGCTGGAGCAGAAAGAGGGCCGCCGGCCACCGGGAGAGATAGACGGGCTCCTTGCGGCCCGGCAGATAGACGCGATCCTCGCCGCTCCCGGGTCTGTCGATCCGGCGGCTCCGGTCCGCGGGGGCTCGGGCATCGTCCCTTTCGCTTCCCTCCCGCCTCAATTTGTAAACATGCCGGATTCCGTCCGCCTCTGCTTGCGGTTCGTCCGGTTCATGGGGATGATCCTGAAAAGACCGGGATGGTTCCCGCCTCGCTTCTTCACGCTGCTTGGCCAATCCAATCACATCCACCCCTTCGATCCCCAGATCCCGCACCACCGCCAGGGCGACGCCCAGTTGCCCCTTTCCCCCGTCCACCATGACCAGGTCGGGCAGATTTTCCTTGTTTTCGAAGCGCCGTTTCAGAACTTCGTACATCATTGCGTAATCGTCGGCGCCCGGAACCGTTCGGATCCGGAAACGGCGGTATCCCCCCTTCGCCGGATCGCCGTCCGCAAAGGCCACCAGCGAACCGACCGCGTATTTCCCTCCGATGTTGGAGATGTCGAAGCACTCGATCCTCCGGGGGAGCTTGCGAAGCTTGAGCTTTTCGAAGAGGAGCCGAAGTGCCTCGGCCGGTCTCTCTTCGGCCAGCAGCGATGTCTTCAACGCATTTTCTGCGTTCCGGCGGGCAATCCCGGCCACGGCGAGAGCATCGCCCCGCTTCGGACAAACGATGCGAACCCCCCTTCCCTTTTTCTCGGCAAGCCACTCCGACAGAATCCCCGCATCCTCCAGCGCCACCGGCACGACGATCTCTTCGGGGATGTCCGCCGAACCGTCGTAATACCGCAGCAGCAATGAGGAGAGGATCTCGCCGGTCTCGGCCCGGAGACGGATCACCGGGAAGGTCTTCTGGCCGATCATCCGCCCGCCGCGGACGTAGAGAAGCGCGACCTGGGTCCGATCCCCCTCCCGGCAGAGGCCGAAGACATCCCGGTTCCGGCCGGTCATCGACACGATCCTCTGCCGTTCCAGGGTCTCCTCGATTGCCGCGATCCGGTCCCGCAGGATCGAGGCCTCCTCGAAACGGAGATCCTCCGCCGCCCGGTGCATCCGGGCCCGGAGATCGCCGATCAACGCCCGCTCCCGGCCCTCCAGAAAAGCGATCCCATCCTTCACGAGGCTCTGATACTCGGGGGAGCCGATCCGGCCGACGCAGGGGGCGGCGCAGCGCCCGATCTCGTATTCGAGGCAGGGGCGCCGCCGCACTTTCAGCTCGCGATCCCGGCAGAGCCGGAGCGGCAGGATCGTCTGCAGAAAACGGAGGGTCTCCTTTGCGGCCCCGCCGGAGGGGTAGGGCCCGAAATAGCGCGCGCCATCCTTTTTCGGACGGCGGACAAGCTGAAAGCGGGAAAAGGGTTCGGACGGATCGATCCGGATGTTGTAGTAGGATTTGTCGTCCCGGAAATCGACATTGTAGCGGGGCCGGTGCTCCTTGATCAGGTTGTTCTCCAGGATCAGAGCCTCTTTTTCCGTCCCGGTCAGGATGAACTCCAGATCCCGGATCCGTGAAACGAGGAACGGAATCATCGCCCGCGCATCGGTCCGGGCGAAATAGGCCCGCACCCTTGCCCGGAGGTTCCTCGCCTTGCCGACGTAGAGGATCTCCCCGGACGCGTCCTTCATCAGATAGACGCCCGGCCCGCGGGGTGCATCGTGAAGCTTCGTCTCCAGGTCGGCGGTCATGGCCTGACGGTCAATCCTTTTTTTGTACCCGCAGCCTCTTTTGCAGGGCTTCACCGAGGGAACCGAAGGAGCCGGTGGGCTTGTCGACATATTGCCGATAATCCTCCCGCTCCTCCGCCTCTTCCCCGTCCGCCTCCCCGACCGGCGAAAGCGAGATGCGTTTGGCGTCCCGGTCGATCTTTTCGATTTTCACCTGAACCGACTGCCCGTCCTTCAGCACCTCCGACGGGTGGGTGATCCGCTTCCCGCGGCCCAGCCGGGAGATATGGATCAGGCCGTCCACACCCGGGATCAATGTCACGAACGCGCCGAACTTGGTCAGGCGCGTCACGGTTCCGGTGAAGATCGATCCCTCGGGAAATTCCGATTCGACCCTCTCCCAGGGATCGGGAAGGTTCGACCGCAGGCTGAGCGAAACCCGGTTCTGTCCCCAGTCCAGCTTCAGGATGGCCGCCTCGATTTCCTGGCCGACGGCCAGCTTCTCCGCGATGTCGCCCACATGCTCCCAGGCAATCTCGGAGATCGGAATCAGCCCCTGGACGCCGCCGAGATCGACGAAGGCCCCGAACTTCTGGAGGGAGACGACCGTCCCCTTCACCGTCATCCCCTCCCGGAGCTTTTCCTTCAAGGCTTCCCTCTGCTTGGCCTGCTCCTCTTCGAGAATGGCCCTGTGCGAAACAACAACGTTTCGTCCCCGTTCGCCGTATTCGATGATCCGGAAGTTCAGCCGCTTGCCGATCCAGTCCGCCGGCGACCCCGCACGGAAAAGTCCCATCTGGGAGAACGGGCAGAAACCCCTCACATCCCCGGCGACACGGACATCGAAGCCGCCCTTGACCTCTTTTTCGACCAGTCCCTCGACGGGAATTCCGCTTTTGGCCGCATCCGCCAGAAAGGTCCGGCTCGCTTCGCCGCCGCTGACCTTGGTCGTGAACCGCTTCTCGTTGTGCTGAGAGGAGAGGAAATAGGCCCGGATGGTCTCCCCCTCCCGGACCGTCACATTTCCCTCCGCATCGACAAATTCCCGCCGGTCCAGAAAACCCTCGTGTTTTCCGCCCACGTCAATGAACACCCACTCCGGGGTGATCTTGACGATCATCGCCTCCACGCGCTGGCCCGGCTTCAGCCAGCCCTGTTCCATCCCGCTTTCTTCCAGCAGTTCGGCGAAACTCTTCTCGTCCCGCCCCTCTTCCATCCGAATGTTCTCCTCCATGCTCCCCTCGTGCCGAAGAAAATCGGACGCCGCCGTTCAAAAACGGCCTGGCGCCCCTCAAAACGCGCGGCATCTTGCCCCGATCCCGCCGCGCTGTCAAGGACAATTCTGACAATCGGGAAATTTCCTTTGACATGCGGGATACCGATAACTTATACTGACTTCGAATGACGATGAAAGCGGGATTGAAGCGACACCCCCAAATTGCACGGATGAGATATCCGTTGCATCGCAAGGACAAACGATATGAACGATGATGCGGCCGTGCCAAGAAGACGATTCCTGCTGATGATGACCATCCTTCCGTGCGCGCTGATGGCGGGCCCCGGGGAACTCAGGGCCGCGAAAGGCGCCGGCAGGGAGATCGTGAACCGGCTGGAAATCGAGCGTCTGGAGTCATCGAGACCCCGGAGGGATCGGCGGATGACCTGCGGCATCCTCGGGGACAAAACCACCCTGTATCGGACAAGCGGGGGCAGAAAAATCCCTGTGTTCGGCATGAACGACACGGGACGGGCGGTCTGGGATTTGTGCGACGGAAATCATGGTTTCCGGGAGATCTGCCGGGAGATCGCGGAGAGGTTCGAAACCACCGAAATCCATGCCCGCAGGGACGTGCGCGCGTTCCTTTCCGGCTTGAACCGATGCGGCGCGGTCATTCTGTAAGACGATGGACTCAAGCAGAATCTTCAAGCAGAACAATCAGATGGTCTATCGTGAAGAGGAAGACGGCGCCTTTCTTTTCAATCCCGAAACAGGCGATCTGAGGTACATGAACCGGTCAGGCCGGGAAGCTTATGCGATGCTGAACGGGGAGAAGGATTTCAGCCGGGTGGTCCAAAACATGCTGGATCTGTATCCCGATGCCGATCCGTCCCGGCTACAGAACGACGTCGAAACTTTCTTCGGGGATTTAGAGAAAAACCACTTCATCCTTCCGTCGAAAAGCCGCTGACCCCGATGGCCATCCGATGAGCGAACCGAGCCCTCCATTTCCGCTGAACTGCCTCTATCTCTACCTTGCCGACCGCTGCAATCTGTCGTGCGGACATTGCTGGAT
>JAEAMG010000935.1_pt1 | contig 26849 bp, 21 predicted proteins | sample 8958741 | NCBI WGS metagenome assembly JAEAMG01 (sample SAMN16933256, study PRJNA681125) | bioreactor sludge metagenome | isolation source: anaerobic bioreactor treating anionic surfactant - SDBS | place: India: Bengaluru | collected 2019-02-28 | reverse complement strand
GGGTGATGACGGGATCGAACCGCCGACCCTCTGCTTGTAAGGCAGATGCTCTCCCAGCTGAGCTAATCACCCTTTGCTTCGTTGAGGCCGCGAAATTTACGCAGGTAGCGGACCTAAGTCAATAGCAGGATTGAGTTTTTTTCAAAAACAGCTTCGAATTGCAAGCTGCAAGCTACAAGTCGAAAGCCACCAAAATCCGCTTTAACTTGCAGCTCATCGCTTGAAGCTGCTCTTCACTGCTCATAGACCATCTTCTTGCTCATGCCACCGTCCACCACAAACTCTTGCCCGGTGACAAACCCGGCCTGGCGCGACAGCAACCACGCCACCATCGCCGCCACGTCCTCCACCGTCCCCACCCTGCCCGCCGGGTGCTGGGCATGATCGGCATCGGTCAAAGGCTCGGCACGCCGCGCCGCAGGATCGCGGGCATCGATCCAGCCAGGACTGACCGCATTCACCCGCACCTCCGGCCCGAGACTCATCGCCAAGGCATGCGTCAGCGCCAACAGACCGCCCTTGCTCGCGGCATAGGCCTCGCTATCCGGCTCCGACTGGCGAGCCCGGGTCGACGCCAGGTTGACGATGGCCCCGCCGTGGGCGCGCAGGTAAGGCGCACAGTGCTTGGCCAGCAACATCGCCCCACTGAGGTTAACGGCCAGCACGCGGCTCCAGTAAGCCAGATCAAGGCTTTCCAGGGTGATATTGTGCGGGTCGGCCACCGCAGCGTTACAGACCAATGCGTCCAGGCGACCGAATTGCCCCAGGACTTCGGCAACCCCCTGGGCCACCTGTTTCTCATCAGCCACATCCATGGTGATAAACCAGGCGTTGTCGCCCAGCACCTTGGACACTTTGGAACCGCGCTCGCGGTCCAGGTCAGTCAAGACCACCTGCCAGCCTTCGCAGATCAGCCACGCGGCAATTCCGAGGCCAATGCCCCGCGCCGCTCCCGTCACCAGGGCGACGCGCCCATTACCGGCCGCTGCAGCCTCCAGGGACCACTCGATCACAAGGCAGCCAGCCCGCGAGCCAGGTCAGCTTGCAGGTCAGCGACATCTTCCAGGCCGACCGCGATGCGGATCAGGCTGTCCCGGATACCGGCCGCCTCACGCTCTTGCGGCGCCAGGCGTCCGTGGGACGTAGTGCTCGGATGGGTAATGGTGGTCTTGCTGTCACCCAGGTTGGCCGTGATGGAGATCAGGCGCGTCGCATCGATAAAGCGCCACGCGCCCTCTTTGCCGCCCTTCACTTCGAAACTCACCACCGCGCCGAAGCCACGCTGCTGGCGCTGGGCCAATGCGTGTTGCGGATGGCTCTTGAGGCCGGCGTAATGCACTTTCTCGATACCGTCCTGCTGCTCCAGCCACTCGGCCAGGGCCTGAGCGTTGGCGCAATGGGCTTTCATACGCAGGCTGAGGGTTTCCAGGCCCTTGAGGAAGATCCAGGCGTTGAACGGGCTCAAGGTTGGGCCGGCAGTGCGCAAAAAGCCCACCACTTCCTTCATCTGCTCGCCGCGACCAGCAACAACGCCGCCCATGCAACGGCCCTGGCCGTCGATAAACTTGGTAGCCGAGTGCACCACGATGTCCGCGCCCAGCTTCAGCGGCTGCTGCAAGGCAGGCGTGCAGAAGCAGTTGTCGACCACCAGCATCGCGCCTTTGGCGTGTGCCACTTCGGACAACGCGGCGATATCCACCAACTCGGCCAACGGATTGGACGGCGACTCGACGAACAGCAGCTTGGTGTTGGACTTGATTGCCGCATCCCAGCCGGACAGATCCGCCAGGGGCACGTAATCCACCTCAATACCAAAACGCTTGAAATACTTCTCGAACAGGCTGATGGTCGAACCAAACACGCTGCGCGACACCAGCACGTGGTCACCGGCACTGCACAGGCTCATTACCACCGCCAGGATCGCCGCCATGCCGGTGGCCGTTGCTACCGCCTGTTCTGCGCCTTCCAGCGCCGCGATGCGCTCTTCGAACGCGCGCACAGTCGGGTTGGTGTAGCGGGAATAAACGTTACCCGGCACTTCGCCAGCAAAGCGCGCGGCGGCGTCGGCCGCCGTGCGGAACACGTAGCTGGAGGTAAAGAACATCGGGTCACCGTGTTCACCTTCCGGGGTGCGGTGCTGGCCGGCGCGCACAGCCAGGGTATCGAAAGCTACGCCATCGAGGTCGCTGTCCAACCGACCGGCATCCCATTCCTGACTCATGCTGCGACTCCTTACTCAATTCTTTATTTAAGATACAAAACCGGCCCCTCAGGGCCGGTGTCTACTCAGTTGTTGTACAGATCGATGATCGCGCTGACCGCCTGGGTCTTGATCTTCGACGAGTCGTTACGCGCCTGCTCGATCTTGTTCAGGTAGGCCTCGTCGACGTCACCGGTCACGTACTTGCCGTCGAACACGGCGCAGTCGAACTGCTCGATCTTGATCTTGCCACCGCCGACCGCTTCGATCAGGTCCGGCAGGTCCTGGTAGATCAGCCAATCGGCGCCGATCAGGTCGGCCACGTCCTGGGTCGTGCGGTTGTGGGCGATCAGTTCGTGGGCGCTCGGCATGTCGATACCGTACACGTTCGGGTAACGCACGGCAGGCGCTGCGGAACAGAAATACACGTTCTTCGCACCGGCTTCACGGGCCATCTGGATAATTTGCTTGCAGGTGGTGCCGCGCACGATGGAATCGTCCACCAGCATCACGTTCTTGCCGCGGAATTCCAGTTCGATGGCGTTGAGTTTCTGGCGCACCGACTTCTTGCGCGCAGCCTGGCCAGGCATGATGAAGGTACGACCGATGTAACGGTTCTTCACGAAGCCTTCGCGGAACTTGACGCCCAAGTGGTTGGCTAACTCCAGCGCAGCGGTACGGCTGGTGTCCGGGATCGGGATCACCACGTCGATATCGTGCTCGGGACGCTCGCGCAGGATCTTGTCGGCCAGCTTCTCACCCATGCGCAGGCGCGCCTTGTACACCGAAACGCCATCGATGATCGAATCCGGACGCGCCAGGTAGACGTGTTCGAAGATGCACGGGGTGAGTTTCGGCGCTACGGCGCACTGACGGGTGTGCAACTTGCCGTCTTCGGTGATGTACACCGCTTCGCCCGGCGCGAGGTCGCGGATCAGGGTAAAGCCCAGCACGTCCAGGGACACGCTTTCGGACGCGATCATGTACTCGACGCCTTCGTCGGTGTGACGCTGGCCGAACACGATCGGGCGAATACCGTGCGGGTCACGGAAGCCGACGATGCCGTAGCCGGTGATCATCGCAACGACGGCATAACCGCCGACGCAACGGTTGTGCACGTCAATCACGGCGGCGAACACGTCTTCTTCGGTCGGCTGCAGCTTGCCGCGCTGGGCCAGCTCGTGGGCGAACACGTTGAGCAGCACTTCCGAGTCGGAGTTGGTGTTGACGTGGCGCAGGTCAGATTCGTAAATCTCCTTGGCCAGTTGTTCAACGTTGGTCAGGTTGCCGTTGTGCGCCAAGGTAATGCCGTAAGGCGAGTTGACGTAGAACGGCTGAGCTTCGGCCGACGTCGAGCTGCCGGCGGTCGGGTAACGCACATGGCCAATGCCCATGTGCCCGACGAGGCGCTGCATATGACGCTGATGGAACACGTCACGTACCAGCCCGTTGTCCTTGCGCAGGAATAACCGGCCGTCGTGGCTGGTCACAATACCGGCAGCGTCCTGGCCGCGGTGCTGGAGGACGGTTAGCGCGTCATACAGCGCCTGATTGACGTTCGACTTACCGACGATACCGACGATGCCACACATGCGACGCAACCCCTACTTAATGAATCTTGACTGAACACAACTTACTGCGGCGTTTTGGCCGGCAAGAGGTGTTCCTTGAACGGAAGATCAGCGGGTACGCTGATTCCGCTGGCCAGCCACTGACTGCTCCACCCCAATATGAGGTTCTTGGACCAATCTGCAACTAATAGAAATTTTGGCACGAGTACCGACTCCTGCCACCACGAATCCTGCTGTACCGGCCCCAGGCTCAACAGCCCGACCGCCACGACCACCAGCAACGCGCCACGCGCAGCGCCAAAGGCCATACCGAGAAATCGATCGGTCCCGGAGAGACCGGTGACACGTATCAACTCGCCAATAAGATAATTGACCATTGCCCCCACCAGCAGCGTGGCGATGAACATGATGGCGCAGCCCGCGATGACGCGAGCCGAAGGTGTTTCGATGTATCCGGCCAGGTAGACCGACAATGAACCCCCGAACATCCAGGCTACGACTCCTGCGATGATCCAGGTCAGCAACGACAGTGCTTCTTTTACGAAGCCGCGGCTTAGACTGATCAAAGCGGAGATGGCGACGATTGCAACGATCGCCCAGTCAACCCAGGTAAATGGCACGTTTGAGCCTGCGGACGGATAAGGCGGCGCATTTTAGCAGAGCGTCGGGCTGTCGGTAAGCTGTGATTGCGGCTGCTTTGCAAATCAATAGTTTGTGGCGAGCCAATCACATTTCAACCTCACCACAAAACCAATGTGGGAGGGGGCTTGCCCCCGATTGCGGCTTATCAATCACTGCATAGTGCTGACTGATCCACCGCTATCGGGAGCAAGCCCCCTCCCACAGTTGGTTGCATCCCAGGCTGAAATCGATGCGGACTCAGCCGCGCTCAGGCTGAAAGCGGGTCACGAAGCCCTTCAGGTTCTGCTGACGGTCCAGCAAGTCCCGCAGCCGGTCGGCCTCGGCACGCTCGATCAGCGGCCCGATAAACACGCGGTTCTTGCCGTCGGCGCTACGGATGTAGGCGTTGTAACCCTGGGCACGCAACTTCTTCTGCAAAGCGTCGGCGCCTTCGCGATTGCCCAGGCTGGCCACCTGAATCGACCAACTGATCGGCAAGCCATTCGGATCGATACGGCTCTGCCCCACGTCCGGCTTGCCCGGAGCGGCAGGCTGTGGCGCTACAGGCTTGGGCGCAGGCGCAGGCTTGGCGGCGACAGCCGGAGCAGGTGTCGGCTTGACCACCGGCACGCTTGGCTGCACCGGCATCGACGGCGCCTGCTGCGCAGCCACCTCATCATCGGTCGGCACAGGCTCTTCTTCCGGCAACGCCTGCGGCTCAGGCACCACCACCGGTTGAACCTGCACTTGCGGCACCGCGGGCGCCTGGGGCGCAGCCGGGGCCTCGACAACCACTTGGCGCTGCTCGTCCTGGCGGGAAAACAGCATCGGCAGGAAAATCACCGCCAATGCCACCAGCACCAGGGCTCCAACCATTCGCTGCTTGTATGCGCTATCCAGTAATGCCATGTGCAGCTTCCTCCGTGGAGCGCCGGGCCAACCACTCAAGCGCCTCGGCAACACAATAAAATGATCCGAACAACAGAATTTCGTCCTCGGCCGTCGCCACCGCGCACTGAGCCTCCAGAGCAGCAGTCACGCTTGCATACGACGCCACGGGCGCACCAAGGTTCTGTAACGCGATCTCAAGCTCATGGGCCGGACGGCTACGGGGCGTATCCAGCGGCGCTACCGCCCAAGCCTGGACGCTGTCCAGCAACGGTGCAACCACGCCCTCCAGGTCCTTATCGGCGAGCAAACCGAATACAGCCAGGCGACGCCCCACCGGTGGCGTGCGCGCCAGGCGTTTTGCCAGGTATTGCGCCGCATGGGGGTTATGCCCCACATCCAGCAGCAGGTTCAGGCGCTTGCCGTGCCAGTCGAACGCGCGACGGTCCAGGCGCCCCACAACGCGGGTCGCCAGTAAAGTCGCAGCAATCTGCTCCGCATGCCAAGGCAGGTCCAGCAACAGATAGGCTTGCAGCGCGAGCGCGGCGTTCTCCATCGGCAGGTTCAGCAAGGGCAGATCGCGCAGCTCTACAGCCTGCCCACGCGCATCCCGCCCGCGCCACTGCCAGTGCTGATCACCGATCTCAAGATTGAATTCGCGGCCACGCAGGAAGAACGCGCAATCCAGCTCACGCACCTTGTCGAGCAAGGGCTGCGGCGGATCCAGGTCACCACACAGCGCAGGCTTGCCCTGGCGGAAGATCCCGGCCTTTTCATAGGCCACGGACTCGCGGGTATCACCCAGGTAGTCGGCATGGTCCACGCCAATACTGGTGACCAGCGCCAAGTCGGCATCCACCACGTTGACGGTGTCCAGGCGTCCGCCCAGGCCCACTTCCAATACGACCACATCCAGTTGCGCACGCTCGAACAGCCAGAACGCCGCCAGGGTGCCCATTTCGAAGTAAGTCAGGGAAATCTCGCCCCGCCCGGCATCGAGTGCGGCGAAGGCTTCGCAGAGTTGCTCATCAGTGGCTTCGACGCCATTGAGTTGCACCCGCTCGTTGTAACGCAGCAAGTGCGGCGAGCTGTACACGCCTACTTTCAGCCCTTGGGCTTGCAGCAGCGCGGCAACAAAGGCGCAGGTAGAGCCTTTGCCGTTGGTGCCGGTCACCGTGATCACGCGCGGTGCCGGCCGGCCCAACCCAAGGCGGGCCGCTACCTGTTGCGAGCGCTCCAGGCCCATGTCGATGGCGGACGGATGCAACTGCTCAAGGTAGGCGAGCCATTCGCCCAGGGTACGTTGGGTCATAGGTTCGCAGGCACCGGCGGCACAACGATTGGCTCGACTTTAGGCGCGACGTAAACAGGTGTCGGCAGGCCCATCATTTGTGCCAGCAGGCTGCCCAGGCGTGGGCGCAGCTCGCCGCGCGGGATGATCAGGTCGATTGCACCGTGTTCCAGCAGGAACTCGCTGCGCTGGAAGCCTTCCGGCAGCTTTTCGCGCACGGTCTGCTCGATCACACGCGGGCCGGCAAAGCCGATCAGGGCTTTTGGCTCACCGACGATCACGTCACCCAGCATCGCCAGGCTGGCGGAAACGCCGCCGTAGACCGGGTCGGTCAGCACGGAGATGAACGGAATGCCTTCCTCGCGCAGACGCGCCAGCACCGCAGAGGTCTTGGCCATTTGCATCAGGGAGATCAACGCTTCCTGCATGCGCGCACCACCGGAGGCGGCGAAGCAGATCATCGGGCAACGGTTTTCCAGGGCATAGTTGGCGGCGCGCACGAAGCGCTCGCCGACGATGGCACCCATGGAACCGCCCATGAAGGAGAACTCGAACGCCGAGACCACCACCGGCATGCCCAGCAGCTTGCCGCTGACGGAAATCAGCGCGTCCTTCTCACCGGTCTGCTTTTGTGCAGCGGTCAGGCGGTCCTTGTACTTCTTGCCGTCGCGGAACTTGAGACGGTCAACCGGCTCCAGGTCAGCGCCCAGCTCGTTACGGCCGTCGGCGTCGAGGAAGATGTCGATGCGGGCGCGGGCGCCGATACGCATGTGGTGGTTGCACTTGGGGCAAACATCCAGGGTCTTTTCCAGCTCGGGGCGGTACAGCACCGCGTCGCAGGATGGGCACTTGTGCCACAGACCTTCAGGAACCGAGCTTTTCTTCACCTCGGAACGCATGATCGAAGGGATCAGTTTGTCTACTAACCAGTTGCTCATGCTTTCTTTCTCCAGTACCGGTGGCTTGAACACAGCCCCGCGTATGCCCTTGAGCTAAATTCATATGTGGCGATGACGCAGGCTGGACGGGGTCAGACGTTCGACCTGCCATTTCCAGCCTGCATCCTCAGCCTTCCAGACAGCCTGCCAGTGCAGGCTGCCACTTCATTTCCGGGCCTCCCTCAGGCGGCGCCGGGCTGTTTTACACAGTGGTAGTTATGGACGGCGGCAGACTGCCAGCCGTCACATCCCGCCACTGCTGTTGCGCACCGCGTGCATGAATGCGCGAATCTTGCCGTGATCCTTGATGCCCTTGCCTTGCTCCACCCCACCACTGACATCCACGGCATACGGCCGAACCTGTTCGATCGCGGCCCCGACATTCGCGGGATTGAGCCCACCCGCGAGGATGATCGGCTTGCCCAATCCTTCGGGGATCAGCGACCAATCGAACGCTTCGCCGGTCCCACCAGGTACGCCTTCGACATACGTGTCCAGCAGAATGCCCCGCGCGCCGGAATAGGCCGCGCAGGCACCCGCGATGTCGTCGCCCGCCTTGACCCGCAGCGCCTTGATATACGGGCACTGGTAGCTTTCACATTCATCCGGGGTTTCGTCGCCGTGAAACTGCAGCATATCCAACTGTACGGCATCCAGGATTTCGTTGAGTTCGCAGCGGCTGGCGTTGACGAACAAGCCCACGGTGGTCACGAACGGCGGCAACGCAGCAATGATCGCCCGCGCCTGCAACACATTCACCGCCCGCGGGCTCCTGGCATAAAACACCAAACCGATGGCATCCGCCCCCGCCTCGACTGCCGCCAGCGCGTCTTCTATGCGGGTAATCCCGCAAATCTTGCTGCGAACGGCAGACATGTCGTAGAAACCTCAGGGGTTGGACCGAGAAAGTCCCGGATGGTAACAAAAGCTTTTCCGGGCGTCAGCCGCCAAGTTCGCTGAAACCTGTGAGGAAGTGTGGTCCGATGAAGCGCTCCGGCAGCTCGAACTCGTCGCGGTACTCCACATCCACCAGGTACAGGCCAAACGGATGCGCCGTGACGCCACCCGTGCGGCGGATGCGGCTTTCCAGCACTTCCCTGGCCCACTCCACCGGGCGCTCGCCGGTTCCGATGGTCATCAATACGCCAGCAATGTTGCGCACCATATGGTGCAGGAAGGCGCCGGCGCGGATGTCCAGCACAATCATCTTGCCGTGGCGGGTCACCCGCAGGTGGTGGACCTCCTTGATCGGCGACTTGGCCTGGCACTGGCCGGCGCGGAACGCACTGAAATCATGCACCCCAACCAGATGCTGCGCAGCCTCGGCCATGCGTTCGGCATCCAGCGGACGATGATTCCAGGTGATTTCTTCGTTGAGGTGCGCGGGACGGATCTGGTCGTTGTAGATCACATAGCGATAACGCCGGGCAATCGCCTTGAAGCGCGCATGAAAGTGCGCAGGCATGACCTTGGCCCAACTGACGCTGACGTCATGGGGCAAATTGATATTGGCGCCCATCACCCATGCCTTCATCGTTCGTTCGGCCTGGGTATCGAAGTGCACCACCTGGCCACAGGCGTGCACGCCGGCATCGGTACGCCCGGCGCACATCAACGACACAGGGGAATCAGCAACTTTCGACAGCGCCTTCTCCAGGGTTTCCTGCACTGTCAGCACACCTGACGCCTGGCGCTGCCAGCCGCGATAGCGCGAGCCTTTGTATTCCACGCCCAAGGCGATGCGGTTAAAGCCAGCGGCCGCCATTTCGGCGGCCGGGTTATCTATATTTGCCAAGAACTGAGAGCCTGATGAGTTGCGCGAAGGCGGCCATTATAAATGCGGCAGCGGCGTGGCGTGCGCTTTTGTTAGGGATTGCCCGCTCCCACACTGGACGTGCATCAACCTTCAGATCTTGCCGAGCATTTCCTTGGCCTCGCCGCGCTGCGCTTCATCACCTTCGGTGAGCACTTCGGAGAGGATGTCCCGCGCGCCGTCGGCATCCCCCATGTCGATATAGGCCTGGGCGAGGTCGAGCTTGGTAGCGACTTCATTAGTGCCGGAGAGGAAGTCGAACTCCGGCTCATCATCGCCCAGCGCCGCGTCTTCAGCGGTAAAGGAGGGTTCGATGGGCGGATTTTCCAGGCTCTGGGACAGGCGATCCAGCTCGGCATTGACATCGTCCAGCTCCGAAGCGAACGCATCAGGCTTGGCGGCGGTTTCTGGCTCGTCCGCCAGGGACAGGTCGAAATCCTCCGGCAAATCGAAGTCATCCAGGGCCGAAGGGGTCAGGGTCGGCGGCTCGACTGCCGACACATCCTTCATCTGATCCTCAAGACCGGAAAGGAAGTCGTCGTCGGATTGTTCGGACGCCGGGTCATTCAGCTGCAGGTCCAGATCGAAGTCCGACAGGTTTTCCTCGCCGGCCTTGGGCGCCGATTGCTGCTCCAGGAGCGCTGCAAACGTCTGCTCGTCGTCCAGGTTGGCCGGGGATGCCGCTTCCAGGTCATCCAGGCTCAGATCGAAATCGGTGTCGAGTGCATCAGGCGCGGTAGCAGGGGCAGCCGGCTTGTCTTCCAGCAAGTCCTTGACGTACTGAGCGTCAAGGGCCGCTGCCGCAACCGCGGCACTGACGCCCGCCGCCAATACGGCCATCGCGGGAAAGCGCGACTTGAGCTGCTCGACCTGGGCATGGTTCTCACCATTGGCCACCAGTTGACGCTCCTGGGTCACGAAACCGTCCTTGTCGCTTTGCAGGCCGTAGACTTCCATCAGCTTCAAACGCAGGTCGCTGCGCTTGGGCTCGTGCTTGATCGCTTGCTCCAGCACATCGGCCGCTTGGTTCAGATGACCACGGTCGATATGGGACTGGGCTTGCACCAGGGCATCGCTGGCGTTTTGCGGGGCCACGGCAGCGGCCAGCGGCGAGAGCACAGAGGCAACCGTCGGAACCGTCACTCCGGGCGCAACCACTGGAGCAGGTGCCGGGGCGGCTGCCAGCTTGACGTTAGGCGGCGGCACTTCGAGGCCTTCGAAACTGTCCGACGGCAGGTCCTGTTCGATGTTCGAGGTAAATTCCGGCTCTTCAGCCAGCGCCCGCGCCATGCGCAAGTGCTTTTCCTCTTCTCGGCGGGCGTTGCGATGGCGCGCCCACAGCAGCAGGAGCAACAACACCACCAGGCCAGCCGCGCCACCGATAACACCGAGGACAACCGGGTTGGTCAGCAGGTCATTGAACTTGCCTTCCGTGGCATCAGGTGCGGCGACCGGTTTAGCTGCCTCAGGCGCTGGCGGCGTTGGCGCGGCGGCCTGGGCAGCGGGCGCTGCCGGGGTCGCTGCCGGATCGTTTGCCAACTGTGCAGGCATCGCTGCCGTCGCCGGTACGGCCGGGTCAGTTTTTTCTGCCTGCAAACGCGCCAGTTGATCGTTTTTCAGTTGAATCAGCTTTTGCAGTTTATCCAACTGACTTTGCAGATCCGCCGCACGACTCTTGAGTTCTTCGTTATCACGGCGAGTGGTATCCAGTTGCTCCTGGGTCATCGCCAGCTTGTCGCTCAGGGCCTGGCTGTCACCGGCCTTGCCCTTGCCGCCCTTCCTGGCCGCTTCAGCCGAGACCAGGCTCAAATTGTCCTTGGCATTAGTGGTGGACGGTGCGTTGCCGGCCTGACTGCGCTTGGTGGCGTCCAATTGCTGCTGGCCGGCCGCCTGATTGGTGGCCGCGCGCCGCCCTTGGCGCCAGGCGGCATTTTGCGCCGTCACTTCGGCGATTGCTTGAGGCTGCGGCAATGCAGTGCTTTCTACCGTGTCCGGCAGGCGCAGCACCTGGCCGGTTTTCAGTCGGTTGATATTGCTGCCGACAAAGGCGCCGGGGTTGAGTGCCTGGATAGCCAGCATGGTCTGTTGCACCGAGCCACCGTTGCGATACTTCTGCGCAATGTCCCACAAGGTGTCGTGAGGGGTGGTGGTATGCTGCGCCGGCTTGCTCACAGCGGGCGCAGTATTGGCAGGCGCGCTCAAGCGCGGAGCAGGCGCTGTGGTATTCGAAGCAGACTGGTCGAACTTGCTTGGGTCGAGTAACACGCTGTAGTCGCGCATCAAGCGGCCATTGGGCCATTGCACCTGCAGCAGGAAATGTACGTAGGAATCCGGCAACGGCTTGCTGGAGGTGACGCGCACCACGCTGCGACCACTGGGATTGATGACCGGAGTAAACGTCAGGTCATTGAGAAACGCCTGGCGATCGACGCCCGCGTCCACGAACGCCTGGGATGAGGCCAGGCTCGGGGTGATCTCGGACGCCGTGAGGCCACCGACATCGAGCAATTCGATTTCCACCGACAAGGGCTGGTTCAACTTCGACTTGAGGGTCATTTCCCCCAGCTGCAGCGCCTGCGCCATACCGGAGGACAGCGCCGAGGCGGCCGCTATTGCTAACACCAGTTTGCGAACTTGAACCATAGCCTCATCCTTTGTTTGAACACTCCCCGGCCTGCGAGAAGGTTGGTAACCGCTTGCCATAAGGCATGGCGAGCCGATAGGTCACCGACGCGCAACTGTTCCTGCTTGGGGCCAAGCATAGCGCTTGGTTAGAATCAATCTACAAATTGCCGCCAAGTATCTTTTACACAAGGCGTTTTATCAACAACTGCGCCAGTTGCACGGCGTTAAGGGCGGCGCCCTTGCGTACGTTATCTGACGTCAGCCACAGATTTAGTTCAGCCGGGTCGTCCACACCTGCGCGTACCCGACCTACATAAACCACGTCCTGGCCCACGGCATCGCCCACGGCGGTGGGGTAATCACCCTCTTCTACCAGTTCGATACCCGGTGCTGCCTCCAATGCGCGGTTGACGGCGGCAAGATCGACCGCCGCGCCCAATTGCAATGACACAGTCAGGCTATCGCCAAAAAACACCGGGGCTTGAACGCAAGTTGCGGAAATCTTTAGCAAAGGTAATTCCAGTACCGCACGCAGTTCGTGAACCAGGCGCTTTTCCAAGGCTGTATGACCTTGGGCATCGGGTGTGCCGACTTGTGCCAACAGGTTGAAGGCCATTTGCCGATCAAAGAACTTCGGTTCCAGAGGGCGCACGTTCAGAAGCTCTGCGGTCTGACGGGCCAATTCGCTGACGGCTTCGCGGCCTTGCGCAGACACAGCCAGGCTGGCAGTGACGGCGACACGCTGGACATCCAGCAAACCGCGCAACGGCGCCAGTACCACGGCCAGGTTGGTGGCGGACGGGCTCGGGCTGCCGAGCTGGAACGGCTTTTTCAACCCCTTGAGGACGTGGGCATTGGCTTCCGGCACCACCTGAGGTGCCTGCTCGGCGGGCAAGGCTCCCGACAAGTCGATCACTGAGCAACCCGCCGCCGTGGCACGCGGCGCGAAGCTCAGGGTAACCGCCGGTCCTGCCGCGAAGAAAGCCAATTGCGCCTTGCTGAAATCGAATTCGTCGACCTCCTTGACCCGCACGTTTTTGCCGCGAAACGGTACCGAGGCGCCAGCGGAGTTACTGCCCGCCAACAGGTACAGCGTGCCCACCGGGAATTCCAGCTCTTCGAGAATCTGCACCAGGGTTTCACCAACGGTGCCAGTGGCGCCGATCACGGCGATTTCAAAGGTCTGGGTCATGGGAGCTGCCTCGGGCATTGCGGGGGGAGCGGCACTTTACCGGGTGGCTGGGGGTGAGGCAATTAACCTGGGGGCTTGTGGTGTGGCTGATGGCGCTATCGGGGGCAAGCCCCCTCCCACAGTGAACAGCATTTCAACGTTGGAATTCGGTCGAATGTGCGAAGGGGCTTGCCCCCGATAGCGCCCGAAAGAACAACAAAAAACCCGCGCCTGTCACCAGAACGCGGGTTTCTCTTATTGCTTCAAGCGATCAACGCTCCAGCAAAATCCGCAACATGCGACGCAGCGGCTCGGCCGCGCCCCACAGCAGTTGGTCGCCGACGGTGAACGCGCCCAGGTACTGGGTCCCCATGTTTAGCTTGCGCAGACGGCCTACCGGTACGTTCAGGGTGCCGGTGACCTTGGTCGGGCTCAGCTCCTGCATGCTGATATCGCGGTTGTTCGGCACAAGCTTGACCCAGGGGTTGTGCTGGCTGATCAGCCCTTCAATGTCAGCGATCGGCACGTCTTTGTTCAGCTTGATGGTCAGCGCCTGGCTGTGGCAGCGCATGGCGCCGATGCGCACGCAGATGCCATCCACCGGGATCGGGCTCTTGAAACGGCCGAGTATCTTGTTGGTCTCGGCCTGGGCCTTCCACTCTTCGCGGCTCTGGCCGTTCGGCAGCTCCTTGTCGATCCACGGGATCAGGCTGCCGGCCAACGGCACGCCGAAGTTCTCGGTCGGGTAGGCATCGCTGCGCATGGCTTCGGCTACACGGCGATCGATGTCGAGGATCGCGCTGGCCGGATCGGCCAGTTGATCGGCGACGGCGGCGTGAGTCGCGCCCATCTGCTTGATCAGCTCACGCATGTTCTGCGCGCCGGCACCGGAAGCTGCCTGGTAGGTCATGGCGCTCATCCACTCGACCAGGCCGGCTTCGAACAAGCCGCCCAGGCCCATCAGCATCAGGCTGACGGTGCAGTTGCCGCCGACGTAGTTCTTGGTCCCGGCATCCAGCTGCTGGTCGATGACCTTGCGGTTGACCGGGTCGAGGATGATCACGGCGTCGTCCTGCATGCGCAGGCTCGAGGCGGCGTCGATCCAGTAACCCTGCCAGCCGGCTTCACGCAGCTTGGGGAAGACCTCGTTGGTGTAGTCGCCGCCCTGGCAGGTCAGGATAACGTCGAGGGTCTTGAGTTCTTCAATCGAATAAGCGTCCTTGAGCGGCGCTGTATCCTTGCCCACGTTCGGGCCTTGGCCACCCACGTTGGAGGTGGTGAAGAACACCGGCTCGATAAGGTCGAAGTCCTGCTCCTCCAGCATCCGCTGCATGAGCACGGAACCGACCATACCGCGCCAACCGATCAGACCTACACGTTTCATCGCAACTACACCTTGTTAAAAAGTGGGCCGCCTTGCAGCAATAACTGCAAGCGGGCCCGAGAGATTACAGATTCCGCAGCGCGGCGACTACTGCGTCGCCCATTTCTTGCGTACCGACCTTGGTGCAACCCTGCGACCAGATGTCGCCGGTGCGCAAGCCCTGGTCCAGCACCAGGCTTACGGCCTTCTCGATCGCATCCGCCGCGTCGCTCAGGTTGAAGCTGTAGCGCAGCATCATCGAGACCGACAGGATGGTCGCCAGCGGGTTGGCAATGCCCTGGCCCGCGATGTCCGGCGCCGAGCCGTGGCAAGGCTCGTACATGCCCTTGTTGTTGGTGTCCAGGGACGCCGACGGCAGCATGCCGATGGAACCGGTGAGCATCGAGGCCTGGTCGGACAGGATGTCGCCGAACAGGTTGTCGGTGACGATCACGTCGAACTGCTTCGGTGCACGTACCAGTTGCATGGCGGCGTTGTCGACATACATGTGGCTCAGTTCGACGTCCGGGTAGTCCTTGGCCACTTCTTCGACGATTTCGCGCCACAGCTGGCTGGACGCCAGGACGTTGGCCTTGTCCACCGAGCAGACCTTCTTGCCACGCACACGGGCCATGTCGAAACCGACGCGGGCGATACGGCGGATTTCACTCTCGCTGTACGGCAGGGTGTCGTAGGCCTGGCGCTCACCATTCTCCAACTCACGCACGCCGCGTGGCGAGCCAAAGTAGATACCACCGGTCAGTTCACGCACGATCAGGATGTCCAGGCCCGCCACCACTTCCGGCTTGAGGCTCGACGCGTCGGCCAGTTGCGGGTAGAGGATCGCCGGGCGCAGGTTGCCGAACAGGCCCAGTTGCGCGCGGATTTTCAGCAGGCCGCGCTCAGGGCGGATGTCACGCTCGATCTTGTCCCACTTCGGACCACCCACGGCGCCCAGCAGCACGGCATCGGCGGCGCGGGCGCGGTCCAGGGTTTCGTCGGCCAGGGGCACGCCGTGCTTGTCGATGGCGGCGCCGCCGATCACGTCGTGGCTCAATTCGAAGCCCAGGCTGTACTTGCTGTTGGCGAGTTCCAGGACCTTGACCGCTTCGGCCATGATTTCCGGACCAATACCGTCGCCAGGGAGAATCAGAATCTGCTTGCTCATGGGTTCCTCATTTCATCGAGCGACCTGCCCACGGGCAGGTCGGGAAAATTAATCAGCGTTCGGCCCATACCACCAGCACGTCGGTGCTGAAGGTGCCGTCGGCCTGAATCTCGTAGTAATCGCGCACTTCCTGGCCCATCGCCTGCTGCAGCTCCAGGATCGCGGCGCGCAACGCTTGCGGTGTGCGCATGCGTTCGACCCACGAGGTGTATTCCAGGCGCAGGCGCTGGCGGCTGCTGTTGCGTACATGCAAACCGGCTTCGCTGAGCTGGCGCATCCACTCGGCGGCGGAGTAGTCACGCACGTGGCTGGTGTCGCGCAGCACTTCGACGGTTTGCAGGTAAGTGTCCAACAGCGGGCTGCCCGGTGACAAGACATCCACAAACGCCGCCACGCCGCCCGGCTTGAGCACGCGGCGCACTTCGCGCAGGGCCAGGCCGAGGTCGCTCCAATGGTGCGCCGAATAACGGCTGAACACGAAGTCGAATTCGCCATCGGCGAACGGCAGGCGCTCTGCGGCACCGTGCACGGTGCGGATGTTGTCCAGGCCACGATCCGTTGCAGCGCCAGCCACTACGTCGAGCATCTGCTGGGACAGGTCGTAGGCCACCACTTCCTTGACCAGCGGCGCCACATGGAAACTCACGTGACCGGCACCGCAGCCCAGGTCCAGCAGTCGCGCAGCGCCCTGCCCGGCCAGTTCGGCCTGGAGCAGCGCGAATTCGGTACCTTGGGCGTGCACGGCACTGCTCAGGTAGGCAGACGCCTGTTCGCCGAATTGTTTTTGCACGACTTGGGTGTGGGCGGTGCTGGTCATGGTGTTTCCCCTGGATGTGTGTTGTTAACACTGGCCTCATCGGGGGCAAGCCCCCTCCCACATTTGGAATGCGTTCCCCCTGTGAGAGGGGGCTTGCCCCCGATGGCGGCGGTCCTGCCTACATCAATTTAGACGTCACGAAACAACCACGGCTGGCTCGCCCGGTGCCTGGCTTCAAACGCGGCAATCGCATCGCCGTCCTGCAGGGTCAGGCCAATATCGTCCAGGCCGTTGATCAGGCAGTGCTTGCGGAAGGCATCCACTTCAAAGTGGTACACCTTGCCGTCCGGGCGGGTCACGGTTTGCGCGGCCAGGTCGATGGTCAGTTGGTAACCCACATCAGCTTCCACCGCCTTGAACAGCTCATCCACTTCCGCATCGCTCAAGATGATCGGCAACAGGCCGTTCTTGAAGCTGTTGTTGAAGAAGATGTCGGCATAGCTCGGCGCGATGATGCTGCGAAAGCCATATTCTTCCAGGGCCCACGGCGCATGCTCGCGGCTGGAGCCGCAACCGAAGTTTTCCCGGGCCAGCAACACGCTGGCACCTTGGTAGCGCTCGGCGTTAAGCACGAAGTCCTTGTTCAGCGGGCGCTTGGAGTTGTCCTGGTAGGCGTAGCCCACGTCCAGGTAGCGCCACTCGTCGAACAGGTTGGGGCCGAAACCGGTGCGCTTGATCGACTTCAAGAACTGCTTGGGAATGATCTGGTCAGTGTCGACGTTGGCACGGTCCAACGGCGCGACCAAACCGGTGTGTTGGGTAAAAGCTCTCATCGGGTTTTCCTCAGATCAATTCGCGAACGTCGATGAAACGACCGTTGACGGCAGCGGCGGCGGCCATGGCCGGGCTCACCAAGTGGGTACGGCCACCGGCGCCCTGACGCCCCTCGAAGTTACGGTTGGAGGTCGACGCGCAATGCTCGCCCGACTCCAGGCGGTCCGGGTTCATCGCCAGGCACATCGAGCAGCCCGGTTCACGCCATTCAAAACCGGCCTCAAGGAAGATCTTGTCCAGGCCTTCGGCTTCAGCCTGGGCTTTAACCAGGCCCGAACCTGGCACCACGATGGCCTGCTTGATGGTCGAGGCGACTTTGCGGCCCTTGGCGATCACCGCCGCCGCGCGCAGGTCTTCGATCCGCGAGTTGGTGCAGGAACCGATAAACACGCGATCCAACTGGATGTCGGTGATCGCCTGGTTGGCTTTCAAGCCCATGTACTTCAAGGCGCGCTCGATGGAACCGCGCTTGACCAGGTCGGCCTCCTGCGCCGGGTCCGGCACGTTCTGGTCGACGGCCAGGACCATTTCCGGCGAAGTGCCCCAGCTGACTTGCGGCTTGATCTGGGCAGCGTCGAGCTCTACCACGGTGTCGAACACCGCATCGGCGTCGGACACCAGGTCTTTCCAGGCTTCAACCGCTGCGTCCCAATCGGCGCCCGCCGGTGCGAAAGGACGGCCTTTTACGTATTCAACGGTTTTCTCGTCCGCCGCCACCATGCCGACGCGGGCACCGGCTTCGATGGACATGTTGCAGATGGTCATGCGGCCTTCGATGGACAGGTCGCGAATGGCGCTGCCGGCGAACTCGATGGCATGGCCGTTACCGCCGGCGGTGCCGATCTTGCCGATCACGGCGAGCACGATGTCCTTGGCGGTCACGCCAAACGGCAATTGGCCTTCGACGCGTACCAGCATGTTCTTCATCTTTTTGGCGACCAGGCACTGGGTGGCGAACACGTGCTCCACCTCCGAGGTGCCGATGCCGTGCGCCAGGGCGCCGAACGCGCCGTGGGTGGAGGTGTGGGAGTCGCCGCAGACCACGGTCATGCCCGGCAAGGTCGCGCCCTGCTCCGGGCCGATGACGTGCACGATGCCTTGACGCACGTCATTCATCTTGAATTCGGTGATGCCATATTCATCGCAATAGTCGTCGAGGGTCTGTACCTGCAAACGCGACACGGTGTCGACAATGGCGTCAATCCCGCCCTTGCGCTCCGGGGTGGTCGGTACGTTGTGGTCCGGGGTGGCGATGATCGAGTCGACGCGCCAAGGCTTGCGCCCGGCCAGCCGCAGGCCTTCGAACGCTTGTGGCGAGGTCACTTCATGGATGATGTGACGGTCGATATAGATCAGCGACGAGCCATCGTCGCGCCGTTTCACTTCATGGGAATCCCAAAGCTTGTCGTAAAGCGTTTTGCCGGCCATCAGTCGGTCCTCATCAGCGGTGTTTCTATGCGCCGGGCTTTTCAATAACCCTTTGGCTTGTGAGGCTGATGGTATGGCGCTACATTAAATAACTCAAATTCATATTTTTTATGCTTTGGATTACCAACTGGAATACCACCATGGACCTGGCCAACCTCAATGCCTTTATTGCCATCGCCGAGACCGGCAGCTTCTCCGGCGCCGGCGAACGCCTGCACCTGACCCAACCGGCCATCAGCAAGCGTATCGCCGGCCTGGAACAGCAATTGAAGGTGCGCCTGTTTGATCGCCTGGGCCGTGAAGTCGGCTTGACCGAAGCCGGCCGGGCCTTGCTGCCGCGCGCTTATCAGATTCTCAACGTGCTAGACGACACCCGCCGCGCCCTCACCAACCTCACCGGAGAAGTCAGCGGTCGCCTCACTTTAGCCACCAGCCACCATATTGGCCTGCATCGTCTGCCACCGATCCTGCGCACCTTCACCCGGGAATACCCGAACGTAGCCCTGGACATCCAGTTTCTGGATTCGGAAGTGGCCTACGAAGAAATCCTCCACGGCCGCGCCGAAGTGGCAGTGATCACCCTGGCGCCCGATCCGCATCACCTGGTAAGCGCCACCCCGGTGTGGGACGACCCGCTGGATTTCGTGGTGGCGCCGGAGCACAGCCTCACCGGCAACCGCGACGTCAGCCTGACCGATATTGCCGGCCACCCGGCGGTTTTCCCTGGCGGTAATACCTTTACCCACCATATTGTCAGCCGACTGTTCGAGGCCCAGGGCCTTACGCCGAACATCGCGATGAGTACCAACTACCTGGAAACCATCAAGATGATGGTCTCCATCGGCTTGGCCTGGAGCGTCCTGCCGCGCACCATGCTCGATGATCAGGTGGCGAGTATCGCTTTGCCGGGCATACAACTCAGTCGCCAGCTAGGCTATATCGTGCACACCGAAAGGACGCTGTCGAATGCTGCGCGGGCTTTCATGAGCCTGTTGGATGCACAGGTGGATCTGCCAGTGATACCGGTATGACGCCGTGCGGCCTCGGGTTCTGAGTCAACCCGCGCTGTTTGCCCATCGAGCCAAGGCCCTTTGATAATGCGCAACCCCGTCGACCCTGTGCCACCCCTGCCCCGTATTTACGCCCTGGACCCTCAACAGGCGGAACAACGCTGGGAGAGCGCGCCACAACTGCTAGCAGCCCTGAATGCTGCGCGGCTGGGCGCATGGTGCTGGGAAATCGACACGGGCCGTATCAGCTGGTCACGGGGCACCCAGGCACTGTTCGGCTTCGACCCGCGCCAGCCGCTGCCCAAGGACCTGGATTACCTCGACCTGCTTGCGCCGTCGGATCGATCCAGGGTGGTGCGGGCCTTTCATGCGGTGCTGGCCGGCGAGCCGTTCGAGCAGGCCATGCACCATCACATCCAATGGCCGGACGGCACTCATCACTGGCTGGAGATCAATGGCAGCCTGGCACCGGACAAGGCCGGCCGGCGCCGCATGATCGGCGTGATCCGCGAAACCACGCGCCAGCGCGAGCGGGAGCACGCCCTCAGCCATTCCGAAAAACGCTTCGCCACCTTGTTTCACCTGTGCCCGAACATGGTGTTGTTGACCCGCCAGTCCGACGGCCTGATCAGTGAAGCCAACCAGTATTTCGAGATGCTCTTCGGCTGGCCGGTGGCCGATGCCATCGGCCGCACCACCCTGGACCTGGGCCTGTGGCGGCACCCCGAACAACGCGCGCAACTGGTCCAGGCCACCCAGCGCAAGGGTGAGCCCATCACCATGGAAGTGCAGTTCTGCGCCAGCAACGGCCAGATCCACGATGGCACCCTCAGTGCACAAAAGGTCGAACTGGAGGGCGAGGCTTATTTGCTCAGCACCTTTCTCGACACCACCGAGCGCAAAAACGCCGAAAATGCCCTCAAGGACAGCCAGGAGCGCCTGGACCTGGCCCTGGAGTCGGCGCAACTGGGCACCTGGGACTGGCATATCCCCACCGGCTTGCTCTACGGCTCGGCCCGCGCCGCGCAACTGCACGGCCTGCCCCCCGAGCCCTTTCATGAATCCTTCGAGGCGTTTTTCGAGGGCATGCCCACGCAAGAACGCGAGAACATGCGTAACGCCTATCGCACCCTGCGCGAAGGCCCGGCCGGCAATTATCAACTGACTTACCGTGTGCAGCTGGAAGACGGCAGCTCGCGCTACCTGGAAAGCCGCGCCCGCCTCTACCGCGATGAACAAGGGGCGCCGCTGCGCATGGCCGGCACCCTGCTGGACATCACCGACCAGGTGGAGCGCGAACAACGCCTGACCGCCTCCGAAGAAAAGTTCGCCAGCCTGTTCCAGGCCAGCCCCGACCCCATCTGCGTCACCTGCCTGGACAGCGGCGCGTTCATCGAAATCAACCCCGCCTTTACCCAGGTCTTTGGCTGGACGGCGGCCGAGGTGATCGACAAGAGCGCCGAGCAGATCGGCCTGTGGGACGAGTCAAGCAAGCGCCTGCAGCGTATCGAACAGGTGATTCGCGATCAGGCGCTGAGCAATGTGGCCATCGTGGTGCACCACAAGAACGGCCAGACCCTGACCTGCATGATTTCCAGCCGACTGATCAAGGTGGGCGACCAGCCGTGCATCGTCACCACGTTGCGCGACATCACCCAGCAACAACGCTCGGAGGCCGCGCTGAAGGCCAGCGAGGAGAAGTTCGCCAAGGCCTTCCATTCCAGCCCTGACGCCATATCCATCACCGAGCGCGATACCGGCCGTTACGTGGAGGTCAACGACGGCTTCTGCCGCCTTACCGGCTATCGCGCCGAAGAAGCCATCGGCCTGACGCTGTACCAGATCGGCATCTGGGCCGATGAAAACCAGCGCGCGGCCTTATTGGCCGAATTGCAGATCAAGGGGCGCATCCATCACCTGGAAATGCTCTGGTGCAACAAGCGCGGCGACGTATTGGCGGTGGAGGTGTCGGTCGAACCGATCACCCTCAATGAAACCCCGTGCCTGCTCCTGACCGCACGGGACGTGAGCCTGCTGAAAAACGCCCAGGCGCAGATTCGTCACCTGGCGTATCACGACCCGCTGACCAACCTGCCTAACCGTGCGCTGCTGATGGATCGCCTGAGCCAACAGATTGCCTTGCTCAAGCGCCATAACCTGCGCGGCGCCCTGCTGTTTCTTGACCTCGACCATTTCAAGCACATCAACGATTCCCTCGGCCACCCGGTGGGCGACACCGTGCTGAAAATCGTCACGGCACGCCTGGAAGCCAGCGTGCGCATGGAGGACACGGTCGCGCGCCTGGGCGGCGACGAATTCGTGGTGCTGCTCAGCGGCCTGGACGGCACGCGCCCGCAAGTCAGCGCCCAGGTGCAGGAACTGGCCGATACCCTGCGCGAATTGCTGTCGGAGCCGATGTTCCTCGATGGCCATCGCCTGCAGGTCACGCCGAGCATCGGCGTGGCATTGATTCCAGACCATGGCACGACCCCGGCGGACCTGCTAAAGCGCGCCGACATCGCGCTGTACCGGGCCAAGGACTCGGGGCGCAACACCACGCAGATGTTCCACAACAGCATGCAAAAGGCCGCCAGCGAGCGCCTGCGCATGGAAACCGACCTGCGCCTGGCCCTGTCACGCGGCGAGTTCAGCGTGCATTACCAACCCCAGGTGGATGCGCGCGGCAACAAGATCGTCGGCGCCGAGGCCCTGGTGCGCTGGCAGCATCCGCAGTTGGGCGCGCAGTCGCCGTCCGAATTCATCAAGGTTCTGGAGGACAGCGGCCTGATCCTCGAAGTCGGTACCTGGATCCTCGATGAGGCCTGCGCCGCCTTTGCACAGCTGATTGCTGAAGGCCTGGTGGACCCGCTGAACTTCAGCCTGTGCGTCAACATCAGCCCCCGGCAGTTTCGTCAGAACGACTTTGTGGAACGGGTGGAGCGCAGCCTCAAGCGGCATCAGCTGCCCTACAACCTGCTGAAGTTGGAAATCACCGAAGGTATCGTGATTCAGAACCTCGACGACACCGTGGCCAAGATGCGCCGCCTGAAAAAGCTCGGCGTCAGTTTTGCCATGGATGACTTCGGCACCGGCTACTCATCGCTGACCTACCTCAAGCGCCTGCCGGTGGATGCGCTGAAAATCGATCAATCGTTTGTGCGAGATGCGACTCATGATCCGAACGATGCGGAAATCATCCGGGCGATTGTGGCCATGGCGCGTAGCTTGAATCTGGAGGTCATTGCCGAAGGGGTGGAAACAGCGGAACAGTTGGCGTTTTTGCAGGGATTGGGCTGCCATTTGTATCAGGGGTATTTGCACAGCAGGCCGCTGCCGCAGGATCAGTTTAAACAACTGCTGGGGTAATTGGCGGCCACCCAATCATGGGCGGGTGGCCGCTTATTCAACAACTAAAAAATATAGAGCGACACGATGGCTTCACCGTGCAAGCACATCAGCACTCAGAACAATCCCTTAAACGGGTTGAGATTGCTGAAAAAGCTGGCAATACCACTAATGGCACTCGTAATCGGTTTGAAGATGTTGCTAAGAGCATTGCCAATACCGCCAAAAAGCTTACTTAGGAAGCCACCCTTTTTTGCAGGCTGTGGCAGAACCGCATTGCAGAGCGGTTGGGGGCGGCAGGACCGTTGTGGGTGGCAGTGATCGAAATGAAATCTACCGTCAGCCCGCCTTGGCGCTGCCGAGTGCATCAAGTCCAAATTTCGGTCGTATGCCTGAGGCGACGGTGTTGAGCGCGAGGAAAACAGGCTAATAATGCTACCAAACATGAGTGTTGCTCCTATGAAGTTGGCCAACTTATAAAAAGTAAAACTCCCCTTAACCAAGTCAGTTAATGAAATTTTTACTTACCCTCAGTGACCGATAGCTTCTCGGAGGTTCCGGCGCCCCATGTAACAACGAAATACAAACCACAAAAAAGGGCGCCTCATGCGCCTAGGTACCCTTGCTCGCGAAAAATCCAAAGACACCGCGTTAAATCAGGATGCCTGCGTTGTCGTTGACGTCCTTCGCGAGCAAGCTCGCTCCTACAGAAGGCAAAGCCGCTTCGGGATGAACCATGCCGAGCAGTCGGCTGACTTGCTGCAGGTCAGTCTCACGACGCATGGCGGTAAACAACTCCACCGCCTCCGGATAATTGCGGGTCAGCATTGCCAGCCACTGCTTCAAACGACCCGGCGCCTGGCGCTCAGTCAACTGCGCCACCGATTGCGTCCAGAACGCCTGAAGCATCGGCTGCATCTGTGCCCAGCTCATCTCCACCACCTCTTCGCCCGCGCGGGCGGCAGCAATTTGCCGGGCGAGATCAGGGCGCGATACCAGGCCACGGCCCAACATGATGTCCTCGACGCCACTGATTTCGCGGCAACGCCGCCAGTCTTCGACGCTCCAGATATCCCCGTTGGCGAACACCGGCACCTTGACCACCTCCTGCACGCGCGGGATCCACTCCCAATGGGCTGGCGGCTTGTAACCGTCCGTCTTGGTCCGCGCATGCACCACGATATGCGCCGCGCCGCCTTCGGCCAAAGCCGTGGCACACACCAGCGCGCCATCCGGGCTGTCGAAGCCCAGGCGCATCTTGGCGGTCACCGGGATATGGGCCGGCACGGCGCGGCGTACGTGTTCGACGATCTGGTTGAGCAGTTCCGGCTCCTTGAGCAGCACCGCACCGCCACGGGATTTATTGACGGTCTTGGCCGGGCAGCCAAAGTTCAGGTCGATCACCTCGGAGCCCAGCTCGCAGGCCAGGGCGGCGTTTTCCGCCAGGCACACCGGGTCGGAGCCAAGCAGTTGCACGCGCAACGGCACGCCGGCCGCGGTGTGGGCACCGTGCAGCAGTTCCGGGGCGAGCTTGTGGAAATACGCCGGGGTGAGCAGGCGGTCGTTGACACGGATGAACTCGGTTACGCACCAGTCGATACCGCCCACGCGGGTCAGCACGTCCCGCAGGATGTTGTCGACCAACCCCTCCATGGGCGCCAAAGCAATTTGCATGGAAAACACTCAACAAAAATCGTGGCGCAGTTTACTGGGTTTCCCACGGCAACCGTTAACCCCCTGTCAGGGCCGGACCATAACCGTCGAGAAACTCCGCCGGCATGCGTTTGGGCTTGCCGGTGGACAGTTCGATGCAGACAAAGGTGGTTTGCGCGCGCAGCAAGGTAGCACCGTCACGCGGGCGTACCAGTTGAAAGCGACGGGTCATTTTCAGGCGCTGGTCCCAGTCGACGATCCAGGTGGCCAGCTGCAGCTCATCGCCTTCGTAGCCCGCCGCCAGGTAATCGATTTCATGGCGCACCACCGCCATGGCGCGGTCCAGGCGACGGTACTCGGTGAGGTCCAGCCCCAGGCGCTGGGAATGGCGCCAGGCGCAGCGTTCCAGCCAGGACACGTACACCGCGTTATTGGCGTGCCCCAGGCCGTCGATGTCTTCAGGGGCGACCTGCAGATCGATGATAAACGGCGTTGCCAAATCCCAGCCCATGCCTTGCTCCCAGTCGATTAATGTCGGCGGGGCAGTGTATCAGGCGGTTTGCCGGTCCTGTAAACGACGACCGGCCAACAGCGTCAGCACACCCTCGATCACTCGGGGGTCGGCCAGCACTTTCTGGTGCCCGCCCTGCTCCAGGCGCAGCAGACGGCTGTCGAACCAGGCGTCGTGGATGGCTTGAGACGCCTTGACCGGAACGAAGGTATCGTCTTCGGCGTGCACGACCAGCCCGGGGATATTCATCTGGTAATGCGCCACATCCAAGTGCTTGAGCGGCATTCCGAACGTCAACTCCACCTCTTGGATAAATGCCGAGCGTGCGCGCGCCGGCAGACCGACCATCGTGGTAAAACCGCGCAGCACATCCAAAAAGCGTGACGGGGCGGCGATGCTCACCAACGCTTCGGTACGCAATCCCAACTGCACCGCCAGCATCGCACTGGCGCCGCCCATGGAATGGCCGATCACAGCGTGCAGCGGCGGTAATTCGGCAGCCGCCTCCAACATGGCTCGGGCGAAGAGCAGCACATGGGCTTCACGCCCCGGCGAGTGGCCATGGGCAGGTCCGTCCAGGGCAATCACGGAATAACCGTTGTCTATCAACGCGGTGATCAAGCTGGCGAACTGGGTTGGCCGACCTTCCCAGCCGTGCATCAACAACACCGCAGGGCCTTGGCCCCAGCGCAGCGCCGACAGGCCGAAACGCAAGGTGATGCGTTCCGATTGCGCCAGCAGCGGCAGTTCCCAGTCACGTGGCGGCAGGTCGCGCGGCGTCATGAAGGCACGACGCATCTTGTTGGCGACCGTTTGCGGTGCCAGGTGCCCCAGCGTGCCGTTGAAGCGACGAATCCAGGTTAACGTGCCCATCCCTGCCCCCTCTTCTAACGCACAGCCGACTTGGCAGCGCGTAACACTCGGTCCGACAACTCGCCCGACCCCAGGGCGCGTGCCAATGCCAGCCCACCGATCATCAACGCCATATCAGCCAAGGCTTTGTCGGTGTCTTCGGGACTGGCGGCGAGTTGGGCAGCCATCAGTTCCACATGCTCGTTCAGCGCATCGCGAAAGGCATCCGGCAGCCGCGCCATCTCGCCCACGGTGGCCGGGATCGGGCACGCTTGCGCCGTTGAGTCGCGGTGCTTGCGCGACAGATAAAACGCCGCCACCAGACCTCTGCGCTCCTCTCCCGTAAGCTGTGCATCCATATCGTCGATAGATGCACGCCGCCGCGCCAACAACTGGCTGAACGCCTCCAGCATCAACGCGTCCTTGCTTTCAAAGTGCGCGTAGAAACCACCGACGGTCAGCCCCGCCGCGCCCATGACTTCACCCACGCTCGGCTCAACCGGGCCACGCTGGACCAACGCGGCGCTGGCGGCTTGCAGAATACGTTCGCGGGTTTGCGCTTTTTTATCGTTCATCGTTGCCTCCGTCCTTCATGGGTTGAATATTATTACCATAATAATATTTCGCAAGCGACAGGCATGACCACTGGTCAGAACAGAAGAATGGAATAGAGGAGAGAATTGGCCAAACGCCAGACAAACAAAAGGGCCATTCAATAATTGAATGACCCTTAAAAATCCCGCAGAGCGGGTAATCGTGGCGTCCCCTAGGGGACTCGAACCCCTGTTACCGCCGTGAAAGGGCGGTGTC
>JAEAMG010000930.1_pt1 | contig 26855 bp, 23 predicted proteins | sample 8958741 | NCBI WGS metagenome assembly JAEAMG01 (sample SAMN16933256, study PRJNA681125) | bioreactor sludge metagenome | isolation source: anaerobic bioreactor treating anionic surfactant - SDBS | place: India: Bengaluru | collected 2019-02-28 | reverse complement strand
TTACTTTGCAGCCGGAGACGGCGGCGATGGCGGGCTTGCATGCGGGTGACAAGACCCATTAAAACTGGGGTCTGACCCGGCGGGGCATTGCGTCCCAATGGGGCGCAATGCGATCGCGAAGCGACAGCCCCCAAGACACACTAACTTCTGCGCGCCTCTAACACGCCACTGACATCTTTAATCACATTCAGCGCCTTCAACAGCTGCGCCGTCGAGCTGATCTCGGCAGTAAACGTCATGCGGGCCTGGCCCTTGGCGCTTTGGGTGTTGACGCCGATGACGTTGATTTTCTCTCGCGAAAAGATTTCGGAGATGTCGCGCAGCAAGCCCTGGCGGTCGCCGGCCAAAATAAAGATGTCGACCGGGTACACGGTATCGTGGCCGCCCGTGCTGCCCCACTCCGTGAAGATCACGCGCTCGGGCGCCTTGGCGCGCATTTCCTCGAAATTCTTGCAGGTGGCGCGGTGTATCGACACGCCCTTGCCGCGCGTGACGAAGCCGACGATGCTGTCCGGCGGCGCCGGTTTGCAGCACTTCGCCAGCACCGTCATCAAGCCCTCGGTGCCCACCACCAGCACGCCGGACTTGGCGCCCTGCTCCACGCTGGACGCGCGGCTTTTTCCCACCAGCACGGCGTCTTCCGGCACCACCACTTCGCCATTGTCGTGCAGCGCCTGCTCCACGTGGCGCAGGCTGAATTCATCCTTGCCCACCGACAGGAACAGCTCGTCGACTTTGGCAAAGCCCAGCTTTTGCGCCAGCGCTTCCAGATTGACGGCCGTCTTGCCTTCGCGCTGCAAGGATTTTTCCACCAGCGCGCGGCCGTGGGCCAGGGTTTCCTGCATGTCGATGGCGTGGAACCAGGCGCGGATCTTCGAGCGCGTGCGCGTGCTGACGGCATAGCCGGCGCCCAGCCAGTCGCGCGATGGACCGGCCGTACCCGGCGCACCCTTGGCCGTGATGATTTCGCAGGTCTGGCCATTCTTTAATTGCGTATTCAGAGGCACCATGATGCCGTCGACCTTTGCGCCGCGGCAGCGGTGACCCACGTCCGTGTGCAGATGATAGGCAAAATCGACGGGCGTGGCGCCCACGGGCAATTCCAGCACCCGCGCCTGCGGCGTCATGACAAAGATGCGGTCGTCCAGCGTGGCCGATTTGAGCTTTTCCACCCATTCGCGCTGGATTTCTTCCTGGCCCACGACAGCGTCGGCCACTTCCGTCTTCCACGCCAGCAACTGGCGCAGCCAGGCGATCTTTTCGTCGTATTTCTGGCCGGCAAAGTTCGAGCCGCCCTCTTCCTTGTAACGCCAGTGCGCAGCCACGCCGTATTCGGCAAAGCTGTGCATTTCATTCGTGCGGATTTGCACTTCCAGCGGGCGGCCATCCTCGGCCGTCACCACCGTGTGCAGCGACTGATACCCGTTCGGTTTCGGCCGCGAAATGTAATCGTCGAATTCTTTCGGGATGGGGGTCCAGATATTGTGGACCACGCCCAGTACCGTGTAGCAGGTTTTCACGTCGGAAACGATGACGCGGAAGGCGCGCACATCGTACAGGGCCGTGAAATCGAGTTCCTTGCCGCGCATCTTGTTCCAGATGCTGTAAATGTGTTTCGGGCGGCCAAATACTTCCGCCTGAATACCGGCCGCAGCCAGTTCCGTCTGCAGGCGCAGAATCGCCGAGGAAACAAAGCCCTCGCGCATCATGCGCTTTTCTTCCAGCATCTTGGCGATGCGTTTATACGCTTCCGGTTCGATGAAGCGGAACGACAAGTCTTCCAGTTCCCACTTCAGCTGCCAGATGCCGAGGCGGTTGGCCAGCGGCGCGTACAAATCCAGCGTTTCCTTGCCGTATTCGCGCGTCATTTCGTTGAACAGTTTTAGTTCGGCAAAGTAACGCAAGGTCGTCACGCAAGCGGCCAGGCGCACCAGCACGACACGCATGTCGGAAGCCATCGCCAGCAGCATCTTGCGCAAGGTTTCCACCTGGGCCACGGCTTGCTGCGCCGCATTCTTGCCGCGACCGGCAGCGCTGCCGTGCTGCGCCTGGGTCAGCGCGCGCAAACGGATCAGCTGGCGCACGCCTGTCGCCAGGTCGCACACCTGCTTGCCGAAGCGCGGCTCGATATCGGCCGCCGTATCCGGCTCCAGCAGGGTCAGCTCGAACATCAGGCCGGCAATGCGCGTTTCCGCATCGCTGCGCAGGAAAGCCAGGGTGGTGGCCACGCCGATGGCGAATTCCAGCGCTGAACGGCCGGCAAAGGTCTGCTTGTCGCCATACGCTTCGGTGGCATACGCGAACGCGTCCAGCACGCGCGCGCTGTCCGGCGCACTCAAGCCCTCTACCAGTTGTTCCGAGGTGACGCTATTCGGGGCCGAGATGGAAACCATGTAATGCCTTATAAACTAAATAACTGAATAACCTAGCGCTCTGCAGCGATGATGACGATTTCAACCAGGCATGCCGGATTGGCCAGCTTCGCCTCGACGGTGGCGCGCGGCGGGGTGTGGCTTGACGCGACCCAGTCATCCCATACTTCATTCATGCCATCGAAGTCTTTCATGTCGGCAATGTATATCTGGCACGACAGGATGCAGGTCTTGTCGCTGCCCGCTTCCGCCAGCAAACGGTCGACATGGCCGAGCACTTCGCGCGTCTGGCCGACGATATCTTGCGTCGTGTCTTCGGCGATCTGGCCAGCCAGGTAGATGGTGTTGTTGTGTATGGCTACTTCGGAGAGGCGTTTGCCTACGTGCAGTCGTGTAATTTCCATGCTTCTTCTTTCGGTTGTTTCAAAATCTGTACAGCGTTACTGATTATTACTTGCCCAGCAAAAACTTGCGCGCGATGGCGATCTGGTCGTCGTGCACGAAGGTGGGCGCATGGCCCACGCCGGCGATTTCCACCAGCTGCGCCTTCGGGCCGCGGCCCAGCATGATCTGCGCCGTCGCGTGCGACAGCAAATCGGACTCCGACCCGCGCACCAGCAAGGTGGGGCAGCGCACGGCATCATACGCGGCCCACAGCATGGCTTCGTCGCTGGCCGCCGATTCCGGCGTGGCCGAACGGAACGGCATGGCCAGACCCATATCATAGTGGCGGCGCCAATGACCATCCTTATCCTGACGCAACACATCCACCGCCAGTTTATGCCATTCCGCGTCCGTGTGCGGGCCGAAGCTGGCGGACACGTCGCGCACAAACCTGGCGCCCTGCTCAAAGGTTTCGAAACGCAAGTCCTGGCCGATGTAGTCGCCAATGCGCTGCAAGGCTTCCGGCGCCAGGGTCGGGCCGATATCGTTCAGCACAAGTTTGCTGATCGGGCTGTCCGGCAACGAGGCCAGGCCCAGGCCGATCAAGCCGCCCATCGAGGTGCCGAACCAGTCCACCGTCTGGCGCTCGCCATTGGCCAGCACGCGCGCCAGCAGGGTCACCATGTCGCTCACATATTGCGGTACGCGGTAGAACTGCGGATTGGCCAGCCAGCCCGAGCGCCCGCGCCCGACCACGTCGGGGCAGATGACGCGGTAATCGCTGGCCATGGCGCGTGCCAGGCTGTCGAAGTCGTCCGCCACGCGCGTCACGCCATGGGCGCAGACGAGCACGTTCGGATTGTCGGGCGCCCCCCACTCCTTGTACGACATGATATGCAAGCCTGCGGGGGAGATGCACTGGACGGATTTGATGCTCGCTTCGATCATGCCAATTCCTTATTTGATATAAAAAGAGCACCGCTTTCTGCCTGCCAAGGGGTGTCCCGCGCGCGACGCTACGGCAGTGTAGCGCAGCGCGGGCAATGCTCCAAGCGCACGGCTGAAATGCTGCGCCGCAGCACAGCACTGGCACCTTCGCCATGGCGCAATACCCGATATAGCGAAACTGCATATCTGCGGTTATCCACAATTGAGCCGGCCCGGCAATGGGCGGATGATCGCAGCATCAACCCGCAAGAGGAGACCACTCGTGAAAAAACCATTCTATAAAATCCTGTATGTCCAGGTGCTGTTCGCCATCGTGGCAGGCGTGCTGCTGGGGGTGTTCTACCCATCGAACGCCGTCGACATGAAACCGCTGGGCGACGGCTTTATCAAACTGATCAAGATGATCATCGCCCCGGTGATCTTCTGTACCGTGGTCTCCGGCATCGCCGGCATGCAGGACGTCAAGAAGATCGGCAGAGTCGGCGGCAAGGCGCTGCTGTACTTCGAAGTGGTCTCCACCTTCGCGCTGGCCATCGGCTTGCTGGTTGCCAATATTCTCAAACCGGGCGCCGGTTTCAACGCCGATCCCGCCCACCTGGACGCCAAGTCGATCGCGCAATACACGCACGCTGAAGGCTTGACGACGGTGGACTTCCTGATGAACATCATCCCGAAGACCTTCGTCGACGCCTTCGCCAAGGGCGACATCCTGCAAGTGCTGCTGATCGCCATCCTGTTCGGCTTCTCGCTGTCCCTGCTGGGCGAGCGCGGCCGTCCGGTCACCAAGCTGATCGACGAGCTGTCGCATGCCATCTTCGGCATGGTCAACATCATCATGAAAGTCGCTCCCGTCGGCGCGTTCGGTGCGATGGCCTTCACCATCGGCAAATACGGCCTGGCTTCGCTGATCCCGCTGGCTAAACTGATGGGTTCGTTCTACCTGACCTGCTTCCTGTTCGTCTTCGTCGTGCTGGGCCTGATCGCCAGGTACACGGGCTTCTCCATCGGCCGCTTCTTGCTGTACATCAAGGAAGAACTGCTGATCGTGCTGGGCACGAGCTCGTCGGAATCGGCCTTGCCGGCCCTGATGAAAAAACTCGAGCGCCTGGGCTGCTCGAAACCGGTGGTCGGCCTGGTCGTGCCTACCGGCTACTCGTTCAACCTGGACGGCACCAACATCTACATGACCATGGCAGCTCTGTTCGTGGCACAAGCGACCAACACGGAACTGACCATCTGGCAGGAACTGACCATCCTGGGCGTGGCGATGCTGACCTCGAAAGGTGCGTCCGGTATCACGGGCGCCGGCTTCATCACCCTGGCCGCCACCCTGGCCGTAGTGCCGACGATTCCCGTGGCCGGCATGGCGCTGATCCTGGGCATCGACCGCTTCATGAGCGAATGCCGCGCGCTGACCAACTTCGTCGGTAACGGCGTGGCCACCATCGTCGTGTCGAAATGGGAAAAAGAACTGGACATGGACAAGCTGCACAGCGAGCTGGCCCATCCCACCCACCCGACCGACGACGCCTACGTCGCACCGGCCGTGAATATCGTCAAGTAAGCGCCTCATTCACTGGAAAAGCCCCGCGGAGCGATCCGCGGGGCTTTTTTCATTACGCGCAAGTTTTACCGCATCATTAACCAGTAGTAAATCATGCATCAATATTTATCATGATGATCAATGAATAAAAAACCATTACAGTGCTGTCACCTGTTCGCCGCCAGGCTCCCGCATAATGACATTGCGCTAATGCAAGCCTGACACCGAACCATCCACTTTTTGAATGGAGTACGCCATGTCCCTCTCGCCCGCCCTCTACGCCACCTGGTCCCCACGCTTGCTGGGCCTGCTTCGCATCATCCTCGGTTTCCTCTTCCTGCAGCACGGCACCGCAAAACTGTTCGGCGCGCCGCATGTGGCCATGTTCGATGGCTTGCAACTGCTGTCCGTGATGGGCGCGGCCGGCGTCATCGAGCTGGTCGGCGGCAGCTTGCTGCTGGTGGGCCTGTTCACGCGCCCCGTCGCCTTCATCCTGTCGGGCCAGATGGCGGCCGCCTATTTCATGGCGCACGCGCCAAACGGTTTCCTGCCTATCCTGAACGGCGGCGAAATGGCCGTGATGTACTGCTTCACCTTCCTGTACTTCGCCGCTGCGGGCGCCGGCGCCTGCAGCCTGGACGGCTTGCGCGGCAAGGCGGGCGCATAAAAAAAAGGCGGACATCGCTGTCCGCCCTGCTTCAATACGACAATCCGCTTATGTTCCGCTTACACGGCGGAAACATCCAGCTCTGCACCCGTGGCCGCCTGCACTTGCTCCTTGGTCACGCCCGGCGCCAATTCCACCAGCTTCAGGCCGTTTTCCGTCACGTCGATGACACCCAGGTCGCTGATGATGACGTCCACCACGCCCACGCCCGTCAGCGGCAAGTCGCACTGTTTCAGCAATTTATGCGACGTCGTGCCATCCTTGGCCGTGGCCACGTGCTCCATCAGCACGACGACGCGCTTGACGCCGGCGACGAGGTCCATCGCGCCGCCCATGCCCTTGACCATCTTGCCTGGAATCATCCAGTTCGCCAGGTCGCCCTTTTCCGATACTTGCATGGCGCCCAGGATGGCCAGGTTGATCTTGCCGCCGCGGATCATGCCAAACGAGTCAGCCGAGCTGAAGTAGGCAGCGCCGGGCAAGGCCGTCACCGTCTGCTTGCCGGCGTTGATCAGGTCGGCATCGACTTCCGCGTCGGTGGGGAACGGGCCGATACCCAACAAGCCATTTTCCGACTGCAAAAACACTTCCATATTGTCCGGCACATAGTTCGCCACCAGGGTCGGCAAGCCGATGCCCAGGTTCACATAAAAGCCATCCTGCAATTCCTTTGCCGCGCGCGCGGCCATTTCGTCACGTGTCCAAGCCATGATAATCTCCGTATTCTTTTTTATGCTTCAGAGCGCACGGTGCGCTGCTCGATGCGTTTTTCCGGGTTCGCGTTGACCACGATGCGGTGCACGAAGATGCTGGGGGTGTGCACCTGGTCCGGGTCGATCTCGCCCACTTCGACCAGTTTTTCCACTTCGACGATGGTGATCTTGCCCGCCATGGCCACGTTCGGGTTGAAATTGCGCGCCGTCTTGCGGTAAACCAAATTGCCGGCGCGGTCGGCCATGTAGGCTTTCACCAACGATACGTCAGCCACGAGGCTGCGTTCCATCACGTATTGTTCGCCGTCGAATTCGCGCAGTTCCTTGCCGTCGGCAACGATGGTGCCCACGCCCGTCTTGGTGAAGAAGGCCGGAATGCCGGCGCCGCCGGCGCGCAGTTTCTCGGCCAGGGTGCCTTGCGGCGTGAATTCCAGCTCCAGTTCGCCGGCCAGGTACTGGCGCGCGAATTCCTTGTTTTCGCCCACGTAGGAGGCGATCATTTTCTTGATCTGGCGCGTGGTCAAGAGCTGGCCCAGGCCGAAGCCGTCCACGCCGGCGTTGTTGGAAATGGCCGTCAGGCCCGTCACGCCCGAATCGCGCAAGGCGCCGATCAGGGCTTCGGGAATGCCGCACAGGCCGAAGCCGCCGACGGCGATGGTCTGGCCATCTTGGACGATACCGGCCAGCGCAGAGGCGGCGTCAGGATAAACTTTATTCATGGGTGTCCCTCTATCTTTTGTTAAGCTTTGGTCTTGAGTCCATGACTCAGGCAGCGACTCAGCATAAAATACGCGAGTGGAAAGTACAATACCGTAGAACTACCGGCGCCGTGCCGGCAATCCCCCTGTGAGAGTGATACGTATCAGATGAACGCCGCGTCAGCCATCGATTATGAAAGTATCTTCCTGCACGCGCCCGTGGGCATGTGCATGTCGGAAAACCGCATCATGCGCAGCTGCAACGAGGCGCTGGCATCCATGTTCGGCTATGCACGCGCCCAGCTCGACGACCAGTCCTTCGAAGTACTCTACCCCACGCACGACGAATTCCTGCGCACGGGTGACCGCATCATCCCCATCATGAACACTAAGGGCCGCTATTCGGACGAGCGCATCATGCGCCGCAGTAATGGTGAATTGTTCTGGTGCCATGTGACGGGCCACGCCATGCTGCCGGGCCAGCCACTGGGAGCGGGCATCTGGACGTTTGACGGGCCACGCCATGCTGCCGGGCCAGCCACTGGGAGCGGGCATCTGGACGTTCGAGGATGTCAGCGAGAAACGCCCCGTGACGGCCCAGTTGACCCCGCGCGAGCGTGAAATCGCCGCGCTACTGGTGGAAGGCAAGACCAGCAAGGTAATCGCCCGCCAGATCGACCTCAGCCCCCGCACGGTGGAAATGCACCGCGCCAAGCTGATGCGCAAATTTGCGGCCGCCACGTCATCCGAGCTGGTGCACAAGCTGGTGGGACTGCAGCTGCAGCGCTAGGGGCCGCAACTGCCGGTTTCAGCGCGGGGATTAAAACGTGCTCATGCCACCGTCAGCAGAAATGATCGCGCCGTTGATAAAGTGCGAATCCTCGCCCGCCAGCAACAGCAGCAGCCCGTCCAGATCTTCCGGCTTGCCCGGACGCTTGTTCGGCAGCATCTCGATCAGCTTCTTGCCCTGCTCGGTGGCGAAATAATCTTCATTGATCTCGGTGGAAATGTAGCCGGGGCAGATGGCGTTGGTGTTGATGCCATACTTGCCCCACTCCACGGCCATGGCGCGCGTCATGTGCACCATGCCCGCCTTGCTCATGCAATACACGCCGATCTGCGGCAGCACCTGCAAGCCCGCCATCGAGGCGATATTGATGATGCGGTGCTGTTTCTTCGGGTCGCCCTTGGCGCGCGCGATCATGCGCTTGGCCGTCTGCTGGGCCACGAAGAACGAGCCGCGCAGGTTGGTGTCCATCACGAACGAGTAATCTTCGGGCGTGACGTCGACCAGGCGTTGCGTGGTGGAGACACCGGAATTATTGACGAGAATGTCGATGGGGCCCGCTTCCGTTTCCGCATGCGCGATGGCCGACTTGATGCTGGCGAAGTCGGTCACGTCGAGCGACACCACGTGCGCGGCGCCGCCATCGGCTTCGATTTCGGCGCGCAATTCCTTTAAGCGTTCGGTGCGGCGCGACGCCAGCACGACCTGTGCGCCGGCCTGGGCCAGCACTTTCGCAAAACGCGCGCCGAGGCCGCTCGATGCGCCGGTAATCAGGGCAATCTTGCCCTCAAAATTGACTTCTATGCCCACGAGCTACTCCTGTTTTATTTTAGACAACACTTTACACCGTGCCACTGGCACAGGGGCAAAATACCCCGCGTCACACTTGAGCAAAGGTAAACGCCATCATTACACAAAATGGCTGGATTTAGATTGCGGCGAGGGGCAATGTCACGCAAAATGGCGCCAAAGTTGCAATCCTCGCCAAAAACAAGCACACTCGTGCTTAAATTTATTCGAAGATTCCTCACCCACCCATTTAGTGACTAACAATCGAGACCATGACACAGCCTAATAACTTAGTTGAACAGTACGGACCGCGCGAGACCATGGAGTATGACGTGGTGATCGTCGGCGGTGGCCCCGCAGGCTTGGCGGCGGCCATCCGCCTGAAGCAGCTGGCCGCTGAAAAAAGCCAGGAAGTGTCCGTCTGCGTACTGGAAAAAGGCGGCGAACTGGGCGCGCATATCCTGTCCGGCGCCATCATGGACCCGAAAGCGTTGAGCGAACTGATACCGAACTGGAAAGAACTGGGCGCGCCCCTGAACACGGCAGTGACGGAAGACCGCATCCTGTTCCTGACGGAAACCAAAGCGTATAAAACGCCGAACTTCGCCGTGCCGGCCTGCTTTGAAAACCATGGCAACTACATCGTCTCGCTGGGCAATGTGGTGCGCTGGATGGGACAGCAGGCGGAAAACCTGGGCGTGGAAATCTTCCCCGGTTTCCCTGCCGCGGAAATCCTCTACAACGACGACGGCTCCGTGAAAGGCGTGGCAACCGGCAATATGGGTGTCAAGCGCGATGGCGAACCGGGTCCCGACTTCCAGTTGGGCATGGAATTGCACGCCAAGTACACCCTCTTCGCCGAAGGCGCGCGCGGCCACCTGGGCAAGCAATTGATGGCCAAATACGACCTCAACGCCGGCAAGGATCCGCAATCGTACGGTATCGGCATCAAGGAATTGTGGGAAATCGACCCTGCCCTGCACCAGCCGGGCCTGGTGATCCACTCGACCGGCTGGCCGCTGGACGCGAAGACCTATGGCGGCTCCTTCCTGTACCACCTGGAAAACAACCAGGTGATGGTCGGTTATGTGGTGGGCCTGAACTACGAAAACCCGTACCTGTCGCCCTACGAGGAATTCCAGCGCTACAAGACGCATCCGGAAATCCGCAAGTTCTTCGAAGGCGGCAAGCGCATCTCGTACGGCGCGCGCGCGATCACGGCCGGCGGCCTGCAATCATTGCCAAAACTGGTGTTCGCCGGCGGCGCGCTGATCGGCTGCGATGCGGGCTTTTTGAACATGAGCCGCATCAAGGGCAGCCACGCCGCCATCAAGAGCGGCATGCTGGCGGCGGACGCGGCTTTCGGCGCGCTGGGCGAACAGCGCCAGCACGACGAACTGTCCAGCTACCCTGTGGCTTTTGAACAATCCTGGCTGCATGAAGAGCTGCACGTGGCGCGCAACGTCAAGCCTTGGCTGTCGAAGGGCCTGTACCTGGGCAGCGTGATGACAGCCGTCGACCAGCTCCTCTTCCGCGGCAAGGCGCCATGGACCCTGCACCATACGCATGGCGACCACGAATGCCTGAAACCGGCGGCCCAGTCGAAAAAGATCGTGTATCCGAAACCCGATGGCAAGCTGACCTTCGACAAGATGTCGTCCGTCTTCATCTCGAACACCAACCACGCGGAAGACCAGCCCATCCACCTGACGTTGAAGAACGCCAGCGTGCCCGTCGACGTCAACCTGGCCATGTATGCGGGGCCGGAAGCGCGTTACTGTCCTGCCGGCGTGTACGAGTTCGTGAAGAATGACGACGGCGCCGAGCGCCTGCAGATCAATGCGCAAAACTGCGTGCACTGCAAGACCTGCGACATCAAGGACCCGACGCAGAACATCGTGTGGGTGACGCCGGAAGGCGGCGGCGGACCGAATTATCCGAATATGTAAACTGCTGATTCCTGGCAAGCTGAGATGTAGAATGGCATGGACGTCGCAAGACGGACATGCCATTTTTTTCAAACTGAACTTTCTGAAAAAGATGTTTCTATAAAGCACTGCCAACCGTTACAATCGAAGGTGGCATACACTCTCCCCTCCTCTCATGCACGTTACCGATCCCGCAACATCGCCGCCGAGCGACGTTCAACAGCCGAGTCAACAGGAAATCGATCACATCGTTCGCCTGTATGAAAGCGGTGAGCAGGTCAAAATGGAGGAGGCGACACGCGCCATGGTGGACGCCTACCCGATGTCGGCGCTGGCCTGGAGCGTGCTGGGCATGGCCTTGCGGCTGCAGGGCAAGGACGCCTTGCCGGCCCTGCAGAAGACGGTGGAACTGGCACCCGACGACGCCGAAGCCCATCTGCACCTGGGCAATGCCCATATGGATGGCGGCCATCCCGACCTGGCCATGCCGTATTTCATGCGCGCCCTGGAACTGGCGCCGGCCTTTGCCGAAGCGCTCAGCCGCCTGGGCGACGTGCTGCAAGCGCAAGGGCATCTGAAGGAAGCCGCGGAATGCTATGGCGGCGCGCTGGAGATCGATCCCGCACTGGCCATGGCGCATCGTGGCAAGGGCGATGTCTTGGTGGCGCAGCAACAATTTCAGTCGGCGCAGTCGAGCTATCGCCAGGCGCTGACACTGGAACCGGGCGCAGCCGACATTCATCGCAAGCTCGGCGACGTGCACGTCGCCCTGAACCGGCCGGATGCGGCACTGCAAAGTTATGCGGCAGCGCTGGAGATAGATCCTGAAAACGCCATGGCGCATGGCGGCATGGGCAATGTGCTGTTCCGGCTGGATCGCAATGCGCAGGCGGCGGCCAGCTATCGCAGCGCCACGGCGTTGCCGACGGCAAACGCGGCACACTACCATGGCCTGGGGCGCAGTTTGCATGCGCTCGGCGCAACGGCCGATGCCGAGAGCGCGTACCGGCAATCGATCGCGCTCGACGCCTCGCTCGCCGCACCCATGCTGCATTACGCCGACCTGTTGCGTGAAACCCGGCGCAAGGAGCCAGCCATCGCCATCTACCAGGCAGTGCTACTATTGGAACCCAATAATATCGACGCCCTCAACAACCTCGGCATGGCCCTGCAGGAAGACGGCCAACTGGAGGCGGCGCTGGCGTCGTTCCGGCAAGTGGCCCTGCTGGCACCGGACAATCCTGTCACCCACAGCAATATCGCCGCCGCCCTGAACGATATGGGACAGCGGGAAGCCGCGCTGGAAAGCTGCCGCCGCGCCGTGAAGCTGGGGCCAAAATCGACCGCCGCGCATGTCAACCTGGGCACTTGCCTGATGGAGATGGGCCGCCTGAGCGAAGCCGTCAACAGTTTTGAAACCGTGGTCAAACTCGATCCGCATCACCGCCGGGCGTATGTCAATATCAGTGCCGCATTGACCCGCCTTGGCCGCATCGACCAAGCCATCGTGCATTGCCGCAAGACACTGAAGATCAATCCGGACTGGGATGAATTGCACAGCAACCTGCTGTTCTACCTGACGCATAGCCAGGATCTCGATGCCGCAGCCCTGTTTGCCGAACACCTGAAGTATGCCGAGCATTTCGAGGCGCCGTTGCGCGCCTCCTGGCCGCAGCATGGCAACACGCGCGACCCAGAGCGGCGCCTGCGTATCGGCTTCGTGTCTGCCGATCTGTACAACCATGCGGTCGCGCATTTCATCACCCCTATCCTGGAGCACCTGGCGCTGTCGCCGCGCCTGGAGCTTGTGATTTACGCCAATAGCTTCCACGATGACCATGTCAGCCGGCATTTGCACGGCCTTGCCAGCATCTGGCGCCAGGTCGAAAAGCTGACCCACGCGGAGCTGGCACAGCTCATCACCAGCGACACGATCGACATCCTGATCGACCTGTCGGGCCATACAGGCTTCAATCGCCTGCCCACTTTTGCGCGCAAGCCGGCGCCGCTGCAGGTCACGTGGATGGGCTATCCAGGCACCACCGGTTTGCAGGCGATGGATTATTACCTGACAGACCACCATCTGGCGCCGCCTGGACTTATTGACCGGCAATTCACAGAGAAATTGGTCTTCTTGCCTGCTTCTGCGCCTTTCTTGCCCTCGCCCGACGCACCACTGGTCAGTCCTGCCCCAGCCTGCGAGCTTGGTTACATTACCTTTGGCAGTTTCAATCGCGCCAGTAAGCTGAGCCGCGAAGTAATCTCACGCTGGTCAAAATTGTTGATCGCCATGCCGGAATCTAAACTGCTTCTCGCAGGCATGCCTGGCGAGGATATCAGTAATAAATTACGGGCCTGGTTTGCCAGGGAAGGCGTTGCTGCTCAGCGGCTCAGCTTTCATCCGCACATGCCCACTGCCGACTATCTTTCCCTGCACAGCCTGGTTGATGTTTGTCTCGACACGTCTCCCTACAACGGCGGCACCACCACCCTCCACGCCTTGTGGATGGGTGTGCCTACGCTGACGATAGCAGGTTCGACCTTGACCAGCCGGGTAGGCGCGGCCATTCTCCGCCATGTGGGACTCGATGCATTCATCGCGCAGGACGATGCAGATTTCATACAAAAAGGCATGGCAGCCGCCAACGAGCTCAGCGCCTTACGCGCCAGCCTGCGCGAAAGGGTGGTCAACTCGGTGATGGGCCAGCCAGCATTAATCGGTAATGGACTGGAGGAGGCGTTGCGCACCATGTGGCAACGCTGGTGCGCCGGCATGGAGCCGGAATCGTTCGAGATCGAAGCAGTAACTGTTTCTCAGATGTCCGAAGGAACGCGAACATGACCCCGCCACTCAAGGCAAGCCCGATCTATGTCACGCAACCACAGCTGCCGCCGCTGGAAGAATTTCTGCCCTATCTGCAACAGATATGGAACAACAAGATACTCACAAATGGCGGACCATTCCACCATCAGCTGGAGCAAGCACTGTGCGACTACCTCGGCGTGAAGCACCTGGCGCTGTTCACCAATGGCACCTTGGCGTTGATGACGGCGCTGCAGGCGTTGCGCGTGACAGGTGAAGTCATCACGACGCCTTACTCATTTGTGGCGACGGCACACTCGCTGCTGTGGAACGGCATCAAGCCGGTGTTTGTCGACATCGATCCGATCAGCTTCAATATCGATCCGGACAAGATCGAAGCGGCCATCACGCCGCAAACGACCGCCATCATGCCGGTACATTGCTATGGCCATCCTTGCGATGTCAAGCGCATAGAAAAGATCGCCGACAACTACGGCCTGAAGGTCATCTATGATGCGGCCCATGCGTTCGGCGTGCGCCATAATGGCAACAGCGTTCTCAATCACGGCGACCTGTCGGTGCTCAGTTTCCATGCGACCAAGGTATTCAATACCTTCGAGGGCGGCGCCATTATTTGCCCGGACGCCAAAATCAAGCAGCGCATCGACCACCTGAAAAATTTTGGCTTTGTCGACGAAGTCACGGTGGTGGCCCCCGGCATCAATGGCAAGATGAGTGAAATCAATGCGGCCTTCGGCTTGCTGCAATTGAAGGGGATTGATGCGGCCCTGGCAAGACGCGCGCGGATCGATCTGCACTACCGTAACACAATCGCGGGCATCAAGGGCATCGTCTGCCTGCCCGAGTTGCCTGGGGAGAGCGCAAACCATGCCTACTTCCCGATCCTCGTACAATCGGCTTATCCTCTGCGGCGCGACGAGTTGTATGAAAAGCTGCGCCAGCATGACATTTTTGCGCGGCGCTACTTTTATCCGCTGATCAGCGATTTTCCGATGTACCGGGGCATGCCATCGGCGGCGCCGGCGAATCTGCCGGTGGCGCAAAAGGCCGCCAGCGAAGTGCTGTGCCTTCCAATATTTCCTGCGTTAGAAACGCAGCAGATCGATTTCATCGTCGACCTGATCCGTTCCGCGTAGCGCGAATGACATCCGTCGCCATCATGCAACCGTACTTCCTGCCTTACCTCGGCTATTTCCAGCTGATCGCGGCGGTGAATAAATTCATCGTGCTCGATGATGTCAACTTTATCCAGCGCGGCTGGATCAACCGCAACCGCATGTTGATGAACGGTGCGCCGCACCTGTTTACGCTGCCGCTGCGCGGCGCCAGCCAGAACCGCCTCATCTGCGACCTGGAACTGGTCGCAGACACCGTCTGGCGCGAAAAATTACTGCGTTCACTACGCCAGGCATATGGCCGGGCACCATATTACGCCCAGGTTAGCGGCATGCTCGACGACATCCTGCGCTTTCCATCGGTCCGGCTCGACCTGTTCCTGCTCAACAGCCTGCAACTGGTGCTGCGCTACCTGGCGCTGGACACCGCCGTGGTGCCGACTTCACGCCTGTACGGCAATGCGGACTTGAGCGGCGAACAGCGCATCATCGATATTTGCCAGCGCGAAGGCGCGAGCGATTACATCAATCCCATCGGTGGCGTCAGCCTATACCAGCGCGCGCATTTCGAGCAGCACGGTATCGCGCTGCACTTCCTGCACAGCCGTGCGGTTAGCTATCCACAGGGCAAGAACCAGCACATTTCCGGCCTGTCGATCGTCGATGTGCTGATGTACAATGCTCCGTCCACGGTACAGCAATTACTCAAGGAGAAGGATCTGCTCTAGCGTGCCCCAACGGCGCATGGCGCTCTCTTCCTTCACCAGCAATCAGAAAGAAAACATGTCTTTTGAAAAAATTTTTGCGGAAGTCTTCTCAATTCCTGAATCCACCGTCATCGACAGCCTGAAGCTGCTCGACATCGCCAGCTGGGATTCACTGGCGCACATGACGCTGATCACGCGCCTTGAAGAGGTATATCAGGTGCAATTGACAGGCGATGAAATCGCCGACATGGACACCGTCGGCGCCGCGCGCAGCGCCTTGCGCGGCCATGGAGCACCACTGTGAAAGTTGCCGGCAGCGTAGTGCTGGTGACGGGCGCGGGACGCGGCATAGGCCGTTACCTGGCCGAGCAGTTCGATGCCGCCGAAGCACGCGTCATCGTGCTGGAAAAAGATGCCGCGCTGTGCGAAGACCTGCGCCTGTCCAGCGCGGGCCGGATCCAGGCATGGCAATGCGACTTGAGCGATGATGATGCGATCGCCGATGCCTTGCAGGAGATTGCCGCGGCAGGCCTGGAAATTGACGTACTCATCAACAATGCCGGCATCATCCACAGCGAACCGCTGGTCAAGCTGCTGTCGCGCACCGAACGGCTGCATTCGCGCCAGCAATGGCAACAGGTGATGCGGACCAATCTCGATGCGGTATTTTTCGTCACCAGCCGCGTGGTCGACCAGATGCTGGCCAAGCGCCGCAAAGGCGTGGTCATCTCGATCAGTTCGATCGCCGCCAACGGCAACCCGGGCCAGTCGGCGTATGCGGCGGCCAAGGCCGGCGTCAACGCCTTGACGCATACCTGGGCCAAGGAACTGGGCGCCATGGGCTTGCGCTTCGCCGCGATCGCGCCGGGCTTCATCGATACGCCGTCGACGCGCGCGGCGCTGAGCGAAGCGCTGCTATCCAAATTACAGCAACAGATTCCGCTGCGTCGCCTGGGCGACATGCAGTCGATTTTCCAGTCGGCCCGTCATATCGTCGAAAACGACTACCTGACCGGCACAATACTGGAAATTGACGGCGGACTGGTGCTCTGAACGAAACCGACAATGGCACTGCATACCAACCTGGGCCGCGCTTTTGAGGATGTCGTGCAACAGCACGGCCAGCGTTGCGCCCTGCACTATCCCGCCAGCGGCGAGCGAATCAGCTACGCGCAACTGCACGCGCTGGCACAGCGCCTGGCAGGCGTGCTGCACGACAGGGGTTTGCGACGCGGCCAGGTGGTCGCGCTACTGCACGACAAATCGCCCGCCGCCTTTGCACTGATGCTCGCTTGCCTGCGGCTAGGCCTGGTGTATACCAACCTCGATCCAGGCAGCCCATGGGAGCGGGTCCGCAAGATCTTGCAGGCTTGCCAGCCGGTACTGGTGGCCGGCGGCTTCGCTGAGCTGCCATTCCAGGCCGAATTGCAGGCCGCTGGCCATGCCACGCTGCATTTGCGGGCATGCGCAGACGCTGCGGCGCCGACAACACCCTTGCCCGCCATCGATCAACCCGATGGCGGCGCGCCCGCCTACATCATGTTCACATCGGGCTCGACCGGAGCACCGAAAGGTGCGGTCATGTCGCACGCCAATGTGCTGTGGTTCCTGGACTGGGCACGCGAACGTTTCACCATCGTTCCCGGCGATGTGTTCAGCAACGTCAATCCTATGTACTTCGACAACTCGGTGTTTGATTTTTACGCGGCCATCTGGCACGGCGCCACCATGGTGCCGGTCACCGGCGAACAGGTGCGCGATACGCGGCTGGTGGTACGCCTGCTTAACGAAGCTGGCTGCAGCGTGTGGTTTTCGGTACCGTCGATGCTGGTGTATCTGCTGATCACGCGCGCGCTCAAACCCGCCGACTGGCCGGCGCTGCGCGTGGCCGTCTTCGGCGGCGAGGGTTTCCCCAAAGCGCGCCTGCGCCAGCTGTACGACTTGTTCGGCCAGCGGGCCGTGCTGGAAAACGTCTACGGCCCGACCGAATGCACCTGCATCTGCTCGGCGCACGCCATCACTGCGGCCGATTTTGACGACATGCAGAATCTGGCGCCACTGGGCCACCTGGCGCACAATTTCGATTACGAGATTCTGGCATCCGATGCGGACGATCCCGACTCGGGCGAACTGTTCCTGCGAGGCCCGCAAGTGGGCCTCGGCTACTATAACGACGCGCAGCGCAGCGCCAGCGTGTTCATCCAGAATCCGCGCCACCAACTGTACGCGGATCGTGGCTACCGCACAGGCGACCTGGTCAGGCGCGACGCCCAAGGCGCCCTGCACTTCAAGGGCCGGGCCGACTTCCAGGTCAAGCACATGGGCTATCGCATCGAACTGGAAGAAATCGAGGCTGCACTGGGCAGTATTGCCGGCGTCATGGAGTGCGCCGTGATTTACCAGAAAGGCGCTACCGACGGCGGGCAAATTCTCGCCTACGCGGTGCTTGACGCGGCCGCCGACGCGGCCCTGCTGCCGGCCGCACTGGCCAGCCTGGTGCCACCGTACATGCTGCCGCGCAGCGTCGCCGCACTGGCGGCGCTGCCCAAGAACGCCAACGGCAAGATTGACCGCCTGGCTTTATCCACCCTTGCCAGCAATGGATCACCATGAAACCTCTGATTCTCTTTGGCAGCGGAAAAATTGCGGAAGTCATCCTCTATTTCCTGCGCCACCATAGCGACCGCGAGGTCGTCGCCTGTTGTGTCGATCGCGCATTCCTCCCCGGGGAACAATGGCATGGCCTGCCGACCATCGGCTTCGACGAGGTCGCTCAGGCCTACCCGCCGGACAGCCACGACATGTTCATCGCCCTCGGCTACCAGGACATGAACGCGCTGCGCGCTGAAAAATGCGCGCAGGCGCGCCAGCTGGGCTACACGCTGCCATCGTATGTGCACCCTGAAGCGGGCCTGCCGCGCGATTGCGTGATTGGCGACAACTGTTTCATCATGAACCAGGTGCAGATCCATCCTTGCGTGAGCCTGGGCGACAATGTCTTCGTGTGGAGCGGCGCCATGATCGGCCACCACAGCAGCATCGCCAGCAATTGCTGGCTGACCTCGTCGACAAATATCTCGGGCAGTGTCCACGCGGGTGAAAACTGCTTCTTCGGCGTCAACAGCACCGTCGGCAACAGCGTGCGGCTGGGCGCCGCCTGCTTCCTGGGCGCCAATACGCTGGTGACCAAATGCACGGAGGACGGACAGGTATTTTTACAAGAAAGTACCAAGGCTTTCCGCCTGAACAGCCGCCAATTCTTGCGCATGTCCCGTTTCGACGACCTCTAACACCTTCAAGAAGACATCAACATGAATCTCTGGGAACTTCCTTTTTTTGTTTCGCCATCGGATAAGCAGCCTCTGGCATACCACGGCGACGCCAGCGATGGCGAGATTGCCAGCGGCACGCTGCATGCGGGAGCGAACACCTATGCCATCGTCGATGGTTTTCCCGATTTTGTCGCCGCCCAGGCCTTGTCGGCGCAGACGCAATCGGTGGTGGCCTTCTACGACGATCGCTCGGAGACTTACGACCAATACCTGCACCTGACGTTCCTGACCCATGACGAAGACGAGGCGCAGGTGCGCAATGGCTTGATCGATCTGCTCGAACTGCGCCCCGACTCGAAGGTACTGGAAGTGGCGGCCGGCAGCGGACGCGATTCCGAGATCATTGCCAGCCGGCTCGGCGCGGAGGGTAAGCTGTTCTTGCAAGATATTTCGAGCGGCATGCTGCACAAGGCGCGCGAGCGCATGCGCGGCAGCGACGTCGCGGTATCGTACGCGCTGGCCGACGCCAGCTTCCTGCCGTATGCCGACAACAGCATCGATTGCGTCTATAGCTTCGGCGGCCTGGGGGAATTTCCGGACATTCGTGCGGCACTGGCCGAAATGGTCAGGGTATGCAAACCCGGCGGAAAGATCGTCGTGGCAGACGAGAGCATTCCGGTATGGCTGCGTCAAACCGAATTCGCCAAGATTCTCAGCACCACCAACCCCCAGTTCATGGCCCCCCTGCCGCTTGAGCAAATGCCCGTGCAAGCGCGCGACGTCTGCGTGCGCTGGGTCATCGGCGGCGTATTTTACGCGATCGACTTCCGCGTCGGCGACGGCGCGCCGCAAGGCAATTTCGACTATCCGATACCCGGTCCGCGCGGCGGGACCTTGCGCAGCCGCTATCAGGGCCAGCTCGAAGGCGTGACGCCGGAAGCGAAGGAACTGGCGCACCAGGCGCGCAAGAAGCGCGGGCTAAGCATGCATGCCTGGCTGGAAGAAGCCGTACGCCGCGCCGCCGCCGACGACTTGAATTAATGGACGGCAAACTTCCTCTGCAATGGCGCAAGCTGGGCAAGGTTTTCGGTCCGGAAATGGGCCCGGCCTGGATGAAGAGCCATGCCCAGGTGCCGACCCCGCTGCACGACGAAGCGACCGGCATCATCCGCGTCTATTTTTCGTCGCGGCCGGAGAATGGCGTCAGCCTGACCAGCTATGTCGACCTGGATGCGGCCGATCCGCTGCGCGTACTGTACGTCCACCAGCAACCGCTGCTCGAGCTTGGCTTGCCCGGCAGTTTCGATGAACATGGCATCATGCCCAGTTGCGCCGTCAGGCATGGCGCCCTGGTATACCTGTACTACAGCGGCTGGAGCCGCGCGACCACCGTGCCGTACACCAATTCCACCGGACTGGCGATCAGCACCGATGGCGGATGCACTTTTCGCCGTGCGGGCACCGGTCCGATACTGGGGAAATCACTGGGCGATCCCTATTCGGCGACGTCGCCATTCGTGCTGCACGATGGCACTGGCTGGCGCATGTGGTATTGCTCCGGCACCGGCTGGCCCATGGTCGACGGCAAGTATGAACATGTCTACGATATCAAGGAAGCGCGGTCGGACGATGGCATTTTCTGGCGGCCAAGTGGCAAGATCAGCCTGGAAGCGAACGAGACGGAGCAAGCCCTGACACGGCCTTGGGTGACGCGTGTCGGCGACGACTGGCTGATGCATTATTGCCAGCGCCAGGCTGGCGACTTTCGCGACGGTAAAGGTGCCTATCGCATCGCCGCAGCACGGTCGCGCCAACTCGACGAATGGCAACGCATCGGCGCCGACGGACCAAGCAGCGGCATGGCACACGCCAGCGATTGGGATGGCCTAGCCCAGGCCTATCCCGGCGTGGTGCGCGTCGGATCACGCTTATTAATGTTTTATAATGGCAACGGTTTTGGCGCGAGCGGCTTTGGCGTCGCGGTGACCGAAATAGCCCCTGAAGCGAGGACAGCATGATAAAGAAACCCCACGACTATATACCCGGCGAACTCGAATCGGTCAAGTTCAGCCACCGCCGGGAAGGCTATTACCAGGGCTTGGAGAAAATCAAGTCGCTAGGTTACACCACCGAGGATTTCATCCACCATTTCCCGGCATTTACAGGCCACATGACGCTGGGCCGCTTCTTTAGCCTGTACGAAGCGTACAAGGCCACGTTGGGGCTGGCCGGCCATATCGCTGAAATTGGCGTCTACAAGGGCGCCTCGACGCTGTTTTTTGCCAAGATGGTGGAATTGTTCGAGCCCAACAGCCTGACACAGGTGCACGGTTTCGACTGGTTCCAGGGAAATCAACCCTCGGCAGACGAGCCGGGCATCGTTCCCGGCGCCGACGTTGAAACCTATGAACGGGTATCGGCACTGGTGGAAGCACAAAATTTGCAGCACGTGGTGCATATCCATCAGCTGGATGTGACACGCGAACTCGATGCGTTTTTCGACAAGCACAGCCACCTCCAATTCAAACTGGTTTTCCTTGATGCAGGCATGTATGAAGTGGTGAAGGCGGCATTGCCGCATTTCTGGAGTCGCCTGAACACGGGCGGCTACTTGGTGCTCGATCAGTTCAATTTTGATGTTGCGCCAGGCGAGACCAAAGCTGTGCGGGAATTGCTACCCAACGCCTCGATACGCACCTTCCCACATGGCTGGATGCCATCTGCCTACATCGTGAAATAGCGCTGCGCGCCATCTGCACTGGCCTGGCAACCCAGTCTATTCCGAAAACACCGAGGTAAAATTGCAAGCAAAAAATCTCACACTACATACCGAGCGTCTAATGCTGCGGCCGATCACCCGCGAGGACCTGGACCTGGTTTGGCCGCACGTAGCCGATCCGCGCATCAGCCGGCTCATGTCTTGGCATGCCCATCAAGACAAGGAAGAAACCGCGGCCTTCCTGGATACCCTGGAGCAGAGTCGCCAAGCCGGACGCGGGATCACCTGGGCCATTTTCAAGGACGGGCATTTTTGCGGAATTATTTCGCTCATTAACATCCAGCGCCGGCACCGCGCGTTGACCTACGATTGTGCCGAACTGGCGTATTGGCTCGGCGTAGACTATCGCGGCCAACGCATCATGTCTGAAGCCGGCCGGCGCGTGATCGAATTTGCCTTCGCCGAACTGGCAATGCATCGCCTGGAAGTCGGGCACTTTTCGAGCAACGCCGAATCCGAGCGCATCATCAAACAGTGGCAATTTCATTATATCGGTGAAAAACGGCACGCTTTCATGAAGGATGAAGTCTGGCACGATGCGAAGTTTTACGACTTGCTGTTATCCGACATTGTCAAGTAGCGAGCCGCGAACAACCTGCAAGCCATGATGCCATCAATGGCATCATGGCTTGCCCCGCGCGACGGGGAATGCGACAGATCCACACATGGAAAAGTTTCTCTTAGGCACGTTTAACAGTTACAATTCCTGTTGACAAACATCTTCCATCCCGCCGCCCATGCACGCTACCGTTCCATCAATATTGCCACTCGGCGCCGACATACAGCCAGCGTTTAGCAAGCAACAAACACAAGAAACGATCACAGCGGCGGTGGCCAGCTACCGCCTGGCCTTGAACCTTACGCCGGACGATGCGCAAGCATACGACGGCCTGGCGCAAAGCCTGCAATCATTGCAACAACTGACCGAGGCCGAGACGGCTTACCGCCGCGCCATCGAACTTGACCCGTCATCGGCACCGACCTTGTGCCGTTATGGCGACCTGCTGAGAGAAATGAAGTGCGACGATCAAGCCATCGTCATTTATCAGGCCGCATTACTGCTCGCCCCTGACAATGCAACTGCATGTAACAACTTGGGCATGGCGCTGCAGGCCACCGGGAAAATGGATGAAGCCATCGCAGCCTACCAGCAGATGCTGGCGCTCACGCCTGGCAGTGCTCTCGCCTATAACAACATCGGCTCGGTCCAGCAAACCCAGGGGCTGATCGAGCCAGCGATGCAAAACTATCTGCGCGCGCTCGACATCGAACCACGCTTCGCCCCCTTCCATTTCAACCTTGGCAACAGCCTGTTGATTTTGGAACGTTTCGAAGAAGCGCTAAAAAGCTTCTCAAATGCCATAGAATTCGACCCGAAATCCCACATGGCCCACAATAACCTGATCTCCGTCCTGAGCAAACTGGGTCGTATCGACGAGGAGATAAACCGCTGCCGCCTGGCACTAAGGATTAATCCTGAATGGGAAACGCTACACAGCGACTTGCTGTTTTCCCTGAGCCATAGTCCTCAGGTGGACGCGGCGGCGCTGCGTGCCGAGCATCAACGTTTCGCTGAACAATTCGAAGCGCCTCTGCGTGCCAACTTGCCACAGCATGGCAATGAGCGCGATCCCGAGCGCCGCCTGCGCATCGGCTTTGTCTCTGCCGATTTGTACAACCACGCGGTGGCGAACTTCATCACGCCGGTGCTGGAAAATTTGCTACATGCGCCAGGCCTGGAACTGCTGGCCTATTCCAACAGCAAACACAACGATCAAGTCACCGAACACCTGCGCGGATTGGTGAACGTATGGCATCAGGTTGAACACCTGTCACATGAAGAACTGGCACAGCAGATTAGTGACGACGGTATCGACATCCTGATCGACCTGTCCGGCCACACCGGCAACAACCGCCTGCTGACCTTTGCGCGCAAGCCCGCGCCGCTACAGGCGAGCTGGATCGGCTATCCGGGCACTACAGGCTTGCAAGCCATGGATTATTATCTGACGGACCGCAATATGGCGCCGCCCGGCTTGCTTGATGAACAGTTCACTGAAAAACTGGTATTCCTGCCCGCTTCCGCTCCCTTCATCCCTTCGCCAGACGCGCCGCCGGTCAGCCCTGCGCCGGCCTGCGAGCACGGCTACATCACATTCGGCAGCTTCAACCGGCCCGCCAAATTGAGCCGCGGCGTGATCGCACGGTGGTCGAAATTGCTGCTCGCCGTACCCAACGCGAGGATGGTGCTCGGGGGCATGCCTAGCGAGGATATCGGCAACAAATTACGCGACTGGTTCAACAGAGAAGGTATCGCCAGCGAACGGCTGAGCTTTTATGCGCACACCAATACCAGCGACTATCTTGCCCTGCACCGCCTGGTCGATGTCTGCCTCGACACCTTCCCCTACACCGGCGGCACCACCACCCTCCATGCCCTATGGATGGGCGTGCCGACCCTGACGATGATGGGCTCGAACTTGCCTGGCAGGGTAGGCGCGACGCTACTCGAACATGTGGGACTCGATACGTTCATCGCAGAGGACGAGGCAGATTTTTTACAAAAAGGCATGTTGATTGCCAAGGACATGGCCCAACTCGCCACTTTGCGCACAGGCCTGCGCGCGCGGGTGAAAAATTCGGCCATGGGGCAGCCAGCCCTGATCGCCGCCGGACTGGAGAATGCGCTGCGCACCATGTGGCAACGCTGGTGTGCAGGACTGGCGCCCATCTCGTTCGAAGCGGACCCGGCGCAAAGCTCCCTGAGCCAACGTGCCACCAGCATGAAAGCACTCCATGAAGTGAACTTGGAGGCTGCATTACCGCTAGCCATTGAACATCACCAGGCGGGCCGCTTTGTTGAGGCGGAAACGCTCTATCTTGCCATCATCCATAGGCAAGCAGATCATGCGATCGCCAATCATAATATGGGTTTGCTGGCCGGGCAACTGGGATTCCACGATGACGCCCTGCCATATTTTCGCACTGCGCTGTCGGCCGCCCCCCATGAAAGCCAGTTCTATCTCTCGTATGTCAATTCCTTGCTGCTAGCAGGGCAGGCAGAACATGGGCTGGAAATCATCGAGCGTGCGATTGCAAGCGGCTTGGACAATGCCGAATTGCAAGCCATGCTGCAACGCGTCCATGCAGCCATCATTGCGGCTGGTATGCCAACACAGGGGGAAACACAACAGCCTGCCACCGCGTCCCCCGATGACGATCAGGCCGAAGACCATCTGGAGACACTCCAACAAGATCGCACCCCACCCCTGGTTTCAACTGACGGTGCCACATTCGCAGATGACCGGCATGCCAGCACCGCTACGACAAATTTCGATAAGCTACCTAAAGTGAACATTTCCACTGAAGACGATTTTGTCGGCCTGGCCGAGACTCACCCCCTTGCAAAGCAATTTCTCGTGCTGGAATATGAGGACGGTGCACTGACCACGATTCCGCATCGGTTTTTCCGTGACTGGCTGGACGAGGAAGCGCAATCCGGTTCATTTTACATAGGCCGCTGTTCCGGTTTTGGCGTTGGATCGCTGGTGAAATATGACTCCGATGTACAAAGTCTATGCGTGGGAAGATATGTCGCAGGTGGCTTGCGTCTACGCTTCCTGCTCAATGACCAGCTTGAAACACGTACCATTTCCAGCTACATGTTATGCGCCCAGGGCATGGGCTTACGCAGCGCCCCCTCGCCGCAATATGCCGATTCGGTCATCAAGAACGATGTCTGGATAGGCGACGAAGTCATGATGCTGGGCGGCGGCATCATCGAAAATGGTTGCGTCATCGGTGCGCGCTCCGTACTGCCACCCAATTTTCGTTCGGAACCGTATGGCGTCTACGTCGGGTCGCCGGCGCGCCTGATACGTTACCGCTTCTCGGAAAGAGTCCGCGCCGCCCTGCTCGATCTCGCCTGGTGGGAAATGCCCTTGAGCTGGGTACGCGACAACAACGAATTTTTCTTGCAGGATATGACTGCAGAGGATCACGATATCTTGCCCATGATCGAGATGCTGCGGGCCAGCCGCGACAAGTTTCTCGCTGGCGCGATGCCGGGCGCTTGCAGTGAGACTGGGGCGCTGGCCGGCCTTGGCTGACCCAGGGCCTGCCTCAGGCTCCAAAAAATGCTATTTGCGCATTTAAAAAATTTAATTAAGAAATTTCTCAAAAGAATTTAATGTCCCTGAAGTAATGGTCGTCTTGTACTAGGGAGAGCGCAAATACTGCTGCTCCGCACCGTAACCACTTAACTGGAGCATCTTCATGCTGAGCCTTCACACCAATTCCGCGGCCCTGTCCGCACAAAATTCGATCTCCAAAACCCAACAATCGCTGTCGACTTCGATGACGCGCCTGAGCACCGGCTACCGCATCAACTCGGCAATGGATGATGCTGCCGGCCTGCAAATTGCAACCCGCCTGAAAGCACAAACCAGCGGCATGGCCATGGCCATGCGCAACACGCAAAACGCCACCTCGATGATCCAGACCGCCGACGGCGCCCTGGGCGAAACCGTCAACATCCTGGTCCGCATGAAAGACCTGTCCACGCAAGCGGCTGATGGTTCGGCGACAGACAAAGATAAAACCGCCATGCAGGCTGAATTCGACACCTTGACGGCCGAACTGAGCAACATCGTAGGCAATACTTCCTTCGGTGGCGCCAAGCTGATGACGAAAAAAGCTACCAGTACAGAACAAAGCACCGCCGTCACCGTGGCAGGCGCAGCCGTCACCACAGCTGCCACCAAGGCAACCGCCTTGAGCACCGCTAACGCCGCCTACACCGCCGCAGTAGCCGCCAATACGACCTCAACCCCAGCGACCGTCTCGGCACTGGCCTTGGCGCAAACGGCTCTGGATACAGCCAAAGCGGAAGATGCAGCGGCAAAATTGGCGGTAACCACCACCGCATCGTACTCCGCAGCGGCATCCGCTTCGTCGGTCGATGGCAAATTCGGTGCTGGCCTGAACTTCCAAATTGGTGCTTCGACCACCGAAACCATGGGTCTGGATCTGTCCGGTCAACTGGTCACGATGCACTCGGCACTGAGCAGCGCAACGGCGGAATACAATTCCTTCGGCGCGCCTATCGCTGGCGGTGGTGCGGAATTGACTGCAGCAGGCAGCGCATCGGCTACCATCGACAAACTGCAAGCGGCCATCGATGCAGTCGGCTCCGTACGTTCGGCACTGGGCGCCGCTGGTAACCGTCTGGACCACGTTGCCACCAACCTGGCCAACGTCAGCACCAACACCGCCGGCGCAACGGGCCGCATCATGGATACCGACTTCGCGACCGAAAGCTCGAACATGA
>JAEAMG010000922.1_pt1 | contig 26980 bp, 26 predicted proteins | sample 8958741 | NCBI WGS metagenome assembly JAEAMG01 (sample SAMN16933256, study PRJNA681125) | bioreactor sludge metagenome | isolation source: anaerobic bioreactor treating anionic surfactant - SDBS | place: India: Bengaluru | collected 2019-02-28 | reverse complement strand
TCAATTTATTCTTATGAATAGCTTATTGTCACTTGCAAATTATTTTAACAGCTTTCTTAAAAGTTGAGTAATAAATATTACCCGCAAAAAAACAATTAAAAAACAAAACACTAATAACACAAATAATTAAAAAAAATATATTACAGGATCACTTTAAATGCTTTTTCAAAACAAAAATGGTTTCACGTTAGTTGAGCTCATCGTTACTTTGGCTATTTTTGCCATTCTGGCGACCATTGCTTTACCTTATTTTCAAGACATAAAAGCCAAACAGGAAGTCAATACCACTACCAATAAACTGATTTCAACGATTCAATTAGCTAAATCGCATGCATCTATTTATCATAGCAATGTGGTGATATGTCCAAGTCAAAATAAAGTGAATTGTCAAACAAACCAATGGACTACCGGTTTACTGGTTTTTCTCGACAGCAATAAAAATAGGCAAATTGATACGAGTGAAAAAATTATTTATACAGAATCTACCGATTTAAAATATGGGCACTTAGACTGGAAAGGAACTTTGAATGTTCCCAGCTTAACTTTTCAAGCGGAAAATGGCTTGCCCATAGGTTCAAATGGCAGTTTTTATTACTGTTCAATAGTTTCTGATCATCACCAGAAACTGGTTCTGAGTGCGATGGGACATATGCGGATAGAAAACCTATCGAGCTGCTAAAAAACTTATCAGTCTAAAGACATCCTACAATCTTTGTTTATTCCAGCTCATTTTTCAATATACTGCTTAAGCTTGGAAAGTAATTCCCTAAAAAAATCAATCTCGGAGAAAGAACAATGACAGACATCGTAATCGTAAATGGGGCACGTACTGCAATGGGCGGCTTCCAAGGTAGCTTGGCCAGTGTAACAGCCCCAGAACTTGGAGCAGCATGTATCAAAGAAGCGATTGCACGTGCTGGATTACAAGCAACCGATGTCGAAGAAGTCATTATGGGCTGCGTGTTGCCTGCCGGCTTAAAACAAGGACCAGCTCGCCAGGCAATGCGTCAAGCTGGACTACCCGATTCAACTGGCGCAATCACCATCAATAAGCTGTGTGGTTCTGGCATGAAAGCCGTGATGCAAGCGGCTGATATGATTAAAGCCGGCTCTGCTGAAATTGTGGTTGCAGGCGGTATGGAATCCATGACTAATGCACCTTATGTATTGCCTAAGGCACGTGGTGGTTTGCGCATGGGTCATGGTGAAATTAAAGACCATATGTTCTTGGATGGTCTTGAAGATGCAGAAACAGGCCGTTTAATGGGTTCATTTGCACAAGACATGGCAAATACCCGTGGCTATACGCGTGAACAAATGGATGACTTTGCGATTCGCTCTTTAGAACGTGCACAAAAAGCCGTGAATGAAGGTTACTTTGCCGATGAAATCGTGCCTGTAACCGTATCGAGCCGCAAAGGCGATATAGTGGTTGATAAAGATGAACAACCGTTCAATGCCAATATTGCAAAAATTCCAGCACTTCGCCCTGCATTTGCCAAAGACGGCACCATTACTGCAGCGAATGCCAGCTCGATTTCAGACGGTGCATCTGCATTGGTATTAACATCGGCGGATAATGCAGCAGCAAAAGGTTTAAAACCTCTGGCTAAAATTGTGGCCTATGCTACAAATTCTCAACATCCATCTGAGTTCACCATTGCTCCGGTCGGTGCCATTCAGAAAGTTTTAAATAAAACCGGTTGGGATGCTCAAGACGTCGATCTTTGGGAGATTAACGAAGCTTTTGCCATGGTGACCATGTGTCCAAGACGTCGATCTTTGGGAGATTAACGAAGCTTTTGCCATGGTGACCATGTGTCCAATGGATGACTTCAAACTTGATCCAGCTAAGGTCAACATCAATGGTGGTGCTTGTGCCCTTGGTCATCCGGTTGGCTCTAGCGGTTCGCGTATTATCTTGACGCTCATTCATGCTTTAAAACGTACTGGTGGTAAAAAAGGGATTGCTACCCTGTGTATTGGTGGTGGTGAAGCAACTGCTGTAGCGATTGAGCTTTTGTAAAAAATTTCCCTTCGTTAAAGAGAAAATCAAGTATATTCCCCCTCTCTCTAACTCTCTCCCTTAGGGAGAGAGTTAGAGAGAGAAGATAAAAAAATCCCTCTGTTGAGGGATTTTTTATGCTTACACTTTTTTATATTTTCATCATCTAAATTTAAGCTTAAGCCTGCTAGATTAGAAGCATCAAAACAACAACAAAGGCTTTTCATGCAACTTAATCATTATCTTAATTTCCAAGGCGAAACCGAAGCAGCATTTAACTTTTATAAATCTGTTTTTGGTGGCGAGTTTTCCAATCTGACCCGTTATGGTGAATTGCCAGCGCAAGAAGGTGTCACGCTATCTGAGGCAGATAAAAATCTTATTCTGCATGTATCCTTACCGATTAATGCATTTACGGAATTGATGGGATCTGATGCCAATGATCAATTCTGTGCGCAGACCAATAGCATTTTCACGCCAGGTAATAATCACTATATTTCAATTAATCTGAATGCCCATGAGCAGGCAGAAGCACAACGCTTATTTGATGCTTTATCTGTGAATGGACAAATAGAAATGCCTTTAGAAAAGACATTTTGGGGAGCGCTCTATGGCACATTTACCGATCAGTTTGGGATTAAATGGATGGTCAATTGCCAATTAGAAGCCATGTAATCACGGTTTTTTATTTAAACATGCATAAAAAAGCCGGAATCAATCCGGCTTTTTAACATTTGCTTAAAACAATCAAGCACCTGTTTGATAATGTGCTTTTGGCACTGCAGTTGAAGCTTGATAAGGATTGGTGAAATCACCCAAACCTGCAGCAGCTTCAGCAATATCTTTACCTTCTTTAATCACGAAAGTATCGAAACCTGAGCGCTTCATATAGTTCAACACGTCTTTAAATACATCACCAGTAGCCCGTAACTCACCTGCAAAACCTTGACGACGTAACAATGCAGCGAATGAATAGCCACGACCATCGTTAAAGCCTGCAAATTCGATAAAGATTGCATCTAACTGGTCAAGCGGAAACTCATGCGTTTCAGGAGAGGCATCTACAGTAATGTAAAGTGCTTTTTTACCTGAAATATTGGCAATCTGGTCTAACTGTTCAACCGTTAAAACCACGTCACCCTGTGGTAATACGTCATCTTCACCAATTAATTGATACGTATTGTCTGCAATCGTGCCATCTTTAGAGAGCACTTGTAGTGCGGTATTAAGCATATGCACGCTCCTTAAATGGTTGAATGCCAACACGGCGGTAAGTATCAATAAACTCTTCACCGTCATTTCGAAGGTCAAGATAGGTATTTAGAATTTCTTCCACTACATCTGGAATACGGTCTGCTGCAAATGATGGCCCAAGGATGTCACCAATTGAAGCATCGTGGTCGGCATTACCACCAAGCGTGATTTGGTAGAACTCTGCACCTTTTTTGTCTACACCCAAAATACCGATATTACCAACATGGTGGTGACCACAGGCATTCATACAACCTGAAATGTTGAGATCCAGTTTACCTAAGTTGTAAATAGTATCCAGATCATCAAAACGGCGTGAAATCGCTTCAGAAATTGGAATGGATTTCGCATTCGCCAATGAACAGAAATCACCGCCCGGGCAGCAGATGATGTCAGTAATGAAACCAATATGCGCACGAGCCAGATTGTGCTGATCAAGGATCTGCCATAATTCAAACAGGTCTTTTTGCGGTACATCGACCAAGGCAATGTTTTGTTCGTGGGTGGTACGGAACTCGCCGAAGGTGTACTTGTCTGCAAGATCTGCAATCAGGTTCATCTCTTCAACAGTCATATCACCAGGAGCAATACCGGCACGTTTCAGAGAAATCGTGACGATACGATAACCTTTTACTTTATGTGCATTGGTGTTGATGTTGAACCACTGCTTAAACTTCGGATGCGCAGCAAACTGCTCAGCAAAGTCTTCATCGGCATAATCTTGGTAAGCAAATGGCGTGAAATTCTCATCCATTTTCGCCAAGGTATCTGCATCGATTTTTAGAGTCTTGATGGTATGTGCAAATTCAGCTTCAACTTTTTCTGCAAATACGGCTGGTGTTAACGCTTTTACTAAAATCTTGATACGGGCTTTGTATTTGTTGTCACGACGACCATGCAAGTTATAGACACGCAGTACCGCTTCCAAATACGCAATCAAATCTTCACGTGGCAGGAAGTCACGGATAAAGCTACCAATCACCGGGGTACGACCCAAGCCACCACCGACTTTGATTTTATAGCCGATCTCACCTGCTTCATTACGCACGATGTATACACCAATGTCGTGGAATGACGTTGCCGCACGGTCAGTTTCTTCTAATGCAGAAACCGCAATTTTGAACTTACGTGGCAAGAAGGCAAATTCCGGGTGGAAAGTTGACCACTGACGGATCAATTCACAGGTCGGACGTGGATCTGCAATTTCACCGGCAACCACCCCGGCATACTGGTCAGTCGTGGTATTACGGATACAGTTACCAGAAGTCTGGATGGCATGCATTTGTACAGATGCCAGCTCTTGCAGCATGTCCGGTACATTTTCTAGTGCAGGCCAGTTAAACTGAATGTTTTGACGTGTTGATACGTGTGCATAACCACGGTCATAGTCTTGAGCCAATTGCGCAATTTTACGCAATTGTTTTGAATTCATCAGACCGTAAGGCACTGCAACACGCAACATTGGCGCATAACGTTGTACATAAAGGCCGTTTTGCAGACGAAGCGGACGATATTCATCTTCCGTCAATTTACCGGCTAAATAACGTTCCGTTTGGTCACGGAATTGTGCAACACGTTCATTGACCAGTTGCTGGTCAAAATCAGTATATAAATACATGGCGTACAGCTAGTAGTTTCTATTATAACGGCGGACAGCATAACGAGATTTGATCTATCAACAAAATGCGTTTTTTACATATTTCATAGCGATTTTATTGATAAGTGTGTCTAAGCTGCACGGATATACAGCCTTTCAGCCTTTTTTGATTCATTTTCCATGATATTGCTTATTTTATTTATTCCTTAGCATTTATTTTCATAAAAAAGCCCGACGAATCGGACTTTTAAAATTTAACCGAATAAATAGGTAGCTTATTTTTTATCGGGTAAGGCATAAGCCACGATAGAGTCGCCCATTTTGGTGCCAAATGAACCATGACCACCGGCCATAATGACTACATATTGTTTACCATTGGCTTCATATGTCATTGGCGTTGCCTGACCACCCGCCGGTAGACGGCCTTTCCAAAGCTCATCACCATTGGTGACATTAATAGCACGGATATAATTGTCTTGGGTTGCACCCACAAACATCAAATTACCTGCAGTCGAGATTGGACCGCCCAGCATTGGCACCCCCATTTTAAATGGTGGTAATGGAATACCTGGCATACTGTCACGAATGGTACCGATCCGGCGTTTCCAGGCCACTTCATGGGTATTTAAATCGACACCCGCCACATAGCCCCAAGCCGGCTGTTTACATGGCAGTCCGAAGGGTGAAAGAAAGGCACTGATTTCTACCCCATAAGGCACACCGTACATGGGCTGAACACCTTGTTCAGTCCCCGCGCCTTTGGCTGTTTGCTTACGGTTCGGATCTTCAGGGATCAGTCTGGACACAAATGGCAAGCCAATCGGGTTCATTACTGCAATTTGACGGTCGGGGTTGACCGACATACCTCCCCATTCAAACACACCCAGGTTACCCGGGAACACCAGCGTGCCATTTTCAGAAGGTGGCGTATAAATGCCATCATAGTTTAATTTCTTGAACGCTACACGGCACATTAACTGGTCAAACATGGTGGCACCCCACATCTGCTTGTCGGTTAATTTTTCTTTAGGCGCCAAGTCAAAATCAGAGAATGGTTGAGTTGGGGAATAACGTTCGCCTTTGGTTTGTGGGCCGCGTTTTACCGTTTGCGGCACCGGCCTCTCTGTAATCGGAACGATTGCCTTACCCGTATGACGGTCCAGCACAAAAGCATTCCCTGTTTTCGTCAGCACATAGATTGCAGGAACAAGATTGCCAGATTTATCTTTAATGTCCGCTAAAGTCGGCTGCGCTGGTACATCCATATCCCATAAGTCATGATGGGTGGTTTGGAAATTCCAGACCAGCTTACCGGTAGATGCATTTAAAGCCAGCATGGAGTTGGCATAGCGTTCATCCAGTTCGATACGGTGCCCACCATAAATATCTGGCGTACCGACACCTGTAGGTACATAGACCATATCCAGTTTTGCATCATAGGCTAATGGTGCCCAGGCATTGGGGGAGTTATGAACAAATTTCTGGCCTGGTGCAGGAATGGCATTTGGATCTTCAGCACCAGTATCGAATACCCAAAGCAGTTCACCGCTATTGACGTCATAACCGCGGATCACACCAGATGGCTCTTCAGTCGAATAGTTATCGGTGGTTGAACCGCCAATAATAATGGTTGTACCTGTAACCACTGGCGGTGAGGTTGGAATATAACCGCCCGGGTATGGGAATGGCATGTCTTTTTGCAGATCGACTTCGCCATTTTTACCAAAGTCAGTACACGCCTTGCCCGTGTCGGCATTGATCGCGACAAGACGGCCATCATTCACCGGCAAAATCACTTTTTTAGGGCAATCGGCTGAAGCTGTTTTCTTGGCAGCCAGACTGGCTTCGAAGCCTGCCGTGTTATTGGCATCATAATAAGACACACCACGGCAAGTTAAATGTTGATAGGTATTATCAGCACGTAATTTAGGATCATAAGTCCATTTGGCTTGACCTGTTGCCGGATCAAGTGCAGTCAATTTCTGGTGAGTTGTACAAATGTACATATTGTCACCCACTTTAATCGGCGTGACCTGATTGGTGGTTTCACCCGAGTCATTTTCAGTTTTGAATTCACCAGTGTGATATTCCCAGGCCACTTGCAAGTATTTTACGTTTTCAGAATTAATTTGCCTTAACGGAGAATAGCGTAAACCGGACTGGGTCCGGCCATACGCAGGCCAGTCACCATCTTCAATCCCCGGAATAGGCTGTGATGTTGCAGGCTGTTTAGTGCTTAACTCGCCACGAATTTCCTGTGGATCATTAAATACCGAGTAAATCATCACGGCAATGGTGATGGCCAATGTGCCTGCAAGAACCAGTTTTGCCCCTTTGGGATGTTCAAATCCGCGAGTCACCGCAGGAATAAGTAATAAAAGACCAAATAGTCCTAAAATGTCGAGACGAGGTGCCAGCGCAAAGAAGTCAGAGCCCACTTCCCAAAGCCCCCACACCACAGTCCCTAATAGCAGCGCCGCGTAAATCAGCAGTGCCGAGCTTTTTAATTTGTGTAATAAAACTGCAGTAGCAATGAAGAATAGACCTGCGATGATGTAGTACCAAGACCCACCAAGCACTGCAAGATATATTCCTCCAATCAGCAGTACTAAACCGAAAATGATGGCCACAACAGCCAAAATCGTTTTTAGCCCTGAACCTGAAGATGGAGTACTCATATTGACCACCTATTTTTAGAATTCTTTTAAAGCTCATACCTAAAGTTAAATATGAGCACCTTTTTAATTTTTAGATTTTAAATATCTGGATTAAACCGATCTGCAAAAGAAAGTTGTGCTCCAAGCATCGAATGATAAAACCCAAGTACTTATCATCTAGAAACTAGACATCTAGAAACTAGAACGCTGTTTGTAACTTAATACCGCCAACCCAGGCATTCTCGCCATTTTTATATGCACCAACCTGATGGATATATTGAATATTTGGACGGATAGTGAGCCAGTTTGTTGCATGAATACCATAGTAAATTTCCGTATCGTATTCTTCGCTCTGTAGGCCACGGGCATCCACACTGTTATTGCGAATGTTCGCATCACTGACATCGTGATTGATCTTGATGCGGGCAATACCGATCGCAATCTCGTCCTGAGGATGAAAGTCCATTAAACCTTTATAAACCAGACCCATATTTTGCATGTCACTGACTTTGTTTGTGTCACGATCATGTACAGTTAAGTTTACAAAAGCACTCAGACCGCGAGATGAATCACCGTTATGTGCAGTCAGTTGCTGTTTGGCCACGACCCAAGCACCTTGTTTGTGCTCAGTTTGAGATGCTTCTTTTATTTCTGCAGCATCGGCGCTGCTGTAGTAATAACCTGCACGATATTCACCCGGAAGTTTTGCCGCGCCGAGTTTCGGTGTCCAAACCACTTCAGCAGGAATAATCGTACCATGAGAACCATCGGTACTTAAATTGAAGCCTTTGCCTCGTTCAAGGTTTTCAGGGTTATATTCATAGGCACCGACCTGGGCATAGACGTCAGGAGTGAAGTTATATTTCGCTCGGGCAGCCCATTGACTCACTGGCCAGTTGTACCACTGATCACCGACCCAGTTCCCCACTTGAGAACCACAAAGCGCCAGATTCTGGAAATCACAATCAAAACTGTTGAAATCTTCACCCTCACCAAAGCGCCCCACTTTGAGATCCAGTTTTTGTTCCAGGAATTTTTTCTTGATCCAGAAGTCCGTTAAACGCCAGGTTTGGCCACGGCCCCAGACTTCTTGTACCGAACTGAGATGACCATTTAAGGCAGCTGAACTATTCGACAGACTACGGCCATTACGCTCGGTCACGGTTATTTGCGCTTCAGTGTCTTGCCAGCCTAGAATTCTGTTTAAATCGAAGTGGACACCGATTGCAAACTGATCTGCGTATTCAGTGCCATCACTGGAATGATGGTCTGAGTCCAGTAAAGTCGCAATTTCACCGGTATAACCCAGACTGAAGTCATATCCTTTTTGTTGTAATGCTGTACGTTGACCATTCCAGTCACCGAACATCCACTGGCTTTGTGAATCAAATGCATTGCCTGCATTTGCGGTGTTTAATACAGCGCTGAGAGAGATCAGGCCCACACCGACACCGAACATGCTCCATAACTGCTTCACAGCCGCTCACCTTTATATTATTTTTTTCTAATACTGATGCTACTCCTGTTTTTTATTTAACATTGGGCGCAAATTGTGAATACATTGTTTTTCAATGTTAATGTTTTTAATCTATGTGAAAACTACCAGTTTCCGGCGCCTAAATGCTGTCCTATATATAAATATTCTGCCTGAGAGCGGGAAAATTTAATCGGACAGGCCAACTGGGTTTCCGTCTGCTTGCTGTCCGGAGCCAGCGGCACTTCAACTGCCCATTTTCGTTCTTGAGCCAAACGAGAATCCAAGGCTTCATCCAGAGTTAAAACAGGCTCTACACACACATCCTGATCGGCAAAGATCACTTGCCACTCTTGCCAAGTTTTCGATTGAATCTTTTCCTGAAGCGCCCGCTTGACGACTTGCTGATCTGCCGGGTCAAACGAAGCCCCTTTTTCACCAAGGATGGGAAGATCCAAAATGTGTGCCAAGCCCGACATAAACTGTGGCTCCAAACTCCCAATCGATAAATAACGGCCATCCTGAGTCTGGTAATAGTCATAAAAACTACCGCCATTTAAATACGACTGTTCGGGAAATTGTTTGGTATTTCCTGCCAATGTGGCAGCCGCTGCCATATTATTTAAAGTGGCTACACAATCGGTCATCGAAATATCAATATATTGTCCCAAACCGCTGTGCTCACGTTCCACCACAGCAGCCAAAATCCCAATGACCGCATGTAAGGAGCCTCCAGCCACATCGGCGACCTGTATACCTAATGCCGGTGGTCCACCCTCTTGCCGGCCACTATGTCCGGCAATTCCGGACAAGGCCAAATAATTTATATCGTGTCCGGCCTTATCTTTATAACTTCCGGTTTGTCCATAACCGGTAATGGAGCAATAAATCAGTCGAGGGTTCAATGCTGCAAGCGTGGCGTAGTCGAGACCCAGGCGCTGCATCACCCCCGGCCGAAACTGCTCGACCACAATATCGTATTCAGTAATCTTCTGTTTAATCAGTTCAATGTTGTGCGGATCTTTTAAATCCAGAGCAACTGACTGTTTATTACGGTTTAAATAACTGTGTGCCGTTGCCTGTCCATGGGCATAAGGCGGCAATAACCGAATCAGGTCTGGCCGTGTAGGTGATTCAATGTGGATCACTTCTGCACCGAGGTCTGCCAGATACAAAGTGGCAAATGGACCCGGGAGTAAAGTTGAAAAATCAAGTACTTTTAATCCTTTTAAAGCCGTAGTCATGTCCGTTTTTTCTCTTTTTATGTTGATTTTATATGCATATTAGAAATATAAAACTCATAAAACAATGTCATGTTCAGCCATTTACCTTGATCATTTCGGCAATTTAAGATGTAAATAGGGTGCAATAACTATTGTAAATTGCCACCCAAACAATTTTTAGCGTCATTTAGGTCAACTGCAAGTGAATATAAAAGAGAAAGAGACTGAAGGATTTAATATGAGTCGCGATACGATTAGTATCCACTTCGTCAATGCGGCTTTAACCGGCGTAAAACGTCTGGGCATGGATGTCGAAACTTTATTGTCACATGTCGGCATTGAAGCGGAATTATTACGTCAACCTAAAGCCCGTATTTCTCCGGAACAATATACCCGATTTATTCAAATGCTCTGGATGGTGACCCAGGACGAACATGTAGGCTTTGATATACAGCCACGTCGTCTGGGCACTTTTGCCATTATGTGTCAGTTGATTATTCATGCGAAAACGCTAGGAGATGCCTTAGAGCTTTCTTCCCAGTTTTATAAACTGTTTGGCGATGAATGGTCTGTGACTCTGGAACGTGACAAACACGAAGCTCGCCTGGTTCCGCTTATTCCTAAAAGCATGGATCCCGATCACTTCATTACCGAAAGCATGCTGATGATCTGGCACGGTCTGGCCTCTTGGCTCATCGAACGCCGTCTGCCACTCGAACGCGTTCATTTTGGCTACCCACGTCCTGCACATGCCGATGAATATGATGCCCTGTTCTTCGCACCGGTGATGCAATTCGATGCGCCACGTACCGAAATTACCTTTGCCGCAGACTATCTGGATCTTCCACTGCGTCAAAATGAAGAAACGCTGGAAGAATTCCTCAAAGCTGCACCTGCACAGTTGCTGGTTAAATTCAAAAACACCAACTCGCTGACTTCTCGTATCCGTGAAGTGTTAAAGAGCCAGATTGGTGAAGAAATGCCAACACTCAACGATGTGGCTTCGATGTTGTATCTTTCTCCACAAACTTTGCGTCGCCGTCTGGCTGCGGAAGGAAAAAGTTATCAGGGCGTGAAAGATGCCTTACGCCGTGATGCCGCCATTCACCTATTGCTGAATCCGGGTTTGACCCTCGAAGATGTCGCGCAGCAGGTCGGCTTTAGTGAAACCAGTACTTTCCATCGTGCCTTTAAAAAATGGACAGGGGTGACTCCAGGTTTATATCGCCAGTTGCACGGTTATCACTGATCACAACCGATCTTTTCAGTTTCTCTCTAAGCCCAAGTTTCGACTTGGGCTTTTTTATTGACCAAAAACATCATCTGATCTGACCTGATCCGTTCTCGTCATTGCACTTCGAAAATTAATCATTACACTCAAAAAAGTATAAAAATTTTAAAATCATAAAAGGGAAATGCCATGAGCGAGGCTTATATCATTGATGCCATTCGCACACCACGCGGAAAAGGAAAAAAGGATGGTTCACTGTATGAAGTGAAACCGATTACCCTACTCACCACATTACTCAATGAATTAAAAGACCGTCATCAACTCGATACTTCAAAGGTTGATGATATTGTCCTGGGCTGTGTCACGCCGATTGGCGACCAGGGTGCCGATATTGCCAAAACTGCAGCCATTGCTGCCGGATGGGACAATGATGTAGCTGGAGTACAGATCAACCGCTTCTGTGCCTCAGGTCTGGAAGCTGTGAATCTGGCTGCGCAAAAAGTCCGTTCAGGCTGGGAAGATATAGTGGTTGCTGGTGGCGTTGAATCTATGTCGCGCGTACCGATGGGTTCAGATGGCGGCCCTTGGGCACTGGACCCTGAAACCAATATGGCCTGCGACTTTATTCCGCAAGGCATTGGTGCCGACCTGATTGCCACCATTGATGGTTATACGCGCTCAGATGTGGATGCCTTTGCAGCAGACTCACAGAAAAAAGCGGCATCTGCACAAGCAAATGGCTATTTCGACAAATCAGTTGTGCCGGTAAAAGATAAAGCTGGTGTAGTGATTTTGGATAAAGATGAATTCATCAAGCCAACCACTACAGCAGAAAGCTTAGGCAAACTCAATCCAAGCTTTGCCATGATGGGACAGATGGGTTTTGATGCCAGTGCCCTGCAAAAATATCCAGAAGTGGGAGCAGTCAATCATGTACACCATGCGGGAAATTCATCAGGCATTGTCGATGGTGCAGCTGTTGTTCTGGTAGCATCCGAAAAAGCCGTGCAAGAACAGGGCTTAAAACCACGAGCCAAAGTGCTATCGACTGCACTTGTAGGTACCGACCCGACCATCATGTTGACCGGCCCTGCTCCAGCTGCACGTAAAGCCTTAGAAAAAGCCGGTTTGACGATTGATGATATAGACCTGTTCGAAGTGAATGAAGCCTTCGCTGCCGTGGTGATGCGTTTTATTACTGAGCTCAATGTTGATCCGGCCAAAGTCAATGTCAACGGTGGTGCAATTGCTCTGGGACATCCACTGGGTGCAACCGGCGCCATGATTTTGGGCACACTTTTGGATGAATTGGAACGTCAAGGTAAAAAACGTGGCCTTGCAACCCTGTGCGTCGGTGGCGGTATGGGCATCGCAACGATTATTGAATTGGTATAAGGAGAACAAAAATGAGCGCAATTCAATTTGAAAAAAATGCCGACAATATCATCATATTAACCTTAGATTCTCCCAACCAGTCTGCCAATACCATGAATGCAGATTTCCGCGATGCCTTAACAGCAACTGTAAAAAAGCTAAAAGCCGATGACCATATCGCAGGGATTATTTTCCGTTCCGCGAAAAAGACCTTCTTTGCCGGTGGTGACCTGGATGAGCTGATTCAAGCCACACCTGAACATGCCACTGAATTCTTCAACATGATTGAAGAGCTGAAAGCCCAGCTGCGTTATATCGAAACCCGCGGTATTCCTGTCGTTGCAGCCTTAAATGGCACAGCACTGGGTGGCGGTTGGGAACTGGCATTGTGCTGTCATCATCGTATTGCTCTGAATGATGCCAAAACCAAATTCGGCCTGCCTGAAGTGACTTTAGGCTTGTTGCCTGGCGGTGGCGGTATTGTACGCATGGTGCGCCTGCTCGGTCTGCAAAATGCATTTCCTTTGCTCATGGAAGGCAAGCAATTGGGTGTAGAAAAAGCCAAATCTTTAGGGCTGATTCACGACACAGCCGATTCTGAACAGGAGCTTTTAGACAAAGCCATTGCCTGGGTCAAAGCCAATCCGCAGTCTGCACAACCTTTCGATGTAAAAGGCTATAAAATTCCGGGGGGTACACCCTCGTCCCCTGCCGTGGCACAAATGCTGGCGATTGCGCCTGCCATGCTGCGTGACAAAACCAAAGGCTGCTACCCAGCGCCTGAAGCCATTATGGCGGCAGCGGTAGAAGGTGCTCAGGTTGATGTCGATACTGCTCTGACCATTGAATCACGTTACTTTACCTATCTGGCCACAGGTCAAATTTCCAAAAACATGATCGGCACCTTCTGGCATGGTTTGAATGCGATTAAGTCTGGTGCCAGCCGTCCAAAAGACATCGCCAAATGGAAAACGTCTAAAGTCGGCATTTTAGGTGCCGGCATGATGGGTGCAGGCATTGCTTATGCCACTGCATCTAAAGGCATTGCCGTAGTTCTAAAAGATATCTCTCTCGATGCGGCTGAAAAAGGCAAAGCCTATAGCCAAAAGCTTTTAGACAAGAAAGTCTCACAGAGTCATTTAAGCGCAGAGAAAAGAGATCGAATTTTAGCCGTTATTAAGACAACGGCGGATGCTGCGGACTTGCAAGGTTGCGACCTGATCATTGAAGCGGTATTTGAAAATCCCGAGCTGAAAGCCAAAGTCACGCAAGAAGCTGAACCCTATCTGGTCGATGGTGGCGTGATAGCATCCAACACCTCGACCTTGCCAATTACCGCTTTGGCACAGGCTTCTAAAAATGCGGCGAATTTTATTGGCCTGCATTTCTTTAGTCCGGTCGATAAAATGCAGCTGGTTGAAATCATCAAAGGGCAAAACACATCCAGTGAAACCTTGGCCAAAGCCTATGATTTTGTGCAGCAAATTGGCAAAACCCCGATTGTGGTGAATGACAGCCGCGGTTTCTTTACCAGTCGCGTGTTTGGCACCTTTGTTCAGGAAGGTCTGCGCCTGCTGGCCGAAGGTATACATCCAGCCCGTATTGAAATGGCTGCGCTGAAAGCCGGTATGCCTGTGGGTCCACTGGCCATTCAGGATGAAGTTTCGCTTACCCTTTCAGAGCATGTCGCGACTGAAACACGTAAAGCCCTGCAAGCCGAAGGCAAAGATCTGCCACGCTCAACTGCGGATGACGTGATTCAGACCATGATTCACGAATTTGACCGTAAAGGTAAGGCTGCTGGTGCAGGCTTCTATGACTATCCAAAAGGGGGTAAAAAGCAGCTTTGGGAGGGCCTGAAAAAATGGCAGAAAGATACGGATATTTCTGAACAGGAAATGATTGACCGTTTTCTGTTTGTGCAATCTCTGGATACTTTACGCTGTCTGGAAGAAGGTGTGCTGGAATCGACAGTCGATGGCAATGTCGGCTCGATTTTCGGAATTGGTTTTGCCCCGTGGACTGGAGGTGCTTTGCAATTTTTAAATCAATACGGTTTAGAAAAAGCCCTGCTGCGTGCCAATACCCTTGAAGCTAAATATGGCGTACGTTTTAAAGCACCGCAATTGCTCAAAGACAAGATTGCCCAAGGCGAAAAAATTTAAATCTTATTGTGCAAAAATATTGTAAAAGAAGAGAAGCGAGACGCTTCTCTTCTTTTACTCGAGCATGATGCTTTTTTAAACCACAGAATCTCATCTGCTTTTACAGGGCTTTTATGTTATAAAGTTACATAAGTTCTAAATTTTTTATTTATCCAGTGGGTAGTCCTCTTATGACAAATAACTCTTCTCCTGAAAAATCATCTTGGGGTTGGAAAGCCGTCATTATTGTGTGTATTTTAGGTGCATTATTTATGGGCATCTTTTATCTTGCCGTGAGCAACGAACCAGACTATATGCCAAGTCAAAAGCGCAATCAGACGCATACTGCACACCAGCAGCAATCTTCGGCTTCCGAACCTACTGCGGCTGAAATGAATATGACAGAACAAGAACATGCCAATATGGCAGACCACAACGCATCTGCTGCCCATGGTCACTGATTATAGAAAATAAAAAAAGCGGGATGAGGTATCCCGCTTTTTTTACACCTGCTTTAATGGCTATTGAATTACTGCAATTTTAAATACATATCAATATGCGCAATGCCACAATCCAGATATTGCACTCCTTCCACAGTAAAGCCCAGTCCTGCATAAAACTGCACGGCATGTACTTGAGAAGAGAGTTTCAGAAATTTGCGCTGCTCATGTTTGGCTTGCTGAATAATCTCCAGCATCAACAGCCTGCCAATTCCCTGTCCACGATAAGCCTTTAAAACCGCAACTCGTCCAATGCTGTTATTTTGTAGCAGACGCGCTGTTGCAACGGGCTGAGTTTGATCAAACACCACAAAGTGCCGAGAAATGGCATCTTGTGTATCCCATTCATCGGCAGCAGGAATGTTTTGTTCCTGAATAAAAACCTGCTCACGAATCAGTTTTGCATCATGTTGCAATTCATTCCAACTGCCTGTGCGTATCGTAAATGGGGGCATCAACCATCATCTTCCTAAAAATAAAAACATCTTTAAAACTGCTTTATTCATTCTTCGATTAACACTTACAGCCTATATCCTGCTGATCCCACTGATCATTCAGCAACAACTCCAGCGAATGTTTTTGAATGCCATACATCTGTTTTAAAGCCTGAATCTGCGCCAAAACCTGCTGATCCAGTTCGCTATAATCTTTGCGTTTGGTAGCCAGAATCATCTTGTTTTTACTGGTGTGTTCCAACGCCACAAATTCAAACACTTTGGTTTCATAGCCATAGGCTTTGAGCAGCAAGGCACGAATGGTATCGGTCAGCATTTCGGCCTGCTGTCCGGCATGAATGCCAAATTGCAGCATCGGTTTCAGCACTTCAGGGCTTTTCAGCTGTGGACGCAATTCTTTATGACAACACGGCGCACACATGATCATTTGCGCATTTAAGCGAATCCCGGTATGAATGGCAAAATCGGTTGCCACATCGCAGGCATGCAGCGCAATCATGACATCGAGATGTTCAGGCTGATAGGTACGAACATCGCCCTGAAAAAAATCCAGTTGCTGAAAGGCTGAACGCTGCGCAACATCCTGACAAAACTCCACCATTTTCGGATTGAGCTCTACACCTGTAACAAAAGGCATCTGCCCATGTTTGGCCAGATAGTCATATAAAGCAAAAGTCAGATAACCTTTGCCTGAACCAAAATCAACCACACGCAGTGCATGATCATGTTGGTTAATCTGATCCAGAGCACCCGAGAAAATTTCGACAAATTTATTAATCTGTTTCCATTTACGTGCCATGCTCGGAATAATCTGTGCTTTATGGTCGGTAATGCCCAGCGGCTGTAGAAAATAGCTGTCTTGATCGACATAGCGATGCTTGGTACGGTCATGGTCTTGCTGGGTCTCTGCAGGATTCACTATCGTAATCGCCTTTTTACTGCTGCTCAGCATGGCTTTCTTCTTGTTTTTTTTCAGTTGCAGTTCTTCACTCGCGGTAAACAGATTGGCCTGCTTCGATTTCGCCAACAATGACTGCACCAAGGGCACGGCTTCAGCCAAAGGGTAATTTTTAGTGACATCCTGCGTCTTATAACGATACAGACAACTGAGCACAGGCTGGTTTTGCAGTGAAATGACTCTTAAGATCATTTTCTCCAGATGTTCCAGCTCACCTTTATACTGGCTAATAATCATTCGATCAAAACTATGTGTTTCAATGGCTTGCTGAAAAGCATCTAAGAATTTTTGTTCCTGAATAAAAGGAGAAGCCGCTTGAGACATACATATCACTCGAATAAATTAGGTCATCAGTTTAAAACTTCTTACTTTAAAGGTAAAATTGCATTACTATACAAGTGTATTTTTAATTATAGAAAATAAATAATGACGACTTCTCAACTGCAGGCTTATGATCCACATGAAGAAAAAATTAATGCGATCAGTCATGCACTTGGCGCATTATTAGCGCTTATTGCCAGTATTTTTATGCTGATCAAAGGCAGTGATTTACCGCTTGGGCAATTTGTCAGCTTGTGTGTGTACGCACTCAGTATGATTTTACTTTTTTCTGCTTCCAGCCTGTATCATTTTGCCGAATCACCACAACGGCGTGGCTGGTACAAAAAACTGGACCATACTGCCATTTATTATCTGATTGCAGGAACCTATACCCCGTTCCTGTCCATCGCCCTGCCTACGGCTAAAGCGCATTATTTATTAATTGCCCTTTGGCTGATTGCGCTGATTGGCACACTATTCAAATTGGTTTTCATTCATCGTTTCCAGAAAATTTCACTCATCGCCTATTTGGTCATGGGATGGCTGGCCTTACTGGTCATGGATGACATGCAACGCTATTTAAGTGCCGAGGCGTTAACCTATTTGATCGTTGGTGGACTTGCATACACTGTGGGTGCATTGTTTTATGCGTTAAAAAAGGTAAGATACACCCACGCTATCTGGCATATTTTTGTATTGATCGGTGCAGGATCACATTTTCTGTCTATCTATCTTTACGTGATTTAATCCTCTCATTCTTCATTTCAGTGACCCTGAGCGAGTTGAGTAGAGAAGATTCTTCGTTGTTTTTTTTAAGAAATTACGCCTTTTTTAAAAAGATTACGCTTTTAAAACTAAGCTTTTTTTATTTTTAGTAAGTGTAAGGTCATCCATGGCGTCATCAGATTCTATTGCTGCTTCAGCAGAAGTCGCAACCAATTCAAAATTCCGCGTTCTTACTGCAAGCCTTGTCGGTACAACAATCGAGTTCTTCGATTTTTATATTTATGCAACAGCGGCAGTGATTATTTTTCCCCATCTGTTCTTTCCGGCAAGTACAGACCCAACCACAGCAACCATTCAGTCTTTGGCCACCTTTGCGATTGCCTTTATTGCGCGTCCGATTGGTGCTGCCCTGTTTGGACATTTGGGTGACCGGATTGGCCGTAAGGCAACTCTGGTCGCAGCCTTACTGACGATGGGTATTTCGACCGTCTGTATTGGCTTACTGCCCACTTATGCACAAGTGGGTCTTGCTGCACCCTTATTGCTTGCGCTTTGCCGTTTAGGTCAAGGACTGGGCTTGGGAGGTGAATGGAGTGGTGCTGTGCTTCTGGCAACTGAAAATGCGCCTGAAGGTAAACGTGCCTGGTACGGCATGTTCCCGCAACTTGGAGCACCAATCGGCTTTATCCTGGCGACAGGTTCTTTTATCACCCTTGGTGCATTCATGTCGGAACAGGAATTTATGCAATGGGGCTGGCGTATTCCGTTTATTTCAAGTGCTTTACTGGTGATTGTGGGTTTATGGATTCGTCTGAAACTGCATGAAACACCCGCCTTCCAAAAAGTATTGGATAAGCAAAAAGAAGTAAATATTCCGTTTAAAGAAGTGTTGACCAAACACTGGGGCATGCTGATTCTCGGTACCATCGCTGCCATCTGTACCTTTGTGGTGTTCTACTTAACCACAGTGTTCGCCTTAAACTGGGGAACCACCAAACTCGGTTACACACGTTCCGAATTTCTGCAACTGCAACTAGTTGCCACTTTATGCTTTGCGGCATTCATTCCACTTTCTGCCGTTTTTGCGGAAAAATTTGGTCGCAAAGCCACTTCAATTGGCGTATGTATTGTTTCAGCATTGTTTGGCCTGGTGTTCTCAAGCATGCTTGAATCTGGCAGCACTGTTGTCGTTTTCCTATTCTTATGTATTGGTCTGGCGATCATGGGCTTAACCTATGGCCCGATTGGTACGGTACTGTCTGAAATTTTCCCGACTTCAGTACGTTATACCGGTTCAGCATTAACCTTTAACCTCGCTGGTATTTTTGGCGCATCTTTTGCACCTTTAATTGCAACCAAACTTGCAACGACTTATGGTTTATATGCTGTAGGTTATTATTTAACTGCAGCTTCTATCCTTTCACTGCTTGCCTTCCTGGCCATTCGTGAAACCAAACATGATGATGTAAACAACCAGGTTTAATGTCATCTAGACATAAAAAAACCAGCGTGATCATGCTGGTTTTTTTATGTTTCTCAGATCTGTTCATCACTGAGCATTTCTTGATATAGCTCTTCAAACACCGCTCGATCGCCACCGGCATTGTAATAACTCGGAACAATGTAAGTCACCAGCTGGCGATATCGCTCTGTACCATATAAATGATCCAGCAAAGCTTCCACATTATTTTCATCAATACCGAATTGCGTCATCAGTTGCTGAAACTTTTGATAAAATGTGCGCGCAAATTCTTGCGTGTTCACTACATCCGCCTCTGCTTGCTGAAAATACGTTTCTAAGGCAATTAAACCCGCTTCAAGCTGTGCCGATTGAGGTTCTGTTAAAGCAAAAAACTGACCAACCTCTTCTAAAAAAGACATGCTCTTCTCCTATTTTGTTCTCATTGTTATAAAACAATCTTGTTTTACGGTATGTCAAAAATTGTTCCTAGAACCGATCTTCAAGATTTAAACCAATTCAATAATATCAATGGTCGGCGGTACGCGAAAACGAAAGGGCACACCGACCATTCCTGTACCTACCGTCACAAAGACATCGGCATTTTCATGCTGGTACAAACCCTTTTTATGTCCCAAGATGGAGACTTTTTTCATGATGTAGTTGGTCAGCCAAGGCAGTTCCACCTGCCCACCATGGGTATGCCCCGACAGCATAAGAGGACGGGTCGGCAATTGCGGCACCATATCCACCGTATCCGGGTTATGTGACAAAATCACCCAGGGTTTGTCTTGCGGCAAATCCGGCATGTAGCGCATATCGGTTTTTCCAGCCCATAAATCGCCCACGCCAAGCAATCTGAACTCATCAAATTCAATCATCTGTCCTTCAATATCAATCACATTATTGACTTTAAGTGCATGCCGCAACAGGTTTTGAATCGGTGGTCCCGGGTACTGCTCATCATGATTGCCATTCACCGAATACACCGGTGCATTGATGTCTTGCAAAATGGCCAGTTCATCGGCCAGCTTGTTTTCAGGTTCATAGGTCCAGTCCCCTGCCACCACCACCAGATCAGGATTCTGCCGATTAATTTTATCGACAATAATTTTCAATTGGCGTTCATGCCCGGAAAACAGACCAATATGCAAATCGGCAATCAAGGCAATTTTGACGGGGCTTTGCAGATTTTGCTCCGGATGGAGCTGATATTGCAAAGTTTTAACCATGACATGCTGAGGTTCGATAAAACGGGCATAAATCAGCACGCAGCTCAGCAAGAAAATAAACACCGCTTGGTGAATCGAGTAATAACCACTCCAACCAGCAAACAGGCTAAAGAAAAATAAAGGGAAAAGTAAATAAGATAAATAAAAGGCCAATAAATGTACAAAGGCCTTAAAGGGATGAATAGTTTCTGTCCGTGTCTGGCTTAACCAAGCCTGTGCGATACCCCACACCGCAAGCAGAGCGAAACAAATATAAAAATAAAAAGCAACTGCGTGCGAATCCCACATATTATCGTCTCTAATCATTACGATGATATTACATCATTCATCTATTCTGTTATTTATCTTTTCACAGCTCACAATTATACTCAAACCAATTTTTGGTATTGATTACACCCTATGACGCGATCTTCTCATCAGCTCACACACTTAAACAGTGGTCAATCCCCTAGCGCAGCTAGCTATAAAACCACCGTATTATTAAGTTGTAGTCTGCTGCTCGGGATTCCGGCATGTTCCACCCTTCCCAAACAAATACCACAGCCTGTTGAATATTCATTTGATACCAAAACCGAACAGACTTCACTGGCTAAAATCATTGTGCCCTTGAGGGAACAAAACCCAAACCTGACCGGTTATCATGTGCTGTACGACCCGCTTGAGGCATTGGCAGCACGTATCCATTTAATTGATAAAGCAGAAAAAACTTTAGATTTACAATACTACATTTGGGACAACGATAAAATTGGCGCGCTGGCCCTGCACTCCATCATTCAGGCAGCTGACCGAGGGGTAAAGGTCCGTTTATTAATGGATGACAACAATGCCAAAAAGATGGAAGGCATTTATCTTGCCCTCGACCAGCATCAGAATATTGATGTGCGTCTGTATAATCCTTACCGTTTTAGACATTATCGTGCCATGGACATGGTACTGGACTTAAAACGGATTAACCGCCGCATGCATAACAAAAGCTTTATTGCAGACAACCAGATTGCATTAATTGGCGGTCGCAATATGAGTAACCAGTATTATAACGTTAGTGACAATTATCAGTTTTCCGATGTCGACGTGATGCTGGTCGGCGCTGCATCGGATGAAATTATTCATTCCTTCGATGAATACTGGAATGATGATTATGCTTTTCCGGTCAAGCAAATTGTCAATCCCCGACATTATTCCTTGCGTTTTGACAGCCTGAAAAAACAGCTTGAGGAACACTCCCAAAACATTACCGTACAGAATTATCTCGATTTAGCCACCCGATCGCATGCTTTTGAAAACTGGCTGAATAACAGTATTCAATTTGACTGGGTCAAGGCAGAAGTCGTCAGTGATTCACCCAGTAAAATCCGGGCAAAAGCCAAAAAAGAACAACATCTGAATTTTCAGCTGATTAACCGTTTAGAAAAACCCGAACACAGCGTCGATATTATTTCAGCCTATTTTGTCCCGGAAAAAAAAGGCGAGAAAATGCTGAGTGATCTGGCGCAAAACAATATTAACGTCCGGGTACTGACCAATTCCTTTAAAGCCAATGACGTGGCTTTGGTTCATGCTTTCTATGGCAAATATCGCAAGGATTTACTTCAGAATAATGTCCAGCTTTACGAGTTTCTGTCTGTTCCGGAAAGCGAAAACCTGAATGCCCATACCCAGGAAATTGCAGAAAAAGCCAAAGTCAGCATCAAAGGTTTAAGCCGTTCCAGCCTGCATGCCAAACTGATGGCTATTGATGAAAAACAGGTGTTTATTGGCTCTTTTAATCTTGACCCACGTTCCGCCTATTTGAATACCGAAATTGGAGTATTGCTGGACAGCCCGAACCTGGCCAAAGCGGTCCACTCCACCATGGATCAAAACCTGTCTAAATATGCCTACAAACTGGTGTTAGATGCCAACAATAAAATCAACTGGCAAATTAAAGGTCATGATGGCAGCATTAAAACTTACCAAAAAGAACCCAAGATGAAATGGTGGCAAAAAGCCGGGGTTAAAATAATTTCATGGTTACCGGTTGAAGGTTTTATGTAAGCTGCAATGGTATTCACTAGTCATGCAAAGACTCAGGCGGCTTTTTCAGTGCTTTCTGCTGTAACTGTGCTAAACCGGCAATCATCTGGGTATGTACGGCTTCCGTTAAACTTTCAACATCATGTCCTTCCACGGCAATTGCCGGTAAAGCCATGAGATGAACCATCACCTTTGGCATTTCCAAAACGTTTTTAACATGGTCCGCAAAACTAATATCACCGATGAATGGTGCCACCGTATCCAGCTCTCCCTCTTGATTCACATAACAAATCAGACAAATTTGCACCGGACGATTTGCGTCAATGGCGGCACCTAAAATACGGCCATAGATTTTTTTAATTTTGCTGCCATCAGAAGTAGTGGCTTCTGGAAAAAATAATACCGGAATATCACGTTTTAAAAATGTGGTAATTTGCTCTTTAATTTTAATTGAATCACCCGAACCACGTTTAATAAATAATGTGCCACCGCCCTTGGCCAGTTTGCCAAATAAAGGCCATTTTTCAATTTCAGCTTTGGCCAAAAAGAATACCCGGGCACTTGAACCCAACACTGCAATATCCAGCCACGAAACATGGTTACTCACCCACAGTGCCGGCTCACGTGGAATTACTCCATGCACTTGAATCTCAAGGTTAAATACCTTGCATAATTCGCGGCAGAAATGCTGTACATAACGCGTATTATATGGATTGTTCGGATCTTTATATAAGCGATGACGAAAAACCAGATAAAATCCTTGAATAATTGCCGCTAAACCAGCCAACAACTTTTTGCTATATAAGAAAAATTTAGACAAGCCATTTAACGATGAACTTTCAGTTACGGAGGATTGGGTCATAGATGGATCACTAATTATTAGCTGCAGCGTTTAATCATTTATTTGCTGTCATTCTATACTGTTCATTTTGAACTTGCATTGATCATAAAAACCTAAATCAACCAATAAAACCAGTAAATCATTTATTTTTATCACCAATAAAGAGCTTGAATCATGTGCTGAAAATTAAAAACAAGGCTCAGATACATCTCTGTGATTTTCTGCTTTTCATCACTGCCTTCTAGAGGTTCCTGCTCATAAAAACACGCCCTGGACTGAATATCTTGTTACGATGCTTTGTTAAGTTTTTGCTATTTTTCCCTTTGCCTGTTCATTTTCAACTAAAATAAAATTTTAACGCAGTAGAGATCATCTTTAGTGGAATATTTTGAGCAACATCAGGGTGGTGAACGAACAATCTTAGTGAGTGTATCGGTACAGCTATTAGATGACCTTGATGCAGAAGAATTTCGTTTACTGGCAGAATCTGCCGGTGCTGAAATTTTAGACCATATTAACGCTCAACGTATTAAACCCGATCCCAAACTGTTTATCGGCTCTGGCAAGGCAGAAGAAATCGCTTCTCTTGTACAGGACCTTGAAGCTAATCTGGTCATTTTCGATCATTCACTGACACCCGCTCAAGCCCGTAATTTAGAAAAAATCATGCTCTGCCGTGTGGTGGACCGTACCGAACTGATTTTGGATATTTTTGCGCAACGTGCCCGGACCTATGAAGGTAAATTGCAAGTCGAACTGGCACAGTTACAGCACCTCTCCTCGCGCTTAGTGCGCAGCCGCAGTAATCTTGACAGTCAAAAAGGCGGGATTGGCTTGCGTGGCCCGGGTGAAACCTTGCTGGAAACAGACCGCCGTCTACTGCGTATCCGCATGGGGCAACTCAAAACCAAACTGGATAAAGTCCGCCAGACCCGCATGCAAGGTCGTGTTGCACGGCAAAAGGCTGCTGTTCCGACTGTCTCTTTAGTCGGTTATACCAATGCCGGTAAATCCACCTTGTTTAATATTTTGGCCAACAGCGATGTTTACGCGGCAGATCAGCTGTTTGCAACATTAGACCCTACACTGCGCCGCCTGGAATGGGATGGTATTGGACGTTTGGTGCTGGCAGATACCGTAGGTTTCGTGCGTAATCTCTCGCATTCCTTGGTCGAGTCCTTTAAGGCAACGTTGGAAGAAACGCTGGAAGCCACCTTACTGCTGCATGTGATTGATTCCAGCAGCCCGGATATGCTGGAACAGATTGAAGCGGTAGAATCGGTACTCAAGGAAATTGGTGCCAATGTCCCGGTACTGCGCGTCTATAACAAAATTGATGTCAGCGGTGAAGATGCCAAGATTGTTTATGCCAAACCGCATATGCCCGATCGGGTATATGTATCCGCACACTCAGGCCAGGGTTTAGACCTGCTACGTCAAGCGGTACAAGAATGTTTGATGGGCCAAATTCAAAGCTTTGAGCTGATGTTAAAGCCTGCCTATGGCAAATTGCGCACCCAACTCTATGCATTGAATGTCATTCAATCTGAAAATTATGATGATGTCGGTAATCTGCATTTGCATGTGATTATGGCACCGCAAAAGCTGGAACAGCTGATTAAACAGGCACATTTGCCTATAGATGAAATTCTGGGACACAAGGCTGCACAATTTAAACGGCCGCTTGAGGAATTTGAAATAAAAAGATAAATCGGTTAAAACGTGACAAGTGTAATTATAATTGTTGGTAAAAATGGACTGGATAAAAACAATCGACTGGCCAGCCTGGATTGGCACCGTGGCATTAATCATCTGCTTCCGTGAAGGAGCCGTATGGGTAACCACACAATTTCATCATCCTGAACTGGGTAATCTGGTGGGCTTGATCAGCCTATTGGTAACTTTATTTATTTGGAGAAGTTTCAAGAAATTACCCAGTCGCTTGGTCGATACCAATAACAAGATCATGAAAGAAAGTGCCTTTGCCTTTTTGCCAATTAGCGCAGGGTCCTTGATTATGCTAACTCAAATGGGCAAGGAAATGCCGGCTTTTCTACTGGTGATGTTTGTCAGCACCCTGATTCCTTTGTGGGTCTATGCAAAAATGTCCAAGCGCTGGTTATAGGGAAATTATATGTTTACAGTACTCTCCGGTTTTTTCATCACCCTGATCGCCTATCTGGTCGCAAAACCGATCAATAAACGCCTGCCGCAAATTCCGGTCATTGTGATTGGCATGTTTTTGATTATTGGCCTGTTGTTGTCATTCGGGATTCGTTATGAATCTTATATGGCACAGGTCAATCCGCTTTTTAATCGTCTTTTGGGCTATGTCACCGTTGCATTGGCCATTCCTCTCGCGGCCATGCGTTATGATGATCTGCCGCTGAAAGCCATGCTCGGAATTCTGGTGTTTGCCAGTATCAGTGCGGTCGCGCTACCGATGGGACTTGCCTATTTACTGCATATGACCGATTCCAGCATTATGGCTTTTGCTACACGTGCCGTGACCACACCGATCGCCATTAATATTGCCACCCTGTTACATGCACCTATGAGTATGGTCATTCTTATTGTGATTTTATCCGGTGTGATTGGAGCAGCCTTTTCTCCCTTGATCCTGCGCCATATCAATGATGAACGCGCTTCGGGTCTGGCATTGGGCTTGGCTGCGCATGCCATTGGAACAGCACAGGCATGGCAAAGAGGCAGTGTGGCAGGACGCTATGCTGCATTTGGCATGGCAGTGAATGCTGTATTTACTGCCATATGGCTGCCTACTTTTATACTTTATTTACAAAAAATGTGACCAAACAGTCATTTACATTGATAATGATTGTTGCTTGTCAAAAATACTCCTAGTATCAGGAGTACTGTCAGTGGAATGAAGGAACATTCAAAATGGTCAAGATGAAACTTACTATTGCATTAATCTGCTCAACTTTAGCGAGTTTTGCTCTAGCTCAAGACCTTACAGGAACGTGGAAAAATATTGATGATAAAACCGGTTCATCAAAAGCCATTCTTGAAATTCGCCAGGAAAATAATGGCACTTATACCGCACAAGTGGTCAAAGTCACTCCGCGTCCTGGCTATACTCCCAAGAAATTTGCGTCAAATGCCCGGCACCTTATACCAATCAGCCCATTCTAGGCATGGATGTCTTGAAAGGTTTAAAACATATAGAAGGACCCAACTATGCGAATGGTAAAATTATCGATCCGCTATCTGGTCATATCTACAGCATGAAAGCGAAATTAAGTCCAAATGGTAAACGCTTAACCCTGCGTGGTTATGTTGGGGTTTCAGCATTAGGCCGCAGTCAGACCTGGATTAGAAATGACTAAATATGACAAAAAGCCACACTATGTGGCTTTTTTCTTCACTGATATTTAAATAATTCACACTATATTTCATTTTTATGAAGCAGTGGGTTGACTAATTTTTAAACGATAACTATATCTTTAGGACTTACGCAGTATTATTTATAGATTCTCTGTGGTAGCAGATGATTTTTAT
>JAEAMG010000916.1_pt1 | contig 26989 bp, 20 predicted proteins | sample 8958741 | NCBI WGS metagenome assembly JAEAMG01 (sample SAMN16933256, study PRJNA681125) | bioreactor sludge metagenome | isolation source: anaerobic bioreactor treating anionic surfactant - SDBS | place: India: Bengaluru | collected 2019-02-28 | reverse complement strand
CGGCGACCATCTTCGGTGACCACGTGGATCTGCTCCAGCACCTCCGGGTGCTGCGCGTAGCTCGGATCGATTTCCATCACCACGCGGTACTGGTTGAGCGTCTCGTAGATGGTGGAAATCTGCCGCTGACTGAAGGCGTTGTTGAGCAGCGTGGTCACCGTGCTCATGTCGACGCCCAGCCGCTTGGCGGCGTCGCGATCGACCTGCAGGCTGATCTGCTGCGCGCCCTCGCCTTCGTTGGCATCGATGCTGGTCAGCTCGGGCAGCGCCATGAGCGCCTGGGTGACCTTCGGCAGCCAGGTGCGCAGGTCGGCCAGATCGCCGGCCAGCAACGAATAGGCATACGCCGAACTGCTCTGCCGGCCGCCGCCGAACTGCAGGTCCTGGTCGGCCATGAGGAACAGCCGTCCACCCGGCACCTGCGGCTGATTCTTGCGGATGCGCTCGATCACCTGCTGCGCGGACAGCTCGCGTTCCTCCAGCGGCTTGAGCCGCACGATCATGAACGCGTTGTTGATGCCGCCCTGCCCGCCGATGAAGCCGGCCACGCTCTCCACCGCCGGATCGGCGAGGATCGCCTTGCGGAATATCTCCATCTTCGGCTGCATGACCTGGAACGACAGACCGTCGTCGCCACGGATGAAGCCGGTCAGCTGGCCGGTGTCCTGCTGCGGCAGGAAGGTCTTGGGCACCTGCACGTAGAGCACCACGTTGAGCGCGATGGTTGCCAGCAGGCTCAACAGCGTGATGCGCCGATGCCGCAGCGCCCAGCTCAGCGAGCGGTCGTAGTAACCGAGCAGCCACTGGTGCGCATCGTGACTCCAGCGATGCAGGCGGCTGTCGCGCTCGGCTTGGTAGGGCTTGAGCCAACGCGCACAGAGCATCGGCGTCAGCGTCAGCGACACCAGCAGCGAAACCAGAATCGCCGCCGCCAGCGTCAGCGAGAACTCGCGGAACAGCCGCTCGACGATGCCGCCCATGAACAGGATGGAGACGAACACCACCACCAGCGACAGGTTCATCGACAGCAGCGTGAAGCCCACCTCGCGGGTGCCGATGTAGGCCGCGCGCAGCGGCGGCACGCCATCGTCGATATGCCGGGCGATGTTCTCCAGCACCACGATGGCATCGTCCACCACCAGCCCCGCGGCGAGGATCAGCGCCATCAGCGACAGGGTGTTGAGCGAGAAGCCGAACAGGTACATCACGGCGAACGTGCCGACCAGCGAGACCGGCACCGCCAGCGCCGGAATCAGCGCGCTGCGCACATGGCCGAGAAACACGAACACCAGCACGATCACCAGCACCACGGCGATCAGCAGCGTGCGCTCGGCCTCGTGCAGGGTGGCGCGGATCACCGGCGAGCGGTCCATCGCCACGTTCAGCTCGACGCTGCCCGGCAGGATCGCCTGCAACGCCGGCAGCTCGGCGCGAATGCCGGCGATGGTCTCGATGATGTTGGCGCCGGCCTGGCGGTTGACGATCAGCAGCACCGCCTGCTCGTTGTTGAAGAACCCGCTGTTGTAGCGATCCTCCACCGCATCCTCGACCTTGGCCACATCGCTCAGGCGCAGCGTCGCGCCATCCTGATAGCGCAGGATCAGCGGCATGTAGTCGGCGGCGGCGTGCAACTGGTCGTTGGCGCGCACCTGCCAGTGCCGCTCGGCGTCCTCGACCATGCCCTTCGGCCGGCGCACGTTGGCGTTGGCAATGGTGGTACGCACGTCATCCAGCGAGACGCCGTACTGCTCCAGCTGCTGCGGCTGCAGCTCGACGCGCACGGCCGGCAGCGAGCTGCCGCCGACCTGTACCTCGCCGACGCCGGGCACCTGCGAGAGCTTCTGCGCGAGGATGGTCGAGCCGATGTCGTACAGCTGGCCCTTGTCGAGGACTTCGGAGGTCAGCGACAGCACCATGATCGGCGCCTGCGAGGGGTTGATCTTGCGGTAGGTCGGCATGCTGCGCATGCCGCTGGGCAGCAGGTTGCGTGCAGCATTGATCGCCGCCTGCACGTCGCGCGCGGCGCCGTTGATGTCGCGCTCCAGGTCGAACTGGATGATGATCCGCGTCGAGCCCTGGCTGCTGCGGCTGCTCATCTGGCTGACCCCGGCGATGCTGCCCAGCGAGCGCTCCAGCGGTGTCGCCACGCTGGAAGCCATGATCTCCGGGCTGGCGCCGGGCAGGCTGGCCTGCACGGTGATCACCGGGAAATCCATGTTCGGCAACGGCGAAACCGGCAGCAGGCCGAAACTGACCCCGCCCAGCAGCAGAATCGCCAGGCTGAGCAGCATGGTCGCCACCGGCCGCGCGATGAACGGCGCCGACAGATTCATCGCACGCTCCGTTGCGCCACGTTCGGCTGCAAACGGCCCCGGCTCACGCCTGCGCCTCGCTTGGCACCGCGCCGCGACGGCCGAAGCGCTGGCTCAGGCGGTCGAAGAACAGGTAGATCACCGGCGTGGTGAACAGCGTCAGCAGCTGACTGAGCAGCAGGCCGCCGACCAGCACCAGACCCAGCGGCTGGCGCAGCTCGGCGCCCGAGCCGGTGGCGAGCATCAATGGGATCGCGCCGAACAGCGCGGCTAGCGTGGTCATCAGGATCGGCCGGAAGCGCAGCAGCGCGGCGCGATAGATCGCCTGCTCCGGCGTCATGCCCTGGTGGCGTTCGGCCTCCAGCGCGAAGTCGATCATCATGATCGCGTTCTTCTTGACGATGCCGATCAGCAGGATGATGCCGATGATCGCGATCAGCCCCAGGTCATTGCCGGTCAGCAGCAACGCCAGCAGCGCGCCCACCGCCGCCGACGGCAGCGTGGAAAGAATGGTGATCGGGTGGATGTAGCTCTCGTAGAGCACGCCGAGCACGATGTACATGGTCACCACTGCCGCCAGGATCAGCAGCAGCGTGCTCGACAGCGACGCGCGAAACGCCTCGGCCGCGCCCTGGAAGTGGCTCTGGATGCCGGCTGGCAGGCCGATGTCCTGCTTCACCGCTTCGATCACCTCCACCGCCTCGCCCAGAGAAACGCCCGGCGCGAGGTTGAACGACAACGTCACTGCCGGGAACTGGCCGATGTGATTGATCAGCAGCGGCGCCGAATGCTGCTCCAATCGCGCCAGGCTCGACAGCCGCACCGGCGTGCCGCCCTCGCTCTGCACGAACAGCTGCTCCAGCGCCTGCGGCCCCAGGCGATTGCCGGCCTCGGCCTCGAGCACCACGCGGTACTGGCTGGCCTGGGTGAAGATGGTGGAAATCTGCCGTTGACCGAAGGCGTCGTACAGCGCATTGGTGATCGCCGAAACCTCGATGCCCAGGCGCGCGGCGGCGTCGCGGTCGATATCCAGGTAGATCTGCAGGCCATCGTGCTGCAGGTCGCTGGCCACATCGGTGAGTTCCGCCCGCCCGCGCAGCGCCTCGACCAGCCTGGGCGTCCACTCCTGCAGCAGCGCGCCATCTGGCGACTCCAGGCTGAACTGGAACTGCGTGCGGCTGACCCGATCCTCGATGGACAGGTCCTGCACCGGCTGCAGGTACAGCTCGATGCCCGGCAGCTTGGCCAGCTCCGGGCGCAGACGTTCGATCACCTCGCTGGCGGTGACGTCGCGTTCGGCGTGCGGCTTGAGGTTGATCAGCAGGCGGCCGCTGTTGAGCGTGACGTTGTCGCCGTCCACCCCGATATAGGACGACAGGCTGGCAACCGCCGGATCGGCCAGGATCACCCGGCTCAGCGACTGCTGGCGCTCGCTCATGGCGCGGAAGGAGATCGACTGCGGCGCCTCGCTGATGCCCTGGATCACGCCGGTGTCCTGCACCGGGAAGAAGCCCTTGGGCACGGCGAGATAGAGCACCACCGTCAGGCCGAGGGTGGCCACCGCCACCAGCAGTGTCAGCGTCTGGTGACCGAGCACCCAGGTCAGCCAGCGCGAATAGCCGCCGATCAGCCGCTCGACCCAGTCCGGGCGCGCCGGATCATGGCTCACCGGCTTGAGCAGGCGCGCGCACATCATCGGCGTCAGGGTCAGCGAGACCACCAGCGAGATCAGGATCGCCACCGCCAGGGTGATGGCGAACTCGCGGAACAGCCGGCCGACCACGTCCTGCATGAACAGCAGTGGAATCAGCACGGCGATCAGCGAGAGGGTCAGCGAGATCAGGGTGAAACCGATCTGCTTGGCGCCCTTGAGCGCGGCATTCAGCGGCGTCTCGCCCTCCTCCAGATGCCGGGCGATGTTTTCCAGCATGACGATGGCGTCGTCGACCACGAAGCCGGTGGCGATGGTCAATGCCATCAGCGTCAGGTTGTTCAGCGAGAAGCCGCACAGGTACATCACCGCGAAGGTACCAATCAGCGACAGCGGCACGGCGATCGAAGGGATGACGGTGGCCGAGAGCTTCTTGAGGAAGATGAAGGTCACCATCACCACCAGGATGGTGGCGAGGATCAACTCGTGCTGCACGTCGGTGACCGCAGCGCGGATGGTCTGGGTACGGTCGGTGAGAATGGTCACGTCGAGCCCAGCCGGCATACTGGCGGTGACTTCCGGCAGCAGCGCCTGGATACGCTCGACCACGTCGATGACGTTGGCGCCGGGCTGACGCTGGATGTTCAGCAGCACCGCCCGGTTTTCGTTGGCCCAGGCCGCCAGCCGCTCGTTCTCGGCGCCGGCAATGATGTCGGCGACATCCTTGAGCCGCAGCGCGGCGCCGTTTTCATAGGTAAGGATCAGCTCGGCATATTCTTCGGGCGTCTTCAGCTGGTCGTTGGCATCCAGCATGGAGACCCGCGTCGGACCGTCGAAGTTACCCTTGGGCTGGTTGACGTTGGCGTTGCCGATCAGCTCGCGCACATCGGCCAACGACAGGCCATAGGCGGCCAGCGCCTCGGGATTGGTGCGGATGCGCACCGCCGGCCGCTGCCCGCCGGCGATGCTGACCATGCCGACGCCGCTGATCTGCGCCAGCTTCTGCGCCATGCGCGTATCGACCAGATCATGCAGTTGCGGCAGCGGCAGCGTCGCCGAGGTCACCGCGAGAGTGATCACCGGCGTATCGGCCGGGTTGACCTTGTTGTATACCGGCGGCGCCGGCAGGTCGCTCGGCAGCAGGTTATCTGCCGCGTTGATCGCCGCCTGCACCTCCTGCTCGGCGACATCCAGCTCCACGTCAAGCGAGAAGCGCAGGGTGATCACCGAGGCGCCGCCTGAGCTGCTCGAGGACATCTGCGTCAGCCCCGGCATCTGCCCGAACTGGCGCTCAAGCGGTGCAGTCACAGCGCTGGTCATCACTTCCGGACTGGCACCGGGATACAGCGTCAGCACGCGGATGGTCGGATAGTCGACCTGCGGCAGCGCCGCGACCGGCAACAGCTTGTAGGCGATCAGACCGGCCAGCAGGATGGCGACCATCGTCAGGGTGGTCGCTACCGGCCGCAGGATGAACAGCCGCGAGATGTTCATTGCGCCGGACGCTCCCCGGCGCTCTCACCGCCCACCTTGGGTTGCTGCGCCGCCTCTTCGGCCATCGTCGCGCGATCGACGACTTCCACTTCGCTGCCGTCGCGCAGGCGATCGGTGCCTTCCATGACAATGCGCTCACCGGCCGTCAGGCCCTTGGCGATCACCGTGGTCTCGCCGTTGCTCGGGCCGACCTCGACGCTACGCAGCTGCACCTTGCTGTCCTCGCCAACGACGTAGGCGAAGTTGCCCCGCGAGCCGAACTGCAGCGCCGCCGAGGGAATCAGCGTGGCGTCCTCGAGGGTTTCCACCCGCAGGCGCACGTTGACGAACTGATTGGGGATGAGCATTTCGGTTTCGTTGTCGAACCGCGCCTTGAGCTTCAGCGTACCGGTGGTCACATCGATCTGGTTGTCGACGCTCTCCAGCACGCCCTCGCCCAACAGCAGTCGCTCACCACGATCCCACGCCTGCACCTTCAGCTCGGCGCCCTGACGAAAACGCGTCAGCACCGGCAGCAGATCGCCCTCCGGCAAGGTGAAGGTGACCGCCATCGGCTGGCTCTGGGTGATCACCACCAGCGGTGTGGTGTCGCTGGCCGAGACCAGGTTGCCGATGTCCAGCTGGCGCAGGCCGAGGCGGCCGTCGATCGGTGCGCGGATCTGGGTGAATTCCAGGTTGAGCTTGGCTTCGTTGACCGCCGCCTGATTGGCCGCCAGCGTGCCTTGGTACTGGTTGACCAGCGCCTGCTGGGTGTCGAGCGTCTGCTTGGCGATGCTGTCGTCGGCGTATAGCCCGCGGTAGCGCTCCAGATCGACCTGGGCGTTCTGCAACAGCGCGCGATTCTGCTGCAGCGTGCCCTCGGCCTGCTGCAGGGCGACCTTGTATGGCCGCGGATCGATCACCGCCAGCAGCTCACCGGCCTTGACCCGCTGGCCCTCCTCGAAGCGCACCTCGACCAGTTCGCCGGCGACGCGGCTGCGTACGTTCACCGTGTTCAGCGGCGTCACCGTGCCGAGCGCCTTGTAGAACACCTCGAACTCGCCTTGCTTCACCGTCGTCACGCGCACCGGCACCGGCCCGCTGAACGCGCCGAAGCCCGGTCGACCGCCCGGCTGCGGCGACTTCGCCGAAGGGCTCGGCCATAACCACCAGGCAAGCAAGGCGATGGCCAGCACGGCAAGACCGATGATCAGCCAGCGACGACGGGTAGCAGCAGGAGACGAATGCGCGACGGACATGAACTGGGTTCGCTCGGGAAGGAGCGTGAACCTTAAGCAGTCGCGCCCGCCTCGCAAAGGGGCTTTACGGCATTTTTACGTATCGACGCTTGTCCACCCGCGCGCAAACGGCCGGAACCATGCCGCGCCGGCTCAGTCTATGTAGCGTTCGACCAGGGGCCAGCATGTCGCCAGCCCTGGCAGACGGAACTGTCCCAGGCACACCGCCCAACCGAACGGCGGCGCGCCGTATTACCGGAGTACCGCAGGCTGGCCTGCTACAGGATCAAGGAATGAATGCATCACTGGTCATCCTGGCGTTGACCGTCGCCAGTTTTCTGCTCGGTTTCCTGCGCGATCTGTTCATCGCCCGCGCCTTCGGCCTGAGCTGGGAAGCCGACCTGATCTTCGTCGCGCTGATCCTGCCGCTGTTCTTCGAGAACTTCCTCGGTCTCGCCCTGCGCGACACCATGATTCCCTACCTGCAAAAGCTGCGCAGCCAGTCGGAGACGCTGTTCGAGTCGGTCAGTCGCTGGCTGTACTGGCGCGTGATGCTGATGGGCGTGGCGGCCAGCGCCCTGGTGATCGTCGCCAGCTACGGGATTCTCACCCTGCTGGCGCCGGGCTGGAGCGCCGAGCAGGTGGCGACCGGGCAGCTGGTGTTCTGCGTCGGCGCGCTGCTGATCGCCGTGCAGGCGACGCTGTACTGCCAGGGCGCGCTGCTCAACATGGATAGCGTGTTCATCCTGCCGATGACGCGCACCGTGCTGCTCAACGCCGGAGCGATCATCGGCATCCTGCTGTTCGAGCCAACCGGCATGGTGATCTTCATCGGCATGCTGCTGCCGCAGTTCGGCCTGATCGTCGCCCAGCACCGGCGCCTGGCCTATCTGCGCGGCGAACCGCACCCCGTGGCCGAAGGACACGGCAGCGCTTTCGGCCTGGCCTTCGCGCCGGTGCTGCTGGCCGCCGGTGCGCAGCAGGCGTGCATCCTCGCCGAACGGATGTTCGCCTCGTTCCTCGATGAAGGCAGCATCACCATGCTCTCGTTCGCCTTCCGCATCGTCACCATTCCGCTGACGCTATACGCGATGTCGGTGCTCTCGGTGCTGTTCCCGCAGTTCTCCGCGAGCTGGAACGACAACGACCACGGCGCCCACGCCGCGGTGATTCGCAAGGGGTTGCTGGCAACGCTGCTGTTCCTGGTGCCGGCGGCGGTGGTGCTCTGCTCGTTCCCGGACACCGTGGTCGCCGTGCTGCTCGAGCGCGGCCAGTTCGGCGCGGCGCAGACCAGCGCCACCGCCTCGCTGGTGATCATCTATGCGTTCGGCCTGCCGGCGATGGGGCTCGCCCTGCTCTGGGGCCGCGCCCTGCTCGCCCAGCATCAGGCCCGGCTGTTCCTGGTGCTCACGCTGATCAGCTCGGCGCTGACCATCGGTCTCGATGCGGCGCTGTATCGCCCCTACGGCGCCGAAGGACTGGCCATCGCCTTCTCCAGCGGCGCGGCGTTGCAGGCGCTGTTCATGGGCTTGTATGTCTACCGCGCATCGCCCAAGGGTCTGGGCATTGCCGTGCTGCTGCGCTGGGCGGCCACCGCCGCGGCGCTGGCGGTGGCGTTGCACTGGCTGCCAGAGCCACAGGGCTTTCTCGAGCTTTGCCTGTACATCGCGCTGGTGCTGGCCGGCTTCGCTCTCGGCGTGGTGCTGCTGGGCGAGCGCGACCTGTTCCGCCGCAGCTACTGGTCGATGCGCCGCGCCTGACCTGCGCTTCGGCTATTGCTGATCGACGCGCTGCAGCTGCTGCGCCTCGTATTTCGGATAGAGATGGGTGACGCTGCGGATCAGCTCGAAGCGCGTCAGGCTGATGCCGGCGAAGCGCTCGGGGATCGGGCTGTCGATCACCTCGTTCATGTCTGCGCCGCTGGCCGCGGCGTCGCGCAGCAGACCGTCGAGCCAGCGGAGGTAATCGCGCATCTGCACGAGCGGCGCGTCGTCGCTCGCGACCGGCCCGTGACCGGGCACCAGCAGCTTCCACGGCTGGGCCTGCAACTCGTCGAGATCGGCCAGCCAGATGTCCAGCCCCGGGCTGTTGGGCGTGGTCAGCGCGCGCTGGTAGAACAGGATGTCGCTGGCGAACAGCACGCCGCTGTTCTCATCGAGCACCGCCAGATCGGCGCCGGTATGCCCGCGCAGGGCGAGCAGGCGCAGCCTGTGGCCGCCGATTTCCAGTGTGCCGGGCTGTAGCGTTTCGTTCGGCAACACCACTTCGGTGCCGCGCATCCAGTCGCCAACCAGCCGGTACATGTTTTCCGCCATCGCATCGCCCTGCTCGCGCAGCAGCTCGGTGGTGCCGGCCAGCGCGGCGATGGGGACGTCGGCGAATGCCTGGTTGCCGAGCACATGGTCAGGATGGTGATGGGTGAGCAACACCTTGATCACCGGACGGTCGGTGACGCCCGCAATGGCCTCGCGCATGGCCTCGCCGTAGCGTTTCGACGGCCCGCTGTCGATCACCACCACGCCCGCCTCGGTGACGATGAAGCCGGTGTTGACGATGTTGCCGCCGTTGCGCTGCTCGAAGTTGTCGGTCGAGCCTTCGAGCAGCCAGACATTCTCGGCGATCTGTTTGGGCTGCAGGTCGTAGCGCAGCTCGGCCTGCGCCGGCAGCGCCAGGCAGCAGGCAAGGATCAGGGTGAAAAGGCGCATGACGTCTCCTTGGCTGGGTGAACGGACGCAGGCGCGGTAGCGCTACAGCGCCGCCTCGAACTCATTGCCGTTGTTGTCGCGCAGCCACAGGCGGGTTTCCTCCTGGCCCTGGACCTCCAGGCTCAGGCTGGGGTTCTCGCCGACTGCAGGAAACAATTCCAGCGTCGCCAATACCTCGCCATCGACGGTGCGCAGTTCGGCCTGGTTGACGAAGAATTCCGGAATGCCACCCACCAGGCCATTGTCCATCGGGTGCGAGACCTGCATGCGCAGTCGGCTGAATTCCCCGCGGGCAAAGCGTGCGCCGTGGACTTGGCCGAGACGGTCTTCCCACCCTGGCTGGGCCCGCACCACGCTGGGTGCCGTGCAGCCGCCACCGGCTGCATCGACCTTGGCGCCGCCGACATGCCAGACGCCGTCGCGTGTCAGCACTGCCGCGCGGATCGGCGTAGCCTGTTCGACGCGAATGCGGATGGCCACCAGCGACTCGACGCGCTCGCCGGGCGTGAAGGTAAAAATGCGCGGAATCGGATTGAGATCGGCCCAGGCCTCGATACGCAGTGAAGGTAAAAATGCGCGGAATCGGATTGAGATCGGCCCAGGCCTCGATACGCACCACCTCGTCGCCGAGGGCGCGGGCATCGATATGCACCGGCACCTGCCGGGCATCCTCGGCGAACGGCGGGACCTGTACCTGCACACGCTCGTCGAACACGTAGGGCTCGCCGTTGAGCAGGTTGCGGTGGTGGTGTTCCCACATCACCGATTGCAGCGGATCGGGTTCGCCAGCCAGCAGGTTGCCGGCCTGGGCGAACGTCAGAAGCAACAGCAGAACGCGCATGCTCATCTCGAACTCCTCGGGCGTGGCCCGGCGGCCCGCTGAAAGGATGGCGTCAGTTGCCAGCCGCCATCTCGTTCTCTACATCCTGGTAAAGCCCGGGCAGCTCGTAGCGCAGCCCATAGCCAGCATAGATCTTCGCCAGCCGCCCTTCGGTGATCATCGGCTCCAGCACGCCTTCCAGCGCGTAGGCCAGCTGGCGGTTGGACTCGTGCACCGCCATGCCCAGATCCCAGACCTGTTTGCCCATGTCGGGGTAGGCGTTCTCCGCGAGCTTCAGATGGCTGTCGTTGGCCTGCTTGAGCAGCCAGTCGATCTCCCCACGCATGGCCATCGTCGCGTCCACCTCACCGGCCTGCATGGCGGCGAACGCGGCCTGCGGGCTGGGATAGTGGTGCAGCATCTTGCTCATGCGCCCGCCGAACACCGACGACAGGTAGAAGGACGGCACGCTCTCGACCTCGACCCCCACCGGGTGGTACTGGAACACCGCCACGGTCGGCACCTCTTTCAGACGGCGATCATCGAAGGCGGACTGCCAACGTTCGCGCTGATAAGGCCCGAACATCACCACCAGCTCATTGATCAGCTCGCCCAGCTCGTTGCGCTTGTAGGAGAACTCGCGGTCGTAGGGCACGCGCAGCATCACGTCGGCCAGCACGTTGGGGCGCAGGTAGTGCCCCTTCCAGATGAAGTTGCGCAAGTCATCGTCCAGCGTTTCGTCCGGCGCGACCCACAGCACCTCCAGCTTGAGGCCGAGGCCATCCGCCAGCTCGCGCGCCATTTCCACGTCGACGCCGCGTGGCTGACCGTCGACGACGAAGCTGTATGGCGGGAAGTCCTGGTACATCGCCACCTTGAGCACACCCGAGGCGATGATGTCGTCGTAAGCGCGCACCCGCACCACGTCCGCCTGCACCAGCGCGCAGACGGCCGACAGGCACAGCGCGACGAGCCAGCGGCCGAGGCGCATCACCGCTTGGCCGCTTCGCTTTCGATATAGGTACGGATCGCCCACAGCGCTTCCTGGCTGAGGGTGTCGGCCATGCGCGGCATGTACACCGCACCGTCGCGCACCGCGCCGTTGATCACACGCTCCTTGAACCACTCGTCGCCGTCGTAGCTGGCTTCCAGATCGCGCAGGTCGGGCGCGATACCGCCGGAGATTGCCTCCAGGCCATGGCAACGGGCGCAGTTCTGGTTGTAGGCGGACGAACCGATCTGCACCGCCAGATCATGGTGTTCGCTCGGGGCGCGATAGGGATTTTCTTCTGCCCACTCCTCGCCAAGGGATGGCAGGCCCTTGGTGTCCACCGCCTGCGGCGTCACATCACCATGCGCCAGGACCAGGCCGGACATACCCAGGACACCCGCCGCCAGCAGCGAGCGCAGAAAGTTCTTGTTGTTCATGACTACCACCTCTGTTCGGAACCTGTACAAGGCAGCCCCATCGGAGCGCATGGTGGCCATGTTGGCGGCGCGACCCGGCCGGCAGAATCCTGCTTTGGATGCCTGCATCTCCTCCCTTGGTACTAGGTTTTATCCCCGTCTTTTGCAGCGGGTCGTGGTGGCACCGCGGTAGCAAGGCGAAAACAGCGCACCGATGGGAAGTTTTCCCGGCATCGGCGGGCGTTTTTCCGTGTCGGCGCCCGCGAGCGCGCTCCCACTATTCGTATCGCCAGGCTACCGGCAGACGGCGGCCTCGTCCGAATCGACCAAGGGAATCGCAACCATGACAACAAGATCGCACCCCGGCACAACCCGCCCGCTCGCCCTCGCCGTGCTGTTCGGCAGCCTCGCGCTGGCCGGCGTTGCCCAGGCCAAGCCGGTCAGCTGGGAAGACATCGCCAACGACCATCTGTCCACCGAGAACGTGCTGCAGTACGGCCTGGGCACCCACGCACAGCGCTGGAGTCCGCTGGCCCAGGTCAACGACAAGAACGTGTTCAAGCTGACGCCGGCGTGGTCGTTCTCCTTCGGTGACGAGAAACAGCGCGGCCAGGAATCCCAGGCCATCGTCCACGACGGCGTGATCTACGTGACCGGCTCCTATTCGCGCGTGTTCGCCCTGGATGCCAAGACCGGCAAACGCCTGTGGAGCTATGCCCACCGCCTGCCCGACGATATCCGCCCGTGCTGCGACGTGGTCAACCGCGGCGCGGCGATCTACGGCGACAAGATCTACTTCGGCACGCTGGATGCCCGCGTCGTGGCGCTGAACAAGGACACCGGCAAGGTCGTCTGGAACAAGAAATTCGGCGATCACGACGCCGGCTACACCATGACCGGCGCGCCGACGCTGGTGAAGGACGGCAAGACCGGCAAGGTGCTGCTGGTTCACGGCAGCTCGGGTGACGAGTTCGGCGTGGTCGGCAAGCTCTTCGCGCGCGACCCGGACACCGGTGAAGAAGTCTGGATGCGTCCCTTCGTCGAGGGCCACATGGGCCGCCTGAACGGCAAGGACAGCACGCCGACCGGCGACATCAAGGCACCCTCCTGGCCGGACGATGCCAACTCGCCGACCGGCAAGGTCGAAGCCTGGAGTCAGGGCGGCGGCGCACCGTGGCAGAGCGCGAGCTTCGATGCCGAGACCAATACCATCATCGTCGGCGCCGGCAACCCCGCGCCGTGGAACGGCTGGGCGCGCACCTCCAAGGACGGCAAGCCGCAGGACTACGACAGCCTCTACACCTCCGGCCAGGTCGGCGTCGATCCTTCCACCGGCGAAGTGAAGTGGTTCTATCAGCACACCCCGAACGACGCCTGGGACTTCTCCGGCAACAACGAGCTGGTGCTGTTCGACTACAAGGACAAGAACGGCAAGACCGTGAAAGCCACCGCCCACGCCGACCGCAACGGCTTCTTCTACGTGGTCGATCGCAAGGACGGCAAGCTGCAGAACGCCTTCCCCTTCGTCGACAACATCACCTGGGCCAGCCACATCGACCTGAAAACCGGCCGCCCGGTGGAGAACGAAGGCCAGCGTCCGCCCAAACCCGAACCCGGCGAGCAGCACGGCAAGTCCGTCGAGGTTTCTCCGCCCTTCCTCGGCGGCAAGAACTGGAACCCGATGGCCTACAGCCAGGACACCGGCCTGTTCTACGTGCCGGCCAACCACTGGAAAGAGGACTACTGGACCGAAGAGGTCAGCTACAAGAAGGGCTCGGCCTATCTCGGCCAGGGGTTCCGCATCAAGCGCATGTATGACGATCACGTCGGCATCCTGCGCGCCATGAACCCCACCACCGGCAAGGTCGCCTGGGAACACAAGGAAAAACTGCCGCTGTGGGCCGGCGTGCTCGCCACCAAGGGCAACCTGGTGTTCACCGGCACCAGTGACGGCTACTTCAAGGCATTCGACGCGAAAACCGGCGACGAGCTGTGGAAGTTCCAGACCGGCAGCGGCGTCATCTCGCCGCCGATCACCTGGGAGCAGGACGGCGAGCAGTACCTCGGCGTGACCGTCGGTTACGGCGGCGCCGTGCCGTTGTGGGGCGGCGACATGGCCGTGCTGACCAAGCCGGTCGCCCAGGGCGGCTCCTTCTGGGTGTTCAAGCTGCCGGAGTGGGAGAAGAACACCGCGCAGCGCTGAGCACCGCGCCGTGCCCGCTTCGGCCGGCACGGCGTTCCCCTGTACGACGGTTCGCGGAACGTTCCCGTGGCATGTCCGGCCCCGAGTTGGCGCTCTCGCCGGCGCGCCACGCGAGCCTCCGCGCAACCGCCCCTCCCTACCGCTTCGCAGGAGTACCGTCATGAAGACCTTCCCGCTACTGCTTTTGCCACTGGCCCTGCTCGCCGGTAACGCCGCGCTCGCCGCCAGCGACCAGCCCGCGGTCATCAACGGCTGCGTGATCCAGCCGGAAAGCCAGTGCCCGAACGCCGATCTGCGCGGCGCGGACCTGAGCAATCAGGACCTGCGCAAGATCAATCTCGCCGGCGCCAAGCTGGCGGGCGCCAACCTGCGCCACGCCAACCTGGACCTGGCCAATCTGGAAAAGGCCGATCTCAGCGGCGCCACGCTCAACCGCGCCAGCCTGCAGCAGGCCAATCTGCGCCTGGCCAACTTCACCGACGCCCGGCTGGTCGCCATTCAGGGCTGGGGTCTGTTCGCTCAGGCTGCGCGCTTCAATGGTGCCGACCTCACCGGTGCCTATCTCGAATTCGCCCGCCTGAGCGGCGCGAAGATGCAGCGCAGCACCCTGCGTGCCGCCGACCTGGAAATGACCTGGCTGAGCAAGGCCGACCTCGCCGGCGCCGACCTGACCGACGCCAACCTGCAGGAAGCCAAGCTCAACGATGCCAACCTGGCCGACGCCGTGCTCAGCGGCGCGCGGCGGCATTACGCCACGTTCCAGGGAACCAACATGGAAGGCTGCAAGGACTGCCCGCACGACTGGGAAAAGTAGCCGGCGCCAGGCCGATTCGACATCGACTTGCCCGTCGTGCTCGGCTAGCGTTGCCTGATCGCTCCCGCTGGCGAGCCCCGGAGCACCGACGATGCAGCAGCCCATCCGCATTCCCCGCCCTGCCGACGACGACACCCTGCCGGCCTTCGCCGCGCTGACGGCCGCACACATCGTCATACCCGTCGATGCCGCAGCGCTGGCCAGCGCCATCGGCGAGCTGCGCGCATGCCCCTGCGTCGGCTTCGATACCGAATCCCGGCCCAGCGCGAAGACGAACGGCGCGAAGGCCTGGGCGAAACGCGCCGGCACCATCAGCAGCCCCTGGCGCAGGCCATAACCGTGCGGGCCGAAGATCACCAGCGGCAAGGTGCCCTTGGCGATGGTCAGGATGCCGTTGCCACCGCCGTGCAACAGCGCAAACCCGGTGGTCGCCGGCGCGCCGAACAGCATCACGCCGGCCGCACCGATGGGATGCGCGATGGCCGCCAGGCGTGCCGAAAGCAGCGGATGGAAGCGCTGCAGCAAAACGAATTCCAGACAGCGCGCACCGACCTGCGCCGGCCCGACCAGCGCCGCGACGGCGATGGCCGCAGCCGCCGACAGCCCGGACTCCTGCAGCAGTCGCGGCAGGTGCGCCGCCATCGCCGTGCTGACGAACCAGGTGGCCGCGAAAACGAACGCCAGCAGCCCCATGGTCAGGCCGGCGCCGGCAGGTTCCTGCACAGGCTTGTCGCCCGGCGGCGATGCGGGCTGGATACCCAGCGGAATCATCAGCCGGTTCAGCGGCAGACCGAGGACGATATGCGCCCCGGCCCAGACCAGGCAGGTGCCACGCCAGCCGAGCGCAGCCTCCAGCCAGCCGCTGATCGGCCAGCACACGGTACTGGCGAATCCGGCAAGCAAGGTAATCCCGGTGATCGCACCGCGCGCATCGCGGCCGTAGATGCCGGTGAGTGTGGAGAACGCCGACTCGTAAAGCCCCAGCGCCATGCCGATGCCGATCACCAGCCAGCCGAGCCAGAGCATCAGCGGCCCGTTCGCAAGGCCGAGGGTCGCCAGCCCTGCCGCGAAGACCAGACTGGAAAGCGCCAGCACATCACGCCCGCCGTGATGGTCGATGCGCTTGCCGCACAGCGGCCCGAGAACGGCCGTCACCACCAGCGCCAGGGAAAATGCGGCGAACACGGTGCCGGTGGCCAGGCCCAGCTCGCGCGCCATCGGCTCGGCGAGAATCGCTGGCAGGTAGTAGGTCGAGCCCCAGGCCAGCGTCTGCGCGCTGCCGAGTGCGAACACGACGCGCAGGCGCGACGAGCTGATCAACGCGTCTGGCCTGCCGCAGTCAGGTGTGACGACCTGGAACGGCGGATGACTGCACAAGCGTGGTTCATTGGGGCTCCGCTGGTCGCGCCGCACAGGATGGCGGCCAAGCACACCAGCATACGCAGTCTGCCGTGACTTTTTTGCGTCACGCCTGACACATCGCCCCGCAAAGCCGGCAAGCCGGACGCAAAAGACCCGTACGGTCTGCACGGGCCTTTATCCGTTCAGCTACAGCGCGTCCCATTGGTAGCGCACGCCCAGCCAGCCCGCGCGGGGTGCACCGGGGGCGATGAACTGCTCGTGGCGCCAGCCGTCCGGGTCGTCGGCGAAGGCGTTGCCGGCGCCGACGAAGGGGTTCTCCGCCAGCGCGCCGCTGGTGGCGTAACGCTTGTCGAACAGGTTGTCGACGCGTCCGAACAGCGTCCAGTCGCGGGCGAAACGGTAGTCGGCGGTGAGGTTGAGCACCGCGTAGCCCGGCAGCTTGCCACTGCCCTCGAACTCGCCGCTTGCCTGGTGGCGGTTGTTCTCGTTGCCGCGCACGTATTGTCCGGAATAGGCCAGCAACGTGGTGCCCAGGCGCAGGCGCTCGTTCAGGTTCCAGTCCAGCCCGAGCTTGAGATTGTGCTTGGGCAAGCCCGGCAGGTGGTCGCCGCTGGCGATACGGATTTCGTCATCCGGGCAGCCACCCTCGCCTTCGGTGCTGTTGTTCTCGGCGAGGATGCATGCCGAGGAGCGGAACGTCGCCTGCAGGTAGGTGTAATCCGCGCGCCAGTCGAATGCACCGTAGCTGCCGTTCAGCCCCAGCTCGATGCCCTGGCGCCGGGTGCGGCCGAAGTTGGTGAAATAGCCCTGGCTGCCACCGGTGCCGACGAACAGCAGATCGTCGTGGTTCATGCTGCGAAATGCGGTGACGTTCCATTCCGTGCCGCCCGCCAGTTGTCCGCGCACGCCGAGTTCGAGGGTACGGGTGACCACCTGCTCGAGGAACGGGTCGGCGGCCATCGCGTTGGGCAGGCTGCAGGGGTTCTGCGGATCGGCGCAGCCCAGCTCGATCGGCGTGGGCGCGCGATTGCCCTGCGAGAAGCCGCCATAGACGGTCAGCGCCGGTTGCAGCTGCCAGGCGAAACCCAGTGCCGGGTTGAGCTTGCGATAGGTGAAGTCGCCGTCGAGGTCATCGCCCATGCGATCGCTGTTGACCACGCGCGTGCGGTTGTAGCGCAGCGAGCCAGTCAGCTGCAGCGCCTCGGTCAGCGCCCAGGTGTCGGTTGCGTAAAGGCTGGAGGTGCGCGTACGGCCCAGCAGGCTGTTGGCCTGTTCCTCGTCCTCGGTCGGCAGGATGCCGCGCTCGTCGGTCAGCTCGCCGCCCTGCTCGCTCTGGTGAAAGCTGGCGCGGGTGTTGTCATGCGACAGGCCGAAGGCGAACTGGTGATCGCCGGCATAACGCGTCCACTGCAAGGCCAGGCCGTAGGCGCGCTGCGCGGTGCGGGTACGGTTGAGCACGCCGCTTTGCGGGCCTTCGCCGATAAAGCCGGCGTCTTCCCACTCCTCGTACTCGTCCTCGTACTCGTCGTTGCCGTCACCGTTCAGCGTCGCGGTGCGGGTACGGCGCAGATAAACGGTGCCGGACAGCCGATCGGCATCGCTCAGCCAGTGACTGGCCGACAGCGCCATCAGATGGCTGCGGTTCTCGGTCTGGTCGGGATAGGTGAAGATCGCGTCGTGATCGCGGTCATGCATGCTCTCGGGCAGCAGGCCGTTGCCGATCAGGTCGTTGTCGGCGTGCGCGAGGGTCAGCGCGATGTCGGTGGTCGCGGTGGTCCAGGCGAACTTGCCGAACAGCTGGCCGACATCCGATGGCGAGTGATCGCGCCAGCCATCCTCCTCCATGCCCTCGGCCGCCAGATACCAGGAAAATTCTTCATGCTGGCCGCCGTGCTGCACCGCGCCACCCTTGCGCCCGAACGAGCCGGCGTAAACCTCGGCGGAACCGCCGGGATGGGTGTCGCCGCGCTTGGTCTGCAACGCCAGCGCACCACCCAGGGTGTTCAGGCCGTACAACGGGTTGGAGCCGGGCACCAGCGCCATGTCGGCGATGGCGCTGCGGGGAATCAGGTCCCAGTGCACCACGTCGCCGAAGGCCTCGTTGACCCGCACGCCGTCGAGGAATACCGACAGACCCTGGGCGGTGCCCAACAGCGGCGATGCGGTGAAGCCGCGGTAGTTGAGGTCGGCCTGGTATGGGTTGCCCTGGGTCTCGTTCAGATTGACGCTCGGCAGCCCGCGCTGCAGCGCTTCGGCGAGCGACTGGCCGCCGAGCTTGCGCAGTTGCGCCTCGTCCAGCGTCTGGACGTTGGCCGGCAGGCGATCCTTGGACAGACCGATACCCGGCAACGGTGTGGTGGCGACGATTTCTTCGCTGGCCAGTTCGAGCGGCTCGGCGGCATGCGCCATACCTGGCAGGAGGCTGGCGATGGCGAGCGAAAGCAGCGTGCGCCGGGGCAGCGCGCGGCGGCAGACCTGATACGACATGGATATTCCTTGTTGTTGTGCGGCAAATCGAACGGATCACGGCTGCATGCTGGCAACCTGCCAGACCGATTATCGAAAGCCGCCGAGTCGCGCCGACAGGGAAGAATTCCCGGTTCGCCCGGGAAAATTTCCCGAACCGCCGGCACTTGGTCGTACGACCGATGGCGCGGTACGGACCAAGACCTGCGTGGCGGCCAGGCACGCGCAGGCCGCCCGCCTGCGGCGGCAGGCGGGTTCGCGAACAGGAAACAGTCGGGGGCGTGGCGGGGCTCAGGCCTCGCAGAGCATGCGTTCGCCGACGCGCAGCAGGCCCTGGTCGATGGCCAGGTGCACCAGCTCCGCCTGGGAGCTGACGTCCAGCTTGCTCTTGAGCAGAGCCATGTGATTGGAGACGGTCTTGCTGCTGATGCACAGCCGCTCGGCGATCTCACGGTTGCCGATGCCACGGGCGAGCATGATGAAGATCTCCATCTCGCGCGGGGTCATCTCGGCCAGACGGCCCTGCATCGGTGAGGTGCTGGGACGCTGGCGGGCCAGTGCGGTGGCCAGCGGCTGCTCGATGAAGGGCTGACCGGCAAGCACCTTGCGCACCGCCTCGACCAGCACGTCCGGCGCGCAGCGTTTGGTCAGGTAGCCGGACGCCCCGGCATCCAGCGCCTGGCGCACCAGTGCCAGTTCGTCATGCATGCTGAAGATCAGCACCGGCAGCAGCGGCAGGCGCTGGCGCAGGCGCCGGCAGGTCTCCAGCCCGCTGATGCCAGGCAGCCCGAGGTCCAGCACGACGAGGCTGGGAATTTCCTCCTGCACCCGTTGCAGCGCCAGTTCGCCGCTCTCGGCCTCGGTCACCACCACCTCGGGCAGCAGCGCGGTAAGCAGGCTGGCGTAGCCCTGGCGCACCACCGCGTGATCGTCCACCAGCAGGATTTTCATGCTGTCGCTCCTTTACACGGCAGGTTGAGATAAAGCGTCCAGCCCCGTCCCGGGCAGTGCCGCAAACGCAGGTTGGCGCCGAGGCAGCGAGCCCGCTCGCGCATCGAACGCAGACCGACCCCGGCACGCTGCGGCGGCTCGCCGTGGCCGTCGTCACGCAACAGCACACGCAGCCCATGCGCGCCGCCGCGCAGGCGCAGACGTACGCAACGGGCCTGCGCATGACGCGCGACATTGGTCAGCGCCTCCTGCAGCAGCCGGTACAGGTGCAGCTTGTCCTCGGTGGTGAACGCGGGAATCGCTCCGCACAGCTGGAGGTGGCATTCGATGCCCTGCGCGCCCTGCCATTGCTCGACCAGCTGGCCGACGGCCTCTTCCAGCGGCAGGTGTTCGAGCATCACCGGATAGAGATCGCGCACCAGTGTGCGAAACCCATTCTGCAGATCGAGGCTGTGCCGTTCCAGATGCGCCGCGGTTTCACGCACCGCATCCGGTTGCTCGGCCTGGATGCGCAGCAGGCAGGCGCGGGCGCGAATGCCGGCGACGTACTGGCCGAGATCGTCGTGCATCACCTGCGCCAGACGGGTGCGTTCGCGCTCCTGCAGTTCCAGCAGCGTGCCGGTGAGCCGCGCATTCGCCGCCTCGGCCTCCTCCAGCGCGCCGGCCATCTGGTTGAAATGTCCGGCCAGCCGGCGTGCCTCCGGCAGCCGCCGCGCCACCAGCCGCGTGGCCAGCTGCCCGCGGGAAATCTGCCGCAGGCCGCCGAGCAGGTCTTCCAGCACACCGAGCGCGTGGCCGACCGCCCAGCGTATGGTCAGCAGGCTCAGCGCCAGCGCCAGGCCGAACAGCGCGAGCAGCTGCAACAGCGAATCCCAGACTTCTTCCACTTCGTCGTCGGGATTGACCGCCAGGCGAATCTGCTCCCCGTTCGCCCGCTCGATGACGCGCGCCGGCATCACCTGCGGGTACAACCAGCGGCTCAGCCAGGGCCGACCGGACGGCTCGGCAGGCTGCTCATCGCCGGCCGCCACTCGCTCGATGCGGATATGTCGCAGGCTTTGCTCCAGGCCGGCGGCCGGCGCCTGCGGCTCATCGCGCAGGCTGAGTGCCAGGTAGTCCACGACCTGCTGCGCGGCATCGAGCTCGCGCTGCACGTCATGCGCGGCCTGGCGCAGCAGCACCGCCGTGCAGACCAGCGCCACCGCGACGAAGAACAGCGCCACCAGCAGGTAGGTACGCCTGAGCGCACTCATGGCCGCGCCCTCACTTGATCACGAAGCGCCCTTCCATGCCCTTGTTCTGCAGGCCCTTGCAGTAGAACGGGTAGGTGCCGGGCTTGACCGGCAGGAAGAAGATTTCCGCCTCGCCGGCATCCTCGAACTCCAGCTCGACCAGCGTGACCGCCTTGATCTCCACGCCACCGGCCTCGACCTTGCGCAGGAAGATCGACTGGGCGAACTCCGGCGCCTGGAAGGCGCACTCCTTCTGCCCGTCGGCAATCACCTTGAGCTGATAGGCGACGCCGGTTTCCAGCTGGTACTCCTTCTGCGAGACGGCGTAATCGCTTTCTTCGGAGCCGAACTTGAGGTCCGGCAGCGCCTGGGTGCGGCGAGTGAGATCGCCGGCGGCCTGACTCTGGTCGAAGCCGAGCAGGCTGCCGATGAACAGCAAATTGAGCAGCATGGCTTTGCATGTGGGCATGGTGATGGCCTCTTTATTGTTTTGGATGCCCCATCCTAGGCGCCCGCGTACCAACCACCCTCCTACCTTGGTACCGATCCGGCACCGCCGCCGGCCCCCGCCAGCGCCTGATGGAATGAAAAACGACGGCGTCCGACGGTCGCCCGATCCGTTTTCGCCCGCCGCGCCGCGCAGCGCCGCGCCTGCGCCGGTGCCCGCCAGAAACCACGCCAAAAGCCGCATCGCGCGTACCGCTACCTACGCAGCAGTACCAAGGTAGCGATCAATTTCTCGGCCGGCGCGCCGCAACATTCGGCATCCGGGATGCCGTTTTGCCATCGGCGATCTTCGGCCGCCCTTCGGCGTTCAGGCACGCCCCCGCAGGTTCTTTTGCATTGCTCAGGAGTAGGAACCGTCATGACACTCAGATCCATACAACAGCGAATCGCTCTCATCGGCGGGCTATGCCTGCTCGCAACGGCGGGCATACTCATCGGCTACAGCGTCTACCTCGCAAGCTCCACGCAGCAACTGGTGTCGAACCGCGTCAGCCAGCAAGCGCAGGACGAGGCGCTGCAAACCCTGCAACACCTCGGCGGCAAGTACGCAGGGGAAATCCGTGCGGAATTCACCAAGGCGCTGGAAGCCGCCCGCGGCATGGCCACGACCTTCGCCGTCGCGAAGATGGGCGCGGCCGACAATGGCGGCCTCGAGATCGGCCGCGACCAGGTCAATGCCGTCCTGCTGAACGTGCTCAAGAGTTACCCGGACTTCAACGGCACCTACTCGTGCTGGGAACCGGACGCCATCGACGGCCAGGACGCGCTGTTCGCCGGTACGCAGAACGGCAACAACGAGCAGACCGGGCGCTTCACGCCCTACTGGACGCGCGGCGCAGACGGCAAGATCGCCGTCCAGCCGCTGGTCGAATACGACACCATGGACAAGCACCCGAACGGCGTGCTGAAGGGCGGCTGGTACATCGGCCCGAAGGAAAACCGGCGCGAAAGCGTGCTCGGCCCGCTGCCCTACATCGTGCAGGGCAAGCAGGTGTGGCTGGCGACGCTGTCGGTACCCATCGTGGTCAACGGGCGCTTCATGGGCGTGGCGGGCACCGACTACAACCTCGATTTCGTGCAGAAGATCAGCCAGGAAGTCTCCGGCAAGCTGTTCGACGGCCAGGGCGAGGTGGCGATCATCAGCGATCAGGGGCTGGTCGTCGCGGAAAGCCGCCATCCCAACCTGATCGGCGAACACTTCAAGCAGGTGCTTCCCGATGACTGGCAGGCCGCGCTCGGCTCCATCCAGAAAGGCGAAGAGCTGGCACGGCTGGACGACCGCGGCATGGTGATCGTCTTCGCGCCCATCGAGCTCGGCCGGACCGGCAAGCCGTGGTCGATGATGCTCAAGATCGACAAAGACATCGTGCTGGCAAAAGCCGCTGCCCTCGAAGCGGAAATGCAGACCCAGAGCAGCCGGAGCATGCTTCAGCAGATCGGCGTCGGGGTGTTCATCTCGCTGCTCGCGGTCATCGCGCTGTGGATCTCCTCGCGCTCGGTGGCGCTGCCGATCCGCAAGGCGGCGCAGCTCGCTGGCGCGATACAGCGCGGCGACTTTTCGCAACGCCTCGCACACCGCTCGGCGGACGAAGTGGGCCAGCTTTCCGCCAGCCTCGACCGCATGGCCGAGAGCCTGCAGCAGCAGGTGCATGTCGCCGAGCGCATTTCCCAGGGCGATCTGACGGTGGACGTGCGCCTGGCCTCGGACGGCGATCAGCTCGGCCTGGCACTGCGGCGGATGGTCGACAACCTCAACGAGCTGGTCTCCCAGGTGCAGCTCAGCTCGGCGCTGATCAACGACAAGGCCGGCGAGGTGACGCGCCTGAGCCATGACCTGTCCGGAGGCGCGACGGAGTCGGCCTCGGCGGTCACCGAGATCAGCGCCACCATCAACCAGATGGCTTCGCAGATCCGCCAGACTTCCGAGTACGCCGGCGAGGCCAATTCGCTGTCGCGCCATTCCGAACAATCCGCGCGTGGCGGCAATGAACTCATGGCGACGCTCAAGGGCGCGATGCAGGAAATCAACCAGTCCGGCCAGGACATCACCAACATCATCCGCGCCATCGAGGAGATCGCTACCCAGACCAACCTGCTGGCCCTCAACGCGGCCATCGAAGCGGCGCGTGCTGGTGAGCACGGACGCGGCTTCGCGGTCGTGGCCGATGAAGTGCGCCAGCTTGCCGCCCGCAGCGCCGAAGCGGCGCAGCGCTCCACCCGTCTGATTCAGGAATCCAACGCGCGGACCGTCAAGGGCATGGAGCTCACCGACGAAACCGCCCAGGCGCTGGAAGCGATCGTCCAGGGCGCCGCGCAGGTCTCGCAGCTGGTCGACGAGATCGCCTCGGCCTCCAGCCAGCAGGCGTCCGGCATCGAACAGGTCAGCCTGGCCATCGAGCAGATCGATCAGGTCGTGCACCACAACAGCAGCAACTCCGAGCAGTCGACCCAGGCCGCGCAGGAGCTGACGCAACAGGCCGAGCAGATGATCGTGCAGGTCGGTCGTTTCACCGTCAGACGCACCCGCTGAGCACCCGAGCGGCACCCTCGCGGTGCCGCTTCGATCTGTCGCATTTCTACGACCTTGGTACACCACGACTGGTACTTTCTGCATATTCCCCCCTGGTGGAGCGCTTCCTATGCTGCCCGCAAGCCTCAGGAGTCGCCCCATGCATCCATTCGCGTTCCATGCCGCGGTCTGTCTGATCGCCCTCGCCTGCGCCGACGCGTTCGCCGCGCCGGCCGCGCCCGAGCCGCTGGAGGTACGCATCGGCTATCTGGGCTATCGGCCCGATCCGGGACCGCTGCTGTCCAACGTCATACCCGAGCCGGAAGACGCCGGCCTGCGCGGCGCCGAGCTGGCCATCGTCGACAGCAACAGCACCGGACGCTTCCTCAAGCATCACTACCGTCTCGACTCCGCCACCAGCGAAACGCCCGAAGCGCTGCTCGAGCAGGCGGCGCGGCTGCACGCCGACGGCCTGCGCCTGTTCGTGGTCAACGCCCCGGTCGACACGCTGCGCCAGCTGTCCGCGGCGCTGCCCGACAGCCTGCTGTACAACGCCGGCAGTGCCGACGATGCGCTGCGCAGCCAGAGCTGCCTGAACAACGTGCTGCACACCCTGCCCAGCCGCAGCATGCTGGCCGACGCCCTGGGCCAGTTCCTCGCCGCGCGGCGCTGGAACCGCTGGCTGCTGATCAGCGGGTCTACCGCGGAAGATCAGGCCTACGCCGACGCGCTGCGCCGTGCGGCCAAGCGTTTCGGCCACAAGATCGTCGCGGAAAAACCCTGGAGCTTCGAGAACGACCAGCGCCGCACGGCGCAGGCCGATATGCCGCTGTTCACCCAGACCACCGAGTACGACGTGGTGCTAGTCGCCGACGAGCGCGGCGATTTCGGCGAATACGTGCCCTATCACACCTGGTATCCGCGCCCGGTCGCCGGGACCCAGGGGCTGACCCCCACCGGCTGGCACAAGACCGTGGAAACCTACGGCGCCGCTCAGCTGCAGAAGCGTTTCGAGGCGCACGCCGGGCGCTGGATGAACGACCGCGATTTCGCCGCCTGGATGGCCGTGCGCAGCCTCGCAGCCGCGGTGACCAAACTGCGTACCGCCGAGGTACCGGCGATCCGTCAGCTGTCGCTGAGCGACAAGCTACCGCTCGATGGCTTCAAGGGCCGCAAGCTGAGCTTCCGCTCGTGGAACGGCCAGCTGCGCCAACCGATCCCGCTGGTCCACCCGCGCGCACTGGTCTCCACCTCGCCGCAGGACGGTTTTCTGCATCCCACCAGCGAGCTGGACACCCTGGGCTTCGACGCCCCCGAGAGCCGCTGCCGGCTGAGCGAGGCACAACCATGAAGCGCCTTCCCGTGGCCGCCCTGCTGGCATTGGCCGCCCTGCCCGGCACCTCGGCGCTCGCCGACGAGCTGGGCTACGAGGCCTATGTCGACAGTCCCAAGCGCATCAAATGCCTGTACGGCTACGTCACCGCCAAGACCGGCAATTTCGAGGCCGCCAAGGCCATCTTCGAGGACTGCGTCGCGCGCTGGAACGACGTCTACTCGATGATCTCCCTGGCGCAGATGTACGAGAGCGGCAACGGCGTGGAACAGGACCTGAGCAAGTCCGCCGCACTGCTCAAACAGGGCGCCGAACAACCCGACGACGCCAGCTACGTGAGCCTGGCGCGCTATCACTGGGGCGTCGCGCTGGCCGAAGGCCGCGGTGTGGAGGCCGACCGCGTCGCTGCGCGCGACTGGCTGCAACGCGCCGCTGCCGGCGGGCAGAGCGAAGCCGACGAATACCTGCTGCGCCTGGATGCCGCCAACGCGCCGGCCCGCTGACACACCCATTCCTATAACAACAAAGGACTCCCTCATGCCCAGAACCCTGCTTGCCTCCGCCATCGCCTGCGCCCTGAGCTGCCTGGCCGGCTCCGCCCTGGCCGCCACTGCGTACGTTTCCAACGAGAAGGATGACAGCATCAGCGTCATCGACCTGGACAAGATGGAAACGGTCGAGACCCTCGAAGTCGGCATGCGTCCACGCGGGCTGACCCTCTCGCACGACAACAAGCTGCTCTACATCTGCGCCAGCGATTCGGACACCGTGCAGGTGATGGACCTGGCCACGCGGCAGATCATCAAGCAGCTGCCGTCCGGTGCCGACCCGGAGCAGTTCGCCCTGCATCCCAACAACAAGTGGCTGTACATCTCCAACGAGGACGATGCGCTGGTGACGGTGGTCGACGTCGACAAGGAAGAGGTGCTGGCGCAGATCGACGTCGGCGTCGAACCCGAGGGCATGGCGGTCAGCCCGGACGGCAAGTGGGCGGTCAACACCAGTGAAACCACCAACATGCTGCACTGGATCGATACCGCTACCAACCAGCTAGTGGACAACACCCTGGTCGACCAGCGCCCGCGGCACGTCGAGTTCACCAAGGACAGCAAGACCCTCTGGGCCTCGGCCGAAATCGGCGGCACGGTCAGCGTGGTCGACGTGGACAAGCGCGAAATCCTCAAGACCCTGACCTTCAAGATCAAGGGCGTCCACCCGGACAAGGTCCAGCCGGTGGGCATCAAGCTCACCTCCGACGGCAAATACGCCTTCGTCGCGCTCGGCCCGGCCAACCACATCGCCGTGGTCGATGCGAAAACCTACGAAGTGCTGGATTACCTGCTGGTTGGCCGGCGCGTCTGGCACATGGCGTTCAACCCGGATGAAAGCCTGCTGCTGACCACCAACGGCGTGAGCAGCGACGTGTCGGTCATCGATGTCGCCAAGCTCAAGGTGACCAAGTCGATCAAGGTCGGCCGCTATCCGTGGGGCGTGGTGGTCGCGCCATGAACGCGCTGGAAGTCGAGGGCGTCCGCTTCGCCTACGGGCCGCGGCAGGCGCTCGACGACGTTACCTTCGCCACCAGCGCGGGGCGCTTTACCGCCCTGCTCGGCCCCAACGGCGCAGGCAAGTCGACGCTGATCGCCCTGCTGACGCGGCTGTACGACCTGCAGCACGGCGCCATCCGCATCGCCGGTGCCAGCCTGCGTCAGCAACCGCGCGAGGCGCTGCGCCGGCTCGGCGTGGTGTTCCAGCAGAGCACGCTGGACCTGGACCTGACCGTGGAGCAGAACCTGCGCTACCACGCCGCGCTGCACGGCATGCCGCGCGTGCTGGCCACCGAGCGCATCGAGCGCGAACTGGAGCGCCAGCAACTCGGCGAGCGCCGCAAGAGCAAGGTACGCGAGCTCAACGGCGGTCATCGCCGGCGCGTCGAGATCGCCCGCGCGCTGCTGCACAAGCCCAGCCTGCTGCTGCTCGACGAAGCCAGCGCCGGTCTCGATCCG
>JAEAMG010000927.1_pt1 | contig 27011 bp, 17 predicted proteins | sample 8958741 | NCBI WGS metagenome assembly JAEAMG01 (sample SAMN16933256, study PRJNA681125) | bioreactor sludge metagenome | isolation source: anaerobic bioreactor treating anionic surfactant - SDBS | place: India: Bengaluru | collected 2019-02-28 | reverse complement strand
CTTGAAAATTTATGCCCTTCATGAGAACAGGTACGGATTATTGCGATGAACCAAAAAAACAAAGAGAACTCCTGGAACTATTCAACGCTGTGCCTAAAGAATGAAAAGTTTCGGGTTCATGGCCGCTACAAGCTGGAAACTTGCCGGGTATTCGACTGAAAACCGGGCGCGGGAGATGGTAACGATCCTTTCTTCCATGGGCTGGCGCATCACCTCCAGGGCCGATCGCTTGAATTCCGGCAGCTCATCCAGGAACAAAACACCGTTATGGGCCAGTGAAATCTCCCCCGGCTGGGGATAGGACCCCCCACCAACCAGACCTGCGTCGCTGGTAAAAGTATTTGTAGCGGTGAATTTTCTTTTTTTTTATCAAATATTTAACTGGGGATAAAACATTTAATTTAGGGGTAAAATTCGTATTGGATGTCGTGAGGTATATAAGTATTTTGATGTGAAGATATTAAGGTAGATTGCGCAAGAGATGCGATGAAATACAATATATAGATTTTTTGACTAACCCTCTATTTATGTTTAAAGGTATTTTACATGTCGGAGATTTATTCAATAGTAGGTAATAGATCTGCGTTGAATGTTTTAATAAAGAGATCTATCATAAAGGAAATATATGCATGAAAATCAACAGACGTGAAATGCTGAAAATTTCAGCAGGTGCCGTTGGAGGATTGGCGCTCGGAAATCCGATTTCTGCTATCGGGAATCCTTCTCCAGGGGATAATCCAGATCCTTCTCAAAGGAATTCATTCTTTGATTCCCTACCCATTTTCCCCTTGGGAGAAAAACTGGATCCTGGTGAGATACGGATCACTTTTCTGGGTACCTCCTGTATTCCCCGTTTATCGCAGGAATGCGGCAGCGTTTATATAGAAGTTGGTTCAGGAGACCAATTTGTATTTGATTGCGGAACCGGGGTGATAGCCAAGTACAATGCGATGGGAGTTCTAATGAGCAAGATGGACAAGATCTTCTTTACCCACCTTCACGGCGACCATACCAGCGATCTTACGCACATCTATTGTTTCGGACCGGCCCAGGACCGCAAGTCGCCGCTCTTTATCTGGGGTCCTTCCAATTCATACTTTACTTATCAGGATCCTTCGGGGGGGATCCGTGGTCCTTACGAGGACGGGACAAGGGCATTCTGTCAGCACTTCAGGGAAATGAACCGCTGGCATACGGAGAGTTTCAGCTTCCTGCCCACCACCTTTAAAAATAATACGCTCCCTGCTCAGTCCGACTGGGGATTAAAGAATCCACTGGAAAAAATCGGTGATGATCCGGATACTGATGGTTATACGATCTATCCGATCGAGCTGGACTGGCAGGCATACGGACAGGTACCTGGTGACAATATCGCTTACCAGAACCCGACCACCGGGGTTACCATAAAGCACTTCCCGGCCATTCACTGCCGCAGGGGTTCCATTAGCTTTAAACTGGAATGGAATGGTCTTTCCGTGGTGTACAGTGGTGACACAAAACCCAGTACCCATATGCTGAATTTTGCCACTGGTGCAGATGTAGTCATCCATGAGATTGTCATGCCGGCACAGAACTGGGCAGAAAAGAATTCAGGATTAAAACCCGGCGATGATGGTTATGAAGTAGCATATAAATGCGCCCTTGAAATACAAAATAGTTCGCATACACCGCAGAATGCTTACGGTTATATCATGAGCCAGCTTTCACCACGTCCCAGACTGATGGTGGCCACCCATTTCCAGGCAGAGGATGACACGATCCAGTCGGCCCTGAGGAGTATCCGGAACCACTGCCCGGTGGGCGAAGTAACATTTGCAGCGGACCTGATGGTTATAAACGTCTCCAAGACAAAGATCATACAGAGACGAGCAATAGTCTCCGATTATGCCTTTTGGCCTATCTTAACTCAACCCATTCCGGCGACTGGTGATCCGAATTACTGGAAATGGGGAGATGATGCCCATACATACAAGGTGCCTGATTCAACGGCGCAACTTGATATGTCTTCAGATATTCCCCCGATAGACCCGGTTACAGGCAAAATAAATTACAATCCAAACGGATTCTGAAACATTGAACGACAAGGATGATGAATTTCCAAACACAGAGTATTATGCTCAAGCCACAAATTGTACTGACAGGCGTAATGATGCTAGCAGCGTCATTGCTGAGCGCGCAGGGACTCCGGATGGCCTTTGTTGCCTCCGGTGCATCACCGAAGGTTGACAGCGTCAAAGCCACCAACCTGACGACAAATAAATCAGTCATGATGCCCGGTACCGACACCCTGCTTCTTGAATGGAGCACGGGCATTCCTGATCCTCATGGTGCCGGGGAGAACGGGATCGTATTTCCCAATCCCTGCAACGGGAAAGTAATCCTGGTCGTGCCTTCCGGACAGGCACAGACAGCAGTCCTGATACTGATGGACCTCTCAGGCCGGGTCATTACCGGAATATCTACGGATGTCCCTCAAGGTAACAACCTATTCCAGGTGACATTTTCCAGGACCGGCGTTTACCTCGTCAGTGTGCAGACCAGCCAGGGCATCAGCGGATTTAAGATCATCTGTACACAGACAGTGGAAGGAATTGACCGGATCTTTTATCAGGGAACTACACTGGGCAACCCGGGACCGTTGCACCTGAAAAATCAGAATGTTTACAGCCTTGAATATTCATACGGTGATATTATCCTTTACCGGTGTCGTGGAGGAGTTCATACTACCATCATTACGGATACGCCGGACGCTTCAAAAACTTATACCGTCGAATTTGTGACCTGTGCCGACCTGTCCGGGAGATCATATGCCGTTGTAAAAATCGGTTCGCAGACCTGGATGGCTGAGAATCTGGCATGGCTGCCAAAAGTCATGAAACCCGACACCGGAGCTGAGAACCTGAAATTCTATTATGTCTATGGATATCAGGATACAACGGTCAGCGAAGCTAAAAACACGCTGAATTATATCAATTATGGAGTGCTTTATAACTGGCCTGCGGCAATGAACGCGACAACCGGTAAAAAATATTCCGGAACGACACAGCAGGCAGTCTGTCCACAAGGCTGGCATATGCCTTCTGACGATGAATGGAAAACACTGGAGATGAGCCTCGGCATGAGCCAGGCTGATGCAGATACACTTTACTGGAGGACCAGCGGCGAAGCCGGTATGAAACTTAAGTCTACCACGGCCTGGCCGGAAGACACACTCACATCGAACCTAAGCGGATTTACGGCGTTACCTGGCGGTTACCGCAATACCCACGGATTGTTTGACGGAAAGCACAAATATTCGCTGTTCTGGACATCAACGTCCAGTGATACCATGAGCTGGTATCGCTGCTTCAATTTTAACTCCCAGGGTGTATACCGGATGACAACACTGTGGAGCCATGGTTTATCGGTCAGGTGTGTCAAAGACTGACGTTCCCGAACTTTCACCCACCGATTCATAATACATCATTGCTGCTCACGTCCCCCAGCTCTCTCTATCCAGGCTGCGGTACTGGATGGCTTCTGCCAGATGTTCATCTGAGATGGTCTCACTCTGATCCAGATCGGCGATGGTACGGGCCACCTTCAGGATGCGGTTGTAGGCGCGGGCCGAAAGGCTCAGCCGCTGCATGGCGTTCCTGAGCAATTCCTCACCGGCTTCTCCCACCCGGCAGATCTTCCGGGTGAGTTTGGTGGACATATGGGCATTGCAGTAAACTCCCTTTTCGTTCTCGAATCTTTTTTCCTGCATCTGTCGTGCGGCGATGACTCTGTTGCGGATGGTCTCACTTACCTCGGCGACACGTTCCTGGTTCAGCTCCTTAAAAGGAACGGGGATGACCTCCACGTGCAGATCGATGCGGTCGAGCAGCGGTCCGCTGATCCGGTTGATGTATTTCTGGACCAGTCCGGGCTGGCATACACAATCTTTGTCGGGATGGTTGTAATATCCACAGGGACATGGATTCATTGCCCATCTGCCAAATCGTTTTATCATGTAAAAAAACCAACAGAAAACCTTATCCCAAGGAACTTCTATCTTATGGAGATCATTTGCGAAAGAGGCGTCTTGATTTAGACCTATCTCAACCTCGAGTGGCTAAAATTATTAATGTGACAGCCGACAGTATTACCAACTGGGAGTTAAATAGAAATGAACCACAATTAAAATACATTCCTAAAATCATTTCTTTTCTTGGATATGTACCGACAATATGTGAAAATCCAATAAAGAATTATCGGATTCAAAAAGGACTTACCCAGAAAGCAATCTCAAAAATCCTTGGAATAGACCCGTCAACTCTTGGTAGGATTGAAAATGATACAGGGAAAAGGATAAGCAAAGCAATTAAGGAAAAATTACAAACGTACTTCTACTGGATCCCTCCGGTCTAATGCCTCCGTCGGGAGATATGTTTGGTGGTTTTGTTCGGGTTCGGACATTAGGCACTTTGGCTTTGATGTCGGGGCTAAATGTTCTTCTTGATTTTTTATTAGAACAAAAATTTAAAAATTATTAAATTTCTGTTCAGTTTTTTTAGACCACTACATAAGTAACAAAATATTACTTTACTAATCATTTACTTTGCATAACCCAGGTTATGGAAATATTTACATAACATAGGCAGAAAGAATCATCTGTTTCCCACCTTACACGATGGCGCCCAACGAGTTGCAATGATGTACTCTTTCTTGGGTACGTGTAAAATCAATTAAGTCGAACTGTTTGACTGGCTTAGTAATATCCTGAGCCGAATCCCGGACCAATCCATCCAACACCTGGAGGAATTCCTCCCTGGTAACCTGAAATAATATCGTACGGGAATAAAAGCATTATTTTGATGCCGATCAAATGCATCACACCGAATGATTACGATATTTCAAACGCTGATTACTATCTTTCAATCAATCTCACCGTATAGCCTTTCAACTTCAACAAATTTATAATACTTAATACTGCTTCAATGTCTTTGTTCTTGTCATGTGATGAAAGCTGCTGCCATGGAACCATGCAGGGATTGGTCCTTTCCTTCTCATCTTTCTTTTCCCCGAATTTCCAGCCATTTTCGATCATGTCCAGCCACCAGCGACGATGCTCCACCTGGGCAAGGAAGTCAATATGATTCATAAAATCTTTTTCAATCCTGCTGATATCCCCATTTTCACCGGGAATAATCTCATAGCCTAAAAGGCCCAGTTTGATCAGAATGTCTTCTGCCTGCTTCCGGTTTGAGTCCTTGAAAAAAGTGCCCAACTCTTCCCAGGCGACAAGGTTCTTATTATTCCTGACATAACTGATGCCATTTAACAATTCAACCTTTAATACCGGATCAGCGCTTTCGTCCAGATCCTTTAATGATTCCTCATAATCCTTCAGTTTCTTATATTCGGTCTCCATATAATGAAGATGGATAGCTCTTGCCAGCCCTGTGATAAAAGCACTCTTGAAAAGATAATCCACTGTTTCGCTGACAATATTGAAAGCATAAATCCTTCCGAATTTTTCTACTGAAGTGTCCGGACTCTTCATAGAATTTCTTATATCGGATAACAGTGCGGTAATCTCTTCAGAATGAGCAAGTACCAGTAAAATCATATAAGACATACCGGCTTTAGCCATCAATACATTAAGGATCGTCAAAGCTGTCTGGTCGTCATCGATACAGATAAAAACTGAAGAATATCCTGAAAGATCCCAGTCATGTATGAAAAGCTTCGCATCGGCCAGATAAAATTCAGCCTGGATGAAGTCTTTCAGAACAGCATATTCCGATTCGAATATCCTTTTTTTCAACGGATCAGCATCGAGAATGGTGATATCAAAATCATTCCCATTGGCAGGGTTGAATATCCTGGCCAGCAGACCGAACATGGTTTGCCCGAAGGCGCCGAACCCTACCAGCAGGATTTTATTATTACCTGCTTTTCCTGTGATCTGTGACAATATTGTGAGGCCGTGCCTTCCCAGTAGCGCCTTAGTACCTGTTTCCCTCATATTGAAAAGGTTGAAATCAAACAAATCATCCTGTTGCAACAAGTACCATGGTTTCATCAGCCTGTATAACTGATCATTCGACACATGGCAGTAACATTTGATCTTAGGTTGCACCTTTTTTTTTATAATAAAATCGGCTGTTTGCCCGGCCAGCGTAATATTCAGGGTATCGCTGCCAGTAACAAGGAAGAGCTGTCTGGCCCTGCCGATACCGGCTTCTTCAAGCAAACTAAAATCATTCAGATCGCCTGTAATGATATGATGATCCTTCTTGAAAAGCCTGAGCTTTGGATTGGCCTCATCCATTTCTATCAGTACCAGTTTTTTACCCTCTTTCATCAGGGTCGAGGCAAACCTGACTCCCTTATCCCCGATACCGCAGATGATCGTATGATCTTTCCTGAACTGGTGCATGAACTGCTTTTTCTTATCCTCAAAAAGCATGAGCGTAGCCTTGATCACAGCGTAAAAGGTGACAAAAACAGCTAATATCCTCGACCAGTTCAGTATAGTTGGAACATGAGGTCCATTAGGATCAAACTTCAGTGTAAAAAGCTGCAGTGCCTTATATAAAATATCCCAGGAAGAAAATTTTACGCCAGCGTACTGCGAATAGATGCGGAAGCCGATGATGCCGCCGGCTAGGCTCAGTAGAGCCAGGAATATCAGGAGGAACCATTCTGCTTTTAAAAACAGGTTCAGGATTCTCTTTTTTTTCATGATTTTATTAAATTTGAATGAGGAAATGACTCAGCCGGCATTTATGAAAAAGATCATTCATCTTTCGGACTTGCATATCGGTTACCCTGGATGCTATAAAAATGCAAAAAAGTTGTTTGCCAGCATCATTCAAGAGATTAAGGATCCGGGCAATCATATCATCATCATTACCGGTGACCTGGTGAACAATGCTTTTAATATCAGGGCCGTCCGGAGAGCACAAAAATTTATTGCCGGGCTCGAAAGAGCCGGATTCGTTGTGCTGGTGGTTCCCGGTAACCATGATTATGGGACCAGTGGAATTGGATTTCATTTTTTCGTTAAATGTTTCAAGAAAAACTATTATAAAAATAAGAATATTTCATATCCCAAGGTCGATGTCGTTTCATCGGTGGCGTTCTTCGGCCTTGATTCGACTGCAGAGGAGCTTTCCCTGGCCGATTTTTTATTCGCTGAAGGTGAATTAGGAAAGGAGCAGCTGGCAAGGCTCGATAAAATGCTTGCCAGCCCTATTTATAAAGATCTAAGGAAAGTAGTATACCTACACCATCATCCATGGGATCACCGTCCTCACCTGCGGCTTAAGGATTCAGAATATTTGAAGAAAATCGTGGAGAATAGGATTGACGCATTATTATTCGGGCATTTCCATGAAGCAAAGCCAAGTTTTTTCGAGAAGGATTTCAGGGGATTCTGGGGGATTCCAAGGTGTTATAATGTAGGTTCCTCAACTTTTAAGGGAGGCAAAGCTGGTCGCCATATCATCATCGATCTGAACAGGCAGAGCACCTATGACAAAATACTGAATTTCCTTGAATAAGCAGGAAATTTTCTGAGTCACAAGAGGATAATCACAATTTTTTCCTGATTTCGTAACCCAGCGCAAGGATAGTTTTAATGATACCCGTTGCAGTAGCCCTGTCGTAATCTTTCTCAGGATCAGGAAGCTGTTCGTAAGGGACCAGGTCTGGATGCTCCTTTTTTTCATCATTTCTTTGCGGTCCGTATTTCCATCCATCAGCGATTCTTCGCTGTGCCCAGATTTCATGATTGTTTGCAGCCAGGTATTCTATAAGGCCTTCAATTTCCCGGGGCAGGTGTAAATTAACTGTATTCAGAGGCCGGGGTATATAATTCATAAATTAAATTTATATGAGATAACATTTAAAGAAGTTGTTCTATTAATTTGGAATAAATATTTCACTTGCAATTTCACAGTCCTACGGTTTCTCATCAAAAGATTCAGAGGTGACCTTATTCAGTTCATCATTTATCTTTTCATCGCACCATCCTGTTTCCTGAAGCAAGTATGTATATTTGTAGAGCAAAGTTTTTGAATTCGGGTGTTCGATACCAAAACTCCTGACAAGAATCACCAGCGCCCGCCGCATCAGCGGCTCGGCTTCCGTCAGCCGGTTGGTGGCCTTTAGCAACTGGGCCAGGTTGTTGAGATCTATGGCCACCGTGGGGTGGTCCGGCCCGTAACTGGTTTCATCGATCTGAAGCGCCCGCCGCATCAGCGGCTCGGCTTCCGTCAGCCGGTTGGTGTCCTTTAGCAACTGGGCCAGGTTGTTGAGATCTATGGCCACCGTGGGGTGGTCCGGCCCGTAACTGGTTTCATCGATCTGAAGCGCCCGCCGCATCAGCGGCTCAGCTTCCGTCAGCCGGTTGGTGTCCTGTAGCAACAGGACCAGGCTGTTGAGATCTCTGGCCACCGAGGGGTGTTCGGGCCCGTAACTGGTTTCATCGATCTGAAGCGCCTGCCGCATCAGCGGCTCGGCTTCCGTCAGCCGGTTGGTGTCCTTGAGCAACAGGGCCAGGTTGTTGAGATCTATGGCCACCGTGGGGTGTTCGGGCCCGTAACTGGTTTCATCGATAGACAGCGCCCGCCGCATCAGCGGCTCGGCTTCCGTCAGCCGGTTGGTGTCCTTGAGCAACTGGGCCAGGTTGTTGAGATCTCTGGCCACCATGGGGTGTTCCGGCCCGTAACTGGTTTCATCGATCTGAAGTGCCAGCAGTATCAGCGGCTCGGCTTCCGTCAGCCGGTTGGTGTCCTTGAGCAACATGGCCAGGTTGTTGAGTTCTATGGCCACCGTGGGGTGTTCGGGCCCATAACTGGTTTCAGCGATCTGAAGCGCCCCCCGCATCAGCGGCTCGGCTTCTGTCAGCCGGTTGGTGTCCTGAAGCAACAGGGCCAGGTTGTTGAGATCTCTGGCCACCGTGGGGTGGTCCGGCCCGTAACTGGTTTCATCAATCTGAAGCGCCCGCCGCATCAGCGGCTCGGCTTCCGTCAGCCGGTTGGTGTCCTTTAGCAACTGGGCCAGGTTGTTGAGATCTATGGCCACCGTGGGGTGGTCCGGCCCGTAACTGGTTTCATCGATCTGAAGCGCCCGCCGCATCAGCGGCTCGGCTTCCGTCAGCCGGTTGGTGTCCTTTAGCAACTGGGCCAGGTTGTTGAGATCTATGGCCACCGTGGGGTGGTCCGGCCCGTAACTGGTTTCATCGATCTGAAGCGCCCGCCGCATCAGCGGCTCGGTTTCCGTCAGCCGGTTGGTGGCCTGAAGCAACTGGGCCAGGTTGTTGAGATCTCGGGCCACCGTGGGGTGGTCCGGTCCGTAACTGGTTTCATCGATCTGAAGCGCCCGCCGCATCAGCGGCTCGGCTTCCGAATATCTCCCTAATTCATATAAAGTAGAAGCAACTGAATTCGCCAGCAAGGTTGAACCTGATTCTTCCAACGATAGCACCTGAACGCTATATTCCCGCAAAGGTTCCACCTCCCAGCGATGACCCCAGTCCAGCCAGTTTTCTTCTAAAAATGAGGCACGCGACTGGGCAAGTTCAGTCAGCTCCTGATTTAATGCCCCAAATGGTTTATCGATCCTGCACTTTTCCATGAATTTCTTTCCGGAGGCCTGAATAACCTCCTGTACCAAACGGTGCATGCGGGCTTCACGCGGTTTCTGGTCATGGTCGGTCCCGATGCACTGCAATAACCTTAAACTGAACAGGTGCCTGAGAAGGTTGATCCAGGGATCAGGATACCCTATCCGGGCCTCCAGGGCCATTTTTGGGTATTGCTGTGAAACCAGGGCCCTGATCCAGGGCAGGGCGATCCGGTCGGCAGGAAATAATGCAGCATACATCAGAACCAGTAGTTCAGTACAGGATAGGCGTTCGAGGGTGGATTGCAAGGTGGTGCTGATCCTCATTTCCCCGTGCAGGGTCCGTTTGCCAGCCTGGTCTGCAGCTTCGTCCAGTCCACCCAGCCCTTCTTCCACGAGACGCTGCAGGAAGGTACTGCAGGTAACATCATCGTGGTAAGTCCCGAGGTACACGGCGGCGCTTTCCACGGCCAGAGTTAAGCAGCCAAGAAGTTGTACAATCTCACGTGCGGCTACCCTCTTTGACTCATTGGCGAACCTGTTAAATGGCTGATACCGTTCCATTAGTGAAATAGCATCCTCCTCAGGGAGCTCATCCACCGGAAGGAAACTCCGGTCCGGCTGCATTCCGTAAAGTTCATGTTCCCCCAGCCTGCTGGTGGCGATCACATGAAGCCACTCTTCCTGAGGCAGCCTGGATATCATTGCGGGTTCCAGCAGACGCGGATCATCGACGTTATCAAGAATGATAAGGCAATGGCCATGAGAAGCTTCCATGGTCCGTCGTTTCATTTCTGCCAGTGTGCGGTTGAACTGGGCATCGAGATCCCTTTTCTGTTCATCGGTAAATTCAAACTTAAGTCCTTCTGCTCCCGCCAGCGACACGATCGCAGAGCGAAGGTCTTCCCGGCCCTCGCAACGGATCTGCCACCGCCCGCCGGCATAATAATCCGCATAGGCATGGGCATACTGCACGGCCAGCGCGGTTTTGCCCATGCCTCCCAGACCGTGGATTGCAGTAAGAACACCTATTTTACCCAGCCCGACCATTTCATGCAGCCGCCTCATCTCTTCGATGCGCCCGACAAACCGTTCATTCGGCCGGTCAACATTACCGGGCATTTCAAGTATTCTTCTAAAATGAAGCAGGCGATCGCGTATTTGCCTGTTGAGCAAATCCAACCGTCTTGTAACGGCAGCATCCCTCAGCGCGTTTATCCCTTCGGAGAACCAGGGACGGAGATCGATATGCTGGCGTTTGCGCAGTTCTGACACCCATGCGGCTGCCCTCTCCTCAAATCCGGGGTCATCCCAGCCCGGGATCTCCACAAAATACACCGGCGCAACCCCCTGGCCGATCAGTGCCCGGCCGGTTTCATATTTGAGGTATTCGTTGAACTCCCAGGCACAGTATTCCCGTTCCAGGTAAGTTGGCGAAAGACATACCAGCAACAGTCTGGAATCTCGCAGACCTTCCAGTATTCGGTGCTTCCAATCCTCCATCCCATGAATGTCTTCGATATCGAAGAAACATTCGAGTTCCTCGTCTGCAAATTGAAGATAGTCTTCTTTAATTTTTCTGACGAAGTCGCCGATCCTGCCGTTCGTATTGTCCTGGCGCGAGTAGCTGATGAAAAGGTCGTAGGGCATAATATCATAATAATGAGTTCTTCTGAATCATTAAACTTATAAGTGCAAATATCACTCTATTCTGCTGAAATACTGATTGAAGTAAGATAAACATTTCTGTGGTTTATTTAGCTGGGTTATTCAAGATCAACTGTCTGAATTGGATCTTATTCAATTTATCTTTTTGTTTTCTTTGTTTTTTCTCCAAAAAGTACAAGACTACATCCAAAATGACGGAATATTGGTGATGAGTTAAAGAAGTTTTCACAAACCGATAATAAATAAAAACAATTTCTGAGGAATTTAGAAGGATCTGGGTGATCAAGAATGACGCTTGGAATCAAGTTAGTAAAGTTATGAATGACCTGTCTTTCCTTAATAGTGATACCCTTTTCTTCTAACTCTTCAATCAGTTTCCGTGAAGAAAATAACCATAAAGTCATCATCACTTCACTTGTATGAGTGGAAAAGGGAAAGTTCGTTTTTACATGTTCTTTGAATTTGCCAGATAAATTTCTTAACGAAATTTTAATAGGCTGATCAAATCCTATTGCACCAAAAAGAAGAGTATCTATGATCGGCCAGATTAAATCCAAATTATATCTACTTTCTGCTTCCAACAAGATGATTCCTCCAGGTTTTAGAACACGTGAAATTTCTGAAAGAGCGACCTCATAATCATCAATTGAACTCAAAGTACTCCCACAACAATTTACCAGATCGAACGATTCATCACGAAATGGAAGATGTGTAGCTGATCCGATAAAATATTGTGGTTCAATAACCTGTGTTGACCCACGAAGGATTTCAGCTTTTCTTCGTATAATTTCCGAGTAAGATTTGGTAAAAATAATAGGTGATTGAAATAAGTCTTTTGTAAGGTAATCACCAATTATTTTTTTTTTAGCTTTAGAGATTAAGCACGTTGAAATGTCAATTCCACTAACTTGATAACCAAACAAACTTAAAAGAATGCTTTGGAAGCCGGTCCCACAACCGATATCCAGGCAATTTTGGGGTGGCTTTAGTCCTGTTCTTAAAAGAAATTGTGCAATGAAATAATGCAGACGTGACAGTAACCAAGCATACCATAAATCTTTAATATCATCGTATTCATCAGACATACCATCATACAGACGAATTGTTTCTGTTTCCTTCATGGTCTAGTATTAGGTTCGAATTTTACTTTTTAAGTATTTCTTTAAGGGCTTTCTCGGTGGCCTTCTTTACATCATCCAATTTAGTGCGACTTTTCATTGAAACATAGAGAATACCGCTTAAATCTATCGGTATTTTAGTTCCTTCTTCAACAATTAAAAGTGTCTTATTCATTCCAATTTTTGCTGCATAAAATCCAAATTCAAAAACAACATTATCCCTTGGCATATGACTGTGGGTTGGATTTAAAAATTCAGACAGTTCGTCATCCTTTGTAAAGAGAAAAATTGCAGCATCACTCATTTCACAGGCACGCTGAATTTCATCTATAAGAACATATCCTTTTCGAAAATCCTCCTTCCAATCAATCAATCTCATCGTTGTAACAGTATTTTTTAAGTGAGCGATGATTTCTTTTGCAACTTGTTCCGCTTGGCCACTATAACCAAAAAAGCACTTTTTTATAACTATTTCATTGAATGTAGTATTCTTTGATATTTCAGAGATAATCATCTGATGATCAACTTTAAGGTCTCCCATAATGAAGGAAAGTGCAAGAATTGCTAAGGAAGTATCCTCAATATCCTCAAAACCACCGTGCTCGCCTTGTTGTGCCTGGTACCAGAGGATAAACTTATTAAGATAATCTATTTCAAGGGGTTGCTTAAGACTAGAAAGTCCTATAATAATATAAGAATTCGAAAAAGTGTATGAGCTCCATAAATTTTCAATATCATAATTAATCCAATTAAAGAGCCATTTTTTTGCACTTTCCGCTTTTAAATAAAATGCTTTATAAACATCGGTTTCTGAAATTTGTTTAAATGCTCGGCTACCTTGTATTTCTCCCAATAACCAAACTAAAAATCCTGAATAATGAGGACAAACAAATTCACCATCATCTTTAGAGGGAATAGAATTGAGCCATTGAAGGACTTTTATAATCCAAGCCCAATTTTCATATTGTATTGGTCCTCTTCGAATCCTCTCGCTCCTCAATAGGGCAATAGTTGATAAGGTCGATTCCCAGACTTCATCATACCATACACCTGTCTTATGATCTATTATTGTCCTAAGCCATAATGTTGTTAAACCGATCTTATCCCTGTATGACTCATCAAAGGAAAGAGAGATGATTGATAGGGCTGTGTCCCATGCTTCAGATTCCCAACTATACCCATCAATATCTTCAGGCTTAGCCTGATCCCAAATCCACTTATTTGTGTTTTTTATATCATTTTGAAACAACTCCAGTATTGGGTGGTTGTACGTTTGATTCAAAAAAATTTCATTTAAAGCCCATTGAGCTAATGCGGTGGATCTTACGTCACCCCAATTTCCATTTCTATTACGATTTTGAAGTAGATTATTTATTGAATTTGTTAATATAGGAACCACCTGTTTTACCAGTTCTTCAGGAAGATTTTCCATATTGGATAAATTATTACGCTGTTTAGATCAACATATTAAGTTCAATCTATAAAGCACGCCAGAATAGAAACTAACCAAGCAAATTCCCGCAATGCATGCAATACCTATAACGGTATGTTTTTTTTCCGCATTTAGGGCACCTGGGCCTGAACGGATCGATGACCGGTTGCCTTGGATCGTGAGGAGTAGTATCACCGCATTTCGGGCATGGTTCCGATTCCAGGATATCCCTGTAACCGGTATCGCTCCAACCATATTCATACGTGTTATCATACTTCCTTGGGGTGCCGCACTGCGGATAATAAAAAATCCCGGAGTCGTGTACTTTTCTCATTTAAAAAAAATCTTTTGGTTACTATCTTTATTTGGTGCAAACTGCTTTAATATCAATGCCGCTGATATCTTCTACTTTAGATGTATTGAGAACATCCCATGTTTGAGGTACCAGTGCAAGAATACGCCAACCTCCATCAATTATAACTGTCAATTTTGCTGCCATTGCTGCCGCTCCTCCACCTGCTAAATCTGGCAGAAATTTACATAATAATTTATAGGCGGCATCACTAGTGCCGGGACTTTCTAAAAGAAGGACAGATGTCTTCAGCAATATTTTTAGAGCAGTTGGAGCATCTATGCTTTTTCTGTAACATGTTTTTAGAAAATTAATTGATATCCCATCGAGTTTATATTGGGACAGAAACAACTTACATTCAGGACATGTGGTTACCAGTCCTCCAATACCTGAAAGCAGGTTTTCAAATATGTCCCGTTTTATCCATTCACCAGTAAAGGCAGTCCAGAATAAATTAAAGACTGAATATTCAACAGCATCATTAGAATAAGTTAATTCCAGATTATAACTTGAAAATGGATTCAAATTCATAAAACCACCAACCTGTAAACCTAGCAATAATATCAATTCCTCTTTAGTGATACCCTGACCGTTCAATTTTGCAATGATATTGCCTCTTGAAAAATTACATTCAAACCTCGTATCACTGCCGTTACCATTGCTATTACAATAAGCATTGAACGTAAGGGCATTTGGAAAGGAAAGCTTTTCTTTGGGATATATCAAGGTTCCACCTTCAATATTGCAGTTAAAATTATGGCCCCCGGTATTATCCAAACTCATAAAAATTGATTTAGTATTTTCAAATTGCACAGATCCCATTGCTTCATTTTCTCCCGTCATTCCTAAATTACTCATTCTCAGTTTTACCCATCCCTCACTTAAGCCGCTACCATAAACAACAGGGCTTACTTTAAAATCAGTTACTTTCCAATTGTCAGACTGCTCTGGCGGTGGCTGGTGGTTCTCACAATCCATGATTTGAGCCACCAGCCCGGTGCTTTTATTGACGACCCATTTGAAAGGCTTTTTCACTCCTTCCCCTGTAGGTATGAGATCAATGATCGAGTTCATGCTTTTCATCGAATATTTTGAATAAAGGCAGGCAAAATCCTTCGGTGTGCCACCAAAGAAGAAAATTGTCACAAATGTGCACTGAAGGATCAGGATAACCACCTCCGCCACGAAAACCTTTATCGCTGTGACTATCCTTCCCATAAGGATATAATAAATTGCATTGATTGCTATTATAGCAATTGTGAAATTGATCACCCAAAACATGAATTGAAGAAAGAATGACATTACTGTATATGTTTTTAATTATAAGTTGACAGATTCTCCAATGAGTAATTTGGTTCCCCAAGTTAATAAATCTCTGATTTAGATTGCAATAAAATCATAAATATTTATCGCTATTTTAATTTTACACAAAACGAAACAAGTACAACGATTTAAATAAGGAGATTGATAATACGAATAATGAAAAACAAGCATATTAGAGCTTTGATGATATTTCTGAATATCTGGTAACCTATTTATGGATAAAAATTCTATTAAAAATCAGCGGTTTGGATTGCTCAAATAATTACATTCATATCTCTTAAGCTATATCATATATACCCATGGAAGGTTGAAATGAATTTAAAAAAGTTGCTTTTACCTTTTTATCTAACTAACTTGCCATATGATTCAATAAAAATTCGTTATGGGGAAAAATCTCTACAAATCCATTTCATCTGATCCTAAAAAGTTATACAGGATTCTGGTATTAACCGTAGTTGGAACACTGGTTTTCGGATTATGGGGATTCGTAATATATGAAAGCCGCAATGATCCAAGTAAATCACCCGACTATTTTACTTTGTTTTATTATTCCTGTCAGCTTCTCATCGGTCACGGTGTACACCTGGAAAAAGAAATACCCTGGCAGTTACATGCCGGGCGGATATTTGGCCTCATTTTCCTTTTTACTGCGGGATTAACAGCATTTGCCTTATTTGCACATCAGGAAATGATGTCAATCAGGCTGAAGTTAAAATGGCGTAGGAATCATGTCGTGATTTGCGGACTAGGTGATATGGGCTTTCGACTCGCTAAAAGTGCACGTCATAATGGAAAATTCGTGGTCGCAATTGAGAAAAAGGAAGAAAATACTTCCATTGAACAAGCCAGTAACAATGGGATTCTTGTTATCGAAGGTGATGCAACCGAAATGTCGGTTTTAAGACAAGGACGGGTATGTCGGGCGAAATATATCATGGCTTGCTGTGCCGAAGATGAAACTAATGTTGCCATAGCTTCCCGAATATGTGAATTAATGAGATTATCAAAAAGAAAAAGCACTCTTATTTGCAGAATATTGTTAAAGAATGATGATGTCCTGGATGTGCTGAAAGACCATGCTTACTGGATGAAGGTTAAAGAGATTCCAAATAATTACCAGATAAATTTCAGCGATCTGGATTACCATAATGTGGTTGCAAGGCAGTGTTTTAATCAGTTTCCAATGGATTATATGAGTATAGATAAAAATTCGAAGGGAAAAGTTCATGTTGTGATCCTTGGATTTGAGAGGATGGGTCAACATATTGCTCTTCAAACAGCAAGGCTTGGCCATTTTGCAAATACTACTGATTGGAATGCTAAAATAAGAATGACCATTATGGATGACGATATTGAAGCGAAATACAAAACTTTTTATTCACATTATAAAAAGATTGACAGAATTTGCGATATCACGTTAAGAAATTCGACCAATCTTGATGATATAGCTGTTAACCAAGACGAACTAACAACATTTATTATTTGTTTTGAAAAGGACAGTATTGCAGATGATGACAGGAATATGGAAAAAAGCATTAGTTTTTATTTGACCCACAACAATGCTAAAATTCAGATATTATCTTATCAGTGTACAAATACAGGTTATGCTGGATTATTCCAGGCTAAAATGCGAAAAGATGATAAATACCCAAAGCTGGGAGCATTCGGAATGATTGAAGATGTATATACCTGGGATGTTTTAATCCATGAAAATCATGATAGGATGGCAAAATTAATACATGAAAACTACCTTCACACAGCCGAAATTTCTGATCCGGAAGCCGTAAAGGTGCATCCAAACTGGGATAATCTTGCGGAGGTATTTCGTGAATCTAATCGCCAAGTAGCAGATCATCTTCCAATAAAACTTCGTGCAATCGGTTATCATTACGAGAAAAAGAAGAAAAGCAAAAAGTCCCTGGAATTAATAAATGATGACGATGTATTGTTGCTTGCAAAGATGGAGCATAAAAGATTTTGTGCCGAACGATGGCTTGATGGATGGGAACTTGCAGATATAACAGATCGCTTGCGAAAATTGAATTCCACGCTTAAATGCTGGGAAGATCTGGAAGAAAAAGACAGGGTAAAAGATATCGATCAGGTTAAAAAAACCATCCCTATGCTGGATTCCTTCGGATATGGGGTTTATCCTAATTTATAATTGATAAATCTCATGCAAATATTTTCCCGAGTAAAGAGATTATTTTCTTGGTAGTTTTCAAATCACAAAGATCCTTAAATTCCCCAAAGTTTAGACAACAAGATAAAGAATCACTATTAACCGAAACTTTTCATTTTTATACATAGCATTGAATGATTCGAGCAGTGTTCTTTGCTTTTTGATTATTTCCGAGTAGAATACTTTTTCCGTTGGATATGCCGACCAAATTGATCAGTCTCCACCGATTTTAATTGACCATCCCACGCCGGTCTAAATTGACCACTATATATCTGGATAGATCAAAGTTTATGGTTGCTGGAAGATGAAATTTCTAATATATCTTAGTGATAAAGCTTCAATAAATATAAATAAAGATCTAAACTCTTTTCAAAAAGTTAGACCAATCCAAAGTAGCGTTTCGGGCAAACAAACATCATTTCTGCTCAGGATCCCCAGCTCTCCCTGTCGAGGCTGCGGTACTGGATGGCTTCCGCCAGGTGTTCGGTATTTATGGTCTCGCTCTGATCCAGATCGGCGATGGTGCGGGCCACTTTCAGGATGCGGTTGTAGGCGCGGGCCGACAGGCTCAGCTTTTGCATCGCATTCTTCAGCAGCTCGTCACCTGCATCCCCGATCCGGCAGATCTTCCGGGTCAGTTTAGTTGACATTTGCGCATTGCAGTATACTCCCCGTTCGTTTTCGAACCTCTTTTCCTGGATTTGGCGCGCATTCATCACCCGTTCGCGGATGGTTTCGCTTTGTTCAGAAACGCGTTCCTGGCTGAGCTCTTTAAATGGAACAGGGATGACTTCCACATGCAGGTCGATGCGGTCGAGAAGGGGCCCGGATATTTTATTCAGGTATTTCTGGACTATCCCGGGCGAGCAGACACATTCTTTGTCGGGATGGTTGTAGAACCCACAGGGACATGGATTCATTGCCCATCTGCCAAATCGTTCTGTCAGGTAAAAAACCCAACAGAAAACCTTATCCCAAGGAATTTTTATCTTATGGAGATCACCTCCGGAAGAAAAGACTGGATTTAGATTTATCTCAACCAGAAGTTGCAAAGGTCATTGGTGTATCAACTGATTGTATTACCAACTGGGAAATGAATAGAAATAAGCCTCAGTTGAGATACATACCTAAAATCATTTCATTTCTTGAATATGCACCGACTATGTCTGAAAATCCAGTAAAGAAATACCGGATTCAAAAGGGACTAACCCAGAAAGCAATGTCAAAAATCCTTGGAATAGACCCATCAACCCTCGGCAGGATTGAAAACGATAAAGGGAAAAGAGTAAACAAAACAATCAAGGAAAAATTACAAACTCTATTCCAATGTATCCCTCCGGTCTGATGCGTCTTGTTTAGCGTAATGCTTTATTCTACAGTTGCGGATTGATAGAATGCGGTTCCATGAATGAGACGACAGAGCATTAAGTCAATATGTTTTCTCTGATCGAAGAATGCTATCAGGGCAAGTTGACTAATGAAAGCTATTGTTTTTTAGCAAATTATGTACTATATTTGAAAGACCCAATTGTGTATAATCTCACCCATTTGATACAGCTCTTTCATCGAAGAGAAATGAATCTTAATCAGTAAGACTTTTTTGATCGAAGCAAGATTCATTTTTACCGTAATGATAAATAAGAAAATATTCCTGTAATGAAATGGCAATCAATTAGCATCGTCTTGGTAATTAGCTTTATATTATTATCAAAAATCCCAAATGCACAGGAATACCATCCATTCCCGGAAGAAAATGCTTTTTGGACAGTTGATGAATTTGTGGGGATTAATTGGAGAGAGGTTTATGTTTATACGATAAAAGGGGATACTATCATCAATGATCTAAATTATAAAAAAATCTATAAACTGAATGATATTCCTAAAAGGCCAGATACTCTTTGGATATTGCATTCATTTATGCGACAGGATGTTGAGAACAAAAAAGTATTTTTCATCAGGCACTATTTGGGAGAAAACACAGAGAAACTTGGCTATGATTTTAATGTAACTATTGGCGATACCGTAATGCTTCCAGCTTTCGATTACCAAAATAGTGGAGACAGCATTTTTAAAGTAGCTGAACCAACTTTTGACTCAATACAGCTTCATAACGGTGAATACAGAAATATCTATTTTTTTATTCCAATACCACTACTGCCAGGTAGTCTATCTCTCTATGTCGTTGAAGGTGTTGGTGAGCAAAGAACCCCTTTCCCCAATTTATTATTTTATGATCCTTTTCATCAATCAGAATTATATTGTCATACAGTTAATGGAGTATATCTTTATGGTTCATCACCTTATCCTGATGCGTGTGATTTTACGGTGAATATTGAAGAGATACAGGTAAAAAGCCAATTAAAATGTAATCCCAATCCTGCAAATAACGAGGTTATAGTGACTTTTCCAGAACCATTGACCGGAAATTCAGAGCTTAATATTATGAATTTATTAGGAGTAATTGTCCTCAAACAAAAAATCCTTCCAAATGAGAAAGAACTTCACATTGATGCATCCCGTCTTAGAAGCGGTATTTATTTTATATCGGTCAAAAACAATGCAATCCAACAATTCTATAAAATGAAAATAATCCTTAATCCATAAATCGAATACAATGAGAACACTTGCTTTGTTATGCGCATCATTATGTTTTATTTCTTTTATCAAAACATCTTCAGGTCAAAATTATGACAGCAGTTGGAACAACTATTATTTCTACACTGAAAAAATGGATTTATGGTTCGATAGCATTATTGCTATAACACCAGATACAATAAAAATACCCGGCCTCAGGGATTATGAACGTTTTAAAGATTTTTGGAGTATTCGGGTTCACAATTGCAATAATTATCAAGGTAACTATTTTAAATATATTGAACAAATAGATTTATACACAGAAAATCCTAGTATGTTGCCACTTAGCAATGCAACAAACACATGGGAGTTCGTCGGACCCAATGACCTTCAAACTCACAATCAGGGTATTGTTGTAAGCCTTTATATTGATCCCAATGATATAGATAATATTTATGCAGGAACCAATGCATCTGGAATGTTTAAAACTACAGATGGCGGTCAGACATGGACAAATACCACTGATAATATCCTATCTCCTAGTGTCGGTGTACTAGATATAGAAGTTGATCCTACAAACTCATCTGTAGTTTATATTTCAACCGGAAATGATTTTAATAATTATGGAACTGGCATTTATAAGTCTACTGACGGATGCAACTCATGGGAACACATTAAGTCATTTAACCCAAATGAACGACAACTTGCCAGACGATTATTGATTGACCCTGAGAATACTTCCATACTTTATGCACTTGTTAACAAATATGTTTACAGAACAATGGATGGAGGTGACAATTGGGAAATCATTTTCGATCAATTAACAATCCCAGACTGGTGGGATGAAAATAAATATCTAATTGATATTGAATTTAAACCAGATGACCATAATACAATTTACATTAGCAGCGTGAGTATTAAGTCGAATGTAAATCCGACAAGCGATTATAGTGCGGAAATTTGGAGGACACATAATGCAAAAGAAATGAATGTTTCATGGTATAAAATTGATAATGGATTGCCTGTTTATTGTGAGCGATATGAACTTGCCACTACAAATTTTTCTCCAAATTTATTGTATGTTCAATTTATGCAAGGTATAGAAGATGACTGGTTATACAACCTCAAGTCAGTATCATATCCTAATTATGAATTGCAGGATGTCTATAATGAAGATATTTATTTTTGGTCTTATCCTTTTCCCTATGCGGGTATAGATTATTTTAGAAACGATATTGAAGTTTCTCCCCTTGATCCTGATATTATTTTTATTGGAGGATTTAATCTCGAAGTGCTTGATTTAAGTACTTTATCGACCTTATTTTATCATGTAAATTTTGAACCCGATAATGATTTTCATGTAGATCAGAGAATTTTTAAGACAGCTGTTTACGATGGACATGTTTACTTATTTTGTGGTAACGATGGGGGTGTTTCAAGATTTGACTGGGACAATACTTTAATGGTCAGCATTAATGGAACAGGTTTGGATAATTTACAGTATTATGGGATTGACAATAGCGAATTAATGCCAAATTTTTTTATTGGTGGAACACAGGATAATGGAGTAATAGGAAATGGGCCGGATTATTGGACGTGTCATATAAGGGGGGACGCTTATGAATGCATTATTGATCCGATAGAACCAAATATTGTATATTTTACTAATAATCCAGGATCCAAAACAATTCGTCGTTCAACAGATTATGGCCAAACATCTGTTGACAGATCCAATGGAATACCACCTCCGGTCAAGAGAGATTATGGTATAAATGATCGTCCATTTATAATGTCTCCTTTTGATAGACATACATTGTATGTTGGTTATCATGAAGTTTATAAGACTATTGATGGAGGAGCAAATTGGCAACCATTTACAGATTTTCACAATGGTTTTAAGGTTTGCAATACTATCCGATCTATTAGCTTGACAGAAGCAAACCCAGATGTAATATATGTTGCTTATGACGTAGTAACATGGGGAAATGATACATCTACACTTTTTAAGACAACTAACGGAGGACAGAGCTGGGAAGATCTGACAAGTGGTATTGAAAATGTTGTTCAATGGAATCCCATAACAGATTTAACCATTTCTTCGTTAAATGAAAATGACGTATGGATATCCTTTGGAGGATTTCAAGAGTATAACGGTAAAATTTTAAATAGGGTATTATCCTCTGAAGATGGAGGCGTTACATGGAACGATATTACGAATAATCTGCCTAATTTACCTGTTAACTGCCTCAAGGGTATTACTATTAACAATAAATACTATGTCTTAGCAGGTAACGATTTAGGTGTGTTTATCTATGATAACCAAGCGGAGACCTGGATAAATATAAGCAATGGATTACCTCCGGCGATTATTACAGACATAGGTATCAATTCTGTGTCTTTAGAAATAAGTGTAGCTACTTTCGGCAGAGGTATTTGGAAATCGAAAATACCATGCTCAATATTGGAGGAAGATACATATGTTACCCAAAACACTGTATGGGAAGAGAATGTAATAATTATGGGGAATGTAATTATTGAACCAGGAAATACTTTACAAATCAAAGGATTGGTAAATTTTGGTTCAGAATCAAAAATAGTCGTTAATCCTAATGCACATCTTATAGTAGATGGCGGGATTCTGACTAATGCCTGTGATGAACCATGGTTAGGAATCGAAGTCTTAGGTAATCCCAACCTGGAGCAAACACCCACCTCCAACCAGGGCATGCTCAGCATTGTGAATGAAGGCACTATCGAAAATGCAAAATGTGGAATTCTTTTAAATGATGGTGGCATTGTTATTGCTAACTCAGCAAACTTTATTAATAACCATCGAGCCGTTGAGTTCTTACCTTACCAATTCGAGAATTTCAGTTCTTTCACCTTATGTAATTTTGAAACCAACGATGATTGCCTTGAGGAATATCCTCCTGATAATTTCGTAGTTCTGACCGATGTAAATGGGATCAGTTTTAATGGATGTACCTTTAAAAACACTTCGGATCCTGAACCAGGTGAACTGGATGCGAGAGGGAATGGCATTTTCAGCACCCATTCCGGATTTTCGATGAATTATGGATGTATTGATAATTCGAATCCTTGCGAGGAATACCAGTACAATCGGTTTGAGGGATTGCACTATGGCATTTATGCAGCTGGTTACGAGTTTGATAATACAGTGAGCATAAGTCATACAGAATTTATCGAAAACGTAAAGGGTCTTTATATGGGTGGTTTTCAAAGCGGCATCGAAGTCACTTCCAATGATTTTGATCTGTACAACTCTGAATTGGACACTGACAGTTACGGGATGTACCTGGATATATGTTCCGGGTATCACGTGGAAGATAATTCTTTCCATAACGAATCGGTGGTCAACGACATTCCGGGTCTTTACATTAACAATTCCGGAACCGATGACAATATGATCTACAATAACCGGTTCGAGAAGCTGGATTATGCGATCGTCACCCTGAATATCAACCGGGATGATCCGGGAAACGGAGGATTATGTCTCAAATGCAATGATTTTGAAAACAATGCCAATGATATTCTGGTACTTGTCGAAGGTCCAAATGTGACACCTAATCATGGGATAGCTGAATTTCAAGGCACAATGGATCCTTACCCTGATGCACCGGCTGGCAATACATTTACTAATGATATTCCCCACAGATGGGATATTTATAACGAAGGGAATAATATTGAGTATATCCACCATCTGGTTAGTTCGACACCATATAAAGTTAAACCTGATGAAGATATGATCTCTGAGAATGTGACAACACACGAGAACCGAGATGCGGATTATTCAAAAGAGACGAGCTGCCCATCAATGCTTAATTTTGGGGAAGGAGGAGCCGACAGTTTGAAATCAATCATGGCACAGGCTGATACTAACATCGAGAATACAATTTCTGAATTATCCATATTTGTTGATGGCGGAGATACAGAGGAAATGAATACCGATGTGCTAATGAGTGTACCCGATGAAGCCCTTGAGATACATGACCAAATGCTGGGTGAATCACCTTATCTCTCGGATACGGTTATGAAATCAGCCATTTATAAGGAAGATGTGTTGCCCAATGCAATGATCCGGGATGTTTTGGTCGCCAATCCACAATCAGCCAAGTCCGAAGAATTGTTGGAAGCGCTGAACGAGCGTGCGGAACCTATGCCGGATTACATGATGGCTGAAATTTTGGGAGGCCGGGATTCTATCGGTTCTAAAGAAGTACTCCATGCCCGGCTTTCTGATTACCGACAAGAGAAATCAGCGGCATTTTACACCTTGGTCACGATTTATCAGCGTGACACAATAAATGAATGGGCACAGGATAGCTTGATTTCCATGCTTGGAGATGATGGGACCCTTGAGGCTAAGTATGGTCAGGCCTTTCTGTTCCAGCAACAAAACGATGCAGCTATGGCAAATGCTATTCTTGAAAGTATTCCTGATGATTTTCAGTTGACAGACGAACAGTTGGAAACACATGCTGACTATTTAACATTTATGGGGATATTACAGGATTTACAAGCTGGAAATTTGTCGATATTACAGCTTGATAGTGTGCAGATCAGTACTTTACAAACCTTGAGTATGAATAATCCATTCTTACCCGGGATTTATGCCACAATGGTTTTAAAAGCAAATGGATTATCCGACTATGAAGAGCCTGTAATTCTGCGTGCTCCATTTAAATCAGTCATGATAAAACCGGACTATTCGAAAATATCGAAAGAAATAATCCATAAGCCCTCCTTGAAAATTTATCCAAATCCGGCAGGTGACTATTTTATCGCAGAGTACCATCTAGAGAAGAACTATGGAGATCTATATCTCGAAATTCTTGACGGTACTTCGAGAACGCTTGCAGAAATGAAATTAAAGGGAATGCAAAATCAGGTAATTATTCCTGTCAAGCAGTACCCAACGGGAATGTACTTGATTCGACTGATAGGGAATGGAGAATTTCTGGATAGTCAAAAAATAATGGTGACCGGGAAATGAAATTTACAATAAATCATGCTGAAAAAGCTTTAATAAAGATCTGGCCTCTTTCCAAAAAACCGGACCAATATAGAAATAGCGTTTCGGGCAAACAAACATCATTGCTGCTCACGTCCCCCAGCTCTCCCTGTCGAGGCTCCTGTATTGGATAGCTTCTGCCAGATGTTCGGCCGAGATGGACTCGCTCTGGTCCAGATCAGCGATGGTGCGGGCCACTTTCAGGATGCGGTTGTAGGCGCGTGCCGACAGGCTCAGCCGCTGCATGGCGTTCCTGAGCAATTCCTCACCGGCTTCTCCCACCCGGCAGATCTTCCGGGTGAGTTTGGTGGACATATGGGCATTGCAGTAAACTCCCTTTTCGTTCTCGAATCTTTTTTCCTGCATCTGTCGTGCGGCGATGACTCTGTTGCGGATGGTCTCACTTACCTCGGCGACACGTTCCTGGTTCAGCTCCTTAAAAGGAACGGGGATGACCTCCACGTGCAGATCGATGCGGTCGAGCAGCGGTCCGCTGATCCGGTTGATGTATTTCTGGACCAGTTTGAAGTACATTCCAAAAATCATTTCTTTTCTCGGATATGTACCGGCAATATCTGAAAATCCTGTAAAGAATTACCGGATTCAAAAGGGACTAACCCAGAAAGCAATGTCAAAAATCCTTGGAATAGACCCATCAACCCTCGGCAGGATTGAAAACGATAAAGGGAAAAGAGTAAACAAAACAATCAAGGAAAAATTACAAACTCTATTCCAATGTATCCCTCCGGTCTGATGCGTCTTGTTTAGCGTAATGCTTTATTCTACAGTTGCGGATTGATAGAATGCGGTTCCATGAATGAGACGACAGAGCATTAAGTCAATATGTTTTCTCTGATCGAAGAATGCTATCAGGGCAAGTTGACTAATGAAAGCTATTGTTTTTTAGCAAATTATGTACTATATTTGAAAGACCCAATTGTGTATAATCTCACCCATTTGATACAGCTCTTTCATCGAAGAGAAATGAATCTTAATCAGTAAGACTTTTTTGATCGAAGCAAGATTCATTTTTACCGTAATGATAAATAAGAAAATATTCCTGTAATGAAATGGCAATCAATTAGCATCGTCTTGGTAATTAGCTTTATATTATTATCAAAAATCCCAAATGCACAGGAATACCATCCATTCCCGGAAGAAAATGCTTTTTGGACAGTTGATGAATTTGTGGGGATTAATTGGAGAGAGGTTTATGTTTATACGATAAAAGGGGATACTATCATCAATGATCTAAATTATAAAAAAATCTATAAACTGAATGATATTCCTAAAAGGCCAGATACTCTTTGGATATTGCATTCATTTATGCGACAGGATGTTGAGAACAAAAAAGTATTTTTCATCAGGCACTATTTGGGAGAAAACACAGAGAAACTTGGCTATGATTTTAATGTAACTATTGGCGATACCGTAATGCTTCCAGCTTTCGATTACCAAAATAGTGGAGACAGCATTTTTAAAGTAGCTGAACCAACTTTTGACTCAATACAGCTTCATAACGGTGAATACAGAAATATCTATTTTTTTATTCCAATACCACTACTGCCAGGTAGTCTATCTCTCTATGTCGTTGAAGGTGTTGGTGAGCAAAGAACCCCTTTCCCCAATTTATTATTTTATGATCCTTTTCATCAATCAGAATTATATTGTCATACAGTTAATGGAGTATATCTTTATGGTTCATCACCTTATCCTGATGCGTGTGATTTTAC
>JAEAMG010000923.1_pt1 | contig 27076 bp, 27 predicted proteins | sample 8958741 | NCBI WGS metagenome assembly JAEAMG01 (sample SAMN16933256, study PRJNA681125) | bioreactor sludge metagenome | isolation source: anaerobic bioreactor treating anionic surfactant - SDBS | place: India: Bengaluru | collected 2019-02-28 | reverse complement strand
TCTTTTTTTAAGTGCTAAAAAAGAATGAAATTAATACTGGATAGGCTCTAAGAAAAGAGACCGACTGTACAGCAGAACACCGCCGCGAATACCGGCAACAGCATAGTCAACCGGTGATGCAACAACTATATGAATGGCTCAACCAACATCATCTGACGGTGCCATCGAGTTCTCCCACCGCTCGGGCGATCAACTACAGCCTAAAACGTTGGGAGGCCTTAAGCCGCTATCTGGATGATGGCAATCTACCGATTGACAATAACTGGATTGAGAACCAAATGCGTCCCTGGGCGTTGGGGCGTAAGAACTGGCTGTTTGCTGGCTCGCTGCGCAGTGGTCAGCGAGCGGCAAACATCATGACGTTAATCCAGTCAGCAAAGCTGAATGGGCTGGATCCGTATGCCTATTTAAGTGATGTGCTGAAAAGGCTGCCGACACATAAAGTGACCCAGATTGAAGAGTTACTGCCACACTGCTGGAAACCTAAATCGAATTAAAAATTGGTATGGGATTCAGCGGACGCTTACCTATTTATTCAGATTCTCATCACCCAGAACGAACCTAAGCAAAGCTACATGTTGATTAAATATCCATTTCGTTTGTGCTTTATTCGGTCTTTTTTGTAGGGTTTGGATATGGAACTTCGGCTTAAGATCATCAGTTTATGATCTTAATATGGAAATGGGTGCAAAATAAAATAGCAGACCCTTAGCTATTTTATTTGAACTTGACAGTTATGTCTTGATCTATTAACTGGTTGATTATTATTCAGAATGCACTTTTATATTTTAGTGACATTGTTAAAATTTGCACACTTGATTAGGTGACGGTGCGGTAAGTGTTTGAGAAATTAGCTGAACAAAGTTTGAAAATGATGGGCTGGGAAATCGATAACCATTGGCCTCTTGATTTGGATCAATGTGTCATGATTGCTGCACCGCACACCAGCAACTGGGATGCCTTATATGCACGTCTGGCACTCAAGGCCTTAGGGGTCAACGTTCGGATTACCATTAAAGACAGCTATATGAAATTTCCTTTTGGTCCATTTGTACGCGCAATGGGCGGAATCGGAATTGACCGTACAGCGAAAAAAGAGGGTGAGCCACGACCAAGTATGGTTCAGGTGATGTCGGATTTATTTAAAACCCATCCAAAACTGGTGATGTTGGTCACACCGGAAGCAACGCGTGCCAAACAGGAACAATGGAAAACCGGTTTCTACCATGTGGCAGTCAATGCAGGCGTACCCATTGCATTGGCTTATATGGATTATGCCAAGAAGAAAACCGGGGTGGGTAAAATTGTTTATCCTAGTGGTGATTATGAAAAAGATATGGCTGAAATTATGGCTTTTTATGCACAAATTCAGGCCAAATTTCCAGAACAGTTTAGCATAGATACACGTTACTACCCTTAAGCCTTACTGTAAAGATAGGACTTCTCTGTCGAATTTTTAAGCGAAGCTAAGAGATGCAAATGGCAAAATCTTGGCTCGCTGTGCATGATGGATCAGTCAATGTGAAATTCAATTTTCGCTTAAAAAATTATTGATTTTGTGCCGGGTTAATCCCGCCTAAATGTTGGCAAGCTTCCTGATAAATATAATATTGTTCCTCGATCACTTCTGTTAATGGCACTTTAAATAACTCCTCCCCATCTTTATAGCTTTGTACATAAGATTCGGCTTTCTGGCGGCTAGAAGCGAGTGCCTGTTCATGATAGGAGGTAATCGAAGTATGCGCCATTTGTGCGGTTTCAATTCTATTGCACTGAAAATTTGCCAGCATTTTTTCTGCATGTTTCAGCTCATGAGAGGTGGTCAGAGAACAGCCAGAGAGAAGAATCATTCCTGCTAATAAAATCAAGGTTTTCATTTCTAGGAAAATGGATGATGGGGTTAGGTTATTGTATAAAGTTTTCCTGCCGATATATTTGATCTGCCCGACTGATTGGGTGTTTTTTGTTTAAGTGAGATTTATTGTAATTTTGACCGGTTGTTATAGATAAATAAGGTTGCAATATCTCAACATATAAATCTGATTTTTTGGAGGTAGGTACTACTCTTTAGAGCAGTGAATTGAAAATCAGGAAACAGCCAGAAGCAAATAAAAGGCTTAAAACTGTATGTTTAAATTGCGTTTCCGAAATTTTATAAAATAATTTTGCCCCTAAAATGGCAGGCAAACTGACACTGATCAGCAAAATTGTCATATAAGGCCAGAGCTGGATGTCAAGCGTGCCTTGCAGTAAATAGGTCAGTAAGGTAAACAGCTGAATGCCAAAATTAAAATGTCGTAAAACGTAACGTTGTTGCTGTTTGGGAAGATTTTTCAGCATGACCCAGGCAGAAGGCAACGAACCGCAAAAACCGCCTAAACCACCCAGAATCCCGCCCAAAAATCCAACCAGACTGTCTGCCAGTTTTCCGGATTGTTGCAGCTGTGGAAATGCCGGATTGAAAAACATCACCGGACACCATAACATCAAAAATAAGCCTAAAACCACTTTAAAGGCTTCGGGTTGAATAATATGCAGCAGATATGTGCCCAAAGGTACGCCAATCAGCCCGGCAATTAAATAAGGCAGCACCAGTGCTTTATTTAGATGTGGATGCTTCTGTTCATTGGACAATGAAATGATATGGCTCCACACCGAAGCAAAGACCACCAGTGGGGCAGCAATTTGCGGGGGGAGGACCCACACCCAGAATGACATGGCAATGAGGGCAAAGGCAAAGCCCGTCAGTCCCTGTACAAAACCTGCGACCATTGCCCCAACAATAAATAACAACCAAGTCATAGCGATCTGTACAGATGAAAAATCGGTAGTATTTAAAAGATCAGTCAAAAAGCCAAGCATATGTTTAGCAGGATTTATGCAAACCTAAGGAGAACTTTGTATAAAACCGCTTCAGTATTCAGGATAGAAATTCTTCCTGTGAATAAAAAAGACATAAATGACTACAAAATTTCACATAGACTCCCATCGCTCTTCATCAAAGCATTGAATACTGAAGTCACGCCGTAAAGAGGTGATGAAGATGATGAAAAAAGTGATCTTACTTTCTGTATTGGCAGTGTCATTAACTGGTTGTGTCCTGGATCCTTATGATGACGATTATGGTGGTCATCGAGACCGTAACGGACATTATGACCGACACCATCATGGTGACCGTGACTGGCACAATAAAGACCGTCCGGACTGGGATCATGATAGAAATGACCGAGACTGGCGCTATGGTCGTTAATTAATCTATCTATCACCAATCTGAAATTGACTGACTACATTTGACAAAAAAGGATTCCCTCGGAATCCTTTTTTTATTTTTAATCAGGATGCATTTTTTTGATACAGTCCTGCACGGACTGTTCCCGCCTTGCTTTGTTTAATCTGTTGCCAAGAAGAGGGGAGTTTAAGCTGATTTAACTCGCGATCGGCCTCCACATAGATAAAGGCGCGGTCTTTAATCAGCGGGTCAGCAAGCTGGGCCAGTTCTTCCCATAAATCCAGACTATAAGGCGGATCTAAAAAAACCAGATCAAAGGACTGTTTCAGGGTAGGTAAGATTTGCTGTGCCGTGGCGACTTTGAGTTTGGCATGTTGGCTGGTCACTTTCAGTAACTGCAAATTATCGGTTAAAAAAGCAGCTTGTGCACGGTTCGGTTCAATCATTACCACCTGTGCTGCACCGCGGGATAAAGCTTCAAAACTTAAGGCTCCTGAGCCGGCACAGATATCGAGAACCTGTGCATTTTGAATATCCCACATCAGCCAGTTAAACAAAGTTTCACGGACACGGTCGGGTGTAGGGCGTAAGCCTTCAACACTGGCAAAAGGAAGTTGACGGCGTTTCCATTCACCGCCAATAATACGGAGTTGATTTTTCATAGATCAGTCACCTTCAACTTCTACGGGTTGTGCGCCTGATGCGGCTTGAGTAGCGTGCTGTGTCGCTGCTGCTGTTGTATTGCTCTGAACATTGGTCGCCGTATCCACTGGTGCCGTGCCACTTGGCAATTCACCCGGTTTGATGCCTGCGGTCATGAGGCCGCCACTAATTTGATGGCCCGCAGGACGGATCGGATTCTTTTTACGGGTGTATAACCAATAGTCAAACAGAGGACGAGCCAGTTGCGCGGCCGAACCACCGTGTTTACCATTTTCCCAAACAATCGCAACCGCAATCTCAGGATTTTCAGCCGGGGCAAAACCAATAAATAAACCATGGTCAAGCTGACGTTCACTTAATAATGCTTCGTTGTATTTTTTACCTTGGGCAATACTTTTGACCTGTGCAGTCCCGGTTTTCCCTGCAATATGATACAGCGGGGTACGAATACCACGACCTGTACCGGTCTCGATAACATCAATCATGGCATCGCGCATTTTAATCCAGTCTTCGGGTTTGCCGTTAAACTGAATTTTACCATCTGGTGCATTACGCATTTTAAAAGGTTTGGCACCATGGCTTTCACGCAGTACATGCGGGGTAATATGCGCACCTTGGTTTGCAGTAATTGCAGTAGCCATAGCCAGTTGCAGCGGCGTTGCAGTAAAGGCACCTTGTCCGATACTGACGGAAATGGTTTCACCTTTTAGCCATTTGCTCTTACGGGTCCGCATTTTCCAGTCCGGGTTCGGATACAAACCGGTACTTTCACTCGGTAAATCGACGCCAGTTTTTTCACTAAAGCCAAATTGGCGCATCCAGGCATTCATTTTTTCAATGCCCATGCGGTAGGCCAAAATATAATAATAGGTATCACAAGAAACCACTTGAGCTTTATGCAGATTGACCGTGCCATGACCTGATTTGCGCCAATCGCGGAATTTATGCGAATCGCCGGGTAAAGAAAAATACCCTGGGTCTGAAATGGCGGTGTTCCAATCCACGATATTGTAATGCAGCCCACCTAAACCAAACATCGGCTTAATGGTTGAACCTGGAGGATAGGCACCTTGTACAGCACGGTTATACAGCGGCTGGTCAAGATTGTCACGTAGTGCACTATAGTCGGTATTGCTAATCCCGGTCACAAATAAATTCGGGTTAAAACTTGGACTGGAAACCAGGGCCAGAATTTCTCCTGTTTTCGGATTTAGCGCCACAATGGCACCGCGACGACCCGCCAGTTGCTCGGTTGCTGTGACCTGCAAGCCATAGTCAATTGAAAGGTACAAGTCATTTCCGCGTACCGGCTCTTTACGACCTAAATTACGTAATACGTTACCGTGAGCATCAGCCTCGACAGATTCATTGCCGGGCAAGCCATGCAACAGATCTTCATAAGATTTTTCCACCCCAATTTTCCCAATCAGGTTGGTGCCGGCATATAAGTCTTTATCAATTGACTTCAATTCTTTGTCGTTAATACGACCCACATAACCGATCACGTGCGCAAACAGCTCACCATGCGGATAGTAGCGCGTCATCTGGGTTTCAATATTGACCCCGGGAAACTCAAACTTGACTTCGCTAAATTTAGCAATATCGGTTTCTGTTAAATTTAATTTGAGCGATACGCGTTCGGTTTTTTTAGCGGTCTTGATGCGGCTGCTAAAGCGGTCAATATCTTCTTGGGTCAGGCTTAAAATCGGGGTTAAACGCTTGACTGTATCTTCAATATCTTTTACATCAGCCCGAGACATGGTGGCAGAAAATACCGGATAATTATCTGCCAGCAAAATACCATTACGGTCATAGATATAGCCGCGTGCAGGTGCCAAAGGCTGTAGCCGGATACGGTTCTGGTCTGAAGCGGTTGAAAACTCATTATAATGCGCAATTTGCAGATAGGCATAACGGGCAACAAGCAGGAGCAGAAAGAATGCCACAATCCCGATGGAGATAAACACCCGATTGCGATAAATGCGCTTTTCTTGCTGAACATTTTTTAAAGGAAAGTGCTGCTTCATACGCGATCGACTTACATACAGGGGAGTGAAAAATCTGGTGGCATATTCTAACGCAAGTCAGCATTTTTTGATATTTGTTCTGGCGAACTGTTAGGCGGGTTTAGTTTAAACTTTGACTTTACAGACATTAAAATTGTAAAGTGCAGTATATAAGAGTTCTGATAATTCTGCTAAAGTCAAAATTCAAAAAAAGGACTGTACTAAAAAATAAAATTTAGGGACAACGATGAAAATAATCACAAAAGTGTATCCTTTGCTGGCTTTTTTTGCGCTGGTAAATATTGCTCATGCACAAGACCATTCATATTTACCTGAAGCGAAATTGACATCAGACAGTGCTAAAACATGGAATATCGGGGCTGGATTTACCAAAAAGCTTCTTCATCTGAATGCAGAATGGGTCAATCCTTATGGCATCGCCTATGCAAAAGCGGGTGTGTTTTATAATGATGACTATAATGCCGGTGCTCAGGTTGGGTTTCGTTATCCTTATTACCTTACCGGAAAAGATAAAAACGGTTACTACCTGGGTGTCTATGCAGGGCATCTGGAAAGTAAACACATCAACAATGAATATGAAGCAAGACTGGGTGCGGGTATAGATTTAGCCTATGTATTGCTCAGTAAAGAACGGATTAGCAGTTTTAGTATCGGGATTGGGGCTGGCGAAGAGATGACGGATCAGAAGGGTAATGTGGTTGCAGAGACAGAACCCATGCTACAATTTTCCTATACTCTAAGTGTCGGTTTATAGTGAGAATAGTGAGCTTTTATAATTAAGTATTTTGTGATTAAAAAATTAAATATGGAAATCGTGCATGTTTGAGTACGTCAACGAATTGTGGCAAACCTTCTTGAATCGCCCTGATTTCTGGGCAGTACTTAGCATCATTCCTGTGACAGCTTTTGTAACTTGGGCACATGTGTGGATGGCACTGAAAATGGTGTTTTACCCCCTGACGTTTTGGGGATTCCACTTAGGGCCACTCCCTGTCGGCTGGCAGGGGATTGTGCCACGTAAAGCCGGTCGCATTTCAGGAATTATCACCGACAATACCTTATCGAAATTGGGTTCTTTACGTGAATTTCTGGATGCCATGGATCCGGAAGATATGGCACGGATTATCGGTGAGCAGGTCGGTTTTGAACTTGAACATCTGATTGATGAAATGATGATCGACCGTAATGCGGTACTGTGGGAAAACTTACCCTATTCAATTAAGCGCCGTATCTATTCGCAAGCGCATAAACAGCTGCCAGGTATTTTAAGAGAATTAGTGACTGAGCTGACCATGAACGTCGAGTCACTTGTGGATATGCGGGAAATGGTGGTGCGCCAAATGGAAGGTGATCGCCGTTTAATGGTGAACATGTTCCTGAAAGTGGGACGTAAAGAAATCAACTTTATCTGGCATATCAGTGCATTAATTGGAATGTTCTTCGGTATATTCCAGATGATTGTCTGGTTTGTTGTACCCTGGCACTGGACGGTTCCTTTCTGGGCAGCGGTGTGGGGTTTCCTGACTAACTGGATTGCCATCTGGATGGTGTTTAATCCGCTGGAACCGCATTATATCCGCTATCCACAGTTTTTTGCGCGTACTGAAAGTCGCACGTTCCCGTGGATCAAACCGGTGATTCCACATATTGGCACCTATAATATCCAGGGTGCATTTATGAAACGTCAGGATGAGGTTTCCGATGTTTTTGCCCGAGTAGTCACAGAAGACTTAATTACGTTAAAATCCATTATGACTGAGATGATGTATGGCGGGAAGAAAGATAAAACTCGTCGTATCGTCAAACGCCATATTAACGAAATTATGGAAACTCCGATTGTTCGAACCTCTTTGCAGCTGTCTTTAGGACCAAAAGAGTATGCAAAACTCAAGACGGACTTGATCGATCGCTCGATTGAAATTACGATGGTGCCTGTATGCGACCCGGCCTTTAATGCGAGCCGTGCACAGAAAATCTATCAAATGTTTAGAGACCGTATTCGCGAGTTGACGCCAAGAGAGTTTCAGAATTTATTACGTCCTGCCTTTCAGGAAGATGAATGGATTCTGATTGTCTTGGGTGGCGTAACCGGATTTATAGCGGGTACAATACATTTGTTTGTGGCTTTCTTATAATTAGATGCTGGACTACATGACGAATAAAGAGATTCGTTATGCAAACGCATCACATATATTTGTTAAATGAGGATGTTTTTTTATGCGCATTATATTACTCGGACCACCTGGAGCAGGTAAAGGTACACAGGCTCAGTTGATCTGTAAGCGCTACAATGTCCCACAAATTTCAACCGGTGATATGCTCCGTGCTGCAATTCGTGAAGGTACTGAATTAGGTCTTAAAGCTAAAAGCGTGATGGAAAGTGGTGGTCTGGTATCAGACGAGCTTATCATCGGTCTGGTTAAAGAACGTATTGCTCAACCTGATTGTGTAAACGGTTGCATTTTTGATGGTTTCCCTCGCACTATTCCTCAAGCAGAAGCTTTGGAAAAAGAAGGCATCAACATTGATCACGTGATTGAAATTGATGTTCCAGACGAAGAAATCGTAAAACGTCTTTCTGGTCGCCGTCAGCACCCGGCTTCTGGCCGTGTTTATCATGTGGTTTACAATCCGCCTAAGGTGGAAGGTAAAGATGATGAAACGGGTGAAGAACTGGTTCAACGTCCTGATGACCAGGAAGAAACCATCCGTAAACGTTTAGGTTCTTATCACACTGAAACTGAACAATTGGTAGGTTTCTACCAAGGTTGTGCAGCATCAGGTGAAAATGCACCGACTTATGACAAGTTAAACGGTCTGCGTCCAATTGAAGAAGTTCAAACTGATTTGTTTGCCATTCTAGATCAATCAAAATAATCGTATTTCGATGATTTTGACAATCGAAGAGCCCTAAGTCATATTAGGGCTCTTTTTATTACGCTCTCAAAAAGGACACTGCTGTGAAGTTTGCTGTATTAGGGTTAATGGTCGTATTTCTGGCAGTATTGTTTGCTTTGTTCTATGTCAGTTTCAAGATGCTGAAAAAAGTACGTCAGCAAGAGCGTAGCGAAAATGCTGGTAAGGTGCCTGTGCGTCGGCTGCATCCCAAGTTACAGGCAGAACTCGAACAAAAACGCCAGCAAGAACAGGCAAAACAAAATAAAAAATAATGGCTTTTAAACGGAGCACATCACCTGGTTGAACTCATCTCACTTATGATTCAGCTTCAATGTTCTTGACAGAAATCGCACGGCCAGCACCAAATTCAAAACGATCTGGCCAGTTGCAGACATCCGCTACCACACATTCATGGCATTTCGGCCTACGTGCAATACAGGTATAACGGCCATGCAAAATCAGCCAATGATGGGCATCGACAATAAATTCCTTGGGAATGACTTTGACCAGCCGATGCTCAACTTCAAGCACATTTTTGCCAATAGCCAGACCGGTACGATTACCTAAACGGAAAATATGCGTATCGACTGCCATGGTCGGATGGCCAAAAGCGGTATTCAGCACCACATTGGCAGTTTTACGCCCCACACCTGGTAATGCTTCCAGATCAGCCCGATTGTTGGGCACCACACTATTGTGTTTTTCAATCAGCAGCTTGCAGGTTTTAATTACGTTCTCGGCTTTAGCGTTATATAAGCCGATGGTCTTAATATATTCTTTTAAACCCTCCACGCCTAAAGCATAAATGGCTTCCGGGGTATTGGCCACTGGAAACAGCTTATCGGTGGCTTTGTTGACACTGACATCGGTGGCTTGAGCGGAAAGAGTCACGGCCACCAATAGCTCAAAAGGAGTGCTGTAATTCAGTTCGGTTTTAGGGCTGGGTCTTTGCTCTCGTAAGCGTTCAAAAAAAATCTGAACCTGCTTTCTGGTCATGTTTTTAACTGCCATCATGAAGCTCCCAGAACAATCAGCTGCTGTTGCAAATCATCCAGCAGGGCACGTTTCTTGAGGTCTTCACGAACACTGAGCTGTTTTTCTAATTTTTTGATTTGGGTGCGAATTTTTGCCAGTTGAATGGTGGTTGCTGCATCGTGGCTTACCACAGGATCAGCTGTTTTTTCTACCACTTGAATCTCTGGAACCAAGTCACTTTGCGCTGAAAATTGGGCAAATAAGGCCGCATCAATATTGGCACGCACCACCGGACCTTTGCGGTTAATCCGGCGTTTCTCTTCACGCTGAATATGGGCGTAATAGCGCTTGCGCAGGTCAGTTTGTTCAGCAATACGCGCCTCTTCTGAAGGCACGACGTGGTTGTCTTCCACCAGGTCAATACAGTCGACCGGGCAGGGCGGAATACAGAGTTCGCAACCGGTACACAGGTCAGTCAAAATGCTATGCATGAGCTTACCTGAACCAATAATCGCATCGACCGGGCAGGCACTGATGCATTTGGTACAACCAATACATTCATCTTCACGAATAATCGCTTTCATACGTTGTGGACGACCATCACTTTGAATCGGCCAAACACTTTCTTCTGCTTTGAGTTTTGGGCGACCCAGCAATTCAGCCAAAGCATCGGCAACGGGTTGTCCGCCTGGTACACATTTATTGGCCTCTTCACCTTCACTTATGGCTTTTGCATAAGGGAGGCATCCATCTCGATGGCCGCAAAGTCCGCATTGTGTTTGCGGCAACAGGGCGTCAATTTTTTGAATCAAGCTAATTTGAGTGTTCATGTATAACCGGGAGTGCTGGGCAAGCAGCGTGAAACAATGTGCTGGAGAGCAATACTAGCATGTTTTTACATAGAATTCCTGTGCGCAAAAATGGGACTAAAAATGCATTAATATCGGGCAAAATATTACATTGATACATATCTAAAAGTTATTTTATTTATAAATAAAAAGACTGAATAATTAAATTAAATATATGTTCTACATAGAAAATTGAAGTTTTTTTCAAAAAACTATTGCTGAATAGGTGCAAGTGATATTTAATGTTTTGCGCCAAAATATATCATTGATTGAAATTTTGACCAATTTTGATCCATTTTCTGCTGAGGATTAAGCGTTGAAATACAACAGCCTTAACGACTTCCTAAACTACGTTAAATCACGTGATCAACATCAACCAGAGTTTCTACAAGCTGTAGAAGAGGTAATGACTAGCCTTTGGCCATTCATTGAAAAGAATCCAGAATATGCTGATCATGGATTACTTGAACGTCTTGTAGAACCTGAACGTGCGATTCAGTTCCGTGTTTCATGGGTAGATGACAAAGGCCAAACTCACGTAAACCGTGCTTTCCGTGTACAGTACAACTCAGCTATTGGTCCATTTAAAGGGGGGATGCGTTTCCACCCTTCAGTGAACCTTTCAATTTTGAAATTCCTAGGTTTTGAACAAACTTTCAAAAATGCCTTGACTACATTGCCGATGGGCGGTGGTAAAGGCGGTTCAGACTTTGACCCTAAAGGTAAGTCTGAAGGCGAAATCATGCGTTTCTGCCAGGCATTAATCATCGAGTTGTACCGTCATCTGGGTTCAAATACTGACATTCCTGCGGGCGATATCGGTGTAGGCGGCCGCGAAGTGGGCTACATGGCAGGTATGATGAAGAAGCTCAGCAATGACACTTCATGCGTATTCACTGGTAAAGGCTTGACTTTCGGTGGTTCACTGGCTCGTCCTGAAGCAACGGGTTACGGTACGGTTTATTTCGCGGAAGAAATGCTGAAAACTCGTGACGATAGTTTTAAAGATAAAGTGGTGACTATTTCTGGTTCTGGTAACGTAGCTCAATACGCTGCTGAAAAAGCCATGTTCCTGGGTGCAAAAGTGGTTTCACTTTCTGACTCTGCGGGTACTGTATTCGTTAAAGACGGTTTCACTGAAGAACTTCTTGCTGAAGTAATGGAACTTAAAAATGTTCAACGTGGCCGTATTTCTGAGTTTGCGTCTAAACACGGTTTTGAATATATGGAAGGTCAACGTCCTTGGGGTATCAAGTGTGACATCGCGCTTCCATGTGCAACTCAAAACGAATTAGATGCAGACGATGCAGCTCAACTTCTTGCAAATGGCGTGATTTGTGTTGCTGAAGGTGCAAATATGCCGTCTACGCTTGAAGCAGTGGAAAAATTCGTTGAAGCGAAAATCCTTTATGCGCCAGGTAAAGCATCGAATGCAGGTGGTGTAGCGACTTCTGGTCTTGAAATGTCTCAAAATGCATTGCGTTTAGGCTGGACGTTTGAAGAAGTTGATGAACGTTTACACGCGATTATGAAAGAAATTCACCGTAACTGCGTGAAATACGGTACTAAAGAAGATGGTACTGTGAACTATGTTGATGGTGCGAACATTGCTGGCTTCGTAAAAGTTGCCGATGCAATGCTGGCTCAAGGCGTATTCTAAGTCTGACTTGGTTTAAGCTTTAAAAAAACCGAGGCTATGGCCTCGGTTTTTTTATGTCTTGAGTAAATGCTTTACTTAACCGTTGAGCGTTCAACCGTCATGTCATGAATATAAGCATATTTCGACTGATCTGCAGCAGGATGCTTGATTTCATAACGCTTGACCCGGATGATTTGTCGCTCATTGGGGTTATGGGTAAAACCTTCGATTTGATCATAGAATAAAGTCCAGTCTTTATCGACTCGGGTTTTTATCCCGCTTTCACTGTATTTAATTTCACGGACCTGCAAGCAGGTTTGTGCTGCAACACCAGTACATGGCTTAGTTTCAGGTGAAATTTCCAGAAAAATGGTTTCAGCCTGAGAGTTGTATTTTGTTTCAGGTGTCATGGTGCCAGTGAAAACATATTTCTGACCTGTGGCTGAAATGATGGTCAATGTTGGTTGTTGTGAATTTTTTAAATCTAAAATAAACGGTACTTTGCGGTTATTAAACAGATCTTTGGCAATGTTTTCTTGCTGCATGGAGGCGTCCGGACATGCCATTTGGGTTCCCATGAGGGGACCTGTCACGATCTGATTATTTTCAACTTTCCAGCTGCTACCCATACTATTACAGCTGGTAGCAATGCTCAAACGGCCTTGATCGTCAAAATTCAGTACCAATGGTTTAGGTGCAGTACCGGTACGGGTACTCCATTGATAAGAAGCTAAAGTCTGATCGGCTTTTTGTTGATGTAACACTGACATGGCAACATCTCCAGCTTTTTGAATATCGCCAGACTGACATGCGGCAAGCATGAGAGGGAAAAGGGCTATCGCTAAAAGTTTAACTTTCATTTTTAAAGTACGTGGTTTTGAAGAATTTTTATTAGAATAAAGCATGAATATTCAAAAAATATGGATACATTTTGGTGAATTAGGTATCAAAATGTATCCATAACTATAATTTTGTTAATAATTAATAAAAAGTTATGAATTAATCAAAACGATAAATATCCATACCCAGCGAACCCATGCTGAAACTGCTATGCACGATATTGAAACGATGTCCGGTCCCCATCGCAAAGAACAGGGGAGCAAAGTGTTCTAAGGTAGGATGATTACGCTCTACATAAGGGATACTTTGCCAGTCCAGAACCGCAGCATAATCGCTGTGATTCATTTTGCTGACCACATAATTCCGAAAAGTCGATGCCCACTCGGGTACAGTAGCAGCTTCACCATGCCATGCCAATTCACGCAAGTTATGGGTAATACTTCCTGAACCGATCATTAATATTTGTTTTTCACGTAATGGTGCCAGGGTTTGACCAATTTTATAAATCTCCTCAGCAGACATGTTCATCGGTAAAGAGATTTCTACCACAGGAATATCAGCCTCGGGATACATATGCAACAATGGCATCCACACGCCATGATCACGTGGACGAGTGCTGTTGGCATGGGCTGTAAATCCGGCATTTGCCAAAAGATGCAGAACCTGTTCTGCAAGTTCAGGTTGACCCGGTGCCGGATAGCGGATTTCATACAGCTCAGGCGGGAAACCACGAAAGTCATGCCAGGTTTCTGGACGAACGCTACTACTCACTTCAAGCGCATTACTTTCCCAGTGCGCAGACATCACAATAATAGCTGCAGGTTTAGGCAAATTTAAGCTCAATCGTTCCAGAGCAGGACCTACCTGTTCCGGATTCAGCGCCAGCATGGGTGAGCCATGTGAAATAAATAAACCGGGTAAAGTTTGTAGATTCATGTTGATGCGCCTAATTTAAATAACATCGATTGAGGCTATGATGCCAAATAAAGAGAAATAGAATAAATACAATTTATATCAACATTTTGTTCTGTTTATGGAACGATAATGGTTGATCAGAACAGGTGTATGATTCAGGCTCAGAAATACGTTCTCTTTACAGTATTTTGCCGAGCTTAAATCATCCTGTTCTGAACCTGCTTAGCCCGCCCGGTGATAAGGATGATTATGGTTAATACTCATTGCGCGGTAGAGCTGCTCGATCAGCATGACGCGAACCATAGGGTGAGGCAGGGTGAGTTTGGATAAAGACCAGTGCCATGCAGCAGCTTTACGCACCGCTTCGGAGTGACCATCCGGACCGCCAATCGCCAAGACCACATCATTACCGTCCAGCATCCATTGTTTCATGGTTTCAGCCAGTTTTTCAGTACTGAATTCTTTACCCCCGACTTCAAGGGCAATCAGGGTTTCATTATGTTTCAGTGCATTCAGAATGCTTTCACCTTCAATCTGGCGATATTTCAGGATATCGGCTTCAGAATCATTTTTTCCGCGTTTTGCCATAGGTAATTCTATAATTTGGGTCTGCACAAAAGGCTGGATACGTTTGAAGTAATCTTCAAAACCTGTGAGCACCCAGGCTGGCATTTTTTGACCGATGGTAATAATACGAATTTTCATAAGATTCGATGATTTAAGACTCATCTTTATTATAAACGCTAAAACTGATTTTACTTGTTTTTGAGCAACAAATTGCAATTGAAAAGGCGTGCCAGATGCTGCTTTAATCTTCAGTAATGGATTGAATATACATAAGAAGAGAGGAAGATAATAAATGAGATTAAAAAAGGATAAAAATTTAGGCTTATGGTTGAGCACCTTCCTTTGCACTCTTTTGTTCAATACTTCAAGTTGGGCATTACCGAGCATAGCACCCGCCAGTAGCGATAATTTAAAGGTCTATCTGGAGCAAATTATAGGTCAGCAGGGGCATCGTAATTATAAAAACTCACAAGAGCTACAACGCGTTTCTGCCTGGATTAAAGAACAGATGCGTTTGTTTGGCATACCCTGTCAGTATCAAAATTATTCGGTGAATGGTTTGGGCTATCGCAACGTAGTATGTACCTTAACAGCAGGTCATGCTGACAAAGTGATTGTCGGCGCGCATTATGATGTGTTTGGTGAAACTCAAGGTGCAGATGATAATGCTTCCGGAGTAGCAGGGGTGATTGAAACCGCACGCATACTGTCACAGCAGAAATCGCAACTGCCCTATAATGTTGAATTTGTATTTTATACCTTGCAGGAGCCGCCATTTTTCAAGACTGAATATATGGGCAGTTTTGTACATGCAAAATCCATCCAGGCTCAGAAAGATCACATTCGCGGCGTTTATATTTTAGAGATGATTGGGTTTTTTGATGAAAATCTGGTACAGGAGTATCCTGCCGGCCTGAAATGGGTTTATCCGCAACATGGTAACTTTATTGCGGCTGTCAGTAATTTGCAGTCGTATGATTTGGGTGCAAAATATTGTGAATCCATGCGAATACTGAAGCGCCTGGAGTGTCAACGACTGGTCGCACCGTCTTTTATCACGGGGATGGAGTTTTCAGATCATCTAAATTACTGGAAGCTGGATATTCCCGCCATGATGATTACAGATACGGGGCATTTTCGTAACAGGTACTATCACAGTGCCAAGGATACCTTGAAAACTTTAAATATTGCCAAAATGGCCAGTGTCATAGATGGTCTGGCTTATAGTTTAATAATTCAAGCTGATGAATAAGAACGCATAAAAAACGCAGTCCCCTAATGAAATATTGGGACTGCGATCAAAAGGTCATCAACCTGGAGATGTAGATGACCATTCACATAACTTATTAATAACTTTTTAAGTAGAAATAAATCAGAAACCTACAGCGCATCATTATCTATACCATATTAAATGGGGATGAGCTGCTGGTTTTTCAAGCTGATGTGTTATGAATATTGTAAAAAATTTACACAAAAAAAGAGAGCCGAAGCTCTCCTCTTTTTGTAGCAAAATGCAATTAATGACGCGCTGCTTTGCCTTCTGCAATTGGTTTCACGATCGGTGCTTTCACCAAAGGTTTTGGTGCTTCCACCAAGGCCAATGGCAAGATCTCATCGATGCTTTTCACGGTCTTAATTTCAAGGCCGGCTTTAACATTTTCTGGAATTTCCACCAGGTCACGAGCGTTCTCTTGAGGGATGAATACCAGTTTAATACCACCGCGATGTGCAGCTAAAAGTTTTTCCTTCAAGCCACCAATGCGCATTGCACGACCGCCCAGATTGGTTTCACCGGTCATGGCAATATCAGCACGTACTGGAATGCCTGTGAAAGCTGAAACCAGTGCCGTAGTTAAGGCCAAACCTGCAGATGGACCATCTTTCGGTGTTGCACCTTCAGGTAAATGCACATGAATATCGGTTTCTTCAAATCTTGAAGCCTCAATACCCAAGGCATCGGCACGAGTACGCACCACAGTCATTGCAGCGGTAATGGATTCTTTCATGACATCACCGAGTGAACCGGTGGTAATGAATTTACCTTTACCTTTTACCGCAGCAACTTCAATCGAAAGCAATTCACCGCCAACTGAGGTCCAAGCCAGGCCATTGACACGACCGACTTGCGCTTCTTCTTCCGCCATACCGAAGTCGAACTTATGTACGCCCAGGTAATCAGACAGGTTTTCAGCAGTCACATCGATATGCAGGTTTTTGGCTTTTTTGCTGACCGCTTCTTTTACCACTTTACGGGCAATTTTTGACACTTCACGTTCCAGGCTACGCACACCGGCTTCGCGAGTATAACGACGCACGATGTCACGAATCGCTTCTTCATGAATGGTCAATTCTTTTGCACGTAAACCGTTGTCCTTAATGGCTTTAGGAACCAGATAACGTTCGGCAATATTGACTTTTTCCTCTTCGGTATAACCCGGTAGACGGATCACTTCCATACGGTCTAAAAGAGCCTCAGGAATATTCATGCTGTTTGCAGTACAGATGAACATCACTTCAGACAGGTCAAGATCAAGATCGAGGTAGTGATCGTTGAATTTACTGTTTTGTGATGGATCCAGTACTTCAAGCAAGGCAGAAGCAGGGTCGCCACGGTAATCCTGTGCCATCTTGTCAATTTCGTCGAGCAAGAACAGCGGGTTCTTCACGCCTACTTTTGTCAGTGATTGCACGATTTTACCCGGCATCGCACCGATATAGGTACGACGGTGACCGCGGATTTCTGCTTCGTCACGTACGCCACCTAAAGCCATGCGCACAAATTCACGACCTGTGGCTTTAGCAACCGACTCGCCCAGTGAAGTTTTACCTACCCCTGGAGGGCCAACCAAGCAAAGAATCGGACCTTTGAGCTTTTTCACACGAGATTGTACTGCAAGATATTCCACAATACGGTCTTTGACTTCATCTAAACCGTAGTGATCGGCATCTAAAATCTCTTGTGCTTTCGCCAAATTGATGCTGACTTTGCTGGCTTTATTCCAAGGCGTATCTAAAATCGCCTCGATATAGTTGCGCACCACAGCAGCTTCACTTGAAGCAGGTTGCATGGCTTTGAGCTTACGGAATTCAGATTCGGCTTTTTTACGCACGTGTTCAGGTAAATCCGCTTCTTCCAGACGACGTTCAATTTCAGCGACATCATCTTCAGCACCGCCATTCATGTCGGAAAGCTCGCGCTGAATCACCTTCATTTTTTCATTCAGGAAATATTCGCGCTGGTTTTTCTCCATCTGGCGTTTTACCGAGTCATGCAAGGTTTGTTCAATCTGCTGTTCTTCAGACTGTTGCAACAAATAAGTCATGAGCTCAGTCAAATGTGCTTCAAAGTCATCCTGTTCCAAAAACTTTTGCTTGATATCAATGTTCAGTGGGACACGGGTGGCAACAAAGAACAAGAGTTGCAACAAGTCATCGATTTTATTTGCAGCAGTAACCAATTCACGTGCATTACGTAATTTGGCTTCTGCATACTGGGCAAATAAAGTTCGCAGTTCTTGCACACGTGTTGCTTGAGAACCAGCCTCAACATTGACCGTCATTGGGCTAAGGGCATGTTCGGCTGATAAATATTCATCATGGTCGATGATTTTCACCAGTTTAGAACGGTGTAGACCCTCAATAAGTACTTTTATACAGTTTTCATCATTTTCATGATTCACAACTTGCACAATCTTCGCGACAGTACCGTATTGATATAAGTTGTCGTGATCAATTTCTTCTGTAAGAGAATCTTGTTGTGCAACTACAAATACGAGATTGTCACTGTTACGGGCCACGTCAACTGCTTTGATCGATTTTTCACGACCTACAAATAACGCAATTTGCATGTGTGGATAAACCACCACATCACGTAGCGCTAAAAGTGGTAATACGCTTGGAACCTGTGTATCTAAGGTTTCTTGATTCATAATAATTTCAGACATGGGCACTCCTAATGAGTAACAACAGTGTTGCCATGTTTTTTATAGTGATGGGTATTTTAAAAAATACAAGGGCAGGGCAAATGAAAATGTATAAAAAATGAGTAAATGTGTGATTTTAAAATATTCTTGTCAGTCAAAAATACCCATTCAACGCTTAAAGTGTAGGTATTTTGCAGGGGTAAGTAAGGCATCGAGAGGTTGATCCCAGACTTCACGATGTAAAGGCTGCTGAATCAGCTGAAAGGCATGTGCAATACCAAGCCGATAGGGTTTATGGGGGGCGCTGGCCAGGGTTTTATCATAGAAACCGCCGCCCATCCCAATGCGGGTACCGTGAATATCACAGGCCAGCAAAGGCATCATTAAAAAATCCAGCGTCGAAACATGCAGGCCACGCCCGGCCATAGGCTCTTTCATGCCGAGTGGATGATATGAAAATTGATTGTTTCGGTATTGCTGTTGCGTGATTTTGACCCAGTGCAATTGCTGGTTCATGGTGCAAATCATTGGCAGATAAACCTGTTTATGCTGTTTAAAGCAGTATTCAATGATTTTTTGGGTATGGATTTCACCAAAGGCATTCAGATAGATGCCGATTTTTTTGGCATGCTGAAAAGGTTTTAGCCGGATCAGTTGCTGAAATACTTTTTGTTGCGCCTGTTTTTGTTGAAAGCTGGAAACGGCTCTGCGCTGATGTCGAAGTTGCTTGCGTAAAACTTTTAAATCCACTGACATCGGTTATAAATTCCCCAAAAATATATACATTTTTATCGTAAAAGCAGTTTAACTGTTTTTTAGCTCTTTCAAAATCGGGCAACAGCTTTCATTGGTGGTTTTACATTCATCTACCCAGCTGCTTAAACGGGTTTTGAGTGCCTGCAATTCCTGAATTCGTTGATCAATTTTTTCCAATCGTTGCTCAATGACATGTCTCACCTGTTCACGGTCTTCGAGTTGAAGTTGCAGTAATTCCTGTATTTCACTGAGTTGCAAGCCTGCATCTTTGCCTTTTTGAATAAAGCTTAAGGTTTCAATATCTTTGTCATTGTAATAACGGTAACTCTGCGTGGATTCAGGTACGCGCATTAAACCGATGCGTTGATAATAGCGAATGGTTTCGACGTTTACATGACAGTGTTTGGCCAGTTTTCCGATAGTGAGCATAAAATATCCTCAAATGACTTGACTCTGTACTTGGGTACAGACTTTATGCTAACACAATGAAAGAATAAAATAGGTGAGTCGGATGAATGAGCAACAAAAATCTGCCTGCTGTGCAAAACAGGATTCAGTCCTTGAATTAGTGAAAGTTGATCCAGTCTGTGGAATGAACGTTTCGGAAAGTTCAGCACATTATTTTGAATATCTGGGGAAAAAATATTTATTTTGTTGTGATGGCTGCAAACAAAAGTTTATTAAAAATCCTGAAGCTTACCTTCAAGAAACCACGCCTAAATCAGACTGTGGCTGTGCAAATAAAGCTAAAGTTGTAGCGGCCTCATCTTCATGTTGTGGTAGTCAAAAAGCTGAGTCACAACAGTATATTGATCCCGTCTGTGGTATGACCGTGACGGATTTATCCAAGCCGCACACTACATACTTAGATAAAAGTTATTATTTTTGCGGTCAGGGCTGTTTGAATAAATTTCAGGCCAATCCAGAACAGTATTTAGAAAAAAATAAATCTAAAACTTCGGGCTGCGGCTGTGCATTTCAATTAAAAACAGATGAAAAAAAATCTTGCTGCGGTTCTCAAAATCAACCACCCGTAGCGCAATCATTAGGCTGTTGTGCGGGAAATAAAGCACAAACCGTAGAGCAGGTGAGTGAAATAATAGTTGATCCGGTTTGTGGCATGCAGGTTAAAACGGATTCTAAATGGCATAGCCAGTTTGAATCAAAAGATTATTATTTCTGTTCAGAACGCTGTCTGAATAAATTTACCCAGCAACCTGAACAATATCTACAAACTCTGCAAACAGCATCCTCCTGCTGTGCTTCAACAGCAAAAGTGGCAGTTGCAGAAAAGCAATCCAGCTGCTGTGGCGGAACTCATCCTGCATCATCACCTCATTCTGAGGTCGATCCTGTCTGTGGCATGTCGGTAGACACTTCAACCGATTTAAAAACGGATTATTCGGGTAAAACTTACTATTTCTGCAATCCGTATTGCCTGGAAAAGTTTAAAGGAGACCCTGAATTTTATTTGCTTCCAGCAGATCAGCGACCTGTGCCGGAAGGTGCTGCTGACATGGATTATACCTGTCCCATGGATCCTGAAATTGTGCAAAAAGGACCGGGAACCTGTCCAATCTGCGGTATGGCTTTGGAACCTATGCAACCTAGTTTGAATGATGCACCGAATCCTGAGATGGTCGATTTTAGTCACCGTTTCTGGATCACGTTGCCACTGACTTTAATCGTCTTTGTATTGGCCATGGGGTCGCATATCCATGCCTTTATTCCGCAGCATATTCAGCCGTGGATTGAACTGGTGCTGTCTATTCCCGTCATCCTTTGGGCGGGTAAGCCGTTTATCGAACGTTGCTGGACTTCTTATAAAACACGTAATCTGAACATGTGGAGCCTGATTGGGGTCGGGGTGCTGGCGGCCTTTATTTACAGTGTTGTGGCGACAGTTTTTCCATCCCTGATTCCGATGCAGGCGAAAACCGGTCATGGGGTTGCCGTGTATTATGAAGCGGCGTGTATGATCGTGTCCTTGAGTTTGCTCGGGCAAATCATGGAGCTGAAAGCCCGTGCCAAAACCGCTGACGCACTTAAATCCTTGCTGAAACTGCAACCGCATACTGCAAAACTGGTACAGCATGATCAGGTTGTTGAGGTGGATATTGGCATGGTGAAACAGGGCGATATCCTGCAGATTTCATCAGGGGACCAGATTCCACTCGACGGCATTGTGGTGGAAGGCAAAACCTATGTTGATGAAGCCATGATGACGGGTGAACCTGTACCCGTCAAAAAAGAACTTGATGACCGGGTGATTGGCGGTACGGTGAATCAGCAGGGCAGTATACGTATTCAAACCACGGCAGTGGGGGCCAATACCACTTTGGCGAAAATGATTCAGACTGTGGCGGAAGCACAGCGCTCTAAAGCACCGTTACAAAAACTTGCTGATGTATTTGCCAAATATTTTGTGGTGATTGTTTTAGCGATTAGTGTGTTGACCTTTATGGCATGGATGCTGTTTGGCCAAGCGCAATTTGATCTGGCACTGATGTGTGCAGTGGCTGTACTGATTATTGCCTGTCCATGTGCTTTAGGTCTGGCAACGCCGATGTCGGTCATGGCCACCACAGGGCGGGCAGCGCAAAAAGGCGTGCTGTTTAAAGATGCGGAAGCCATAGAAGCCTTGAGCAAAGTCACCACTTTAATTGTCGATAAAACCGGAACCTTGACTGAAGGTAAACCGAGCCTGAAAGAGATTAAACTGCTTTCAGATACAGCTCAGCAAACGCAAGTGGAACAATGGATTGCCTCGATTGAGCAATATTCAACTCATCCGATTGCCCAGACTTTAACCAAGCTTGTTCCACATGAGCAACTGTTGAAAGTCGTTGATTTTGAAGATGTCACCGGTTTTGGGGTGAAAGGTCAAATTGAGGGTCAAACCCTGTATGTGGGCAGTCAAAAGCTGATTGATCAATTGGGTTTACAGCTGCCTGATCATGTTCAGACACAGCTGGATGCGCAACGCGAGAGCGGTAATGTGATTAGCTTTCTGGCCAATGAGCAGCAAGTTCTGGCTTATATCTCGATTCATGATGCGATTAAACACAATGCCCATCAGGTGATTGATCAACTGATGGCCGATGGTATTGAAGTGGTGATGGCGACTGGTGACCACGAGCAGAATGCCAAACTGGTCGCGGCTGAGCTGGGGATTCAGCAGGTTTATGGCAACTGTACCCCGACTGAAAAATTAGATATCGTGAAAAAATTTCAGGCTCAAGGAAAAGTTGTGGCGATGGCTGGCGATGGCATTAATGATGCACCGGCACTTGCCCAGGCCAATGTGGGGGTGGCAATGGGCAATGGTACCGATATTGCCAAACAGACGGCTCAAGTGACTTTGGTCAAAGGAGATATCCGAGGCGTAGCCGATGCTATTCATATGGCAAAGTTAGGCGTGAAGAACATGAAACAGAACCTGGCCTTTTCCTTTGTCTATAATGGCTTGGGTGTGCCTGTGGCAGCGGGTGTTTTTTATCCCCTCACTGGACTGCTGTTGACCCCGATGCTTGCAGCGGTTGCCATGTCGCTCAGTTCATTATCAGTAGTCATCAATGCTTTGCGGCTGCAAAAGTCTAAATAACTGAATGCCAGAACTTAAGTGATATACCCAAGATGAAAATCTTGGGTATTTTTTGCATAAAATATTGATGAATATGGCGGAGAATGAAATGAAATTTAAAAACGAAAACTCTTTAAAATGTAAAATAGATGAATAAGTATTGTAATAAATGACACTTAGAATAATAAGAAAAAACACTCCGAAGATGCCGCTGCATGTCGTTACCCTGAACCCGAAGAAGTTCAAGGTGGACGCGACGCATACTTGCTGGGTTTCCCATTCGAAGATGGGCATACACTCTAAATATGCAGAACACAATCCGTAGATTTAAGTATCGGCAGGGATATAGACGCGCTGGCGAACACCTCAGAGATAGAGTAAGTATAACCAATAATGAGGTGTTGGCAAATCCTCAATGTGCAACAACTGTAAAGTTAAATCACAAATGTTGATAGTTTATTCAATTTAATAGGAAATTAAACCAAATCATTGAGGTCTTCTAAAATAGTCGCCAGCAAGCGATCACAATGTGCATACTCTTGCAAGGATTTGTTCATTGAAAGCACTTCCTGCATCAATTCAAGTGCAACCATAATAATCAGTTTACTCGGCTCAACACGGGGTGCTTTACGGCGAAAATCATCATATTTTTCATTTAACAATTCAGCTGCACGTTCTAAACCAGCTTTTTCCTTTTCTGTGGTTGCTAAACGAAAATTATGACCCAGCACACGCAGTTCAACGGCAATTTGTTCACTCATGATTAAATATCCTCATTTGCATCGGCTGGGTGAGCAAGCTGTTGAATTTCTTGCGCATGCTGATCTTGAGCAGTACCTAAAATTGCAAGACGCTGAATAATGGCTTCAACTTTGGCTTTAGCATGTTCATTTTTTTGTAACAATCTTTCACGTTCCTGTTGCAAGCCCTGAATTTCCTGTTGAGCAACACGGTGATCATTTTGCATTTTTTCTTTAATGACACGTAATTCATTACGTTCAGCCAGAATTTCCTGAAAACGGTTTTTAAGATCGGTACAACTTTTTTCCAAACGGCTATAGCGGTCTGCTAAAGCAGCTGCATCACTATTCAGTTGCTTGAATTGCGATTGGGTTTCGCTTAATTGCTCACTCAGATTATCTATTTCTTCTTGTTTTTGGGTAATGATGCCATTTTTTTGCACAATTTGGGCATGATAGTGCTCGTTGGAATCTGCTTTTGCAGCATTAAGTGCAGCATTTTCACTTTCATAATGCGCAAGTCGCGTTTTTAAAACGCCAATATGCGCCTGTAGACGCTGTAATTCTTCTAACATATCGTGGTCGCACAGTATCGCAAACAAAGGTAATATATAAGAAGTATAGAGATTGGATAAGCGAATGCAAGACGATATTTCAGGTTGGTCGGAATGGCACCACAATTTTTCAAAAATTGAAGAGATTTCAAGCCCAAGTGAGTTACATGGGTTACTAACGGGTATTGTTTGTGTTACTCAAGCACCGACCGGTGATGAATGGCAACAAATTTTAGCCACGCTTGAAATTCCTGCGCTAGAGCAGCAGGTTTTAGAGATATTAGCCGATGAAGCAGAAGATATTGCCCATGCTTTATCTGAAGATGAACTCGACTATTTACCTTTGCTTCCGGATGATGAACACGTTCTTGCGGATCGTGTACAAGCCTTGGCGGACTGGTGTGCCGGGGTGGTATTGGGATTTGGTCTGGCATCAGGACATATCCGTCCGGATGAAATGGAACTGATTGAACATCTGCAAGATGTGGCAGCGGTTGAATTTGATGAGTCGGATGATGACGAAGAAGGCGAAGAAAGCTATCAGGAACTTTACGAATTTGTGCGCTTGATTCCTGTGAGCCTGTCATTGGGGCGTAAAAAAGTGGAAATTGCAGAAACTCCATTGCTGCAAAATATCCAGCCGCAGTTACAAAAAAATAGCGCGACTACAGAAGCCAGCAGTGTTGTTGAAATGTTTACCCCGCATCGTCCGAGCTAATTCGGACGATTGTGTTCAAGAACAGATCCTTTAAAAGTTATCACCTCCTCATAAAAGACAAAAGTACACTTAATGATGAAACTGACTCAAGCAGATTTTCAGGAACGTCGTGACCGCCTGGCAGAAGAAATGGGTCCGCACAGTATTGCAATTATTGCCACCAGTCCGGTTGCTATGCGTAACCGCGATGCGGATTATAAATTCCGTGCAGACAGCAGCTTTTTCTATCTAACGGGCTTTGCAGAGCCTGAAGCAGTAGCCGTGATTGAGACTTTTGAATCGATTGATGAAGGTTATACCTATAGTCTGTTCTGCCGGGAACGTAACCGCGAGATGGAAATCTGGAACGGTTACCGTGCCGGTGTAGACGGTGCAGTGGATGATTACGAGGCGGATGAAGCCTATGCCATTGATCTGCTGGATGAAGAAATTATCGAGAAACTGCACAATAAACAAAAACTGTTTTATCGTATTGGTCATCAGGCCGATTTTGATGCCCGTGTAGCGAAATGGATTGCCAAAGCTAATGGTGAATCACGCAAAGGTACTTCGGCACCTGCGCAAGTGATTCAGCTGGACCGAATTGTCGATGAAATACGTCTGCATAAATCTGAACAGGAAATCAAGTTGATGCAACTGGCATCGGATATTTCAGCAGAAGCGCATACCCGTGCCATGCAAACGGTGAAACCGGGCATGATGGAATATGCACTTGAAGCAGAATTGAATTATATTTTTGGTAAAAATGGCTGCGTGCCTTCTTACAATAGTATCGTTGGGGGAGGAGAAAATGCCTGCATTTTGCATTATGTGGAAAATGACCAAGTGCTGAAAGATGGTGATCTGGTGCTGATTGATGCGGCTTGCGAATATCAGTTATATGCCTCAGACATCACCCGTACTTTCCCGGTGAATGGTAAATTCAGCCCTGAGCAAAAAGCCTTATATGAGCTGGTGTTAAAAGCACAAGTGGCTGCGATTGATGCGGTACGTATTGGCAACTCTTATAAGGAACCGCACAATGTGGCGGTACGCATTTTGGTTCAAGGTTTGCTTGAACTTGGCTTGATGCAAGGTGATATTGAGGAAATTATCGAAAAAGAAACTTTCCGTCAGTTTTACATGCATGGTACCGGACACTGGTTGGGTATGGATGTGCACGATGTCGGTTCATATAAACAGGATGGCGAATGGCGTGCCTATGAAGAGGGTATGGTGGTGACGGTTGAACCGGGTTTGTACATTGCACCAGATGATGAAACTGTCGATGCCAAATGGCGTGGTATTGGTATCCGCATTGAAGACGATGTGGTCGCTACCGAAAATGGGCCACTGGTGCTCACCAAAGATGTGGTCAAAACAGTAGAAGATATTGAAGCCCTGATGGCAAAAGCCAAAGTAGCCTAAGCGATTTTTAGGATGAAAAGCCGATCAGATGATCGGCTTTTTTATTAAAGATATGGTCTGATTAGAGCATGATTTTTAGATTTTTCTATAAAAATCAATCTTACAATTGTGGTGTATATAATCGATGTAACTATTGCTCGTTATAACAAATTCCAGATCAATTAGCTTGTTTGACGGTTCTTGATTTTCTTGCGACGAGATTAAAAAATTTCAATATTTGATGTAATTCGGGTGGATATGCATTAAATGCGAAAAATGATTTTATTTACGTTTATCTCGAATAACTTAAATAAAACCAACCCAGTTAAAATTTAAAGTTTAAAAACTGACACGAATTCAACATATAAAATCGGTTTTTAGCATCAAAGCAACATATTAAATCTGCTTTTCTTCAGATAATTCCTCTGATCCTTAAATAAACTAAAGAACAGTGGGAGAAAAATGATGAGATTAAATACTATCGACTGGATTGCTTACGCTTTGGCGATTATTGGTGGCCTGAACTGGGGCTTAATAGGTGCATTCGATTTCAATTTAGTCGCTGCTATTTTTGGTGAAATGAGCGCTCTATCTAGGATTATTTATATCTTGGTCGGCTTGTCGGCACTATATCTGATTTATACAGGAACGAAATTAGGCAAAACAGTACATCATGAGCCTCAGACAAGAGTGGTACGTTAGCAGACTAAATACAAAACTCAATTAGAAACTTCATGAAGGCGATTTTTCTGTAATTTATATCATTGTGTTATGAGAATTTCATTTGAGTCTGTAAAAACGGAGCTTAAGCTCCG